>Ga0210076_1000250_pt1 | contig 12267 bp, 11 predicted proteins | sample MayberryNW_Catta_3_FD_184876 | JGI IMG/M metagenome (GOLD analysis project Ga0210076, IMG submission 184876) | Wetland microbial communities from San Francisco Bay, California, USA, that impact long-term carbon sequestration -... | ecosystem: Environmental > Aquatic > Marine > Wetlands ... | reverse complement strand
TCAATCTGAATATCATATAAAAGGAAATTTTGAGATATTATAATAGATAAATTTTTTATAAAAAAAGCCTGCTGACATCCAATCTGAATCTTTATCTGAAGAAAATAATATAATATTCTTGGAAGAGGCTAGAATAAATATTTGCAGCTGACATATTAATTAAATCATGCAAGATGCTCTAAAATCCATTCTGAAAAATTCAGATAATTTTGTTTTTCTGACTGGAGCAGGGATATCAGAAGAAAGTGGTATACCAACCTTTAGAGGCCCAGGAGGTTTGTGGAAAAAATATGATCCTATGAAACTTGCATCCATATCCGGATTTTATGAGGATCCCAAATTGGTCTGGGAATTTTATCAGGATAGACAAAAACTAATTTTGGGCTGTAAACCCAATCTTGGCCATTTAACAATCGCAGAAATTGAAAGGTTAAAAAATACTACAATTTTAACACAAAATATAGATGGATTACATAAAAGAGCTGGTAGCAAAAATATTGTTGAACTTCATGGAAATATAATGAGAATAAAATGTACTGGCTGCAATTTCAAAGGTGAACTTCAACAACAAAATCTAAAAGATATTCAAGATTTGTCCCCGATTTGTAAATCATGTAAAAATATTTTAAGACCTGAAATTGTCTTCTTTGGAGAGCCATTAGATCAACAAGCATGGAAAATAGCAGAGGAATCTTCAGGGAATTGTAGTGTGATGTTTGTCGTGGGAACTTCATTGAACGTTGGTCCTGTGAATACATTACCTCTTAATGCTAAAAGAAAAGGTGCAACTCTGATAGAAATGAATCCAGAACCTACTATTTTTAATAATTTAATGGATTTTTCCTTCAGGGGAAAGGCAACTGAAACTCTGCCAAAGATTTTGGAAATGATAAGAAATCTTTGATGCATATAGCTCTGTGATGTGTATTATGCAAAATTTATTATTGTTAAGATCTTTACTCATGAGCTTCGAATTGAATATTTATTTATTAAACAGCCTTTATTTTTAATTTATGACTGGTCATTTAGTGGATGAATTTAGCTTTTCAGACAATAAAAAAATCGCTGTAGTACAGGGAGATATAACTGAAAGAAAAGTTGACGTAATTGTCAATGCTGCAAATTCTTTTTTAAAACATGGTAGTGGTGTAGCTGGAGCAATAGTAAAAAAAGGTGGAAAAATAATCCAGATGGAAAGTGACAAGATAGGATTTGTTCCAGTAGGAAATTCAGTTATTACCTCCTCTGGGAACCTACCCTGTTCTGCAATAATTCATACTGTAGGACCTAGAATGGGAGAAGGCGACGAAGATAGTAAATTATCTCAATCTATTTTCAATACCTTGCAACTAGCAACTAAGAAAGAATTCAAAACTATTTCCATTCCTGCGATCAGCTCTGGTATCTTCGGGTTTCCCAAGCATAGATGTGCAGAAATTCTTTTAAATGAAACTGAAAAATTTTTGTTAAACAATAAAACTTCTCTTCATACTGTAGAATTTTGCATTCTTGATAATGAAACGTTAGATCACTTTAAAAGTACGCTGTCAAAAATAAAGAGTAGATGGTCATTAATTAAAAAATAACTTCACTATTAGAATTTAAATTTTGTCCTACAAATTACAAGTTATATAGTTATTCGTTATCGTTCATAAGTTAAATCGAATGTCCCCATCGGAATTTTTCTTTTATGTTGTTATTGTTTCTACGTCTGGAGTCTTCTCTCCTGGACCTTTATTTTTTGTGAATCTATTTTATGGTAGTAAATATGGTTCCATAATGGGTTTAAAAATTGCCATCGGACATACATTGGTAGAATTTCCATTACTAGTATTGTTATTCTACGGAGTAAGCAAATTTTCCTCTATGTCTGTATCCGATTCTGATATTTTGAAAATAATAGGAATAGTTGGGGGTGCATTCATGATATTTTTCTCGTTTATACAGATTTACCCTGTAATAAAAAATAAATCCTTGGAAACAAATAATCAATATTCAAGATATGCAATCAAAAAAGCTGTTTTGGTTGGAATGATTTTCACAGGTCTCAATCCATTTTTCCTTGTCTGGTGGTCTACTATCGGGTTGAAACTTGTCTCTGATTCAGTAAATAATTTTGGTTATCTACATGGTCTGATCATGCTTTTCTTTTCACATATATGGATGGATTACTTTTGGTTATGGATTACATCTTTTATGTCTTCTAAGGGAAAATCAATAATTAAACAAAAATTTTATAGAATTCTTGTCTTATCTTTTAGTACCATTATAGGAATATTTGGGTTAAATTTGTTGATAGCCGCTTTTTTATAATTTTAATTTTAAGCTGGTTTGTAGCTTGAAAAATAATTTTATTTAAGGATTTCTAATAAAGGAAAAGAAAAATTTTCAGAAAAATTTTTTTTGAAAATATTTTTATTATAATCTACAAAAGATATAGTATAATGTTTCAATTGCGTAGATTATTTTTTGTAGATAAAATACATTCAGTTACAATTGGTTCACAAAATAAGAATGAAAATAGTAATGATATATTTAGCCAGATTGTGGGTTATCCTGATATTAAAGAACTTTTAGAACTTGCATTATTATCGGAATATTCTACCTCAATATTATTATCTGGAAAACCAGGAATGGGAAAATCGTTATTTCTTAAATGTATAGAGAATGGCTATCATAAACATTCTATTTATTTGGATTGTAGTTTGATGACAAAGGCTGGATTGTGAGATCTTTTATTTGAAAATAGAAACCGACTAAAGATATTATTGTTAGATGAAATATCCAGGTTAAAAAAGATTGACCAGGAGATATTGTTGAACCTGTTGCAGGATGGTAGAATAGTTGATACGAGGTCAGGAAGTCATAGGGAAATAAAATTTAGCTTTCTAAAAATATTTGCTACCTGTAACGAACTTTCAAAATTGATAGAACCATTGCGAGATAGGTTTGATAGATATGACTTGCCACAATATACATTTGAGGATTTTAACAGTATTTGTAATAAAGTAGTAAAAGTAAAAGATCACGATTTGAAACAGAAAATAATTAGCGCAGTTTGGGATGAATTGGGATCTAGGAATGTCCGAGGTGTGATAAACGCATCAAGATATATTAATACTTATGATGATCTAGAAAAGTACATAAAAATAAAGAAAAAATATTCAATCAGATCATAACAGATAGTAATTCGAACTTGACGCCTTAGAAAAGAAAATCTCAATAGTACCCAATTTTGTTGGTAGCAATCTATTTAATATCTGAGCTTGATATACACATATTATGATTCGATTTTTAATCAAACTATATTTGTTTCATCATTCGATTCTTAGAAAAGAATTCGACGGAACCGTCATATGGTTGAACTCCCTAGGATGAAGTATCTTCGCCAAGATCTCTACTCCAGAAAAAGTTCTTGGTCCTGGTTTGCTAAAATATGATCCTGCATCTACAACATATACCTCTCCGTTCTTGCTCGGCGTCAAAGAATTCCAATCGATATCTTTCTTTATTGTTCTATTGTATTCTATTAAAGTTCTATCTATGTTAAACCCACAGGGCATGAGAATAATTTTATCCGGATCGAATTCTTTTATCTCCTCTATTGTAGTACGTCTTGATTGCTCTCCAGTCTTACTTAAACCATTTATGCCGCCAGCGATTTCTACCATCTCTGGGACCCAATGACCTGCAGTAAAAAATGGATCAATCCACTCTAAACAAAGAATTCTCTGTAAATTTACCTTGTTTTTCATTTTAGTTATTTTTTGTATTGAATTAATCTTTTTTGTAAGAGATTCTATCAATTTTTGACCTTCATTCACTTTATCTACTTTTTTAGCTATTTCTTCAATATTGATCAAAATATCTTTTAGGTTGTGAGGGTCCAGGATAAGTATTTCTGGATTATATCCTAATATTGAGACAGCACGTTTGATCTCTTTTGTAAATGGAGAACATACTTCACATATTCCCTGTGCTACTATTAAGTCAGGTTTTAAATCAGTTAAAATTTTGTCATTTACAACATATATGTCCATCCCTTTACTAAATAATGCAATAATTTTGTTATCTATTTCCTTGCTTGTCATAGCTGAAGCATCAAAGGAAGAATTTATCACTTTCGGTTTGTTTTTTGCCTCTTCCGGATATTTGCATTCATGTGTAACGCCCACTATTTGAGAGCCGGATCCAATTTCATAAAGTATTTCTGTAGCACTCGGTAAAAATGAAATAATTTTTTTACTTTTAAAAATCATTATACTATGTAAAAAGGTATTGCTCTATTAAATATAGATATCGAGATAGTATGAACCAAAAGTAAATTTAAACGAACAAGAAGAAAATAACATATACCAAATAACATTATTCAAAAATTCATTTCATTTTTTTAGTCTTTAATATTCAGTGGAATTAGTATAGGTTATAAATCAAATCTATTAATCTAAATTATATATAATATCTAACTTGAAGGATCAATTTTGTTTAATTTTATGCAGTAGTATAAAGATTAGCTTAACGTAAAAGATTAGGATTCTTGACCTGCCAATAATTGGTTTCATAAAAAACAAAATAGCCTTTATAATGAAATATATACGACAGGCTTGAAATCATAAATTGCATATATTGAAAAAATAAATCAAAAAACATAGATTTAGTACGATAATCAAATAAATTCTTTAATTGAATTCTATGTACAAATCTATTTACTAAACTTTTTCCATGTATAATTTTACACGATCTTTTTATTTTTGTTTGTTACCAAGGTCTAAATCTTCTGCAAAAGATTCTTTTTTGCCTAAAATTGCAAAAAATATACTACTTTATGAATCTACATTATCTTACTATAATTTTTAAATACAAAAATTCCCGCCCTATTATTTATTTGACTTATTTTGATATGAAACAATGAGTCATTCGTATATAGTGCAGCAGTTATATGTTTAGGGATGGATAATAAACAATTGTACTATAACACAGAATATATTCTTCTCAAGTTTTGCTAAAAGATTTGAATTAACAGATTATTTCGAATTCAAATTCAATCTATTTATCTTTCGTATCTTCTTAAGATATTTGAATTTTAAGATTGACATTTTATACCATTATTTTAAATTTATGGATCTAGTTATTTTAAACCGTTCTAACTAACAAAAATTTTTATCTGCTGATTGTATGTTGGGTAATCAAATGATGTATTATATATTTTATTGAAACTAACTAATTATGTTATTGATTGCTAATTGAATTTATTTGTAATATAGTTTTAAAAGATATATCTTTTAATATGTAACCAACAGATATCACTTGTTTTTTGAAGTCGATTAAATATTTTTTGATGTTAATATCAATATCCTATACTACACATTTAATTTTTACACATTTAATTTATATTAAATTTTTGCTTATCGAGATTTATTAGAAATAGATATTTATTATTATTAGATTTACTTTATTGTAATGACAGATAAAAATTCTCATCTAGGTATATCTTGGTTCAGTAGCGAATCTTATCCGTATGGTCTTTCTTATGGTCAATGGACAGTAAAATGGTGGCAATGGGTTCTATCAACTCCAAAGTCATATAATCCATTAGTAGACGAGTCTGGAGAAAATGCTACTGTAAATCAACCTGCTGAACACGTATGGTTTTTAGCTGGAAAACTTGGTAGTGAAGACAAAAGATTTCCTTTGAGAAATTGCATCATCCCTTTAGGGAGATCGATTCTATTTCCAGTAATTAATTGTGAAGCCAATCCTATTGAATATCCAGATTTAAAGACTGAACAGGATCTCATAGATCACGTGACCAGAGATGAAAATACTATCGTACAAAAAACATGTCTTTTAAACGATAGATACATACCGTCTCAGCGTATCAAATCAGACCCACTTATATTTAAGGTTAATCTAAATGGCGATAATGTTTACAACGTGAATGGAGGAGATACCGTTGCATGTGCTGACGGCTATTGGATCTTTTTGAAACCTCTGCCTGCTGGAGAATATTCATTATCTTTTCGTGGTTCATGTGAAAATGGAAGACTATCTTCTGGTGCGGATTACAAACTGAAAATCCAAGATAATTAATCTGTTATAATATGATGACGTTTTAATATTGTACAATGTTTTAATTCTATTTTTTACTTTCACGTTATGCGGTTTCTATTTTATATAAAAATCATATAAACTAAGAAACTATCAAGACTTGATAGTCATTCACCAAACTTTAGACTAATCTAGCACTAAAGAGAACGTAGAAGATGTTAGAGACAAAATTGTCCCTAGAAGAGGCTTCATTAACTCAAGTGTTGAAGAGGCCTACTTTACTTGAAGAGAGTATGTAACATCCGCAAAATGGGGACTAGTACCAGCTGAAGTGAGGGCACCTGTTGGAGTGACACGAACATTATAAGATATTGTATGTTCCCCAGCAGGAAGTGGTTTTAGAAAGACCCACCATCCATGACTTCCTGCTCGCCATGTACCTGGTTCAACGCCTGCTTGATGAGTATCAGATGGCAGGGTAACGTTAAATCCCCCTGTGTATAATTCGGTAACATTAGTTAGAGAATTTATTTTATAATCCAATGATCCGGATGCGGAAGACATTTTTACATCAAGATTGGCAACTGGATTTCCATCGACCTTGACATCTGATCTTATGTTTCCTAGGTTGTATACTTCTCTTGCACATTTCGTTAATTGTTCGTCCAGATTAAAATTCGGATTTTGTATATGTATTCGATCAGTTCCCATGTCACACCATGCAATCCACATCGGTATCATGATACCCTGATCAGACGAGATATTACATGTCTGATGAACAGGTCCATCCACTATTGTGTTAATTAGCATAACTATTGACCCTGATTTATTGATAATGCATCCGTCAGGTTTTGGAGTGAATTCATCTGTATTCATAGAAAAGTCCCAATTAAAATATCTGGAAACCCAATCATCATACGGTATGGTGAATGGTTTCTCGTCTTTTGAAAACACTTCAATCGTTCCATATACACTATGAAGTGAAAAAATTGCAAAAAAAATTGAGAAAACCAAGAATGTGCTAAAGGTCAAAGTTGATATCCCAGGTTTCTTAACACTACAAAAGATGATATTGTTATTCATGAATTTATTGAATCATTAATGTTGCTGTTGTTATTATTATTTTCGATAAACTAAACTAGGGGAATATGATTCTTATCCATACAACAGCTTGCGCAGATATCTCCTATTTGGCAAAATAAAGGAAAAATTGACTAGTTTAGCTACCCTAGACCTAAATAAAAGGAACTCACTTATCTTCATTTTGATTTTGACAGCTGTTATGGTATTTGAGTCAACGATTGTAGACTTTTCTTCGTATAGCGGAGTCAGAATTCCGATCTGGTTAAACGTTGGGATTTTCGTCATCTTTTCTATACTATTTCTAACAAGTAGTCCCATTCTGCTAAATTTTGTGAGCAAGATTATTTCAACCAATTCGTACCAAGCAATGTCGATAAGTGTTCGGTATCTTCAAATCATAATGAATGCTACACTAATCTTGACTGGCTCCATCCTAGTAATTATTATTGTCCAAATGTTCTATCTAAATAAATACAGTCTCATTTTGTTACAGCTGCAAACGTACATTAGTTATCTTTCGGCATTAATATTTCTCTCATTCCTAGTTTTTTTATTTGTAGGTTGGTTAACTTCAAAAAGAAGTTATATAATCATGTTGTATATTATAGCTTTCTCTCTTGCTTCTGTCAACGTTGTCATCTCTCTCATCTACATTCAATCCTATTTTTCATTTTCAATAATACCAGACGTAAAACCTTATCCTATCACTTCATATATAGTAAACCTTCCGGGCTCGCCAATTACTGAATCGTTATCAGTGGTATACGATATTCTTTCTCTGTCTTCGTTTTTACTTATGTGGGCAGCTACAGGTATACTTCTAAGTCAGTATAGGCACAAGATGGGTAGAATAAGATTTTTCTCACTGATGAGCATACCTTTAATATATTATATGTTTCCTTTTCAGAATTATTTTGGAGATGTATTTTTCCTCTTGTTGTCCTCCTCTCCAGTGATTTTTAGCGTTATATATGTTCTAATCTTTAGTGCTACAAAGCAAGTTGGAGCATTATTATTCAGTCTATCTTTTTGGACTGCCTCTTCATTGGTTCACCATGTTCGAGTTCACAAATCTCTTCTTATCTCCGCCATCGGCATGATGATCCTTTTTTCTTCCATTGAAATAGCACCGTTGCGAAGTCACATCTATCCAGCATATGGGTTTATAACAGAAGCATTTTTACCACTGGGTGTGTATCTTCTTTTTGTTGGGATTTTTACCTCAGCCCAACATATATCGCAAGATGCCAGACTCAGAAAAGAGTTTTATAAGAGCGCGGAGAGCCAACTGACTCTTCTAAAGAATATCGGAGTATCACAGATGGAAAAACAATTTGAAGCAAAAATAAAATTTTTGCAGGAACAATCTAGATTGTCAGAAAGAAAGGATGAGCCAGAGTTGGACGAAGAGAATGTGAAGATAATATTACGTGATGTATTAAACGAACTTTACTACTCAAAGAAGAACAAGTGAAAGACAGAGAAATCTTAAAGAGCTAATTTAATTCAGAAAAACTATCTCCTAACTTTGTGACCAAAATATCACTAGTTTAGAATAAATTATACCACCTTCATCCATTACCTTGTTATATCCTATATTCAGTAATATTCCCCTTTCATTTTTTGCTTTACTATTGACGTTCTTCTGAATTCTTCTTTATTCTTGATATTCTTCATAAATGTAATACACCGTTTCTCTAAGTACGAGATTATCTAAAGGATATAATATGTGGATACGTATTAACCTAAAGATACTAAGCTAACGCTCATTCTATCAAATAATGTTGATAATTCCAATATGTCTTGATGAAATATGAGATACTGAAGTCATAAGACACGCTGTATAACAGATTCGTGTCACTTTAGTATCAAAAATTAAGTATCTCATTGTTGAATTAAGCTAAAACTTTATACAAGGATATTGTCCCTGCAAGCTTGGATATCTCAACAGATTACATCTTATATTATGGAAGTAAGAAATCTAGGAATCTATATCAGTGAAGGATTTAAATTGGAATGTATCTAATACAATACACCAAAACAATAAAGACAAAATAAATCATTGTACAAGACGTTAAAGGAGTAATTCTCGGTCAAATTATTTCTAGGACTACACAGTATGTTAATAATAAGATTTCCTAAGATACAATTTGCTAAACAATGATTGTGAGATAAATAGTACTGAAGTTATTTTCCAGAATTGTCATCATATTATATACATCATTAATTCATAATACAGGTTATGTAAATTTGTAAAATCTTTTGTGCAAGTATTTGATATAATCTTAACTATTTTTGACTATAATTTGAGGCATATTATTTTTAGTAAAATTTCTAATTAAAGTATATGTATAAGAGTAAAATTGATAAGAACCGAATTATTCTAACATTAACGATGATGAATTCATCCTTATCATCGTCAATACATCTTAGGAGTGTAAAAAAATATACTACAGATGATGGTAATGTATCAACAAGAATCAAGTCACTGGAGGATACTCTTACTCAAATTATTCCAATCTGTAGAAAGATTGGCATTACAAGAATTTCAGATATTACTTTTATGGATAAGTTGTATATACCTAATTATAGTGCAATATTGCCTGATACAGAAGACTCGATATGGGTATACAGCGGCAAAGGACCAACAAAAATGCATGCAATAGTTAGTGCTTTAATGGAATCAATAGAAAGATATTTTTCTCTACCTAGTACCTTTTCCAAAAATTTTATTCAGGGAACTTATTTAGAATTATCAAAAATATATAAAAAGGTATTGCATCCTAATGAAGTAGTAGAATCTGTTGTACGAACCTATAATGACAAAGAATCAATTATAGATTATCTGCCAGGGTTTGATCTGCTAAACAATGAAGAGATTTTGGTTCCAGCCCAACTTGTATTATCAAAATTTTCTGCAAAACCTCCATCTACCAATGCGTTTTTATATTCTCATACTAATGGGCTTGCATCGGGTAATGTATTGGAAGAAGCTATATGTCATGCATTGTTTGAAGTTATTGAGAGAGATGCTGTAAGTATAGCTGATTTATGTTCATCTTCCATACCATATAGCATATTAGAAAATATACAAAAATCATTAAGAAAAGAATATGATACATGTCTAATCGAACAAATTCCTGAAGATAAGTTTGTGGACGATTCAAGCATTTACCCTGATGTCAATATTTCTGAAATTGCGGACGAGTTTGGGCCTATCAAATTTTTAGTCAAAAGATTTAATGATGCTAACATTACTTTATTAATAAAAAATATCACGCAAAAAGATATTGGTATTCCTACATTCGTTGCAAGCAGCGTTGAATGGATAACTAGTGATTATGGGTATTTCGCTAAAGGTTATGGAACACATCTTGACTCTAGAATTGCGCTGATACGGGCGATAACAGAACTTTCACAAACAAGAGCAGCTAATATTCAAGGTGCAAGAGATGATTTTAAAAAAATACAGTATAAAGATAAGGATGAGATATACAAAAGAAAATGGGAATTCATGTCCACATCATCATCAAACACTTACAAAAATAACAACAAGACTATTAGGTTTTCGGAAATTGAAACATATGTAAAAAAAGATATCCGAGATGATATCAAACTTGTTTTAAATCGGTTAAAGAAGGCAGGATTGAAGAGGGCTATAATTGTTGATTTGACTAATAGTGATATTGGAATACCAGTTGTAAGAGCAATTGTACCGGGCCTTGAAACTTTTGAAGTTGCAAAATTATTTACCAGTACAGACTTATTTATGGGAACAAGAGCAAAAAAACACTATCACAAAATTCAGAATAGGTAGAGAACATCATTTTTATCAAGGTTAGATTAATTGAAACCTTAATTATCATCTCATATGCAAGTTAGAAATTATAATTAAAACCTTTTAGTTCTAATGAAAAAATTATGTTGCATAGGTATATTCTACCTATATAAATCAGTTATGGCCAACATTTGTTACATCGCCAGGTGTTCTTGAAATATGAGTTTTATCGACTAAATCTACAGACACTCTACCGCTACAAAATGCCTTAATTGTTGCTAATAATTTTCTCATTATAGTTTTAATAATATTCAAATTAATAAAGATTTCTTATTAGCCCGTCCGACTGAATATATCTTGAATCAGTATTTGTAATGATTAACAGCCTAAGCTTGAAAAGGATGTCTACTACTACTATTTAACCAACGTTATCAAAGAAGAATGGAAAGACAAAAAATATCTCCAAGGGTTTGAGACCAGAGACATCTTCTTCTTTTTCATAACAATTATGGTGATATTGTTAAAAGGAACTGGTTATAGAAAAAATATAATGCAAGATTCAGTCTATGCACGACATAAGGATTATCCACATGATACATTGAGGATAACTAAAAGAGAGTTTTTGAACTTCGCTGAACCGTATACATTAATAAACATGAATAATAATATCTATTTGAGACCAAATATCAATAGACATAATCTATTTGATCAGCTTATTTCTTATAACTGGTAATTATATCGATAACTTGTCTATCTGTAACTTGGCTAAAATTATTATAATATTGTTCTATTGATTTAAAATTCAAATCAGGACATGTAATAACTTCAATGTGATCAATATTCTCATCTTTTAATAAATTTACAGTATATTTTGGTACTATTGGAATAGCAAGTATAAAACGATGTGGATTTGTATTTGCTCTTATCCATCTAACTGCTACAATAACAGTAGCTCCTGTGGCAGCCCCATCATCTACTAAAACAACGGTTTTGTTGTCAAAATTTAGGTTACAGGACTTTGTAAATTCTCTATTGCCAAAGCAATATAGAGAAGCTCTACGTTTTATTTCTTCTAATTGATGTAATTTTTCATCCTTAATATATTTTGGAGATATTTCTAGATTTTTAACTATGATTTCATTGAGGTAGGTAGTACCATCTCCCAATATCGCACCTATTGCAAGCTCTTCGTTAGATGGTGCACGAAGCTTCCTAGGTATAATTATATCAAGTTCGCAATGTAACTTCCTTGCGATAATGTCTGCAGTTATTACTCCACCTCGAGGAATACCCAACACAAGCGTATTTTTTCTTTCATCTTTTTTGATTATATCCTTTAATGCTTCACCTAGGATATT
>Ga0210076_1000248_pt1 | contig 12337 bp, 10 predicted proteins | sample MayberryNW_Catta_3_FD_184876 | JGI IMG/M metagenome (GOLD analysis project Ga0210076, IMG submission 184876) | Wetland microbial communities from San Francisco Bay, California, USA, that impact long-term carbon sequestration -... | ecosystem: Environmental > Aquatic > Marine > Wetlands ... | reverse complement strand
GCGCTCGGTGAGCGCCTCGAAGGTGCGGCTGATGGCCTTCAGGTCGCCGCCCGCCGCGCGCACGGAATCGACGAGCCCGCGGGCGCCCTGCTCGTCGAGGACTCCCGCTGCGGCGCGAAGCTCGCGGAAGCGGGCGAGCGTCTCGGGCGAGTCCGTCGACGGCGGCGGCGCCTCCGTGACGAGCCGCGCCAGCTCGCGCGCCTCGAGCAGATCACGCGCCCCGCGCAGGACCGGCGCGAGGGACGGGTCGACTCCCGCGCGGGCGGCGAGCTCCTCGTCCGGCAGCGCCGCGAGCACCTCGACGGCGAGTCGCCGGATCCGCACCTCGTCCAGGTGGACGTCCCCGCGCGGGAGGCCGAGCTCCTCCAGGTAGCGACGGACCGCCTCGGCGGGGATGCCGAGGTCGCGGAGCTCGGCCAGGGAGAGGCCGCCGTGTCGCTTCGAGAGCTTCGTGCCGTCCGCGCCCACGAGCAGCCCGTGGTGCACGTACTCGGGCGGCTCGACGCCGAGCGCGCGTGCGAGGGCGCCGTGCAGCCGTGCGTTCGCGAGGTGGTCCTTGCCCCGGATCACATGCGTGATCCCCTGGTCGGCGTCGTCGACGACCGAGGCGAGGTGGTAGGTCGCCGTGCCGTCGGTCCGCAGGAGCGTCGGCCGGGGATCGCCGCGAAAGCGCACGGCTCCGTCCTCCTCCCGCGTCGCCGCGCCCGTCTCGAGCAACTCCGCTGCGGCCTCGCGGTGCCGCTCGAGCCGTTCGCTCTGCCGGAGCGGCCCCTCGTCCCAGCCGATGCCGAGCCACTCGAGGTCGCGCAGGATCGCCGCCTCGGCGCCGGGCTCGACGCGGGTCGGATCGGTGTCGTCGATCCGCAGGACGAACGTCCCGCCGCGCTCGTCGGCGAAGCGCCTGTTCGCCACCGCCGTCAGGGCGCTCCCCACGTGCAGCGAGCCGGTCGGGCTCGGCGCGAAGCGGACCCGGGTCACTCGAAGGCGAAGCGCGTGGCCGTGCCCGGGTAATCCCGCTCGAGCCAGGCGTACGCGATCCGCGGCTCGACGCGGTACCAGCCGTCGCCCTGTCCCGGCTCCGGCCGGAAGTCGTACTTCTTCGCGTAGACATCGGCGACACGCTCGTCGAGGTGGAACCGCTCCGCGAGCCCCTCGACGATCACGACTTCGTCGCCGCTCTCGAGGTTGACGGAGACGCGGCGGTCGCGCTCGAGGTTCCTCGCCTTGCGGGAGTCGGGTGAGGTTCCGAAGAGCACCGCGCCGTCGAGCCACAGGCCCCAGACGGGCGCCGCGTGCGGGCTGCCGTCATCGCGTGTCGTCGTGATCCAGTAGTTGCGCGACCCCTCCAGGCGCTCGACGGCCCAGGCCCAGTCGAGGAGTCCCTCGTCGCCCTCGGAGATCCCGTACCCGGGCGCGAAGCGGGGCCGGCTGCGGGTCGGCTCGTCGCTCACGCCGTGAGGATAGTCGGGCGACCTGCGCGCGAACCGTCCCGCCGCCTAGGCTCTGGCCGTGGAAGCGGCGCTCCTCGCCTGGTACGCCGACGCCGGCCGCGACCTGCCGTGGCGAAGGACGCGCGACCCCTACGCGATCCTCGTCAGCGAGGTGATGCTGCAGCAGACGCAGGTGGGTCGCGTGGTGCGGCGCTGGGAGGAGTGGCTGGCACGCTGGCCGACCGTCGAGGCGCTCGCGGCGGCACCGGTCGCGGAGGTAATCCGCGCCTGGCAGGGGCTCGGCTACAACCGGCGCGCGGTCAACCTTCACCGCGCCGCGCAGGCCGTCGCCGCCCGCGGCTGGCCGGACGACCTCACGGAGCTTCCCGGCGTCGGCCGGTACACCGCGGACGCCGTCGGCCTCTTCGCCCTCGGGCGCCCGGTGCTGCCCCTCGACGTGAACGTCCGGCGCGTGGTCGAGCGCACGGGCGCGACATTCGGGCCGACTGCGGCGCACGCGCTCATGGACCTGGGCGCGACCCTCTGCCTCGCCCGAATCCCGCGGTGCGGGGCCTGCCCGCTCGCGGAGGCATGCCCGTCACGCGGCCGGCGCTTCGAGCCGCTCCGCAAGCAGGGCCGCTTCGAGGGTTCGTTCCGCCAGCGGCGGGCCCAGACGCTCCGCCTGGTCGCCGCCGGCGCGAGCGTCGCGGACGAGGAGGCCGTCGCCTCGCTCGCCCGGGACGGCCTCGTGGAGGTCGCGGGCGGCCGCGTGTCGCTGCCGGGCTCGTGCCACTCTGTTACGAGCGCCGAAGGAGCGCGACCGCGTGGGCGGCGAGACCTTCGCCGCGGCCCGTGAAGCCGAGCCCGTCCGTCGTGGTCGCGCGGACGCTCACCCGGTCGCCGCCGACGGCGAGCGCCCCGGCGAGACGGGACTCCATGTCGTGCCGGTGGTCGGCGATGCGGGGCCGCTCTCCGACGAGCACGCAGTCCGCGTTCACGAGCTCGAAGCCGCCCGAGCGTACGTCCTCGTACGCCCGGGCGAGGAGGTCGAGGGACGACGCCCCCTCCCACTCCGCGGCGCCGGGCGGGAAGAGCGTCCCGATGTCCCCGCGTCCGGCCGCGCCGAGCAGGGCGTCGATCAGCGCGTGCGTGAGGACATCGCCGTCGGAATGCCCGACGAGTCCCGGCTCGCCGGGAAAGCGGACACCGCCCAGGACGAGCGGTACGCCCTGGGAGAGCGCGTGCGCGTCGACGCCGATCCCCACGCGAAGCTCATCCATCGGGCTGATCATCGCGGAGCAGCGCCTCGGCGACCGCGAGATCCGCCTCGGTGGTCACCTTGACGAGCCGGGGATCGCCGGGCACGACCCGCACCCTGCCTCCCGCCCGCTCGACGAATCCGGCGCAATCGCTTGCCTCCCCGCCCGCCGCGAGCGCCCGCCGCAGCACGCCGGCCACGAAGGCCTGGGGCGTCTGCACGGCGACGAGGCCGGAGCGGTCGACAGTCTCGACGACCGCCTCGCCGTCGGTGCGCTTCAGGGTGTCCGGCACGGTCAGTCCCGGGACGGCGCCGTCCCAGCCGTCTCCGAGCGCGAGGACGAGCCGCTCGACCAACCCCCCCGGGACCAGTGGACGCGCGGCGTCGTGCACGAGCACGACGGCGGCCTCCTCGGGCACCTCCGCGAGGCCGGCGCGCACGGAGTCGGCGCGCGTCTCGCCGCCCGGAACCGCGAGCGTCACCTTGCCCGCCCCGACCTCTTCCGCGAGCAGCACGGCCGGCTCCTCCCACTCGGCCGGGACGACGACAACGATTCCCTCGATCCAGTCGGAGCCGTCCAGCCGTTCGAGACTCTCCGCGAGGAGCGGGCGGCCGCCCAGCTTGGCGAACGCCTTCGGATAGGGGCCTGCTAGTCGCTCGCCGCGGCCGGCCGCGACCACGACGGCCCAGACGCCCGTGGACTCGGGCCCGGCCGCGGCGCCCAGCTCGACTTCCGGCCGCTAGCCGGCGACCGGTTCCCGCGCGGGTACGCCGAGAACCTCGTCCAGCCAGGCGGCGGCCTCGTCCTCATCCATGCCCTTCGCGTACATGAGCTCGGAGGCGAGGATCTTCTTGGCCTTGACGAACATCTGCTTCTCGCCGGTCGAGAGGCCCTTTTCCTGGTCGCGAAGCGACAGGTTCCGGACCACCTCGGCGAGCTCGAAGATGTCGCCGGTCTTCATCTTGTCGCGGTTGTACTTGAAGCGACGATTCCAGTTCTTCGGCATCTTGGTGCCGTTGCCGTGCAGCACCTCGAGCACGCGGTCGACCATCTCCTCGTCGATGACCTTGCGCAGTCCGACACGCTCGGCGTTCTCGGACGGCACGTTCACGGTCATGTCGTTGTGGAGGATCTTGATCGTGAGGTACTCGCGCTCCTGCCCGAGAATCGTCCGGGATTCCTTCTTTGCAACCACGCCCGCACCGTGGTGGGGGTAGACGACCTTGTCGCCGACTTTGTACAAGCTGCCTCCCTCTAGAAAAAACGGGCGCGCACGCACCCGGGACGCCTCTCCAACCGCGGAAAGTGTACCGAAAATCGGCGAAAAACGCCAACTTTCCAGGGATTTTCTCCACAGATCCCCTGTGTGCAGGGCTTTTCTCGCGTGAGCCCCCGCCGCTACAGCTGCAGGTAGCGGTCGACCAGGTTGTGCTCCTGCAGGCGCCGGAGGCCCTCACGGATCTCGCGCGCGCGGACCGCGCCGACCCCCTCGACGGCCTCGAGGTCCCGCTGGCTCGCCCGGATGACCGCGTCGAGCGACTCGAAGTCGGCCACCACCTGCCGGACGATCTGCTCCGGGAGCCGGGGAATGTGCTGGAGCACCCGGTAGCCGCGGGGCGCGACGCTGTGGTCGATCGGGTTCGCGTCCGTCGGGTGGCCGAGGAGCCCGGCGAGCTCGTCGGGCTCGAGCAGACGCTCGTAAGGCAGCTCCCCGAGCGCCTCGAGCGCACCAACCGCACCCGCAGGCTCGCCGCTCGCCTCGTAGTCGAAGACGACCGCGGCCTTCTCGCGCGGGAGAGACTCGACCAGCTCGTCGAGCTGCATCTCGATCAGGCGGCCTTCTTCGCCAAGCTCGACGCGGTTGCGCTCGATCTCCTCCGCCATGCGGGTCGTCATCTCGGCGCGCTGGAGCACCACGAGCACGTCGTCGAGCGTCACCGCGCTCTGGAACTCGAGCGCCGTCAGCCTGGTGAGGCCCTGGTCGAGCCGCGTCCGGTACGTCTCGAGCGTGGCGATCGCCTGGTTCGTGCGTGCAAGGACGTCGGAGATCTCCCCCAGCTGGTAGCGCAGGTCCCCGATGAAGACCGTCACCGTCTCCCGCTGCTGCGAAATCGAGACGACGAGCGACCCGGTCTGCTTCGCGACGCGCTCGGCCGTCCGGTGTCGCGTCCCGGTCTCGGCGGACGCGATGTTCGGGTCGGGCATGAGCTGGACGTTCGCGTAGACGAGCTTCAAGAGGTCGGCGTTGACGATGATCGCCCCGTCCATCTTGGCCAGCTCGTAGAGGAGCTGCGGCGTGAGCGGCAGGTCGAGCCGCATGCCGCCGGAGAAGAGGAACGCGAGCTCCTGCGGCTCCCCGACCACGACGAGGGCGCCGAGCTCCGCGCGGATGATGTCGTCGATGCCGGACCGAAGCGCGGTCCCCGGCGCCACGAGGCTGAGCGCCGAGAGAAGGGTCCTATCCTTCCGTGGATCCGCGCGCATCGAGTCCCAGCGCGACCGCTCGGCGAAGCGTTTCGGCCGCGCTGAGGCGCATTCTGTCATGGGAGGCCGTGCCGTCCGGCACGATCGCCTCCGAGAGGCCCAGCTTCTCGCACTCGGCCAGGCGCCGCTCGAGCTGCGAGACGGCGCGCAGGCGGCCCGTCAGGCCGATCTCGCCGAGACACACGACGCCGCGGCGAACCGGTGCTCCGCGAGCGGCCGAGGCGATCGCGAGCGCGACCGCGAGGTCGGCGCCCGGCTCGTCGATGCGCACCCCGCCGGCGACGTTGACGAAGACGTCTGCCTGCCCGAGCGACACGCCTGCGTGACGGCCGAGGACCGCGACGATCATCGAGAGCCGCTTTGGGTCGATCCCCGTGGCGACGCGCCGCGGCATTGCAAGGTCGGTGCGCGACACGAGCGCCTGCACCTCGAGGAGGAGCGGCCGCGTCCCCTCGAGGGCGCAGGCGATGGCCGAGCCGGGCTGCTCGTCCTCGGGGCGCCCGAAGAGGAGCGAGGGGTCCTCGACGCCCACGAGGCCGGCCGAGGTCATCTCGAAGACGCCGAGCTCGTTCGTCGAGCCGAACCGGTTCTTCACCGCGCGAAGCACCCGGTGCGAGCGATAGCGGTCGCCTTCGAACTGCAGCACGCAGTCGACGAGGTGCTCGAGCACGCGCGGCCCGGCGACGGCGCCGTCCTTCGTGACGTGGCCGACGAGGAAGACGGCGATCCGCTCCTCCTTGGCCAGCCGGAGCAGGCGTCCGGCCGCCTCGCGCACCTGGCCGACCGAGCCCGGCGCCGACCCGAGATCGGGCGCGTAGAGCGTCTGGACGGAGTCGACGACGGCCACCTCCGGGCGCTCGCGCTCGAGCGTCGCGCAGACCTCGTCGAGGTTCGTCTCCGCGAGGATGCCGATCTCGCCGGCGCCGCCGAGCCGGTCGGCGCGGAGCTTCACCTGCGCGGCCGACTCCTCCCCGGTCACGAGGACGACCTGCCGTTCAGCGGCCAGCTCGCGCAGGGCCATGAGCAGGAGCGTCGACTTGCCGATCCCCGGGTCGCCGGAGACGAGGACGAGGCTGGCCGGGACGAGTCCGCCGCCGAGCACGCGGTCGAGCTCGGGAACTCCGGTCGAGACGCGCTCGGCGTCCGCGGCCTCGACCTCGACCAGGCGCAGCACAGGGCGCCCGGCCACGCTTCTTTTCGCGCGCGAGGACGTGGGCGCACGCTCCTCGGCGAGCGTGCTCCACGCCCCGCAGCCCGGGCAGCGCCCGAGCCATTTCCCGGTCGCGTAGCCGCACTCGGAGCACGCGTAGTGGACGGCGGCAGCCTTCGCCATGGGAGGTCGAGTGTAGGCCCGCCGCGGGACGACGCCCGGCCCTGAAGCGTGTCGAGATCGAGCCGAATCCGTGTCGAAAGTGTGTCCCCGGGGAGCCCCTGTATTCCACGCTAGCGAACTCGGGCGCGCGCGTCTGTGCCGGAAGCGCGCCGACTTCGTGCGACGGAACGAACACCCCCGCGCCGGGCCCCGCCCGCCCGGGCGGGGCCGCAGGGCGACGGGGTCGCCGTCCGGCGGGCCCGGAACGCTGTCGGCGCGCCGTCCGGCGCACCCGGCCCCGTGGCGTCGTCCGGCGCAGTCGACCGGAAGGGTTGGGACCAGGACCCCCGAACCGAAATCGCGTCGGTACGACCAGAAAGGACGGGCCGCATGGAACGATTCACGGCACTCTCCCGCGGGGCTCAGCTCATGTTCGTCGCGGGCGTGCTACTCCTCATCGACACGTTTCTGCCCTGGCAGGACGTCGGCGACGAGGTCGGCGACATCGCCGAGGCCTTCGGCGTCGACACGAGCTTCACCGCCTGGCACGGCTTCTGGGGAGTCATGCTCGGCCTCCTGACGATCGTGCTCGTGGCGTGGCTGCTCATCCGGATGCTCGGCAACGAATTCCGGCTGCCCGTCTCCGAGACGATGGTCGCCGCCGGACTCGGCCTGCTGATCTTCCTGTTCGCGCTGATCAAGGTGCTCGTGGACAACGAGTTCCGCGCCGCGTGGGCCTGGGTCGGGCTGATCCTCGCGGCGCTGGTCGCGATCGGCGCCTGGATGCAGGTGCAGGAGGCCGGCGGCGTGGACAGCCTGAAGGCCGAGGCGTCCGGAATGGGCTCCGGCGGAGCGAGCTCCTCCACCCCGGCCGCGCCGCCGCCAGCTGCGCCACCGCCGTCCGAGAGCGCACCTCCGCCGCCAGCTGCGCCACTGCCGTCCGAGAGCGCAGCTCCGCCGCCTGCCGCGCCCGCCGAACCTGCCGAACCTGCCGCGCCGACAGAACCCGCCCCACCGGCGGCTCCGGCAGCGCCTGCCCAGCCGGCCCACCCGGGGGAGCCGAGCGCCCCGCCGGGCGACGCCGCTCCCCCGGCGGACGAGCCGGGCGAGAGCCGGCAGGCCTAGAGCCGCGACACGAGCGAGAAGGGCGGCCCCGGGCCGCCCTTCTCGTCAAGACATCGAACGCGGGCCCGGAGCCCGGCTACTCGTCCGCGGAAGGACCGTCCTCCGCCTCGCCCGTCGGCTCCTCGGGCGGGACGGTCACCTTCTCGCGCTCCGGCTCGGGGCCCTCGATCACCGTGATCTCGACCTCGTCCGAGTCGGCCTTGCGGTCGACGAGAACGGTCGAGCCGGGCTTGAGCGACCGGCCGAGCACGAAGTCGGCGAGCGGATCCTCGATGTGGCGCTGGATCGCGCGGCGCAGCGGCCGGGCGCCCATCGCCGGGTCGTACCCCTTCTCCACGAGGAGCTCCTTCGCCGCGTCGGTCAGCTCGATCGCGGCCTCGTGCTCGCCCATCTGCTCGCGCAGGCGCTTGAGCATGAGGTCGACGATCGTCGTGATCTCTTCCTTCGTCAGCTTGTGGAAGACGATGACCTCGTCGATCCGGTTCAGGAGCTCGGGGCGGAAGACCTTCTTCAGCTCGCCCATGATCCGCGACTTCATGTCGTCGTAGGAGAGCCCCGTCTCGTCGCCCATCCCAAAGCCGAACGACTGGTTCTTCGAGATGGTCGCCGCCCCGATGTTCGAGGTCATGATCACGATCACGTTGCGGAAGTCGACCTTGCGGCCCTGGGCGTCCGTCAGCTTCCCGTCCTCGAGGATCTGGAGCAGGATGTTGAAGACGTCCGGGTGGGCCTTCTCGACCTCGTCGAGGAGGACGACCGAGTACGGCTTGCGGCGCACGGCCTCGGTGAGCTGGCCGCCCTCGTCGTAGCCGATGTAGCCCGGAGGCGAGCCGACGAGCCGGGACACGGAGTGCTTCTCCATGTACTCCGACATGTCGACCTGGATCATCGCGTCCTCGTCGCCGAAGAGGAACTCGGCGAGCGTGCGCGCGAGCTCGGTCTTCCCGACGCCAGAGGGGCCGAGGAAGATGAACGAGCCGGCCGGGCGCTTCGGGTCCTTGATCCCGGCGCGGGCGCGGCGGATCGCCTTCGAGACGGCGACGATCGCCTCCTGCTGGCCGATCACGCGCTTGTGGAGCTCGTCCTCCATGCGGATGAGCTTCTGCGATTCGGCCTCGGTCAGCTTGAAGACGGGGATGCCCGTCCACATCGAGACGATGTCGGCGATCTCCTCCTCGCCGATCTCGGGCTGCTCGACCTCCTCGGAGCTCCGCCACTTCTCCTCGAGCTCGCGACGCTTCTGCGTGAGCTTGCGCTCCTTGTCGCGAAGGTTCGCGGCCTTCTCGAACTCCTGGTCCTCGATCGCCTTCTCCTTCTCCTCCCGGACCTTCTCGATCTCCTCCTCGAGCTCGCGGTAGCGCGGCGGGGCGGTCATCGTCTTGATCCGCATCCGCGACGCCGCCTCGTCGATCAGGTCGATCGCCTTGTCCGGCAGGTGGCGGTCCTGGATGTAGCGGTCGGCGAGCACGGCGGCGGCGCGGAGCGCGTCGTCCGTGATCGTGCAGCGGTGGTGGGCCTCGTAGCGGTCGCGGAGACCCCGCAGGATCTGCACGGTGTCGTCCACGGCGGGCTCGTCCACCTTGATCTGCTGGAAGCGGCGCTCGAGGGCGGCGTCGCGCTCGAGGTACTTGCGGTACTCGTCGAGCGTGGTCGCCCCGATCGTCTGGAGCTCCCCGCGCGCGAGGGCCGGCTTCAGGATCGACGCGGCGTCGATGGCGCCCTCGGCCGCGCCGGCCCCGACGAGGTTGTGGAGCTCGTCGATGAAGAGGACGATGTCGCCCCGCTGCGTGATCTCCTTCATGACCTTCTTGAGCCGCTCCTCGAACTCGCCGCGGTACTTGGAGCCGGCGACGAGGGCGGCCAGGTCGAGCGTGTAGATCTGCTTGTTCTTGAGGATCTCCGGAACCTGGTTCGTGGCGATCCGGGCGGCCAGGCCTTCGACGACGGCGGTCTTGCCGACGCCCGGCTCGCCGATCAGCACCGGGTTGTTCTTCGTCCGGCGCGAGAGGATCTGCATGACCCGCTCGATCTCGGTCTGGCGGCCGACGACGGGATCCAGCTTGCCCTCGGCGGCGAGCTTGGTCAGGTTGCGGCCGAACTGGTCGAGGAGCTTCGAGCTCTTCGACTTCTCGGAGCTCGCCGACCCTCCGCCGGAGCGGCGGCCCGGGCCGGAGAGCATCCGGATGATCTCGTTGCGGATCTTCTCGGCGTCGGCGTCGAAGTCGAGGAGGATGCGCGCGGCGACCCCCTCGTTCTCGCGCACGAGGCCGAGCAGGATGTGCTCGGTGCCGATGTAGTTGTGGCCGAGCGAGAGCGCTTCCCGCAGGGCCAGCTCGAGGACCTTCTTGGCGCGGGGCGTGAACGGGATCTGCCCCGTCGTCACCTCGTCGCCCTGCCCGACGATCCGGGCGACCTGCGCGCGGACCTCCTCGACGGTGATGTCGAGGCTCTCGAGCACGCGCGCGGCGAGGCCCTCCTCCTCGCGGAGGAGCCCGAGCAGGATGTGCTCGGTCCCGATGTAGTTGTGCTTCAGGGCGCGCGCCTCGTCCTGGGCGAGTACGACGACCTGTCTTGCGCGTTCAGTGAAGCGTTCGAACAACGCTGAGTCCTTTCGGTCGTACAGGTCGCTTCATCGTACCGGACGGGTAGGGGGACGCCGAGGCCCGCATGATCCTCGTATCGGCTCCGTGTGCAACCTGCAACAGGGTCGATTCGCTCCGGGGCTCCGAAGCGGTCCGATTGTGCCCGCGGCGCGTAACCCCGATTGGGGTTTTGACGTTAAGCGGAGTGGGAGAAGTCCCCCATCCGGGGGTGGGTCTGGGCCGGTGCGTGTAGGTACGGTCACACCTCGGGGCGGGACGCGGGACGGGAGGAAGGGGATCTGCGGTGACTTCGGCGACGACGACGGCAGCGGCCGACGAGGCTGCGACGACGCAATCTGCGCAGGCGCCGGGGACGACAACGGCGATCACGGCGCGCTCGCGCGGGCTCGAGGCCCGGCGCGAATGGGCGCTCGTCCGCTTGGTGGTCGACTCCGTGATGCTGACCCTCGGGGCCGCGGTCGCGGAGACCGGCTGGCGCGCGGCCGGGTTCGAGCCGACGCCGCTCCTCTGGCTGCTCGCCTTCCCCGTCCTGACGCTCGTCCTCCTCTACGCCCGTGGGGCGTACCGCCCGCGGCTCCATCCTCGGCTGCTCGACGAGCTGCGCCGGGTCGTCGGCGCCAGCGCCGTCGCGGCGATGGCGGCCACGACGGCGCGGGTCGTGCTGGCCGACGACGCGATCCCCTCGACCCAGGCGGTTCGTCCCTGGCTCTTCGCGACGACCTGCCTGGTCGCGGCGCGCGCGGTGCTCGGGTGGGCCGACGCCCGGGCACGGCGCTCGGGCGAGGCGGCCCGGCCGACGCTGATCCTCGGCGCCGGCAAGGTCGGCCAGCTCGTCGCGCAGCGGCTGCTCGAGCGGCCGGAGCTCGGCCTCAAGCCGGTCGGGTTCCTCGACAAGGAGCCGCTGCCGGGCGTCGAGGGCGTTCCCGTGCTGGGGGCCAGCTGGGATCTCGACCGGATCGTGGCCGAGCGCGGGATCGAGAACGTGATCGTCACCTTCTCGACGGCGCCGCACGACGTGCTGCTCCGGGAGGCGCGCCGGTGCGAGGAGCTCGGCGTCGAGGTGTCGCTCGTCCCGCGGCTCTTCGAGCGGGTTCCGGAGCGGGTGACGGTCGACCACCTCGGCGGGCTCCCGCTGATCACGCCCCGGCCGACGAACCCACGCGGCTGGCAATTCGCGGCCAAGTACGCCTTCGACCGCATCGTGGCCGCGCTCCTGCTGCTCCTCCTCTCGCCGGTGCTCGGCGCGACGGCACTCGCCGTGCTCGTCTCCACCGGCCGGCCGATCTTCTTCCGCCAGGCGCGCGTGGGGCTCGACGGGCACGAGTTCGGGATGCTCAAGTTCCGCACCATGCGTGGCCGGCCCGAGGAGGGCGGCGAGGCGGACGCCGACTGGGCCGCGCGCGAGCTCGGGGACGAGGCCACGGCCGCGCCCGAGACCGAGGACCGCCGGACCGGGCTCGGGCGGCTGCTCCGCCGGTGCTCGATCGACGAGCTGCCGCAGCTCTGGAACGTCCTCTGCGGCGACATGTCGCTGATCGGCCCGCGGCCCGAGCGTGCGCACTACGCGCGGCGCTTCGAGCAGCGCATCTACCGGTACGCCGAGCGGCACCGCGTAAAGTCAGGCATCACGGGCTGGGCCCAGGTAAACGGCCTCCGGGGTCGAACGTCCTTGGCCGACCGGGTCGAATGGGACAACCACTACATCGAGAACTGGTCGCTCTGGCTCGATGTCCAGATCCTCATCCGCACCGTGACGGCGCTCGTGCGCCAGGCGTCCTAGCGCTCGCCCGCGAGCGGGCCCGCCGGTGAGCGAGCTCGACGTCTCGTCCGACCGGCTGACCGTCCGGCTCGCGACGAACTCGCTCGTGCAGGCCGGCGGCAGCTTCGTCGGCTCGGCGATCGCGTTCTTCACCTTCGTCGCGATCACGCGCGGGCTCGGTCCGGACGCCTTCGGCGAGCTCACCGCCGCCACCGCGTATCTCTTCATCCCGACGGTGCTCGCAGAGGCCGGGCTCTCGGCCGCCGTCCTGCGGCAGATCTCGGCGAACCCCGAGGAGACGGACTACGCGATCCGGGCGTCGTTCCCGCTCCGGACGCTCGTCTCGGCGGGCGCGATCGGCCTCG
>Ga0210076_1000247_pt1 | contig 12338 bp, 16 predicted proteins | sample MayberryNW_Catta_3_FD_184876 | JGI IMG/M metagenome (GOLD analysis project Ga0210076, IMG submission 184876) | Wetland microbial communities from San Francisco Bay, California, USA, that impact long-term carbon sequestration -... | ecosystem: Environmental > Aquatic > Marine > Wetlands ... | reverse complement strand
TAGTTACTTGCTGGTTTGATGTCCAGAAATTAAATTTTGATATTAATCAGAGATAATCCAATAAACATTGATAATATAATTACAGAAAATCCTCCTGCCAAAAACCCGTACTGAGTTTTTGGTGTTGTAGCAAACCCTGATTTGTAGACTAAAAAAGCCCCACTCATTCCAACAAAAAGTATCAGTGTGATAATAATTGTTTCGCTTATAGTTTGTACTGACCTAGAGGGAATGAAAGTTATTCCTTCAGGTAAATTTGAGCCTTCAAGTATAGCATTTATTAAACCAGAAGATAATGCAAAAAATATAATTAGATAAATTATTGATATTATAAGTATTGGTTTTGACTTAAAGTTCAACAAGAAAGCATGTATGTATAAGTATAAATACTTTTATTTATTAATGGATTCTTAATTCATAACTTCTATTTGTTAACTGCTTTTAATATCAATATGTATTTAATAGAAGACAAATTTATTGAAATGTATTATTTGTTCGGCTAAATGTTTTAATAAAAAATATTGTTTTAATCATAATCTAGCATTAAAAAGTCTCAAAAAAGGATACATAAAATGGTCCGATGCATTTTCAAGCAATATATCTTGGGATGGATATTTATCAAGATTATTGAAAATTGAAGATACTGGAATTTGGATAATGGATATTATTAACTATGAATTAGAAAAAAAATGAGGATATTACATTTCACCCATACCACCAGGGGGCATACCACCAGGGGGCATACCACCAGGAGATTTACTTGATGCAATTACATCATCAATTCGTAGAATCATTGATGCCGCTTCTGTCGCGGATTTAATTATTTGTTCTTTTACACTTAAAGGTTCAAAGATATCCATTTTGGACATATCTGTGATTTTTGCGCTTCTTGCATCAATCCCCATCCATTTTGCTCCTTTACTTTGTTTTGCTCTTAGATCAGTTGCTGTATCGATTGGATCCATACCTGCATTTTCTGCCAATGTAAGTGGTATTACTTCCAAGGCTTCTGCAAATTTCTCAGCTGCTAATTGTTCTCTTCCAATTAATGTACTAGTCCATTCTCTTAACTTGCTAGCAACATAAGCTTCTGGAGCTCCACCCCCTGCAACTATCGCTGGTTTTTCTAAAACATCTTTAGTTACCATAAGTGCATCGTGAATAGAACGTTCTGCTTCATCTACTACTCTTTGAGATCCCCCTCGTATCAAGATTGTTACCGATTTTGGATGTTTACATCCTTCAACGAAAACCCATTTATCAGTCTCTACTTTTCTTTCTTCTACCAAGTCTGCACTTCCCAAGTCATTAGAAGTAAGATCTTCAATGCTGTTTACTATACGAGCGTTGGTAGCTCTTGCCAATTTGGTCATATCACTTTCTTTTACTCTACGAACTGTCAATATATCTGATTTTGCCAAATAATGTTGGGCAATGTCGTCAATACCCTTTTGACAAATAACTACATTAGCTCCAGAAGATTTAATCTTTTCCACCATATCTTTTAGCATTCTGTTTTCTTCCTCAAGAAACATTTTCATTTGATCTGGTGAACTGATGTTTATTTTGGCATCAAATTCAGTTTTTTCTATTTCTAAAGCACAATTTAATAAGGCAATTTTAGCTTTATCTATTCTTTTTGGCATGCCACCGTGTACCACTTCTTTGTCAAGAACTATTCCTTGAATTAAAGTTGTATCTCTCAACGATCCTCCAGCTTTCTTTTCTACTTTTACATCATCTATGTCTACTTTATTTTTAGAATCAACGCTTTCTACAACTTGTAAAATTGCCTTAACTACAATCTCAGCTAACTCATCTGCTTCTTTTGATACTAACTTTGTTTGCATTGATGTTTTTGCTACTTTAATTAAACTTTCTTTATCATTTGCATCAATTTTTTGTGCAATTTTATTAAGAATTTCAATCGCTTTTTGAGCACTCTTTCTATATCCATCTACAATTATTGTTGGATGCACATCTTTTGCAATCAACTCCTCTGCTTTCTCAATTAAAGCGCCAGCCAAAACAACAACAGAAGTTGTACCGTCTCCAACCTCATTGTCTGTTGCCTTACTGATTTCTACCATCATTTTTGCCGCAGGATGTTGTACATCTATTTCTTTCAGAACAGTTGCACCATCATTTGTAATTGTAACATCACCTAGAGAATCGACCAACATCTTGTCCATTCCACGTGGACCTAGACTTGAGCGGACGATTTCAGCTATTAGCTTTGCTGCAGTAACGTTGTTCTTTTGAGCATCTCTACCTTTTGTTTGAGTAGATCCTTCCTTTAATATTAACACTGGTACACCACCAGCTGAACCTTGTTGAATTGACATTTATCATTTTCACCTTAAAATTAATTCTAAAGAAACTGACAGAATTTGGGATATTTTAATTTTATGCCATATATAACATTATATGAAATAGTTTTGCAAGTTTTTTTAGTATTAAAAAATAGTTAAATTTGTTTATTGAAATAAGGAATCATATTTTCCAGAGTTAATGTCAGTATACAGATCTTTTGCAGGTTTATCCTCAACCTTTACTCCGCTACTAACACAAGATCCAATAATCTCTTTAGAACAATTCTTCAAATCTAAAGCATAAGATACATCAATCTTCATTCTTGCAATTTTGACTATGCCGGACATGGATATATTTCCCACATAATCTTTTCCTGATGTTCCTGAACCCTTTGTAATTCCAGCTTCTTTTGCAATTAGAGCAGTTGTAGGAGGTATTCCTACTTCAACAGTAAATTTTTTAGTTTCAGAATCAACTTCCACCTTAACGGGAACTTTCATACCAAGGAAATCTTTGGTCTTTTCATTGATTGTGTTTACAACTTGTAATACGTTAATCCCCAAAGGCCCTAATGCAGGTCCTAAAGGAGGTCCAGCACTGGCTTCTCCTCCGGTAACTAAAGCAGATATTGATTTTTTATCGCCCATATCGGAAAAAATAATAGTCCGAAATATAAATGGTCATCAAATTTTGTTAAGATCTATAAAAATAATATAACTGAGTAAAAATATATTAAATTATGAATATCAAGTGATTATTTTCTTCAAGTAATTTGCATCAACGGTAACAGGGATTTGATATGGAGAATCTAATAGTACAACAGTAGCTTCTTGCTTTTCGTAATCGACACGTGTAATTTTTGCTTTCATGGATTTAAATGGACCTGCAACTACTTCGACAGTATCATCAACATTCAATTCGGTAACAACTGGTTTTTTGATAAGATATTTTTCAATATCGCTAAAAGGAAGATCACCTCGTATTTGTCCTCTTACGTGCCTAATACCATATAGTGCTTCATACACAACATTAGAGTCGGATGCTTCAACTATCACGTAACCTTTAAAATGTTCGAGGATGAGAATAGAGCGTAAGTTGATCTTTTTAGAGTTTATCTTATTTTGTAATATATTAGCAACAATATTTTCCTGTCCTCCAGTTATTCTAATTGCAAAAAATTTTGAATCTGAATCTAGTAACTTATTTTTAAATTGTGTTTCTTTAGATTCTTCTTGTTTGGATGTGATAGAATTTTTAGGTTCTTTTTGAATATCTTTGTCAGAAACATCTGAATTTATACTTTTTAATAAGGCGTCTTGATTAAAATTTGACTCTTTATTATTTTCATCATTATTTTCATAATCAATTATATCATCAAGATCATCCAGATTTTTTTTATTTTTCATTAATTTTAATTCAATACTTAACGATTTGAAGTATTTTATAAATTTAATTTATGTTAAATGTTATAAAACATTAGTATAAATTTAATAATTATTCAAGAAAGAGATTAAAAATTATTTATTTGGAATTACCTCTAAATTGGGTAAAAAAAAATCCATATTTGAGGTCAAAATGGATAAGTATTTAATAGATAATAGATCTATTCAATAAAAATTGACTGAATCTATACAAGTAAATCAATTGGATTTACTCGATAGAAATATTTTAAATGAAATTCAATGGTGTTTTCCTCTTAAAGAAAGACCATTTTTAGAGATATCTATTCATCATAATATATCAGAAAATGAGGTTATGAAAAGAATACATAACCTCAAACAGATGGGATTGATAAGACAAATTAATGCAATCTTTGATACTAGAAGATTGGGATACAAGAGTGCACTTATAGCTTTTGCAGCAAAACCTGAAAAATTAGATTATATTGCACATGAAATAAACAAACTTTCTGGTGTTAGTCATAATTATGAAAGGAATCATGAATTCAACATATGGTTCACTTTAGCAGTACCTCCAGAAAGAGACATGAAAGATATTTTGGATAAAATGTCTTCCCTTGATGGAGTAATAAAATATAGGCTTTTGCCAACATTGAAAATGTATAAAATAGGTGTTAAACTTGATATGGTAAATAATGATTCCTCAAATCCTAAACCTACTGAGACGATTAAAGAACTTAATCCAGAAAAAAGTAAACTGACTGATCAAGATAAAGAGTTTATAAGAGAACTACAAAAAGATATAGAAATAATTCCAGAGCCTTTCAAAAAAAGCGCAGAGAAACTTAGAATAACACAGAAAGAATTATTTGAAAAGTCGAAGGAGTTTGAAGAAAATGGAATAATGAGGCGCTTTGCTGCTATCTTGAGACATAGAGATGCAGGATTTACAGCCAACGGGATGATAGTCTGGAAGGTTCCAGAAGAAGAAGTAAATAAAGTAGGATACAAGTTGGCAGAATTTCCACAAGTAAGTCATTGTTATAGAAGACCAACTTATCCGGATTGGGAATTTAATATATTTAGTATGATACATGCGAGAAGCATAGAAGCTGCTGAAAACATTGCCAAAGAAATTTCACATATAATTAAAATCTATGATTATAAGATTTTATTCAGTTCAAGAGAATTTAAGAAAGAAAGAGTAAAATATTTTGAGGAGTAATCAATTTGATAATATTTGACAATTATTTAATAAAATAAAATATATAACAAATAATTAAAAAACAATTGTGTTATCTTCTGAAATACAATCCCCAAATATTGAATCCATCAAGTCTTTGGATATAGCAGATATAGCAATTATGAGTCAACTTGCCTATTCCTTCAAGGATGAATTTCTAAAATACGCTCAAATTGATTCTTTTACTTCTCCTGATCCCTTTAAAAATGAAGATTTCAATACTTTTTTAGTAGAAATCGATAGAGAAAATATAGATAGAATAGTTTCAATGATTATAATTCGTAATGATTCCCATAATCCAACAATGCCACTAGACAAGATAATGAATGACAGACTGAAAATAATACAAATCTCTAAAGAGAGAGCTTTGTTACTGAAAAATGAAATGATGCCAAAAGATACAAACAATTTTTATCAGTTTAGAAAAGACGGTACAGTTATTGGATATATTATGTTTGCATTTCAGATATGTGGACAACACTATTAATTTTGAAACTTATAATACCGGTTCTTCTTTTATTTTTAAATATTTATTTTCTAAAATTTCAATTCCCATTACGTCAAAAATTAATTTAGCATTTTCCTTTTCTCTAGTTAGAATATTTTTAGCTATTTTCAATCTATATGATGGAGTCCATTGTTGTCCAATCTTATATTTTCCTTTCATGTTATTGGGGATTAATTTTATTACGGTTACTTCTTGTACTGAATGCATTGTTGAGTTAAGTTTTTCATAATTACCTTCAGGCTGATATTTTTCCATTAATGAATTTAAAGCTAGTGCTTTCTCTTCATTATCTTCGATTATATATGACGGTCCTTTTATAACTACACTTTTATACAATGTATCAGCTTGTGATGCATCAGAAGGATGAAAATAATAGGATGGTAAAAAAGCCAAATGTTGATCTACTTCAAATCCTGTATTTGAATTCCGTTTGATATTATCTATTTTCTCGCCAAATCGATATGAATGCATATATATACTATCTTGTTTAAGAACACAGGAATTATCTCTATATTTTTCAGCTTTAACATACACAAAATTCATCGGTATTATCTGGGGAAAACCATCGATATCTATAGTTGCAAATCTTCCAACTGATTGAGTGTTTAGAAAATTAATAATATTTTCTTTGGATTGAATCTCAAGTTTTTTTATCAGTTTCATTAGAATTTTATTTCATAATAACTTTATAAAGAGATTTAAAGATAAAATCAATAATTCATATTCCACGATTATGAAATATTAATAAATACAACAAATTTATTAAAAATTTAATGTCCTTTGTTGATTTTTTGTTATATCCTCGTTTAATTCATAATTAAGAATTTTTTTCACTTTTTCAGCTCTTGCCTTTCCAAAACCTGGGATCAAAGCTAATTCGGATATCGATGCATTTATTGCTCTTGATGGTGTTTTGAATTTTTTAAGCAATCTTATGGCTAATTTATCTCCTACACCAGGTAATGATGAAAGTATAGATAATTGTTGTAATTGTATATGATTTCCTTTTTTTATTCTCTTGATCAATGGCCCATTGATTGTTATACCAGATTTTATTGCTTTATTCAATAAAATAATTAAAAATTTTGAAGTGTAATTTGCTGAAGGAGAATAAATAACTGGTATTCTAAAAATTAATGCAATAGTTGCAAGAGCATCATAGACCTGTAAAATTTTCTCAAATGAAATTTCAATTTCATTAATTTGGTTTTCACTAGATTTTTCAACTTGTAGATTCAAAATATTTCCTTCTATTATCAAAATAGGTTTAGAATAAAACTGAATCAAATCGGAACATTGAATAAAAAGTCTCCCATCATATATTGAATTAATTAAATCATGTATTGTCTTTCTTTCAATAGCTATTTCTGGTGCTATAATATAATCTCCTACTGAAAGTCGAGCAAAATCTATTTGTGCACCATCTTCAATTAAAAATTTAGGAACTCTACTATTTCGCTCTCTTTCATCTACCACAATACGAAAAGACACAAATAAAATTAAATATTCGGATTATTGTTTCTAACTAAAAATTATACTATAAAAATAACATTATTTTTGCGTTGTAGATTGCGTTCCTTTTAGCATTTGATTAATCTTATTTTCGACTTCTTTAAGATTTTCTTTTACACGTAATTCTTGTTTTCCTAACACCATAACTCTGGTATTTGCTAATTCTTTTTTTTCAGTAAGTTCTTTTTCTACAGTATCTTTCTCAGATTTTATTAATAAAGGTCCCGCTGCTTTATAAATAGAATCAGATGTAGTTGTTTTACTTAATTCCTCCAATGCTCTTTCTGTTTCAACAATTTCTAGTTCAATTTGTTGCTTCTGCATCATAATAGCTTGCAGATTTTGTTGAAGCTGTTGTAACCTAGATATTTGTTCTTTAAGCCAAGGAGGTAGTTCATTTTCTTGACCCAATTCATTGAATAATTAAATAATTGAATATAAATTCATAACGTTATGCAAATAACAGATTAGTTATACATAAATGAGTAGTTTTAATAAGGCGCAAGTAAGAATTGAGGGCAGATCTTAATTCTGCCATATCAGAAGCAGAAATTTCAATGGTTAAGTGTGAGATACAATCTGTATTTGATAAATGTAATTTAATTTGAGGAGTGATTAAAATTTTTGTATCTGGTTCTAATGCATGAGATAAAGATTCTAAAAATTTTTTAGTTTCTGCAGGTGAAGAGAGATCACGAGAAATATTAATTTTAGCTTTGCAGTTTATCAATATTTATGTCATATGCTCCAGCGGCTACTTTAAAATTACATTTTGGGCAATTCCAAATTCCACATGCAACTCGCATAAATTTTAATGAACCACAGGAAGGACAACGTCTTTTTTGCTTAAGAGTCCGGTATACTTTACTATATCTTTTTCTTACAGTGGCACCAAATTTTGTTCCTAGACCCTTTAGTACTGTTTGACCTCTTCTGTTTCTATTTACCACCTATTTTATCAGCTCCTTTAATTTAGTTCGTAAAGTCTCTGCTTTAACTCTTGCTGTTTGAGCAGCAAATTTTATTTGTTCAAGGGTGAAATAACCAGTCGATCCCTTCTGTATTGCAGTATATTCATTATTAGAATTAGTGGTTATTGTTATCCTTGATTCCATACATGATTCTTCTTCAGCAGTAGGATCTACAATAATATTATTTCTTATTCGTATTGATGTTATTGATACAGGTAGTGTTCTAATTGGAGGTTCCTGTTTTTTTCCCGTATCAACTACCTTTTCATCATGAATTTCAAAAATTGGTAGTTTAGTGCTTAATAATGCAGCAACTACAGCATATGAAGCTGCATCAAAAAGATTGCCATCAGCATTGATTATACTGCAATCAACGAAAATAACATAAACTGTTTTACCAGGAATTAAAACTAATTTATCCAAGTCTATCATCTGAGATTCTCTGATGCCTCGATCAACTACTCTAGCAAGCTCTATTGTCTCTTCATCAGGAGGACCCGGTTCTATGTAAGGAGATGCGATAGGTAAAACTTCTGCAGTTACAATTAATGCACCTTTATTTTCTAATCCTTCAAATGGTGCGCCAGTTTCAACTTTTACACCTGCAATTACTTCTGAATTACCTAATTTTACCTTAGCCGAACCATCTGCTTTTTTTATTATATCTATTTCTATTTCTAAATCTCTTGTATCTTCTAAACTTCTACCATCAAGTCTTTTTCCATTTGTAATTAAATCGAACATTTGTCGTTTACGTAATTGTTCTATTACTATTGGTGATTTTTTTGATAAACTCAATTCTCCTTATTCTCCTCTAGTTCTTTCTCTTCGCCTTCAGGCAAATCATTTCCAAAGTATTTTTCTATTAATGCTTTTCTTTGTATTTCATAAACCATTTTACATCCATGAATGGCTTTTTCTAAACATTCATTAAATTGAGATTCATCTAATATTCCATCTAATTGTAATAAGGTTATCTGTTCAAGATTTGGTAAATATGCAACAGGCATATCAGCTGATCCTTCTTTATCTTCAATATCATTTATATCAAGAACTATTTTATCATTTACTTTTCCAGCTGCACATGCTGCCACCAAGTCTTTCATATTAACTCCAGCATCAGCTAAAGCCACTGATGCTGCGGCAATCCCTGCACATCTGGAGCCACCGTCTGCCTGTAATACTTCAACAAAAACATCAATAGCAGCTCTAGGATAATCTTCTAACATTATTGCTGGTTCTAACGCTTCACGCATTACCTTTGAAATTTCAACTTCTCTTCTTGAGGGAGCAGGGTTTTTTCTAGTATCTGTTGAAAAAGGTGACATATGATATCTACATCTTAAGACACATCGATCTGGAAGAGCCATATGTTTAGGATGAACTTCCCTTGGACCATATACTGCTACCATAATTTTGTTTTTACCAAATTCAATAGAGGCAGAACCATCTGCATTCTTTAAAACTCCTATAGTAATCTTAATATCTCTTAAATCATCACTAGATCGACCGTCAGTACGCTTTCCATTTTCATCTATTAAAATTGTTTGATCCATAATCTTTATCCTCTATTCCTAATGAGGTTGAACCTCTTTTGGAGATTCAGTATTAATATTTGAACTATTATCATTTTCCATATTATTGGAATTGTTATCTGGATTACTATTGTTGACATAGTCTTCGTTATTCACAGAACTATTATTAGTTTCTGTTTGTGTTATCTCCTCAGAAACATTTAGCAAATCTTTCACTTTTTGTGTTAAATTTGAGGTATGTGCTTCTTCCTCAACTAATTTTATAGCTTTAAAAGCAAGAGCAATACCTTCATCATTTTTTCCAGTTATAACAAGTATCCCATTTTGCCCAATTAAAATTCTAGTTTGTGTAGCTTGTTCGATTGTTTGTATCATCGAACCTCTTTTTCCTATTAAACGAGGAACACGTGTTGAGGATATTTTTAAAAATTCACCATTAGAAATCTTACCTAAATCCTTTTCCTGAATGGTTAACATTGGATCTCTTGTTCTGTCAAAAGTTATTATTCTAGCTGTTACCAAATCACCGGGTGCAAGTCTTTTTTTCATATCATCTTTTGCAGGAGAAAAATCTCTCCCAAATACATCCTGAGCCGGAAGATGGGCTGAAAAACATGCGTTAATATCTACTTCCCAAGATAATGAAGAATTATCTACAATCTTTCCAATGACTATGTCATTTATTCTAGGAATATAAACACCTGACAAGGGAATAACTTTTATACCGTCTTTACTTGATTCAGCAATCCCTATCCTAGTAGCAATTATAAAATTATCTTTTTTTATTACATTCATTAATGGTCTATAATTTCCTTCTATAATTACATCACCTGGAATAACATATCTCTTCTTGATTTCTAACATGAATTATAATAACATCTCCTTATTAGTAACATTAACAAAGAAAAGTATCTTGTTTGTATCACTATATAACAATTTTATATCTTTTCTCAAGTTCCAATTTCCTATTTTAATAAATGGTATTTATTCATTGTTATTATTGTTCTTGGATTTGAACAGATCCTTTTGTAATAGAATTTATTCTTTCAATGAACGTTCCACGTATTCCAGCATTTATTTCTATAATTACTTGTAAAGATCCATCCTGAAGCCATTTCTCATCTTTGAGATCTCCTATTCCTTTTATAATACTATAAGACTGAGCAGAAAATTGTGGTGGAACGGTAATAATTAATTGAAGATTTTCTGATTTTAATGGTAATATTTTTCTAAGAGAATCAATAATTTTTTTTGCTTGGTCCTCAGGTCTCTTGAATGGATCTATTACTAAACGAATTTGTTCCATCGCATTTCCTATTCTCAATGGTGGATGAGGAAGATGTGTTTTTGGATCAATAAAATTTCTACTAATGTATTGAATAATTTGTTTTTTCTTTTCTTCAACCATTCGCCTACGCTGATCAGTTGTAAGATTAACATCACCATGTTCAAGTATATGTTTTGCAATTTCTATTTGATCTGTAGTTTTAAAATTTTTAATTAATTTCTCATTAGGAACACGTGTACCTTTATTAGCATCTGAATAAATTTCATCTGAAACCAAAATATTAGAAATATCTACCTTTTTTCCTAGCTTGTAATCTAATGCTGGGTCAGGTTTAACTAAAATTTCGAATTTATCTGCATTAAGTATTAAACGGACTATTGAGAATTTACTATCAGTCATAGAATATTAAAAATGAGATTTTGTAATATATATGCATACAGATTTAATCTAATTGAAATATTTTTGATGTAAAATAAAAATAATAGCTAACGATATGACTTCTGTTTTTTTCTTCGAGCACCTGGCCCACCGAATTTCTTTGATTCAGTTTGTCTAGGATCTCCTGCGAGCAAATGTCTATCAAATTCAGTTATTTTTTTGCGAATTTCTTGTCTTACACTTTTTGACAATGGATGATCCTTTGGATCACGTCCTCCTTTAGCTTCTCCTGATAAAGCTCGTGATATCGCTACTGCACTTGCAAAAGCTTGTCCCATAAATCCACCACCTTGAACTTTTACTGCGATATCAATTTTATCTCTTAGATCTCCAATTATATTCATAGGAGTCAATATCAATTCTTTTGAGATGTCAGGTTGTATGATTTCTGCTGGAATATTATTTATTCGAACTTTACCATTTCCTTTGGAAATGGTAGCAACTGCTCTTGACGTTTTTCTTTGACCCGGATACAGATCTATAGTAGTAGTTTTAGTCATCTCTTATTATTCTCCTTTCCAACCTATTTGTTTTGCAACATCTCCAATTGTAGTGTAATATGATTCAGATTTTGTTATTTTAGCATCATCAAAAATTTTTATTTCCTTTGAACTTTGAAATTCTGTTGGCACACCTATATATACTCTCAAACGTTTAAATGCTAAGATACCGCTGGGCTTCCTTCTTGAAATCATTCCTCTAACCATTTTAGTCAATATTCTATCTGGCCGTCTTGGATGATAAGGTCCATGAATGGGATTAGTAACAGAACCTACTTCAAGATATTTTTTATAATCTTCAATTGTTTTATATCTATTTCCGGATAACATAGCTCTTTCAGAATTGATTATTGTTATTCTATTGCCTTGAATTAAAAGTTTTGATACATGAGAACATATTCTACCGGCAATACAATTGGAAGCATCAACTATTATTTGTTTATTGACATTTGAAAATGTATTACTATTTTTAGATTTATCCAATTAGTCTTACACCTTTTCCATCTGGATATTGATTTACAAAATCATTGATGGTAATAACTTTTCCTCCTGCATCAAATATCTTCTTAATTGCAGGAACTGAAATGGAGAAAGAAGCTACATTTAATTTATGTGTAAGAACCCCATTAC
>Ga0210076_1000246_pt1 | contig 12398 bp, 11 predicted proteins | sample MayberryNW_Catta_3_FD_184876 | JGI IMG/M metagenome (GOLD analysis project Ga0210076, IMG submission 184876) | Wetland microbial communities from San Francisco Bay, California, USA, that impact long-term carbon sequestration -... | ecosystem: Environmental > Aquatic > Marine > Wetlands ... | reverse complement strand
AAGACGATGCTGAGCGAGGTGCGCTCGATCGTCGGCCTCGCCGAGCCGGACCGGCGTCCGCCGATCGTCCTCACCGAGGCCCTCCGAGGAGAGAACGTCGGAGAGCTGTGGGCGAAGCTCGAGGAGCACCGCGCCGCGCTGGAGAGCGACGGGCGTCTCGAGGAGCGCCGTCGTCGCAACCTCGCGGCCGAGGTCTTCGCCGTCGCGTCGAGCAGGGCCAAGTCGCGGCTCGAGGCGGCGGTCGCGGACGACGAGGAGCTGCGGCGCCTGCTCGAGGCCGTGCAGCGACGGGAGCTCGACCCGCTGACCGCCGTGCGGGAGATCATGGAGAAGGTATTCCGGCTCGACGGCGACGGAGGTCGACGGTCGTGACCGGGGCTCCCGCGCTCGTGGACATCGAGGCAGCCCGGGCGCGCCTCGTCGGCGTCGCCCGCGAGACGCCGCTCTATCCCTCGGAGACGTTCTCGCGCCTCAGCGGGCGTCGGGTCCTGCTGAAGGCCGAGAACCTCCAGCGCACGGGGTCCTTCAAGATCCGCGGCGCCTACAACACCATCTCGATGCTGGCGCCCCGGGAACGCGAGGCGGGCGTCGTCGCCGCGAGCGCGGGCAACCACGGGCAAGCCGTCGCCTGGGCGGCTCGCGAGGCGGGGATCACCGCGACCGTCTTCATGCCCGAGGACGCGCCCATGGCGAAGGTCGAGGCCACGCGCTCGTACGACGGCGCGGTCGAGCTGGTGGGGGAGAGCTTCGAGGCCGCCGTCGCGGCTGCCCAGGCACACGTCGAGCGCACGGGCGCGACGCTCGTTCACGCCTTCGAGGACGAGCGTGTGATCGCCGGCCAGGGGACGATCGGGCTCGAGCTCGCCGAGCAGGCGGCCGACGCGGAGACCGTGCTGATCCCGATCGGCGGCGGCGGCCTCGCCGCCGGGATCTCGCTCGCCCTCCGTGAGCTCCGCCTCGGGGTGCGAGTCGTCGGTGTCGTCTGCAAGCCGGGCCTGACGATCGCCGACGGGATCGCCGTCAAGTACCGCGGCGAGCTCGCGTCCTCGATTCTCGACCGGACGCTCGACGACACGGTGGAGGTCTCGGACGAGGAGATCTCGGAAGCCCTCGTCCTCTGCGTCGAGCGGACGAAGCTGCTCGTCGAGGGTGCGGGCGCCGTCGGTCTCGCGGCGCTCCTCGCCGGGCGGGTCGAGGGCTCGGGGCCGTCTGCGGTCGTGCTCTCGGGCGGGAACATCGACGCGACCACGCTCGTCTCCGTCCTCCGCTACGGCCTCACGCGCTCGGGCCGCTTCCTTGCCGTCCGCCTGCTGATCCCCGACCGGCCGGGCGAGCTGCGGAACGTACTCGACCTCGTGGCGCGCGGGCGCGGGAATGTCGTCTCCGTCGACCATCGCCGGGAGGGCACCACGACGACGGCGCTCCAGACCGAGGTCGTGATCGTCGTCTCCACCCGGGACGAGGGGCACTGCGAGGAGCTCCTCGCCGCCCTGCGCGCGGCCGGCTACGCGGTCGAAAGGCTGGGCCCACCGGCGTAGACTCGCCCGATGGTGACGTGCCCCTCGTGCGGGATCGAAAACGCCGAGACGGCGAAGTTCTGCTCGCAGTGCGGGTCGGCGTTGACCGACGGCGCGACCGCGCGGCGCGAGGAGCGCAAGATCGTCACGGTCGTGTTCGCCGACATGGTCGGGTCGACCGAGCGCGCCGAGCGCCTCGACCCGGAGGACGTCCGTGCTCTCCTCGCTCCCTATCACGCTCGACTGCGGCACGAGTTCGAACGCCACGGCGGTACGGTGGAGAAGTTCATCGGCGACGCGGTGGTCGCAGTCTTCGGCGCGCCGGTCGCGCACGAGGACGATCCCGAGCGGGCCGTTCGCTCGTCGCTCGCGATCCTGGAGGCGATCGCGGAGATGAACGAGGCAGACCCGACTCTCGAGCTCGAGGTGCGGATCGGCGTGAACACGGGAGAAGCGCTCATCGCGCTCGATGCCCGCCCCGAGCTGGGACAAGGAATGGTCTCCGGAGACGTCGTGAACACCGGCGCCCGTCTGCAATCCGCCGCACCCTCCGGGGGGATCTTCGTAGGCGAGCACACGTTCCGCGCCACGGACCGTGCCATCGAGTACGAGCCTCAGGAGCCGATCGTCGCGAAGGGGAAAGCGGAGCCGCTCGTCGCGTGGCGTGCCGTGACGCGGAGGGCCAGCTTCGGGATCGATCTCTCCGACGCTCGCTCGCCCCTCGTCGGGCGGGACGACGAGCTCGAGGTGCTCGTCGGCGCGCTCGCCCGGGCGCGGACGCGCCTCGAGCCCCAGCTCGTCACCGTCGTCGGGGTGCCCGGGATCGGGAAGTCGCGTCTCGTTCGCGAGCTCTTTCGCGTGGTCGACGAGGACCCGGAGCTCATCGTGTGGCGTCAGGGTCGCTCGCTTCCGTACGGAGAGGGGTCGGCATTCTGGGGGCTCGCCGAGATCGTCAAGGCGCAGGCCGGGATCCTCGAGACGGACGGTGCGGACGAGGCCGCTGCGAAGGTGGCGTCCACCGTGCGCGATCAAGTGGCCGACGAGACCGAAGGTCCATGGATCGAGCGCCACCTCCTCTCGCTCACCGGCATTCAGCAGACGAGAACGTCCGGGCAGGCGAACCTCGACGAGTCCTTCGCGGCCTGGCGGCGGTTTCTGGAGGTGCTGGCCGAGAGGCAGCCCGTCGTCCTGGTCTTCGAGGACCTCCACTGGGCGGACGACGCACTGCTCGACTTCGTCGACTCCCTCTCGGACCGGGCAACGGGCGTTCCGCTGCTCGTCGTCTGCTCGGCCAGGCCCGAGTTGCTCGAGCGCCGGCCGGGCTGGGGCGGGGGAAAGCGCAACACGGCGACGATCTCGCTCGCGCCGCTCGCAGACGAGGACACTGCTCGCCTCCTGTCGGGGCTTCTGGGAACGCCGGTGCTTCCCGCCGACCGACAGACGGTCCTCCTGCAACGGGCCGGCGGGAATCCCCTGTTCGCCGAGGAGTATGCACGGATGCTCGCCGACGGCAGCGATCCGGCCGCCGCCGCGCCGGAGACGTTGCAGGGCGTGGTCGCCGCGCGAATCGACGCGCTTCCGAGCGAGGAGAAGGAGCTGCTCCAGCTCGCAGCGGTTCTGGGAAAGGTCTTCTGGACCGACGCGCTCGCGAACCTGTCCGGAGCGAGCCCCTGGGAGCTCGACGAGCGGCTGCATGCACTCGAGCGCAAGGAGTTCGTGCGGCGTGAGCATCGCTCGGCGGTCGCAGGTTCGAAGCAGTACGTCTTCGTTCATGCGCTCGTCCGCGACGGCGCGTACGGGCAGATTCCGCGTGCGGCGCGTGCGGACGTCCATCGTCGTTTCGCCGACTGGATCGAGATGCTCCCGGCAGACCGGGCAGACGATCGGACCGAGATTCTCGCCCATCACCTGCTGGAGGCGATCGCGTACTCGCGGGCGGTCGGGCTGGACGACGCGGTGCTCGTGCCGCGTGCGGCCAGAGCGCTCCGGGAGTCGGGCGACCGCGCCTGGAGCATCGGCGCGATTGCGGCGGCGTTGGGCTTCTACGGCAGGCTGCGCGAGCTCGACCCGTCGGTCGAGGACGACCCGCACTTTCTGCTCTCGCTGGGCCTGGCGCTCGCAGCCATGCACGGCTACGTCGAGGAAGGAGCGAGCGAGCTGGAACGTGCCGCCGAGGCGCTCGCAGCCTCAGATCCCGCGGCGGCCGCGCAGGCCACCATCACCCGTGGGGAGTTCATCTGGCAGAGAGGCGACCAGGAGCGCTCGTTCGCGTACTTCGACCGGGCGCGGGAGCTTGCCGAGGGCGCTGCGCTCTCGGCCGAGAAGCAGAACGCCGTCGCCCAGGTCGCGCGCTTCCTCTCCCTCGCGGGACGGTACGACGAGGCGCTGGAGCTCGTCGAGCAGGCCATCGACATGGCGCAAGAGCTCGGCGACGACGAGCTGCTCGGCGATGCGCTCAACACGCGGGGTGTCGTCCGCGCCTCCGTGTTCGACCCTGCCTGGGAGGATGACCTCACGCGCAGCCTCGAGCTCGGCCTCCGCAGCAACTCCTTTCGAGCCGGTCGCGCCTACATCAACCTGGGATCGACCCTCGTGGAGACGGCTGGCGACGTGGCTCGCGGCGAGGCGGTCACGCGGGAGGGACTCGCCTTCAGCGAGCGCATGGGCTTCTCCCGGACGGCCCTGACCTGGTTCCGGGGCAATCTGGCCGACGCGACCTACCTCAGAGGTGCATGGCCCGAGTCGCTCGCGCTCGCGGAGCAAGTGGTACTCGGCGAGCCGCACTACATGCAGCAGATCGCTTTCAACATCCGAGCCGATATCCGACTGGCTCGCGGCGACGGTGCCGGAGCCGCGGACGACATGGCGCGGGCGCTGCGTGACGCGCGGGCGATCCGAGATCCCCAGGTGCTCGACCCTGTGCTCGTCACCTCCGCCGAGGTCGCGCTCCGAAATGGCGATCTCGCTGCCGCGAACGAGTTCCTCGAGGAGCTTGGCTCTCCCGAGCGCGCCGGAACCTGGATCGTGAGCCTCGCTCTCCTCCTCCACGACCTTGGTCGTCCGGCAACCGTCTTGGTGGAGAAGCGCCACACGACCAGGACGCCGTGGTTCGAGGCAGCTATCGCAATCGCGGACGGCGACTTCGACCGAGCAGCGGACGTGCTCGAGCGCACCGGCGCGAGGACACTCGTGGCCGCTGTCCGTCTCAGGGCGGCCGGCGCGTATGCCGCGCAAGGGCGGTCTGCAGGAGCGGGGGAGCAGATCGCGCCAGCTCTCGCGTTCTACCGCGAGGTCGGCGCGACCGCATATGTGCGCGAGGCGGAGGCGCTACTCGCCAAGGCGAGCTAGCTTCCGCAGCGGCGGAACTCGACGGTGGGCTTGCCCGCTGCCGTCCAGTCGTCGATGCCGCCGTTCGCCACCGGACGGGCATCGAACCCGCGCGCGGCGAGGAGGCTGGCGGCGATGGTCGCCCGCGGCCCCGTCTCGCAGATGGTCACGATCGGGCGGTCGCGCGGGAGGTCGGCCTCTCCGAGCGCCAGCAGACGATACGGGATGTTGCGGCTTCCGGGGATGTACCCCGCGTCCCGCTCGTCCTTCTCCCGGACGTCGACGAGTTCGGCACCCTCGGCCAGAAGCTCGTCGAGCTCGCCCACCTCCACCACGGGAAGCGGCTCGGGCCCGCTGCCGAGGACGTAGCCGGGAATGTCGAGCACGCCGACCGAGCGGAGCCCGCGGATAGCGCCCTCCGCCTCGGCCTCATCCGTCGCGGCGACCACGATCGGACGATCGGGTGCCAGGACGAAGGCGGCCTTCGTCGAGAACCGCGTCCCGGACAGAGGCACGCTGAGCGCCCCGGCGAGATGCCCGGCGGCGAAGTCGTCGAACGGCCGCACGTCGAGCACCTGCGCCTCGGGAGGAGGAGCCGGGAGCTCGGGCGGCTCTGGCTGGGCCCCGAAGAACGGCCCGCGGTTGAGCTCCACGATCCGCTCCATGTTCGGCGGCCTCGGAGCGGCGATGGCGGCCGAGTCGGCGATGAAGAGGGCGACGTCGTCGAAGGCGAGCGCCGGGTTGAAGCGCCGCTCGAAGCCGATCGTGGTGGACGCCTTCGAGCTCATTGCCTTCCCGCACAACGAGCCCGCCACGTGACCCGGGTACACCTCGATGCCGTCGCCCAGCTCGACGAGGCGTCGCAGGGAGTGGAAGAGCCCCTCGGCTCCGTCACGCGCCGCGACGGCGAGGTCCGGCCGGGCGGCGTCGCCCACGAAGAGCGAGTCCCCGGTGAGGACGAGCCACGGCTCGGGGCCGCGGGAGTGGTCGATCACGGCGAGGCAGCAGTGCTCGGGGCGGTGCCCCGGCGTGTGGATGCACCGCAGGACGACCTCGCCGAGCGCGATCTCGGCGCCGTCCTCCATCGGGTCGTGCGGATATTCGGCCTCCGCGAGCGGGTGGACGCTCACCGGCAGCCCGTGCTCGAGGGCCAGCCGCCCGTGCCCGGACACGTGGTCGGCGTGCGTGTGCGTCTCGACGACGCGCACGAGTCGCACGCCGCGTCGGGCCGCCTCCTCGAGGTACTGCTCGATGGCGAATGCCGGGTCGACGAGCGCGGCCACCCCGGCCGCCTCGTCGCCGACGAGATACGACGCGCATCCGAGCGCGTCGTCGACGAACTGCGTGAAGATCACGACGTGCGACCGTAGCAGCGGCCTCCGCTATCTCTCTTGAAGTGGCCGTGACCGCCGGAGCCAGATGACCGCACCGACGGTTGCGATCAGGAGGAGCCCGATCGCGCCGACGACGAAGAGCACCGCCCCGGTGCTCCCCGAGCTCTCCGGCCCCGGGAGGATCGTGAACGGCACGTCCCAGCGGACGTGGCCGCCGTCTGGGTAGTGTTGGTGGGTCTCGAGGGTCACGTCGCCGGGGTCGCCCGAGGCCTCGAGCACAACGGAGAAGCTCGTCACCGCTCCGGCCGCCAAGCTCCCGCCGGACCAGCTCGCCGTGTCCTCGAAGACCATCGGCTTCCAGCCGTCTCCGGGCGGCACGGCCTCGACGATCGAGACCCCGGGCGGGACGATGACCACGAGCGCGCTCATCGGCACCTGGCGCTCGTTGGGGGCGACGAGGGTGATCGTCGCTCGCTGCCCCGAGGTGACGAACGTGGGAACGGCGGTGACGTGCGCGCCCGCCTGCGCTGTGACGACGAGCGCGGTGGCGGCCGTCAGCGCGGAGGCCGGTGCGAGCCGCACGTCAGAGGCCGAGGTGGCGAGCGATCACCATCCGCTGAACCTCGTTCGTGCCCTCGCCGATCTCGAGGATCTTCTGGTCGCGGTACAGGCGCGAGATCGCAGCCTCCTCCATGTACCCGAACCCCCCGTGCACCTGGAGGGCAGCTCCCGCGACGCGTGCGGAGAGCTCGCCCGTGTAGAGCTTCGCCATGGCCGCTTCGAGCGCGAAGGGACGTCCCTGGTCCTTGAGCCAGGCGGCGCGATACACGAGCGCGCGACCGGCCGCGATCTCGGTGGCCATGTCCGCGAGCTTGAACTGGACCGCCTGGAAGCGCGCGATCGGCTTCCCGAACTGCTCGCGCTCCTTCGCGTAGGCATACGCGAGGTCGTACGCGCCCTGCGCCAGCCCGACGCCCATGGCGGCGACCGAGATGCGGCCGCCGTCGAGGATCTCGAGGAACTGGCGGAAGCCGGCGCCGCGCTCGCCGAGGAGGTTCCCCTCCGGGACGGCGCAGTCCTCGAACGAGAGCTCGCGCGTGTCCGACGCACGCCAGCCGAGCTTCTTCATCGGCCCGGAGATCGTGTACCCGGGAGTGCCGTTCTCGACGACGATGTTGGAGACCTCGTCGTCGCCGGTGCGGGCGGTGATGGTCACGCCCCAGGTGATGTCCGTGCCCGCATTCGTGATGAAGAGCTTCGACCCGTTGACCATCCAGGTCCCGTCCCGGAGCTCGGCCGTCGTTCGCGTGGCGCCGGCATCCGAGCCGGCGCCGGCCTCGGTGAGACCGAACGCGGCCAGCCGGCGGCCGGAGGCCAGGTCAGGCAGCCACCGCTGTCGCTGCTCCTCCGTCCCGTACAGCAGGATCGGCATCGTCCCGAGCGAGGTGTGCGCCGCGACCGTGATCGCCACGGACGAGTCCACCCGCGCCAGCTCCTCCACCGCGATCGCGTAGGAGACCGTGTCGCCTCCGGCTCCTCCGTACTCCTCGGGCACCGGCAGGCCCATCAGCCCGAGCGCCGCCAGCTCCGCGACGAGCTCGTAGGGAAAGCGCCCCTCGAGATCGAGCTCGGCGGCGACCGGCGCGACCTGATCGCGCGCGAACGACCGGACGGTGTCCCGGATCAGCTCCTGCTCGGGAGTGAGGTCGAAGTCCACGCGCGCGATCGTATCCGCGCGGTAGGCTCCGGCCGTTCGTCAATCGAGGAGGAGAGGTCGAGGACATGGGCAGTGTGCAGGAGTTCTTCGAGGGTCTGCCGGGCAGGGTGAGCGCCGACCGGATCGCCGGTATGACCAACACCTACGTCTTCGACGTCGAGGGTGCGGGGACCTGGACGGTGGCGATCGCCGACGGCGCGATCGAGGTCAGCGAGGGCGCCGGGGATGCCGACTGCACGTTCACGGCGAGCGAGGAGAACTTCGAGAAGATCGTCTCCGGCGAGCAGAACCCGACGACCGCGTACATGACCGGGAAGCTGAAGATCAAGGGCGACATGGGCGCGGCCATGAAGCTCCAGAAGCTGTTCTGATCCTGTCGCGCAAGATCGGAATCGGCTCGCGCCCATTCCGATCGCGCCAAGATCCCTGAAGGCGTCCGCTTCGCGGCCGCGAGGAGCTTGTCCGCAGATCGGGCATCCGCTAGCGCGGACGCCCGATCGCGAAGATCCCTGAAGCGTCCGCTTCGCGGCCGCCATGGCGCTGCCTGCTCGGCGGTTCGCTGTGTCGATGCTCGCACCACGTGACGGGGGCGGCGCGCACTCGTTAGGCTCGCTCCCGTGCTCTGGGTGGTCCGCCTGCTCGTCCTGTGGGGTGTCAACACCCTGGCGCTCATCGTCGTCGACTGGCTGTTCGGCAGCGTAACGATCGGGCGTTGGGGCTCGCTCCTCCTCGGTGCGCTCGTGCTGACGATCGGGAACACGTTCCTGAAGCCGGTTCTGACCATCCTCACGCTGCCGCTCGTGATCCTCACGCTCGGTCTCTCGTACTTCGCCCTCAACGTCGCGATGCTCGCGCTGGCGGAGTGGATCGCGCCCGACTTCTCGATCGACGGGTTCTGGACGTACGTCGGCGCCACGATCGTGGTCTGGCTCGTGAACGTCTCGGTCGGCTGGCTGCTCGACCGGGTCCGCGGGGATCAGTTCGCGCGATGACGTCGTACGAGCTCTGGCTCTTCCTGCACCTCTCGGCGGTGGTCGTGTGGATCGGCGGCGCGGTCATGGGGCAGGTCTTCGGCATCCTCACCCAACGGGCGAAGAGCCCGGTGGAGTCGGCGGCCTACGGCCGCAACATGGCGTGGGCCGCGACGCGCGTCTTCCTTCCGTCGTCCGTGGTCGTGATCCTGACCGGAGCCGCGTTGACGGAGGACGGAAACTGGGACTGGAGCGAGCCCTTCGTGCTGGTCGGGCTCCTCGGCGGCATCGCGATCGCCGCGGCTGCATTTCTCTACCTGACCCCGAGATTGGGCGTCGTCGGCGGGCGGATCGCGTCGGAAGGGCCGACTCCCGCGAACCTCGCCGACATGAACCGGCTCGTCTGGTTCGCGCGCGGCCTCATCCTCGCGCTCTTCGTGATCGTTCTCATGATGGTCACGAAGCTCGGCACCTGACCGCTCGCGAGCGTTCGTGACATCCGCTCCGGCGGATTCCGATCTGCGCGCTACGAGCTCTCGAGCTCGACCAGGAGGGTGCCGCCGGCGACCCGGTCGCCTGCCGCCACGTGCACGGCCTTCACCGTCCCGTCGAAGGGCGAGTGCACCGGCACCTCCATCTTCATCGCCTCGAGGACGACGAGCGGCCGGCGCGCCTGAACCTCGTCCCCGGGCTCGACCTCCACGCGAATCACGGTCCCCGGCATGGGCGCGGCCACCGTGCTCCCGGCGTGCGCGGCGCCATGGCGATGCGACTCGGCGGTGAGGTCGGGCGGCGCGGCGGGGGGCGGAGCCGGGAGGTTGAGCCGCCACGGCCGCCGCCACGGGGATGGCGCGCGGACGACGGGCGGGGGTGCGAGCGGGACGTTCTCGACAAGGAACGCCGTGGTGGCCTCGCCCGCCCGCACGACGGGGTGGTCGACGAGCCAGCGCAGGAACGGAAGGTTCGTCGTGACGCCCTCGACACGCGTCTCGGCGAGCGCGGAGGCCAACGCGTCGAACGCCTGCTGGCGCGTGGGAGCGTGCGCGATCAGCTTCGCGATCATCGGGTCGTACGCGAGCCCCACCTCGTCTCCCTCCTCGATCCCCGCGTCGACCCGGATCGAGGCGGGCGCGCTTCCACGCACCGTGTCACCCGGCAGCTCGAGCCGGTCTACGCGCCCGGCCTGGGGGAGGAAGGTCCGGGGATCCTCGGCGTAGAGGCGAGCCTCGACGGCGTGCCCCTCGACCTGGTGGCGCTCCGTTGCGAGCGGCCGCCCCTCGGCGATGCGTATCTGCTCCGCGACGACGTCGAGCGCCGTCACCGCCTCCGTCACCGGGTGCTCGACCTGGATGCGCCCGTTCAGCTCGAGGAAGGAGAGCTCGCCGTCCGCGAGCACGAACTCCACGGTGCCCGCGCTGCGGTAGCCGATCGCGTGGCCGAATGCCACGGCGGCGTCGAGCAACTCGCGCCGCAGATGCTCCGGGAGCCGCGGCGCCGGGGCCTCCTCGAGCACCTTCTGGTGCCGCCTCTGCACCGAGCAGTCGCGCTCGCCGAGCGCGACGACGGTCCCGTGGGTGTCCGCGAGGAGCTGCACCTCTACGTGCCGCGGGCGCTCGAGGTACGTCTCGCAGTAGAGGGTTCCCTCCCCGAAGGCGCCGGCCGCCTCCCGCTCTGCCGCTGCGAGCGCCTCCTCGAGGAGGGCCGGATCGCGCACGACGCGCATCCCGCGCCCGCCGCCGCCCGCCGCCGCCTTCACGACGAGCGGGAAGCCGACCTCGCCGGGTGTTCCGTCCGAGAGCACGGGCACGCCCGCCTGGCGGGCCACCCGCTTGGCGGCGAGCTTGTCGCCCCCGAGGCGGAGCGCCTCCGGGGGAGGGCCGACCCAGGTCAGCCCCGCGGCCTCGACCGCAGAGGCGAAGTCGGCGCTCTCGGCGAGGAAGCCGTAACCGGGGTGCACGGCGTCCGCGCCGGCCTCGAGAGCTGCGCGGACATGGTCTTCGGAGTGGAGGTAGCTCGCGATCTCGAACGCGTGGTCCGCCGAACGGAAGTGGAGTGAGCCGGAGTCGTCGGGCGGCGCGACGGCGACCGTCTCGATGCCGAGGGCGCGGCAGGTCCGGAAGATCCGGAGCGCGATCTCGCCGCGGTTCGCCACGAGGAGCCGTTCGATTGCCACGGCGGCACACTAGTGACGTCATGCGCGGCCGCGCTCCGCGCTGGGGGACACGTCCTCAAGGCGGTGTTGTAGGCTCGCGCCGTGATCCGGCTCCTCGTTCGCACCCTGATCGCGCTGGCCGGAAACGCAATCGGCCTGATCGTGGCGGCGGCGGTGCTGGACGGCGTCGACCTCGACGCAACCTCGTTCCTGGTCGCGGTCGTGATCTTCACCGTGGTGTTCGCGCTCATCCAGCCGTTCCTCGCCGTGCAGCTGCGACGGGCGGGATCGGCAGCGCTCGGAGGAGTCGCGCTGATCGCGACCCTCGTCTCGCTGATCGTCACCGACCTCCTGTCGAAGGGGCTCTCGATCAGCGGGATCGGCACCTGGATCGCGGCGACGGTGATCGTCTGGGTGGTCGCGCTACTCGCGGTCTTCATCCTGCCCTTCCTGGGCTTGAAGAAGTACCTCGAAGAGCGCCGAGCCTGACCCGGCCGGGACGAGTCGTGGCGACCGGGCCGGCGGAGGAGTTCGACAACCCCATCGAGCGGCTCGAGCTGCTCGCCGGCGACGACGAGGCGATCGCGTCATTCCTCGACCAGCTGGACGTCACCGGGCCGAGCGACCGGGAGATGCTCGCGGAGCTCGCGAGAACGGGGACGCTCGCCGACCCCGAGCGGTTCCCGGCCGCCCACCGGCGCGCGGTCGCGGCGCTCGAGACGCTCTCCCGGCACGGGTATCAGCGCTCGACCGCCGCGAGTGCTGCCGGCCCGGTGAAGAACGTCGTCCGCTGGCTCGTCCAGCTCGTCGCCCGGTACGTCGTCGTCTCGTATCTCCGGCAGGCGTCGATGGACCTCCGCAACCTCTACTGGCTGCGCGAGATCGAGACGGAGGACCCGTCGCACCGCACGGAGCTCCAGCGAGCCCGTGGAGACGCCGAAGGGCTCGTCACCATCTTCAAGCGGCGTGAGATCGGTCTGCCGTCGTTCGTCATCGGCGGGCTGCTGATCCCGCTCTTCGCGACCGGCTGGCGCCTCGCGAACGGCGTTGCCTTCAGGAACTGGTGGGTCGCGCTGATCACGGGGCTCGTCGCGGCGCTCGTGGTCGTCGGCGGTTCCTGGGTGATCCTGCGCGGCGCGGCCATGGCCAGCCGGCGGATCCGGATCTCGACCCGCGCTCCCCTCGAGGACGTGTGGCGCGCCGTCGGCTACTGCGGCCGCCCGCCACGGGACAAGAGCCGCCGGTTCGCGATCATCGCCATCTCGCTGACCGTCGGAGCGTGGGTCGTCCTGCCCGCGGCCGTCGCCCTCGCGTTCACCAGCTAAGAGGAAGCGCGTTAGGCCTCGCCGCGGCGCGGATGCCACGGCGGGAGCCCGCGCG
>Ga0210076_1000244_pt1 | contig 12498 bp, 8 predicted proteins | sample MayberryNW_Catta_3_FD_184876 | JGI IMG/M metagenome (GOLD analysis project Ga0210076, IMG submission 184876) | Wetland microbial communities from San Francisco Bay, California, USA, that impact long-term carbon sequestration -... | ecosystem: Environmental > Aquatic > Marine > Wetlands ... | reverse complement strand
GCGGGCGCGAATTTTCCGCCAAGCCCGGAGCTCCAGTCGCGCACGCGTTATCTGACGTTCGATCCGGCGGTGCCACAACGGCTCTATGCCGGGATCGAAGTCGGCGGCATGCTGCTCAGCGACGACAGCGGGGAGACCTGGAAGCCGGCCAATGAAGGTTTGACGGACATGGACATTCACGAGGTGCTCGCCAGCGAAGCGAATCCGGGCATGGTTTACCTCGCCTGCGGCGAAGCGTGTTTTCGGAGCTTGGACCGCGCCGGACATTGGGAAGATATTTCGCCGAAAACTCATGATTACGGCACCGCCGTGGCCGAAGACAAAAACGGCGTGGTCTATCTCGGCTGCGCGAGGGGACGGCCGAATATGTGGATCCGCGAAGAAGGCGCCGACGCCGCCATATTCCGCAGCGGCGACAAGGGCGCGAGTTGGGAAAAAATTACCGACCATCTGAGAGGCGGGGTCATGCATATATGCCCCACACCCGACGGCAGCCGCATGATCGCCGGCACCTCTGACGGCAGCTTACTGCTCATTGACGAGTCCGGCGCGCGCGAAGTTGTCAGCGGACTGCCGTTCGTCACCTCCGTCGAATTAGGAGCGTAAGAAAAAAAATAACGGCAAAAGATAGAGGATTAACCGACCATGCCGATTCTGGGCCCTCTCGAATTCATCCTTTATTGCTCATCCTTTATATCCTACGAAGGATGCGCATGAGTGCACTCTTTCTACTCCGACGCCGACAAATTCAAATCGTCGAGCTGGACGAGCTCGACACCCAAGGATTCGCCGACAAACGGAAAAAGCACAGGAAGATTTTCTTTCAGTAATATTGCGGTGATGGAGGACTGGAGTAGCGGAGGGCTGGAACTCCAGACCCAATACTCCAACACTCCATCACTTAAATCGAACTTTTTTAGAGGTGCCTCCCTCATGAAGCTCTACACTTTTTTCCGCAGCTCGGCGTCTTACCGCGTTCGCATCGCACTTAATCTCAAAGGGCTCAGCTACGAACAGGCGCCGATTCACCTGCGCCGTGGCGGCGGCGAGCACCTGGCGGCCGCCTATAAAGCGATCAATCCGCAAGCACTTGTTCCGGCGTTGGAAGACAATGGCAGAATTCTCACGCAATCGCTCGCGATCATCGAGTACCTGGAAGAAAAATATCCCGATCCGCGGCTGCTGCCGAGCGATCCGGCGGACAAGGCCCTGGTGCGCAGCATGGCCATGATCATCGCCTGCGAAGTCCATCCGATTCAGAATCTGCGCGTGCTCAACCACGTCAAAAACGAATACCGTCAGAGTGACGAGCAAGTCAGCCGCTGGGCACAACATTGGATTGATCTCGGCCTATCGGCGCTGGAGCAGACGATTGCTTCCCAGCCCAAGCGCGGCACATTTTGCTATGGCGATACGCCGACCGTCGCCGATATCTGCCTGGTGCCGCAGCTCGGCAACGCCCGCCGCTACGGCTGCGACCTCTCGAAATATCCCGTGATTTTGGCAATCGAGAAAAACTGCATCGCGCTCCCCGCCTTCTCCAACGCCGCCCCCGAAAAACAGCCTGATGCGGAATAGTAAGCCATAGTTTATAGTTCGTGAGTTTCAAACTCGGCTCCTGTTTTCAACCACAAATTTGAAACTGGAAACTTTCTCAACTACATGTTCGTCCTGAAGCAATTCCTCAAAGCCTTGCTGCTTCCGCCGACACTGTGGTTGCTCCTGCTGCTCGGCGTGCTGACGTTCTGGCACCGCTCCTGGTCGCGCAAGTTGCTGCTGTTCAGCGTCTTGTTGATTTTCGCATTGCACAGCGGGCTGGTAAATTTTGCCTTGCGCTATCCACTCGAGTCGAGCTACGTGCCTGTCCTCGATCCCACCAAGGTTGGCCCGTATGACGCTATTGTGGTTTTGACCGGCGGCATCACGCCGGCTGGCGGGTTGATTCCGTTCTCGACGATCAATCAATCCATGTTTCGCCGCCTGGATGAAGCCTGGCGACTCTATCGAATTCAACCGCGACCGATCATTGTTTCCGGCGGCCACGTCAATCCGTTTACCCCGGACAAGGGAGAGAATAAAATTGCCCGCGATTATTTAATTGGCTGGGGCGTGCCCGCGGGAGATGTGTTGGGCGAAACGAATTCGCGCGACACTTTCGAGAGCGCGGTCGAGGTGCAAAAACTTTTAAAACAAAAAGATTACAAACGTTACCTGCTGGTCACTTCCGCTGTGCACATGCCGCGCAGCATGCTCGTTTTCTCACGGCTCGCGCCGGAGCCGGTTCCGGCCCCCGGCGATTTCGCCGTCGGCGAGCTCGAATTGACGCCCTTAAGTTTCTTCCCCGGCGAGCACGCTGCCAGCGAACTTTCGGCCGTGCTGCATGAATACCTCGGCCTGATCAATTACAGCTGGCGCGTGCGCTTTTAGTCTCCTTAACGCTGCCATCGGTGAAAGCAACCCGTCACGCCAACTTCAGTTGCAAATCGCGCGCGGAATGATAGAGAAGCGTTGATCGACAGCTTGGCACGCGGTGATAGTGCCGCCGTTGGCTGAAAAATCAGGAGAACGAATCATGCTGCCGCGCGAAGACAATGAATTGCTGACTCGGACAGGGCCGGGAAAGCCGCTGGGAGAGCTCATGCGGCGTTACTGGATTCCCGCGCTTTTATCAGAAGAAATTCCGGAGCGTGACGGCGCTCCGGTGCGCGTTCGTTTGCTCGGCGAAGATCTGGTGGCTTTTCGCGACAGCCAGGGGCGTGTCGGACTTTTAGCTGAACATTGCTCCCACCGCGGCACTTCATTGTTCTTCGGTCGCAATGAAGAATGCGGCCTGCGCTGCGTTTATCACGGCTGGAAATACGACATCGACGGTAAAGTCTTGGAAACTCCGGCGGAGCCCTCCGGCAGCACGCTTAAAGACAAAGTCCACCACACCGCCTACCGATGCCAAGAGGCCGGTGGCATGGTCTGGAGTTATCTCGGTCCCAAAGAGAAGATGCCGCTGCTGCCCAATTACGAGTGGCTGAATTTGCCAGCGGATCATTTATACGTGACCAAATCCGTGCAAGATTGTAGTTGGCTTCAAGGACTCGAAGGCGAGTGCGATTCCTCCCATCTATCGGTCTTGCATCAAGCATTTTCGGCAAAGCAACGGGGCGGTGGCGATCCCGAAATGTACGCCGCAGACTCGGCGCCGGCGCTCGAAGGGATCGAAACCGACTACGGCGTGCGAATGATTTCCTGCCGCAAAGCCGACGCCGCCACGATCTATTTGCGCGTTTCCAACATCGTCCTTCCCTGTCACGGCTTTATTCCGACCGGTGGGCTCAAGGGCAATGCCGAAGGCTACACAATTCACTCTCACGTCCCGATCGATGATGAACATAGTATGCGTTACAACATTCACTTTCGGCGCAACCGGCCGATCCGCGGTGAAGAGCGGCAACACGAGCGCGAAATCGGACCGGATTTCAAAAAAGTGCGCAACTTGCAAAACAACTACCTCCAGGACCGGGTTGAACAACGGGAAGAAACTTTTACCGGCATGGGCCGGGTTTTTCTCGTTCATGATTCCTGCGCAACCGAGAGCATGGGCCCGATTTACGACCGCTCCCAGGAACATCTCGGCGTGAGCGACAAGACGGTCATCGCCGTGCGAAAATTCCTTTTGCAGTGCGTCAACGGTCTCGCTTCCGGTAAAGTTCCGCCGCATGTCATTTTCACGCCCGAACAAAACGATTTGCGCCACGTGGCGTGCATTGTCGCGAAAATCCCATCAACCCAAGATCCCAAGGCATTTGTCGCAGAGCAGTTGAAGAAAGAAAAGTACTGGGAAACCGCGAGCGAGTAACACAAGTTGGCTCGCAGTCATTTCGGCCATGCCACCATCGAGAATGTTCGAATCTGTCATCTCGAACTTTCCGGCACGGGTCGGGACGGGCTCGGTGAGAGGTCTTTTTTTGAGAGTCACTTTCTCGGAAAGATTTCTCAGCTGCGCTTCGAAATGACTGCCGATCACTAAACTACCCCGGCAGTGTCAATACACAGGAGGCCCGATGCGAGTCGTCGATGTCATCAGTGAAATTCTTAAACGCGAAGGCGTGAACTTCCTTAGCTGCTACCCGACCAACACGCTCATCGAAGCCGCGGCTTTGGCGGGCATCCGGCCCATCGTGTGCCGCCAAGAGCGGGTCGGCGTCGGGATTGCAGACGGCTTCACCCGCGTCACGAATGGTAAACGCATCGGAGTCTTTACCATGCAGGCGGGACCAGGCGCCGAGAATGCTTTCTCCGGTATCACAACAGCGTACTCAGATTCGGTTCCCGTTCTCTTGCTTCCCGTTGGACACGCGCGGGACACTTCCCAGGTCTTCCATTTCTTCCGTTCCGTCCAATCCTATGCGCCGGTAACCAAGTGGTCCGAAGAGATCACGCTCGCCAGCCAGGTACCCGAAATCATGCGGCGCGCCTTCAGTTATTTGAAGATGGGAAGATTGGGCCCGGTGTTAATGGAAATTCCCAACGACGCTGCACTGGAAGAGTTCCCGGCAGCGGCTATTCATTACTCCCCGGTCAAGCGCACCGTGAGCGGCGCCAACGCGCGCGATGTCTCTGAAGCAGCGAAAATTCTGACCGAATCCAGGACACCGGTCATCGTCGCGGGACAGGGCGTGCTTTATGCGGAAGCCTCGGACGAACTGGTCGAGCTCGCCGAGTGGCTGCAAGCCCCCGTAACCACTACGCTGGAAGGAAAAAGCGCCTTCCCGGAACATCATCCGCTCTCGCTCGGTACTGGCGCCGGCGTCATGCCCCGGCCGGTTCACAGTTTTCTCCAAAACGCCGATGTCATTTTCGCCATCGGCGCAAGCTTAACGAAGCACAGCATCGTCGCGGCGCCGATCCCGGCCGGCAAGACGATCATCCATGCCACCAACGACGAGCGTGATATCAACAAACACTATCCTGCCGACTATCCGATCCTGGGCGATGCCAAGCCGGTGCTACGCCAATTCATCGACGCAATCAAAGATGAGCTGGGAAATAAAAAACGCGAAGCGAACGGCACCGCAGCCGAGGTCAAAAAAGGTAAAGAGGAATGGATGGCCGAGTGGATGCCGAAGCTTACCTCGGATGAAAAACCACTCAATCCCTACCGCGTCATGTGGGAGTTCATGAACCTGTTCGATCGCAAAAACACGATCGTTACCCACGACGCCGGCAGTCCGCGCAATCAGCTCGTGCCTTTTTATCAAGCCCCGTCACCTCGCAGTTATATCGGTTGGGGCAAATCGCACGCGCTCGGAACCGGCCTGGGGCTGATCATGGGCGCCAAGCTCGCCGCGCCGGAAAAATTCTGCGTCAACTTCATGGGCGATGCCGCCTTTGGCATGACGGGATTGGATTTCGAAACCGCCGTGCGCAACAACATCCCGACCCTTACCATTGTGCTAAACAACAACTTCATGGCCGCGGAAACCCACAGCATGCAAGCCTCTCACGAGCGCTACGGCACGATGAACATCCTCGGCAACTATGCCGACTTGGCAAGATCCCTAGGCGGCTGGTCGGAGCGTGTCGAAGAACCGAGCCGGATCGTACCCGCTTTGCAGCGCGCAAAAAAAGTGACCGACGACGGCAAAGCCGCCTTGTTGGAATTCATTACCAGCCGAGAACACAATTATTCGCGGGCTGGCCGCTAGCGCGCCATTGTAAATTTGTTTAGAACGGCGCGTCGGAACTTACGCATCACATGCGCCGGCATCGCGCCAAACAGCCATCACATCCCAACAAAGAACCCTATGATTGCGACGGTTGAGTTTCTGACTCGAAATCAGCGCCTAATAGGGCGATGCTACGATTTCCGGGGCCGCGACATCTCTTTCTTGTACCATGCATGTTGACTTAAAGTTTCTGAATTGTTAGAGGCATACGACTGTGAAATATTCGATAGCCTCCGCTTTATTGCTTTTGGTAATCGCGCTGTGTTTTCTCGGCTCGCAAGTGCTTGCCATAGCACCGGCAGAGTTCGCGGGGGAGGCCGTAACCGCCGAAGAGCGCGAAGAGCAAGGGCACAACGACCCGCTGTCGCGACGAGCTCGAACTGACGGGAAAAAGTTCACGTCTTTCCTCAACAGCTCAACGTTGATCCGCTCCACCGTCAATATCAATCCAGAAAACATCCACCTGCTTCAGGTCTTCCGCGTTTAGCATTTCCTTCGCGTCATTTTTGCTCGGTCAGGGTCGCCGTCGGGATCATTATCCCGACATTGGACGTCGTATGGGACGACCGGCGCCGATATTAAACGTGAAGGGCTATCTAAATGGATTCGCAACTGTTTTTGTGGGTGGTTTTTAACGTCTTCGTTTTAGGCATATTGGCCCTCGATCTCCTGGTACTCCATCGTAAAGCGCACGCGGTTTCACTGCGAGAGGCCGCGGCTTGGAGCTGCGCCTGGGTTTCACTAGCCCTCATCTTCGGTTTGGGGGTCTATTACTTCCGGGGCGCGGAAAAGGGGCTGGAATTTTTAACCGGCTATGTCATCGAGTGGTCCTTAAGCGTGGATAATCTCTTTGTCTTCCTGGTTATTTTCTCCTACTTCGCAGTCCCGGCGGTATACCAGCATCGAGTCCTTTTTTGGGGTATTCTCGGGGCTTTAGTCTTGCGAGCCACCTTTATCGCGACGGGAACAGCGTTGCTCGCCAACTTTCACTGGATGATCTATGTCTTCGGCGGCTTTCTAATTTTCACCGGGATCAAGTTACTATTCGCGGGTGAGGAAAAAATCGAGCCGGAGAAAAATCCGGCTGTCCTTTTGGTCCGCCGCTTCATGAAGGTAACCCCGGACTACCAGGGACAACGATTCTTCATTCGCCAACATGGAAAGCTATGGGCGACCCCCCTCTTTCTGGTGCTTGTGGTCGTAGAGACCACCGATGTTATTTTCGCCGTCGATTCCATCCCCGCCATCTTCGCCATCACTTTGGACCCGTTCATCGTTTATACATCCAATGTCTTTGCCATCCTTGGACTGCGCGCGCTCTTTTTTCTCCTCGCCGGAGTTATGGAGATGTTCCACTACCTCAGAGTTGGGCTATCATTCGTGCTCTGTTTCGTCGGCGCGAAGATGCTGATTGTCGATTTTTACAAGATTCCCATCGGTGTTTCTCTGGGTGTCGTGGGCGGGATCCTGCTCCTCTCCATCCTCGCTTCTATGTTAAGGCAATGGAAAGAACAGTGAGTTGCTAGGAGCACCCTCTAAACCCGCCGTTTTTGTTTGAGCGCTTCTGAGGGTAGCACCGTAAGACTCGTCTAATCTACCGTGTTCCAAACTGGTTTCGTTGCACGCGTCGTGAGCCGAGCGGACTGACAATCCCGAGCAAGTCGCGGCCGGCCCTTCAGCGCATGACAAAACTCTGCTTACCCCCGTTCCGCGTAAGCCGTCGTAGCGCGCCCGCGCGCCGTCGTTCTGAATCCGGCCTTGGCCATCTCGATAACAATGACAATGCCGACGCCGAGGGCAACGATCATCCCGATGTCGGAGCCTGACGGCATGGTGATGCCAAAGGCGTCTCGGACCGCTGGGAACTGGACCAACACCACGATCAGAGCCAGCTCCCAGGCGATGGCGATCAGGAGCCATTTGTGCGGCGGCGCTTGTATCAGGCTGTATCTTAAAGAGCGGAAGTTAATGGCGATGAGGAGCTCGATAAAAACGAACATGAAAAAGACTAGAGTCCTCGCAAGTTCCATATCCGGTTGCGATCGAAAAAACATCCACAGGAATAAGGGGCACTCGATGAGTACCGCCATAAGGATCAGCATTCTTACGTCCTTTGAGAAAACGCTCTCTCGAGGATCACGCGGAGCTCTCTGCATGATATCCGGATCCGCCGGCGCCACACCCAGCGCCAGCGCTGGAAGACCATCTGTGGCCAGGTTGATATACAGAATCGCCGCCGGAAGAAGCGGCAAGTATTCGGGCCCCATTACCATGACAACGCCGCCTAATACGACGACTTCGGTAATGTTCGCTCTGAGTAGATAGGTCAGATATTTTTTAATGTTGTCATAGATCCATCTGCCCCGCTCGATGGCCCGGACAATGGTGGCAAAATTATCATCGCTCAAAACGATATCGGCCGCCTCTTTCGCGACTTCGGTGCCGGTGATGCCCATCGCTATGCCGATGTCGGCGTGTTTGAGGGCTGGGGCATCGTTGACCCCGTCGCCGGTCATGGCAACGATTTCGCCCCGGTTCTTCCACGCCTTGACGATCTTGAGCTTATCGAGAGGGGAGACCCTGGCGTACACGGTGATTTTATCGACGACACGCTCGAATTCGTTATCGTCGATTTTTCCTAGGTCTTCCCCCGTAAATACGAGGTCGCCATCGCGGTGAATTCCAAGTTCCTTCGCTACGGCTAGCGCAGTAAGTTTATGGTCACCGGTGATCATAATGGGCTTGATTGCTACCTGGCGACAAACCCGCACCGCCTCGAGGGCTTCCTCTCTGGGCGGATCCATCATGCCGATCAAGCCTAGAAAGACGAGGTCTTTCTCAATGAGGTCTTCCTTATATTCATCCGCCTCCGGGAGGTCGCTGTAGGCTATGGCAAGAACCCTCAAGGCGTCGGTGGCCATTTCCTCGTTTGCCGAAAGAATCTTCTTACGTTCGCTGTCGTTCAACGCCATGACTTCATCTCCATTCAAGAGAGATGAACATCGATCGAGGATCACTTCGGGAGCTCCCTTCATGAACGCTCTGCGCTTGCCGTCCTCCATCGTGTGGATCGTGGTCATGCGTTTTCGGTCCGAGCTAAAAGGAAATTCTCCGATCCTGGGATATTGCTTTCTGATTTCGTCTCTCCCCAGCCCGGCCTTGGCTGCAAGGACCATAAGGGCGGCTTCCGTCGGATCGCCTTTGATGGACCACTTGCCTCCCGCCTCCAGAAGCGCGGAGTCGTTGCACAGGATTCCGCCTCTAAAAAGCATGTTCAGAGATGGATTGTTAGAAGCCGGGCTCAAATGGCCTTCGGGTGCATAGCCGACGCCGCTCACCTCGACCGACTTTCCGCCCCCAAATACCCGGCGAACCGTCATCTCTCCCTTGGTTAAGGTTCCGGTCTTGTCGGAACAGATCACCGTCGTACAGCCCAGAGTCTCCACCGCCGGCATTTTTCTGACGAGCGCGTTGCGCTTTGCCATTTCGCGCATGCCGATGGCTAGGGCGCCCGTCACGATGGCCGGCAGCGCTTCGGGAACTGCGGCTACTGCAAGAGCAATGGCGAACATCAGCATCATTAAAATGAATTGCAGATTTAAGCTTCCGCCTAGGGCTTCTCGGATGATGCTGGTGACCACAACTAAAACACACGCGCTCACGGCAATGATTCCAAGCCATTTCCCAATCTCTTCCGTGCGTTTTTCCAGAGGCGTTTTCTCCTGCGAAACAGTCGCCAATTCGGTGGCGATCTTCCCGAACTCAGTTTTGAATCCAGTATCCGTCACCACTGCCTTGCCTCTACCGTAGCTGACCGCAGTACCGGTAAAGACCATATTTTTTCTATCCCCTACCGGCACGGCTTCGGGTAAAACTTTGAGATCTTTCTCCACGGGAAAGGACTCCCCGGTCAATGGAGCCTCGTCGCACTGCAATGAGTAAATTTCGACCAAGCGCCCGTCGGCGGGGATCTTATCTCCGGCCTCCAGCAGGATGATATCACCAGGGACCAGTTCCTTAGACGGAATTTCCTCTTCCCGCCCTCCTCTCAACGCCGTAATCGTCGGGGTGAGCATTTTCTTCAAGGCGTCCAGGGCGCGCTCAGCGCGATACTCCTGAACAAAACCCAACAGAGCGCAGAAGACGATGATCGCCAGGATAATGCCGGCGTCAAGCAGGTCCCCGATGATGGCTGATAGGATCGTGGCAACCGCCAATATGATAATGAGAGTGTTCTTGAACTGATTGATGAAAAGGATGAAGGGAGAAGTCTTCTCTTCCTTTTTCAGCTCGTTATAACCGTGGACCTCGAGGCGCCGGCGTGCCTCCTCTACAGTTAAGCCTTGCTGAGGATCCGTACCCAACTGCCCGAGCATGGAATCAACCTGCGTCGAGTGCCAATATATGTTTGCCATAGGTCCCTCGTAATTCGATTGTTGGAGGTTCACATGCTTGCTTTGGAGCACCAATCTGACGGTTGGGCGATTTTCCAGGCCCGCTGTTCTTACTGTCAAGCGCTGCTGTAAAGCGGAATCCGGCCCTTTATGCCCTGGGCCTTTGAAGTGCTTGGTGTGCGGCGAAAATGGAAGGGTTAAATTCTGTAGACGTTTATCTGCTGATAAACGCTGGACTTGGAACCATGAGAAATGAACGATTCCCTTATCTGGACGATAAGAGAAATCGCCGGCGCTGGCTTGTCGACGGCGCGCAAACTGTTAAGTGAGGATTTGCCTCTTTGCGATCGTTTCAGCGAGCGACGGCTGCGGGCATTCTCTGAAGAAAAATCGTCCGCAAGAGTCCAAAGAGATGTTTCCGAATCGGCGTCAATACTAGCTGAGAGTTGCTCCAAGCTCCCCAGAGAAGAGCACCATAAGAAAAAGAAGAAACTTACACCCATTGTAATCTTTTTCACGAGGCAGAGCCTATATCACGGGCACGTTAATAGTCAATCAACCTCATCATGGCCCGACGAATGAGCTCCATGGCGAATTCTTCGGCGTCCAAAGCGTCGGCGGCACGTGCGCCGATATCGGCGCGCTGGCGCTCGGGCCGAACGAATCGATATCCCAGTCAAATCGCGCGGGGCCTACCAAGCGGCCAAAGAAGGCGGACCGGTGCGGTGCTCTGGAAATCAATCACCAGCCGGGAACAGGCTTATTCTCGGCTCAGCGAGTAGCTGGATTGACTTAAACTTTCCGAATTGTTACCCGTTTAGATTGATGCTACGGCTAACGCTCTCTGTGCTCTTCGTGTTTTTCCTGGCTCTGGGGCTTACTGGGATAAATATTTCTGTGATTCAAATGGCGCTCGCCGAGGCTGCGGACGACAATGTTTCTTCCGAAAAGCGGGAAGAACGAACGCTCAGAGATTCCGCCGGACGGAGATCCCGAACGCCCGGTAAAAAATTGAAACAAACTTTTGTTTCCCGAATAGATCTGGCATCAACGACGAGTCAAGCGCGATCGTCGTTCCGCTCCCTCTCTCCCCCTCGCTACGACGCCGGCAATCTTCAAGGCCGGCTGCAAGTCTTCCGTATCTAGCGCTTCCATTCTTTCATCAGTTTGCCCGCTTAGCTCTAATTCGGTTACCCGCTGGGTGCGGACGCGGCGCATTCGCCGCTCAATCAGGAGAATGGAACGTACTATATGGAATCGGAACGAGTGTTTATTTGGATCGCTTTCAACGTTTTCGTCTTGGGCATGCTCGCCCTAGACTTAGGGGTTTTCCACCGCAAGGCGCATACCGTTTCGATAAAAGAAGCGTCGATCTGGAGTGTCGTCTGGGTCTGCTTGGCGATGATCTTCAATGTCGGCATTTATTTCGCCTGGGGCTCCGAGAAAGCACTCGAGTTCCTTACCGGATATGTGATCGAAAAATCTCTGAGCGTCGACAATTTGTTCGTTTTTCTGATGATTTTTCAATATTTCAGCACGCCGAGCCAATACCAGCACCGCGTGCTCTTTTGGGGCATCCTGGGGGCCTTGATTCTACGTGCTATTTTCATCGCCGCCGGCGCCGCCCTGCTGGCCAACTTCCACTGGATGATCTATGTTTTTGGCGCTTTCCTGGTCGTCACGGGCTTCAAAATGTTGCTTCAGGGTGATGAGAAGATCGCGCCCGAGAAAAATCCCGTGGTCAGGCTTTTCGAGAAGTGGGTGCCGATCAGCAAAGAATATGACGGGCAGAAATTCTTTGTTCGCCGCCAAGGCAAGATTCACGCGACGCTTCTGATGCTAGTGCTCATCGTCGTCGAGACCACCGACGTGATTTTTGCCGTTGACTCCATTCCGGCGATTTTTGCCATCACCGACGACCCCTTCATCGTTTACACATCGAATGTTTTCGCGATTCTTGGGCTGCGCGCCCTCTATTTTATGCTGGCGGGGGTCATGGAGCTGTTCGTCTACTTAAAAGTCGGTCTGTCTTTCGTTCTTTGCTTCGTCGGCGCCAAGATGATGCTCGTCGATATCTACAAAATTCCCGTCGGCGTTTCCTTGTCGGTCATCGGTGGCGTTTTACTGCTATCGATCCTCGCATCTTGGGTGATCAAACCCAGACACACCAAAGCGGCGCATTTGCAAAAATCCGCCCAGCCGGATCTCACCCGGGACTAGTTAGGTCGCAACACCTTAGGCATAACAACAGAAATATGAGCGGCTGTGGGAAAGGATCTTGGTCTGGGAACCAGAGGGTAACGAACTGCTTTGCTAGCTGTCCTGCTTATACCAAAACTCCGAATTGCACTTGAAAATATTCTTGGGAATCTTGGCATAGACTA
>Ga0210076_1000243_pt1 | contig 12503 bp, 8 predicted proteins | sample MayberryNW_Catta_3_FD_184876 | JGI IMG/M metagenome (GOLD analysis project Ga0210076, IMG submission 184876) | Wetland microbial communities from San Francisco Bay, California, USA, that impact long-term carbon sequestration -... | ecosystem: Environmental > Aquatic > Marine > Wetlands ... | reverse complement strand
CTCGCTCGGGACTGAGTCGAGGATGCCGCCGGGCGCCATACCGCCGCTAAACATGCCCTCGCCCTCGTCACACCTCGTCCCCACCGCGACGAGGTACTCCTTCTCGTCGGGGCACCCGCGATCCCACTCGTCGCAGAACGCGTCGAGTGCCGCGTTCAGTTGCCAAAGCGACGACTTGCCCGACCCGCCGACGACCTTCGAAACGAGGGAACCCGCTCGAAGGAGCGGGTTTCCGAGACGGGAGCGACGGGACTCGAACCCGCGACCTCCGGCGTGACAGGCCGGCGTTCTAACCAACTGAACTACGCCCCCAGCGGCCGGACAAGTGTAGCCGGGTGCAGGGAACCGCGGCCCCGGCACGTAGCCTGACGTCGTGTCCCGGGCCGACTGGGTCGTCATCGGCGTGGTCGTCGTCGCGGCGCTCTACGGGCTGATGACCGGCCTCGTGCGCGGCGCGCTCTCTCTCGCCGGCTTCGCGCTCGGCGCCTACGTCGGCGCGCGCGTCGCGCCCGGGCTCCTGAGCGAGGGCTCCCCGTACGCGCCGCTCGTCGCCCTCGTCGGGGCCGTGCTCGGGGGCGCGCTGCTCCGAGGGCTCGCCGGGCTGCTCGGAAGCGTGCTTCGCACCACATTGAGCGCCGTCCCCGGCCTGCGCACGCTCGACTCCGTCGCGGGGCTCGTGCTCGGCGCTGCCGCCGGCGTCTTCCTGTGCTGGGCGGTCGGCGCGGTCCTCCTCTACCTCCCCGGGCAAGCGGACATGCGCCGGGCCGTGCAGAGCTCGGCGATCCTGTCGACGATCAACGACGCCTTTCCGCCGGAGCGTCTGCTCGAGCAGCTCGAGCGCGTCGACCCGATCGGCGTCGTCGCCGGGCCGCCCGCCATCGTTGCGCCGCCCGACTCGCGGCTCGCCCGCGATCCGGACGTCGTCACGGCCTCGAAGAGCGTCGTCCGCATCACCGGGATCGCCTGCGGGCTCGGCGTCGAGGGCTCGGGCTGGATCGTGCGCCGGGGCCTGGTGGTCACGAACGCGCACGTCGTCGCAGGCATCGACGCTCCTCGGGTCGACCGGCGGGACGGGACGACGTCACGGCGGGCGACCGTGGTCGCCTTCGACGAGCGAAACGACGTCGCCGTCCTGCGGGTGCCGGGGCTCCGCGGCCGTCCGCTGCCGGTTGCAGAGCCGGAACGCGGGGTCGGCGTCGTCCTCGTCGGCTTCCCGGGGAACGGACCGTTGACCCTCACCCCCGGGCGCCTCGGTGGGACGCGCGATCTGATCGGCCGGAACGCGTACGGGCGCGGGCCCGTGACGCGCGAGATCACGACGATCCGCGGGGTCATCGAGCCCGGCAGCTCGGGCGGTCCCGGCGTCGACGCTCGTGGGCGCGTGCGCACGACGGTCTTTGCGCGCCAGCCCGGCGACCGCGGTGGTTACGGGATTCCTCCCGACGTCGTGCTCGCGTCGGTGCAGGAGGCCGGGCGGGAGCCCGTGTCCGCAACCGACTGCACGAGGTAGGCGTCAGGCGAACAGGTCGAGCGCGGCCAGCGGCTGGCGGAAGGGCGGGATCACGTACACGCCGGCCGCGCGCTCGCGCGATGCCTCGACGAGCTCCTTGGCGAGCGCGAGCCCGGCCGCCGCAGCGTCGGATCCCGCATCCCGCAGCCGCGCCTGCACGTGCTCCGGGACGACGATCCCCGGCACCTCGTTGTGCAGGCGGACAGCGAGCTGGTAGCTCCGCACGTAGAAGACCCCGACGAGGAGGGGAATCGGGCACGAGCCGCCGAGCCGCTCGACGAACCGGTCCAGATAGTCGAGGTCGAAGAGCACCTGCGTCATGGCGAACTGCGCTCCCGCCCCCAGCTTCTGCTCGAACCGCTCGAGCTCGTATTCGAGGTCGTCCGCGGCCGGGTTGACAGCGACGCCGAGGAAGAAGGACGTCGGTGCGTCGATCTCGCGCCCGTTGTAGTCCTCGCCGACGTTCATCCGGGCGATGATGCGGGAGAGGCCGATCGAGTCGACCTCGTACACGCCGCGGGCGCCCGGGTAGTCGCCCGCCTCCGGCGGGTCGCCCGTGACCGCCAGGACATTCCGGATGCCGTCGGCATGGGCGCCGAGCAGCGTGGACTCGAGACCGGCGATCGTGGAGTCGCGCGGCGTGAGGTGGGGGATGGTCTCGATGCCGACCACGCGCTCGATGGTCGCCGAGGCCATGATCCCGCTCATCCGGGCGCGCGCGCGTGGGTTGTCGTTCACGTCGACGACGTCGACGTGGCCCGAGGTCTGGAGCGTGCGGGCGAGCTCGACCATCGCGTGGGCGTTGCCGCCGCGCGGCGGGTCGATCTCGACCGAGACGACGAACTCACCGGCCTCGAGCTTCGTTTGGAGCAGCGTCTTCTCCTCGACCGACGGCGCCGCGAGCACGATCTGGCGCTCGCGCACGACCAGCGGGGCGCTGGGTCGGCGGTGCTCGTCGACCGCCGCGCGGATGGCTGCGATCTCGGTGGGCGTGGTCCCGCAGCAGCCGCCGATGATGCGGGCGCCGAGCTCCTGCGCGTGCGCGGCGAACTCCGCGAAGTACTCCGGGGTCGCGTGCGGGAAGACGATGCGCTGGCCCGCGAGGCTCGCGAGGCCGACGTTCGGCATGACGGCGAGCGGCTTCCCGGCGCCGCCCATCCGCTCGATCGCGCGGAGCGCGGCCTGGAGGCCGACGCCGTGATTTGCGCCCACGGCCGCGACGTCCAGCCCCGCGAGGGTGGCGGCCGCCTGCTCCGCGGTCACGCCGCCGAGCGTCTCCGCGTCCTCGTCGAACGTCATCACCGCGACGATCGGGAGCGCGGACACGTCGCGCACGGCCCGGACGGCGTCGACGAGCTCGGCGAGCTCGTAGAACGTCTCGACCATGAAGAGGTCGACCCCACGGCCCTCGAGCAGGCGTGCCTGCTCCGAGAAGACGGCCCCGCGATCCTCCGCCGGCCCACCGAGCGGCCCGATGGATCCCGCGATGAGCACGTCGCGGCCGGAGACCTCCCGCGCGTCGCGCGCGATCTTCACCGCCGCCTCGTTGATCCCGACGACGTCGTCCTCCAGGTAGTGGGCGGCCAGCTTGTGCCGGTTGGCGCCGAACGTGTTCGTCTCGATGAGGTCCGCACCCGCGCGGATGAACCCGAGGTGGAGCGAGAGCACGCTCTCCGGCGCGCGCAGGTTGGCCTCCTCCGGGCAGCGCAGCCGTGGGACCGCGCTCGACACGAGCACGCCCATCCCGCCGTCCGCGACGATCGGCAGGTCGGTGTCGAGCCTCTCGAGGAAGCCGTTCGCCACGCGCGCCACTCTAGTGCCGGCGCGGCTCAAGTCGCCCGCGGACGGGGCCGATAGCCAGTTCGACTCCCGACTGGGAACTGACGGCAATCAGAACCAGACGGAGAGTGTCGAGAAGGGGCGGCGGACGACGCCGCCCTTCTCATACACAGACCGGAGTCGCGTATCGGCGATTCCGATCGCGAAGATCCCTGAAGCGCGACCGCTTCGCGGCGGCGGTCGCCGCGCATCGAAACCGGTAGAGCCGGCTTCTTCCTGCGGTTCACCCGGCCTCCCACGCGCGCGCCAGGGCCACTCGATCGGCGAGCGTCGGGTGCGTCAGGAACAGAACCTCCGCCCAGCGCGGTGGCTCCGGATCTGCGAACGAGGTCTCGGAGGCGTGGATCATGAGCGCCATGGCCGAGCTCGGGTCCCTCGTGACCTGGAGCGCCGTCCAGTCGGCCTCACGCTCCATGCGACGCGAGATCGCATTCGCCGCCGGCGTCACGGCGACGAGCAGTGCGGTCGTCACGAGCAGTGCGAGCGGCACCGCCTCGGGCACGCCCATTCCTCCCCGCTTCCTCGTCGCACGCATGAGGATCCAGGCGCCGGGCATCGCGAACACGGCGACCCACGCGATCGCCTCGAGGAGATGGCGCCGGGAGTGGTGGGCGAGCTCGTGTGCCAGTGTGACCCGCTGCTCGCCCGGCTCGAAGGGTGTCTGGAGCGCCGTGTCCGAGAACACGACGCGGCGGGAAGGACCGATGCCCTGCGCGATCGCGTAGGAGCTCGTCCCTTCGACATCCACGATGCGAAGCCGAATCCCGTCGAGCCCCAGCGCCCGCTGGTAGCGGACAGCTGCCGCCCTGAGCGCCTCGTCCTCGAGCGGACGCGATTCGAAGTCGCCGTAGGGAAAGAGAAAGAGGACGAGGGCGACCCCGGAGGTGACGACCGCGGCGCCTACTAGCCACCAGCGCTCCCCGAGCCACCGTGCGAGCCCCATGACCACGAGCACGACGAAACAGGCGAGGACGAGCTCCATCACGAGTGCCTTCCAGTCTCCGAAGAGCCAGTCCAGATAGCCCGCAGTCGTCGTGTCGTTGTGGCGCGCCCACCAGTGCTCGGCCACTCTGAAGGGCAGGAGCGCAAGCCAGGCGAGCGCGAGACCGAGCACGGCGAGGAACATCCCTGTGCCGATAGGCCCCGCGGCGGACTCGCGCGCGAAGTCCGCGCCCTTGCGTGCGTACAGCCACAGAACGGCAATCAGGACGATCTGGGACAGTGCCCAGTCGAGGTAGAAGAAGCGCTCGTAGACCCTCGCCTCCGTCACGAGCTCCGCGCCGAACGTTCGATCGACGTCCACCGGCGGCAGGGCGAGGTCCGCAGGAACGGCGGTCGGCCACAGGAGCCATGCGCAGACCGCCAGCGCTGCGAGGGCCGCGATCCGGTAGGCGGCTACAAGCTGCCCCGGCCGGTTCTCCGAAACGTCCATCGAGCTCCACGACTCCCGTGGCGTTCGCTCGCGGGTCAGGCGACTGACCTCGGACGAAGTCTAGTTCGAGCCGGACGCAGCGGGATCGCACGTCGTACGCTCCACCCGTGGTCAGCGACGCGCTCCCGACCGGGACGGTCACGTTCCTCTTCACGGACGTCGAGGGATCGACCCGCCTGCTCGGCGAGCTCGGGCCCGACGCCTACGCGGCGGAGCTCGGACGCCATCGCGAGGTCGTCCGCTCCGCCCTCGTGAGCCACGGCGGGGTGGAGGTCGACACGCAGGGCGACGCGTTCTTCTGCGCCTTCGCCTCCGCCCGCTCGGCGGTCGCATGCGCCGCTCACATCAGCGACGCGCTCGCGCTCGGCCCGATTCGGCTCCGGATGGGTCTGCACACCGGTGAGGCCCTCGTCGCCGATCGGCACTACGTCGGGATGGACGTCCATCGGGCCGCACGGATCGGCGCGTGCGGCCACGGAGGCCAGGTTCTCGTCTCGCCGACGACGTTCGCCCTGCTCGAGGAGGGGGAGTTCGCGCTCCGCGACCTCGGCGAGCACCGCCTGAAGGATCTGTCGGCGCCCGTCCGGCTGCACCAGCTCGGTGAGCAGCAGTTTCCCCCGCTCAAGACGCTCTTCCGAACGAACCTCCCCGTTCCGGCGACCCCGTTCCTGGGTCGGGGAGAGGAGCTTCGCGACCTCGCCGCGCGGGCATCCGAGCCCGGCGTGCGCGTCCTGACGCTGACCGGGCCGGGTGGCACCGGGAAGACCCGCCTCGCGCTCCAGCTCGCGGCGGAGCTCTCGGGCGCCTACCCGGAGGGCGTCTGGTGGGTGCCTCTCGCCTCACTGCGCGACGGGGCGCTCGTCGCGTCGGCGCTCGCGAACGCCCTCGAGGTGGAGGAGGAGCCGGGTCGCTCACTGACCGACTCGATCGGCGCCGCGCTCGCGAGCAGGCGGGCGCTCGTCCTGCTCGACAACTGCGAGCACCTCGTGGACGCGGTCGCGGGCGTCGTCTCGGCCGTGGCGTCCGCGTGCCCGGACGTGCTGTTGCTCGCGACGAGCAGGGAGGCTCTCGCCGTCGGCGGCGAGCAGGTGTTCCCGGTCGAGCCCCTCGTCGACGATGACGCCGTCGACCTCTTCCTCGCCCGCGCGCGTTCGTCGGGTGCTTCGCTCGGCCACTCGGAGTGGGGCGTCGTCGCCGAGCTCTGCGGACGGCTCGACAATCTTCCCCTCGCCGTGGAGCTCGCCGCTGCCCGGGCCGCAGCGCTCCCTCCGGCGGCGCTGCTCGAGCGGCTCTCGTCGAGCCTGGACGTGCTCAAGGGACCGCGCGACGTGGAGGAGCGCCAGCGCACGCTGCGCGCGACCATCGCCTGGAGTCATGGTCTGCTCGAGGAGCAGGAGCAGCGCGTCTTCCGCAGGCTGGGGGTCTTCGTCGGAGGCGCATCGCTCTCCGCGATCGAGGCCGTCTGCGAGGCCGACCTCGAGGACGTCCTCTCGCTCGTCGCGAAAAGCCTCGTCCGGCAGCTTCCGCTGGAACGCGTCGAGCCGCGGTACTGGATGCTCGAGACGATTCGCGAGTTCGCCAGCGAGGAGCTCGAGGCCTCCGGCGACGCCGATGCGCTCCGGGACCGCCACCTGGCGTGGTACGTCGCATCCGTTCCCGAGCCTCGCTCGGAAGAGCTCGCGTCACCTGGAGGCGAGCACCTCGCCGGTATCGAGCTGGACCTCGCGAACCTGCGGGCGGCGTTCGCCTGGTCGGTCGAGCGGGCGGATCGCGCGTCGGCGTCCTTCGCACTCGCAGCGGCGCTCTGGCAGAGACACCTCACACGCGGGCGCTACGCCGAGGCGGAGGACATCGCCTTGCGCGCGCTCTCGGTCGGGCTCGAGCCGCTCGACGCTGTCTACGTCCACGACCGCCTCGGTGTGGTCCGGCGCCTGCTCGGCAGACCGAGCGAGGCGCTCGACTCGTACCTGACGGGCGAGCGCCTGCTCGAGGGAGTCGCGGCCCGCGATCCGATCTGGTGGGAGCACTGGATCGACCTGAAGCTCGACCAGGCGCACTTCTTCTACTTCGAGAACGACCAGGATGCGCACGGCGCCGTCCTCGACGAGCTCGAGCCTGCCGTCTCGGCCCACGGCAGCCCGGCCCAGCGCCTCGATCTGTTGCACGCCCGCATGCAGTTCCGGTACCGCCTCGAGCGGTACGCGCTCTCCGCAGAGACGGAGGACCTGGCACGGGAGGTGTATGCGCTCGATCGCGCGAGCGGCAATCCCTGGAGCTCCTTCACGCTTGGGTTCTGTCTCCTGTGGAGAGGAAAGCTCCAGGAGGCGGACGAGCACCTCGCGAGAGGGCTGGAAGATGGCCGTCGAGCGGGGATCGCGCTCCTGGAGGTGCGTTGCCTCGTCTACGGGCTCGTGGTCCGGCGGCGCCGGGACGACGTCGAGGCCGCGCGCGGCCGACTCGCCGAGCTCGAGGCGGTGGAGGAGCTCCACGGCTATCAGGGCCTGATCAGTGCGTGCGTAGCGTGGGTCGCGCTCCACGACGGGGAGCCGGACCTGGTCGTGCAGCACGGAACCGCGGCGCTGGAGGAGTGGGGATCCGAGGGCCGCCTGGGCTACGGCGTCTTCCAGTGGACGGCCCGCTTCCCGCTCCTCGCCGTCGCCCTCGGTCGTGGCGACCACGAAGGGGCGCTCGCGCATGCCGCTGCCATGCTCGACCCTCGCCAGCAACCGCTGCCCGACGACATCGCTGCGGCGCTCGAGTCGGCGGTCGCGAGCGAGCGAGCCGAGGACCTGCAGACGGCGCTCGACGCCGCCCGGCGCGACGGCTACGCCTAGCAGCCGGCGTCCCCGCCACAGGAGCACTCCGGCGGACCGCGCGGCCCTGGTTCGGTGGCGCCAGTGAGAAAGGGCGGCGTCGTCCGCCGCCCCTTTCTCGGTGCTCTCGCCTGGGCTCCGATTGCCGTCAGTTCCCAGCCGGGAGTCGCCCTGGCTATCGGCACGACCTCGGAGGACCTTGAGCCCACGGCTCAGCCGTCGTGGACGGTGCGGCCTTCCATGCCGCCCGCGACGACGACGACCTGCCCCGTGACGTGGCCGGAGAGCGTGTCGGACGCGAGGACGACGACCTGGCGCGCGACGTCTTCGGGCTGCGCGACCTTGCGCAGCGCCATCGTGCGCGAGACGGCCGCGACGCGCTCGGGATCGACGAGCCCGCGTGTCATCGGCGACTCCGTCCAGCCCGGGGCGACCGCGTTGACGCGGCCGAGCGGCGCGATGCGCACGATCTCGTTCTTCACCGACAGCAGGAGGCCGCCGAGGATCGCCGACTTGGCCGCCGCGTAGTCGGCGTGCCCGGCCTCGCCGAAGACGCCGGCGGTGGAGCCGACGAGGACCAGCGAGCCGTGGCCCGAGCGCTCGATCTCGCGCAGGAACCCGCGGGCGACGAGGAATGTCGTGGTCAGGTTCGAGCGCAGCGTCTCCTCCCAGCGCTCGAGGGGAAGGGCCCAGACGGGGACGTCGTCGCGCGGCCAGGCGCCCTGCACCGAGACGCAGACGTCGATCCCGCCGAGCGCGCTCCTCGCCTCGTCGAAGAGCCGCGCGACGTCGTCCTCGCTCGTCAGGTCCGCCCGGGCGAGTGGCGCGCCCACCTCCGCGGCGAGCGCGCGGGCGCGATCCTCACCGTGGTGGAAGTGGACGAGCGGCCTCGCGCCCTCGGCCGCGAAGGCGCGTACGCAGGCGGATCCGATCCCGCCGGATGCGCCCGCGACGAGGACGCGCGTTCCCTGGAGGCCGGTGTCGATGGGGCAAGGCTAGTCGCCCCAACCCCGCTCGGGAATTGACAGCGGAGCGCGAACACGGTGTGATGCAGCATCCGGCGAGGAAGGCGCGCCACAACATTCGTGCCCCGACACTCGTCAAACGAAGCATCCACGTACAGGAGGGCAAATGAGGAAAGGAATGATCGCCGTCGCGCTCGCGGTGCTGGCTTCTGCGGCCGTCGTGACCGCAGCCGTGGCCAAGCCGTCGGCGACGGCGACACCGGCGCAGGTAGCGACCTGCACGAACGTGTCGCTCGGGTTCCTCGGACCGCTGACAGGGCCTGCAGGGTTCCTCGGGCAGGAGCAGATCTCCTGGCTCAAGTTCGGCGTCCAGAAGTACAACAAGGAGAACGGCACGCGGTTCGCGCTCGTCGAAGGCGACACGCAGCTCAAGGCTCCGGTCGCACTGACGGTCGGGCGGAAGCTCGCCTCGAACAGCAAGGTTCTGGCCGTCATCGGTGGCTCGGAGAGCCAGGCGGTACGCGTGACCGGCAACCTGTTCGAGCGGACGTCGCTCGCCAATGTCTCCGGCTCGGCGACGGCGGTCGACCTCACGAAGGGGCGTCCGTACCGGAGCTTCTTCCGGGTCGTCCCGAACGACGGCGTCCAGGGCCCGCAGATCCTCAACTTCGTCTCGACGAACCTCAAGGCGAAGAACGTCGTGGTCATCGACTCGCAGGACGACTACTCGCTGCCGCTTGCGAGCGCGATCACGCGTGGGCTTCGCGCGAAGGGCGTCACGGTGTCCCGTGAGTCCGTGTCCGCCGACGACACCGACTTCTCGTCGATCGTGGCGAACGTGGGCTCGAACGTGAACGTCGTCGTGTTCGCCACGCAGGTGGCGACCGCCGCGAACACGCTCTCGAACCAGCTCCGCGAGCAGGGCAAGCGGGCCACGGTCTTCGGCACGGACGGCGCATACTCGCCGTCGCAGTTCAAGCCGAGAAACGGCCACGTGTCGATCTTCGCCCCGGATCTCCACTTCGATCCGAAGGCGGCGAAGATCATCGGCGAGTACCGGAAGTTCGTGAAGAAGGACACGTCCGGTGCCTTCGGGCCCGCGACGTACCAGGCCGGCTGGGTTGCGATGAGCGCGATCCGGAAGGCCTGCGCGGACGGTCGTACGAACCGCGTCGAGGTCACGAAGCTCGTGCGCTCGTCCACCACGCCCTCGATCATCGGTGCGCCCACGCGCTTCGATGCCAAGGGGGATCTCCGCGGTGGAGGCCAGTTCACGATCTACCGGATCACGAACGGGAAGTACAGCCCCGTCCGGTAGCGGCACGTCGATTCGTAGCGAGCGGCCCATCCGTACGGGTGGGCCGCTCGTCTTTCGCGACCGTCTGTGAGATAACCCGCCGATGGACTGGGACAAGCTCGTCCAGCTGATCGTCAACGGGCTGACGCTCGGCAGCGTGTACGCGCTCGTCGCGCTCGGGTTCTCGATGGTCTACGGGATTCTGAAGCTCCTGAACCTGGCGCACGGCGACGTGCTCATGGTGGGCGCGTTCATCGGCTGGGGCGTGCTCGGCTGGCTCGGCGGCGCGCAGGATCCGAGCGTCGCGGTCTGGCTCCTGATCGTGCTCATGGTCCTCGTCGCCATGGTCGGCTGCGGGTTCCTCGGCGTCGCGATCGAGCGCTTCGCCTACCGGCCCCTGCGCCGCGCGCCGCGCATCGCGCCGCTGATCAGCGCGCTCGGCGTGTCGTTCTTCATCCAGAACTCGGTGTTGCTCCTGTTCGGCGCGAACTTCCGGAGCTACGAGGCGATCGATCTCGTCGACGTGGAGGTGGGGATCCACTGGGGGCCGCTCAACGTGTGGATCCTCCGTGTCGTCGTCTTCGCCTCGGCGGCCGCGATGATGATCGGTCTCTGGATCCTCGTCACGCGGACGAAGCTCGGCAAGGCGATGCGCGCCACGGCCTTCGACCGCGAGGCGGCCGCGATGATGGGCATCGACGTCGACCGCGTCATCGTGAAGACGTTCTTCATCGGCTCGGCGCTCGCGGGGGCCGCCGGCGTCCTCGTGGGGCTCGTCTTCGGGCAGATCAACCACTTCATGGGCTTCAACTACGGGCTGAAGGGTTTCACCGCGGCGGTGGTCGGCGGGATCGGGTCGATCCCGGGCGCGATGTTCGGCGGCCTCTTCATCGGGCTCGCCGAGGCCTTCTCCGTCGGCTACATCGAGGACTTCACGCGCGGCCGCCTGGGCAGCGCGTTCAGCGACCTCGTCGTGTTCCTCATCCTCGTCCTCTTCATGCTCCTGCGCCCGCAGGGGATCTTCGGCAAGCCGGACGTGAAAAAGGTATGAGCGAGACTCCGGAGACTCCCGAGCCCCAGCAGCCGAGGATCGGCGTCGACGAGTGGGTGGCGAGCGCGGAGGAGCGCCGCCGGCAGGGCCTGGGCACGCGCATCGAGGACGCGTTCGGCCGCACTCCGCCGGTGGTCAAGCTGCTCGCCCTCGTGATTCCGTTCGCGGTGTACCCGCTCTTCGTCGACTCCGAGTACCTCATGCAGGTCGGGATCGACACGCTGATCTTCGTCCTCCTCGCGCTCGGGCTGAACGTCGCGGTCGGCTGGGTGGGGCTGCTCGACCTCGGGTTCGTCGCGTTCTTCGGGCTCGGTGCGTACCTGTACGCGGCGGTCGCGTCGGAGTACGCGGGGCGCCACTGGGAGGCCCAGTTCGCGATCCCGCTCATCGCCATAGCCGTCGCCGCGGTCGGCTTCGTGGTCGGGCTGCCCTCGCGCCGGCTCGTCGGCGACTACCTGGCGATCGTGACGCTCTTCTTCCTGCAGCTCTGGCTCGTGATCCTCGTGAACGCGTCGTTCACCCGTGGCCCCAACGGGATCTCCGACATCTACCCCCTCGAGTTCTTCGGACGGCAGGTGACCTCGCTCGACGGCTACTTCTACGTCGCGCTGATCGCGTTCGTCTTGATCATCTCCTTCCTCTACCTCCTGAACCAGTCGCGAACGGGGCGGGCCTGGAGAGCCGTCCGCGAGGACGAGCTCGCCTCCGAGCTGATGACGATGCCCGTGAACCGTCTGAAGCTCCTGGCCTTCGCGGTCGGGGCCGGGGTGGCCGGTATCGCAGGCGCGATCTTCGCTCCGGTCCAGGGCGCCGTCTTCCCCGCGAGCTTCGACCTCGTCCTCTTGATCACCGTCTACGCCATGGTCGTGCTCGGCGGCGCGGGCAACCTCCTCGGCGTCACGGTGGGTGCCGTGCTGATCAACGCCTCGCTCGAGGCCCTGCGCGACGCGAACAACGCAAGCTGGCTCTTCTTCAGCGTGATCGTGATCGCACTGCTGATGCTCGTTCGGCCCCGCTGGCTGCCCGTGGCGATCCTGGCCGGCACGGTCGCGTTCGGCTTGGTCGTGCACGAGGTCGCCGAGCAGCTCAGGCCGTCGCTCGTCGAGGGTGCGACGTTCGGCGGGACGCGGATCGACGAGCTCGCCGAGCAGTGGGTGTTGCTGCCCGAGGGCGCGATCGGCCCCGACGGCCTTCCGGCGGGTGCGCTGGCCCGTCTCGCCTATCTCGGCCTCGTCGCGGCCGTCCTCGGGCTCACTCTGGTCCGCAGCCGTCTCTGGCGCTCGATCGGCGTCGTCCCGGTGCTCTACCTCGCCGCCTGCGTGTGGGAGAACCTCCTCCTCGCACAACCGGCGGTCGCACGTTTCGTCCTGATCGGCGCGATGCTCGTCGCGCTCATGGCGTATCGGCCCCAGGGCCTCTTCGGCCGGCAGCGAGTGGAGATCGTGTGAGCGTGCCCGCGGTCGAACGTGCGCCCCTGCTCGAGGTGTCGGGGCTCTCGCTGTCGTTCGGCGGGCTCCGCGTGCTGGACGGGCTCGACCTGGTCGTCGGCGAGGGCGAGATCGTGAGCGTCATCGGCCCGAACGGCGCCGGGAAGAC
>Ga0210076_1000242_pt1 | contig 12503 bp, 14 predicted proteins | sample MayberryNW_Catta_3_FD_184876 | JGI IMG/M metagenome (GOLD analysis project Ga0210076, IMG submission 184876) | Wetland microbial communities from San Francisco Bay, California, USA, that impact long-term carbon sequestration -... | ecosystem: Environmental > Aquatic > Marine > Wetlands ... | reverse complement strand
GAGGGTGGGTGTCCTGAAGCTGACGTCGTCGGCGCCGATCTTCCTCGGGGTGGAGAAGGGATTCTTCAAGGAGTTCGGGGTCGAGCCGGAGCTCGTCTTCTTCCAGGCGGCGGCGCCCATCGCGACGGCGCTGGCCGCCGGCCAGATCGACGTGGGCGCGACCGGGCTCACCGCCGCCACCTACAACATCGTGCTCGGCGGCGAGAAGCTGTGGATCGTGGCCGACAAGGGCCGCGAGTGGCCGGACCACCGGCTCACCGCCATCGTCGTGCGCACGGACCTGCACGACGCCGGCGTGCGCACGGTGGCGCACCTGAAGGGGCGCCGCATCGCCGTCACCCAGCTCGGCTCGACGTTCCACTACCAGCTCGGCAACATCCTCGAGAAGGAGGGCATGAGCCTCAAGGACGTGACGATCGTGCCGCTGCAGGCGATGGCGGCGGCCCTCGAGGCGCTGAAGGGACGGCAGGTGGACGCGCTCGTGCTCCCGCAGCCGTTCCCGGGCCGCGCGGAGGCCGGAGGCTTCGGCCGGGTCATCGCGTGGGGCGGCGACCTCGATCGCATCTGGCCGACGACGATCCTCGCGACGACCGCCGCGGCGAGCGGCATGGAGTCGACGGTGTTCTTCACGTTCTGGGGGCTGTTCGCGATCGTGAAGCCGGGCGTTCGCATCACGGGCGAGAACTGGATGCAGAAGATGATGAGCGCGATGAACCCCGGCTCGGCGCAGAAGGCCAAGCTGTCGCGGTACCACTTCGCGGGTGCGGGCCCGACGATGTTCAAGAAGCTCGCCTCCGATCATCAGGTGCCCACGCCCGAGGAACTGATCCAGACGGCCGGGGAGCTCGGCGTTCGCCTGATCCCGTGTCAGATGACGATGGACCTGCTCGGCCTCAAGCACGAGGACCTGCTCGACGGGCTGGAGGAGCCGATCGGCGCCGCGACCGCTCTCGCGGAGATGCGGATGGCTGCCGTCTCGCTGTTCATCTGAGCCTTCGCGGGCCGGGGTGAGCTACGCGGATCCCGCTGCCGCCCGGCGCGCCCGGATGTCGAGCCGTTCGTGGTCGATCACCGGCTCGGGACGCGAGCGGGGCCGGTGTGACATTAGTTAGCGATGTGAACTATCGTGGAGCGCATGCCCTCCGCTCCTCCCGTCACCGACCTCGCAGGACTCGCCTCCCAGCTGCGGCTGTCGGTGTTCCGCGCGTCGCGCACCTTGCGACGGGAGAGCCAGGCGGGGATCTCGCCGAGCATGCTCGCCGCGCTCTCCACGATCGATCGTCACGGACCGATCACGGCCGGCGACGTGGCGCAGCACGAGCAGGTCCGCAAGCCCACCGTGACGCGGATCCTGGCGGGGCTCGTCGATGAAGGTCTCATCGAGCGGACCGCGGACCCGCTCGACCGGCGGGTGGCGTGGGTGCAGCTCACGCCGGCCGGTCGCGCTCTGATGCGGAACGTTCGTCGTCGCAGCGATCGATTCCTCGCCGGGCGCCTTCGCGCGCTCGATCCCGCTGACCTGGCCACGCTGGAGCGGGCGGCGGAGATCCTCGATCGGGTCACGGAGCAGGAGGAGTGAGCCCCCGGGTCAGCGCGGCGATCGGCCGAACGTTCTCGTCGGTACGAGCCTCGCGGAACTTCCGCCTCTACCTGTTCGGACAGACGGTGTCGGCGATCGGCACGTGGATGAACTTCACGGCGAGCGCCTGGCTCGTGCTGCAGCTCACCGACAGCGGCACGGCGCTCGGCACCAACGTCGCGTTGTACTTCCTGCCGGTGCTGCTGCTCGGCGCCTACGGAGGGGTGCTCGCCGACCGGTTCGACAAGCGGCACATCCTGATGATCACCCAGGCCGCCTACGGCGTCGTGGCGCTCTCCCTGTGGGCGCTGGTGGCCTCCGAACTCGTCGACCTCTGGATGGTCTACGCGCTCTCGCTCGCCAGCGGCGTCGTGACCGCGATCGACAACCCGTCGCGCCAGAGCTTCTACGTGGAGATGGTCGGCGAGGAACACGTCCGCAACGCCGTGAGCCTGAACTCCGCTGCCTTCACGGGCTCTCGGGTGATCGGACCGGCGGTCGCGGGCGCGTTGATCGCGACGGTGGGCATCGCCACATGCTTCCTGATCGACGGACTGTCCTACGCCGCGGTGCTCGTGGCCCTCGTGGCGATGCGGCCGTCCGAGATGCACGCGCAACAGCGCACGACGAGGGAACGTGGTCATCTGGCGGCCGGTCTCCGCTACGTCTGGTCGACGGACGCCCTCCGGCGCCCGCTGCTCGCGATGGCCGTCGTGTTCACGGTCTCGTTCAACTTCGCGGTCTTCGTGCCGCTGCTCGCCGAGCGCACGTTCGGTGGCGACGCCGGGACGTTCGGTGTGCTCTCCGCGCTCGCGGGCGTCGGCTCGTTCGTGGGCGCCATCGTGATGGCGAGCCGCGTGCCCGAGCCGGGGATGCGCGATCTGTCGTTGTGGGCGGTCGCGGCGGGGGTCGGGCTCGCGTTGCCCGGTCTCGCCCCGACGCTGTGGCTGGCGGGGTTGGCGATGCTCCCGATGGGGTTCACGATCATGGCCTTCATGATCACGGGGAACACGATGCTGCAGCTCACATCGCGCCCCGAGGCCCGCGGCAGGGTCATGGCGCTCTACGGCATCGTGTTCCTCGGGTCGACGCCGATCGGGGCCCCGATCGCCGGGGTGATCGGTGAGCACCTGGGGGCGCGAGCCGGCTTCGTGCTGAGCGGGCTCGTCGCGGGGGGCCTGGGGGTCGCCCTCCTCGCCGCTCGACGCCGCTCCGCGGTGCCCGCCCTCACCGACGCATAGATCCGACGCACGAGAGTGCCAGGGGCGGCGCGGGAGTCACCTCTGTTGAGGCGCGTTCCCGGCCGCCTCCGGCTTCCGTGGCCCGCGAGGGGGATCCCGGGCTACGTCGTCACGGTCCGAGCCTCGGGCGGGCGCCGACCGCCTGCGACCAGGGTGATCAGCGAGGCGTACCAGCCCGGCTCGTAGGCGAGTGCAGCGCACTGCCTGCACTCGCTGACGGTGCCCGGCGGGTGGTCTCGGTGCTCTCGGTGGTCGCCCATCCTCGATGTTCTCCTTGAGAGAAGGCCGCCAGACCGTCCGTCGCACGGACGATGATGATCGCGCTCCGAGGGCAGGTCGATACCCAAGACGAGGGGAACGTAGCTACCCTGGCCTAGGTAGAGAGAGCTACGTATGACCCTGTAGGGAGTTGTGGGAAGCCTCGAGACTGCGAGACCACTGGCTCAGACGACCTCCCGATCGATGCGCCAGTCCCCGTCGGGCTCGTCGCGGCTGACGTCGAGCACGGTCCCGTCGGCGAGCCGCAGGCGGAAGCGCCGCATCCGCACCCCGTCGCGCTCGTCGAGCGCGCTCCGGACGACCTCGACGGGTTCCTCCACGCCGCCCCAGGCGACGGCTCGGGGCCATTCGTCAGCACGGGCGCCTTCGGAGAACCGCAGGCGGATCTCGGGCTCGTGCGCGAGCCATCTGGGTAAGACCGGCACCCACAGCAGGAACGCGATGCCGACGAGGGCGGCGGAGCCTTGCTCGCCGAGCGTCGGGATCAGCGGGATCGCCAGCACCGCGGCCGAGAGGCGGGCGAGGTTGTAGACGACGTCGTACGCCGCGAACACCCGGCCGCGCAGGCCGTCGGGGACGGCTTCCTGCACCATGGTGTCGACCGGGATCTTCTTCCAAGAGAACGAGAGGCCCACGACGGCGCTCGCGAGCAGAAGCGTCCACGGGGCGACGTGCAGGCTCACGAGCAGGATCGCCACCCCTCCCACGGCGAAAGCCCCGGCCACGATGCGCTCCCGCTCGAAGCGACGGTCCAGCGCTCCGACCGTCGCGAGCCCCGCGAAGACGCCCACTCCCCCCGCCCCGATCAACCAGGAGAACGACCCGACCCCCTGCTGGAACCGTTCCCGGAACACGACGAGCGCGAGCACGAGGATCATTCCCTGGCCGAGCTGGTCGAGCCCGATCGACGTGATCGGGCCGACCGCCCGGGGCGTGTGCACGACGTGGCGCAGTCCGTCGACGAACTCCGCGCCGACCCGACGCACCTGGTGGCGGAGGAGCACTGGCGATTCCGGCAGCTGCAGGGGACGCAGGTCGCTGCGGATGCTGCTCGCGACCCACGACGTGGCCACCCACATCGCCGCGGCGACGGAGACGATCGCGCCGGTGCCGAACGCGTCGGCCGCGAGCCCCCCGGCGAAGACGCCGACCAACAGGGCGACCGTGCCGCCCACCGTGGCGATCGAGTTCGCGGCGAGCAGGTCCTCGGTCGGCACCAGCCTCGGAACCACCGCCTGGGCGGTGGCGAGGAAGAACCGGTTCACCGACATCACGAACAGCGCTCCGCCGTAGTAGAGCGCCGCCTGCCGGCTCGGGCTGGTCAGCACGAGGAAGACAGGCACGGCTCGCAGCAACGGCGCGACGACCATGATGCGCCGTCGCGACCAGCGGTCGATGAACACGCCGACGAACGGGCCGATCAGCGAATACGGCAGGATCACGATCGCCGAAGCGAGCGCGAAGCTCGCGGCGGTCGTTGCCCGCTCGGGCGAGAACACCAGCGAGGCCACGAGCGCCGCCTGGATCAGCCCGTCCGCCGACTGGCTCATGAGCCGCATCGCGAACAGGCGGCGGAAGTCGGCGTGGCGCAGCGCGTCTCGTGGACTGCCGATGCGGGCGGGGGCGGGGACGCTCATCGCCGCACATCGTATGGCCGGCTCCAGTCCCGACGGGACCGGGGCCGATGAACCCAGGTATGAGACGGTCCCTCGCTCGCGTATCGTTGACCGCGCTCTCGATCGCGGCGCTCGTGCCGGGGGAGGGAGCGGCGAGGCCGAACGCGCTCGACGCCGCCATGCCGTGGCCGGCGTCCTCCCGACCCGTGCACGTCGACGTGGGGGAGTTCTACTTCGCACCCGCATCGGTCGCACTCCGCCGCGGGGGAACGGTCGTCTTCGACTTCGTGGGCGGCGAGACGCACACGGCCACCGACAGCTCCGGTCTCGAGCTGTACGACACGGGTTACGTCGCGCCGGGAGGGTCCAGCTTCGAGTTCGCGTTCCCGGCCGCGGGCATCTACCCCTTCGTCTGCTCGCCGCATCCCGGTATGGGCGGGCGCGTGAGCGTTCCGATGCAGGTCGTTCCCAGGTCGGGTCCTCGGCGCAGCGCCTTCACGGTCGTCTGGGCGGCCTCGCCGGCGACGGCCGGCCGCGTCTACGACGTGCAGATCCGCCGGCCCGGCGAGACATGGGACTCGTGGCGGCGAGGGGTGTCGGGCCGTGCCGGCACGTTCATCGCCAACGCGGGGAACGGCGTCTACCGCTTCCGCGCGCGCTCGCGCGACCCGGGGCTCGGGGCGTCCTCGCGGTGGTCACAGGCTTCCCGGATCCGGGTGCGGTAGCGTCGGTCCATCGGCGATCCGGGGTCGAGGGGGAGGGGACGTGGCGGACCTCAAGGTGGGAGCGCAGTTCCACCCGCAGCTCACCACGATCGAGAACCTCCGACGAGGGTGGCGAGAGGCCGACGCGATGGGCGTCGACTCGATCTGGACGTGGGACCACTTCTTCCCGTTGTACGACGGGCCCGACGGGCCGCACTTCGAGGGGTGGACGCTGCTCGCCGCGATGGCGTGCGATACGGAACGCGCGGAGTTCGGCATGATGGTCACCTGCAACTCCTACCGCAACCCCGACCTGCTCGCCGACATGGCGCGCACCGTCGACCATCTGGGCGGGGGCCGGCTGATCCTCGGGATCGGCGCGGGGTGGTTCCGGCGCGACTACGAGGAGTACGGGTACGCGTTCGGCACCGCGCCCGAGCGGCTGCGCGTCCTCGCGGCCGCCCTCCCACGGATCGAGGCCCGGCTCGCACGCCTCGATCCGCCCCCGATGCGCTCGCCGTTGCCCATGCTGATCGGAGGGGGCGGCGAGCAGGTCACGCTGCGCCTGGTCGCCGAGCACGCGTCGATGTGGAACAGCTTCGGACCCCCCGAGACCTACGCCCGCAAGAGCGCCGTGCTCGACCAGTGGTGCGAGCGCATCGGTCGTGACCCCGCGGAGATCGAGCGGACGATCCTGATCGAGAGCGACGAGGTCGACCGCGCCGAGGAGTTCGTCGAGGCGGGCGCACAGCATCTGATCGTGGAACTCGGCACGACGGGCGAGAACCCGTTCGACCTCGCTCCGGTGCAACGCTTGCTGGAACGCCGCGACGAGCCGTCGGGCCGTTCGCCCTAGGCGGCGCGGCTCCCCCGCCCGAGACCTTCGTCCCAGCGATGTCGGTCGGTCGCCGGTAGCGAGCGAGCATGCTGTAGCACATCCTGGGGACATGAAGCGACGTACGAGACGGTCGATCGCCGGGATAGGGGTCCCGTGCCGCTCGACCCGTACCGGCTCCGCGCTGGTCCCCCTCGAGCTCGACGACGTTCGGCCGGTCGCACCAACCGGCACGGTGCGCTCCATGACCGGCCGCGGATCGTCGAGCACGAGCTCGCGGAGCCGGATCGCGTACCACGGCGCGAGGAGCCTGCACGCGCCGGCGGTCTGAAGACGTCCGTTCCCCCCGGACGGCATCGGGGCCGGGTCCATCCGGACCCGGCCCCGTCCATTCCCTCCGCGCGATCGTTCAGGCGGTCGTCGTGTCGAAGAACGCGGTCCAGTCCGCGCTCGCGCCGTCGTCGGCGCCGACGATGAACTGCTCGACCATCTCGCGGGCCATCTCGTCGGTGAACTGCACCGGGGGGCTCTTCATGAAGTAGGCGCTGGGTCCGATGATCGGGCCGGCGATGCCCCGGTCCTTCGCGAGCTTCGCGCAGCGCACCGCGTCGATGATGACCCCGGCCGAGTTCGGAGAGTCCCACACCTCGAGCTTCATCTCGATCGTGAGCGGCACGTCGCCGAAGTTGCGACCCTCCAGCCGGATCATCGCCCACTTGCGGTCCTCGAGCCACGGCACGTGGTCGCTCGGACCGATGTGGATCTCCTCGGCGCCGAGCGGCACGTCGAGCTGCGACTGCACCGACTGCGTCTTCGAGATCTTCTTCGAGATCAGCCGTTCGCGTTCGAGCATGTTCTTGAAGTCCATGTTGCCGCCGAAGTTCAGCTGATACGTGCGGTCGAGCTCGACGCCGCGATCCTCGAACAGCTTGGCGAGCACGCGGTGGGTGATCGTGGCCCCGACCTGGCTCTTGATGTCGTCGCCGACGATCGGCAGACCGGCGTCGACGAACTTCTTGGCCCAGACGGGGTCGGAGGCGATGAACACGGGCAGGGCGTTGACGAAGGCGACGCCGGCGTCGATCGCGCACTGAGCGTAGAACCGGTCGGCCTGTTCCGAACCGACGGGCAGGTAGCTGACGAGCACGTCCACGCGCGCCTCGCGCAGCACGTGCACCACGTCGACCTCGGGCTCGTCGGATTCCGCGATCTGCTCCCGGTAGTAGGTGCCGAGCCCGTCCAGCGTCGGGCCGCGGGAGACGCTGACGCCGAGGGGTGGCACGTCGCTGAATCGGATCGTGTTGTTCGGCTCGGTGAAGATCGCGTCGGCGACGTCCTTGCCGACCTTGTTCGCATCGACGTCGAAGGCCGCCGCGATCTCGACGTCATGGACGTGGTACCCCCCGAGGTCCACGTGCATCAGGCCGGGCACGCCGTCGCTCGGGTCCGCGTCTCGGTAGTAGGTCAGCCCTTGTACCAACGATGAGGCGCAGTTGCCCACGCCGACGATGGCGATCCGTACGGTGTTCATGAAGTGTGCTCCTTCCTGCTGAGGACCGCCGTGCGGTGGGTTCTCGCGCCCCCTCGTTCGAGGCCTCGTCGTTCGGTCTTGGCTCGCTCGTTGGTGATGAGGCCGTCGAGCCACTCGATGTCGGACTCGGTGGCGGTACGGCCGTGCTCCATCACCGCGAGCGCGTAGTCGTCGGCCGCCTCGCGTTCCGACCGGAGTGAGTCGTCGATCGCATCGAGGCGATCGGCCAGGAACCCCCGGCGACGTTCGAGCAGCCGGATCCTGGTCTCGGGGGGGAGGTACCGGAAGAAGGCGAGACGCACGCGGAATCGAGCGTCTTCGCTCGACGTGTCGGCCGGCGTCTCCTGCAGCAGCTCGAGGAACGCGAACTCGCCCTGCTCGGTGATGCCGTACACGGTCTTGCGTCGGCCCCCGGTCGTGCCGTCGGATACCCTCGCCACGAGCCCTTCGCGCTCGAGCCTGCGCAGCGTGGGGTAGAGCGAGCCGTACGAAACGCGCCAGAATCCACCCAGCGAACCGCCGAGCTCTCTGGAGAGCTGATAGCCGTGCATGGGCTGCTGCTTCAACAGGCCCAGGATCGCGAGTTCGAGCATGACGTGAGCGGTCCCCCCTCGGTCGGTTCGAGCGATGTATCGACCGCATATATCGGTCCGATATATGTACAGCGACTCGGGCATCCGCGTCAAGTCCGCCGAAACCGTTCGCGGGGGGTGTTCGATTCGGCTCCTCTCCCGGGTGAAGATGACCCCAGAGGCGAACGGAGGGCTCCCCTGCTGCAAACGCTGCGGATCCCGGAGGAGGTGGCGGAGCAGCTGCGCATGCTCACCACCGTGACCGGGGTCCCCGAACAGGAACATCTGCGCCGCGCGATGCGGGGCTACCTCGAGACGGCCGGGCGCCATGCCGAGGTGACGGCGCTCACGGGCCGCGCACAGGAACGTCTCCGCGCCGTGCTCGACGAACTGGGGGACCTGTAGAAGCGCCGCGGCCCCTCACCGTCGACGATGTGATGGCGATCGCCCGTCCCGAGCTGGGCGACGACCCCGTGGTCGACATGGGCCGTCTCGCCGAGGCGGTCGCGGAACCGATGCGGATCTCCGACGGGAGGGAGGCCTACCCGAGCATCGTGCCGAAGGCCGCCGCCCTGATGCTGACGATCCTCTGGTTGCGTCCCTTCAGCAGCGCCAATGCGAGGATCGCGCTCCTCGCGGCCACGGTCTTCCTCAATCGCAACGGCCTCGATCTGCAGGGCGAGAACGATGAGCTGACGGCCCTCGTCGCGGTCGCCGCGACCGGGGAGCTCACGGTGCTGCAGACGGCGGCCGCCCTGGAACGGTTCGTCGTGCGGTTGACACCCCGATTCGCCGAGTAGGCGGGGTGGGAACGGCGTCAGACCGTGCCGCGGCGCCAGCGGGCGACGTAGGCGGGCATCTCGACGCCGTCGCGCAGCAGAGGATCGGGGATCGGCCCTCCCGGCTCGGTCCGAAGCGGCAGGACGCCGGCCCACACGTCGAGGGCGAGGTCCTCGTCGGGCTCCTCGGGGAATCCTTCGCTCACCTTGGCGCTGCACTCGTCGAGCGGCACCTTCACGAAGGTGGTCTGTCGGAGCTCGTCGGCGTTGGGGGTGCGGGCGTCGGCGCTTCGACCAGGGGCGATGTGATCCGTGATCGCGTCGAAGACGCGGACGAGCTCGGCCCGGTCGGTGACCTCCTCGGCCCGGCCGTAGACGATCACGGTGCGGTAGTTCATCGAATGCTCGAACATCGACCGAGCGAACCGGATGCCGTCGACGAGCGTCACGGCGATCGCGACCGGGATGCCCTGCTTGATCGCACGCAGCGTGGTCGACGCCGCGGAACCGTGCACGTAGAGCGTGTCGCCGATGCGTGCGTGGATCGTGGGGATCAACCGGGGCTCGCCGTCGTCGCCGACCCACGCGAGATGACAGTAGAGTGCCTCGTCGAGGATCGCCTCGACCGTCGCCCGCTCGTACACCCCGAGCTCGGGCAGCCTGCGGACCCGCGTGCGGTGAGTGGGCGCCGTGCCGCTCATGGACGCGGGAGCTCTTCGCCCGAGGAAGGGATGTACGCGGGCACCTCGATGCCGGCCCGCAGATCGGGCACCGGATGCGCGGATCCGGCCACGAGGCGCAAGGGCAGGGTTCCGGCCCAGGCATCGAGCTCGAGGTCGTGTTCGTCGTCGATCGGCGGACCGACCCGCACCTTCGCGCTGACTTCGGCGATCGGCATCGCGAGGATCAAGGTCTGTCGCCAGTCGTCCTCGTCGGGCTCGGCGGCGTCGTCCTCACGACCGGGAAGCACGTGCCGCGTGATCGCCCTGGCGGCCGCGAGCAGTTCGCTTCGATCGGTCACCTCACTCGCGGTTCCGAACACGACGGCGCTCCGATAGTTCATCGAATGCGCGGGCGAGGTGCGTGCGAGCACGAGCTCGTCGACCACGGTGGCGACGACGCACACCTCCGCGCCGGCGGCGACCGCCTTCCACGCCCGGGCGGCACGGGAGCCGTGCAGGTAGAGGGTGTCGTCGATGCGCGCCTGGATCGTCGGCAGGGCGCGAACCCGGCCGTCGCCGTCGACCCAGGACGCCGTGCAGAGCAGGGCCTCGTCGAGGACCGCGCGCACGGTTCCGAGGTCGTAGTCGGCTCGCTCCGGGTGCCGGCGCACCCTGGTGCGTTCGGTCGGCGGCCGGGACATGGCGGAGATGCTACCCGGGTGGCCCGAGCGCGGGCTTCGATCGTTCCCAGGCTCCCCCGCCCGGTGCTATCGTGCTCCTGCCCGAGGTCGAACTCGGGTGGCACGGTGCTCAGCGAAGTCCGGTGCGATCCCGGCGCTGTCGCGCAGCTGTGATGTCCCCTTCGTGGGGACGAGCCAGGTCGCCTGACCCGTGCCGACGGAATCGTTCTCGCGATGAGGAGCGGTCCGTTCGGCGCCCGCGCCGAGCGTCATTCCTCATCCTCCGGAAGGGAGGATGTGCCATGAGGAAGGTCCTCGCTTCCTCGTTCCTTGCAGGGGCCTTGACGGTCGCGCTGGCCGCGTGCGGGTCGGCCGATCCGGGCGTCGACGACGGCGCGGAGGCCGGGGCGAGGGGCGCCGGCGCGTTCCCGATCACGATCGACACATCCGACGGTCGCGTGACCATCGATCGGCGGCCGACGAGGATCGTGTCGCTCTCGTCCACCGCGACCGAGATGCTCTTCGAGGTCGGCGCGGGGGATCAGGTCGTCGCCGTCGACGATCAGTCGGACTACCCGCGAGGCGCGCCGACGACCGATCTCTCCGGGTACGAGCCGAACGTGGAGGCGATCCTGTCGTACGCGCCGGATCTCGTGGTCGTGGCGGCCGACGCCGGTGGCATGGTGAAGGGGCTCCGCCGGCTCGATGTGCCGGTGCTCGTGCAGCCGGCGGCGGCCGGTCTCGACGAGACGTTCGAGCAGCTGCGACAGATCGGTGACGTGACGGGGCACCGCACCGAGGCCGATGAAGTCGTCGACCGGATGCGCGCGGACGTCGAGGAGGTCCTCGCATCGGCACCCGAGGGCGGGGGACTGACCGTCTATCACGAGCTGGACGACACGTACTACAGCGTCACCTCGAACACCTTCATCGGCCAGGTGTATTCGATGCTCGGGATCGAGAACATCGCCGACGAGGCCAGCGGGGCAGGGTCCGGCTATCCGCAGCTGTCCTCGGAGTACATCGTGGACCGCGACCCGAGCCTGATCGTGCTCGCCGACGGCGAGTGCTGCGGCCAGTCGCCGGCCACGGTGGCTGCGCGCCCCGGCTGGGGGGACCTGACCGCCGTGAAGGACGGTTCGATCGTGGCGATCGACGACGATGTCGCCTCCCGCTGGGGGCCTCGGGTCGTCGATTTCATGCGCGCGGTCGTTCACGCGCTCCGGGGGACCTCGACGTGACCCCCGTTGCCCTCGGCTCGAACCCTCGGCGGCGCCTGACGGTGATCGTCGTGGCCTTGGCCATCGTGACGCTCGCGTCGCTCGCCGGTCTCTTGGTGGGACCCGTGCCCCTCGATGCCTCGGGGGTCGTGCACGAGCTGTTCGGCTGGCTGCCGTTCGTGGGCGGAGAGGGACTCGGCGACCGGCAGGCCACGATCCTGTGGCAGCTCCGAGCGCCTCGGGTGGCGCTGGCCTGCGTCGTCGGCGCGGCCCCGGCGGCGTGGTCGGTGGAGCTGACGAAGGACTACCTCGCGGGGACCTGGGGGGTCGGCGGGGCCGACGCCTGCGGCGCCGCGACCAGCGAGCACATCACCTTCGACCCCAACGGCACCTTCACGACCGTCAGCGGCGACCAGCCGACCGCGGCCGGCTTCTGGCATCTGGTCGAGGACAACCTCGACCTGCACATGGTGACCTCGCCGGCGTTCTTCGACGACCCGGCGACGGACGCCGACGATGCGCTGAGCGCGTTCGCCGGCCAGTACGACTACTTCTATGCCAAGGCGCTGATCTTCGACGTCGAGCAGGACAGCTTCCGCACCGTGGCCGCCATGGGGAACATGATGCGCGGCGCCAACTACCAGCGCTGCCCGTGAGCGCGCGCCGCGAGTTGGCAGGGTTGAGCGCCGGCCAAGGCCACTCGACCGCGCTCGGTCCGTCGGGCTAGCTTCGGGCCGGCGAAGCCGCCCGGCAAAGGCAACAGGCGTGGCCATGGAACCGAAGCACCTCGCCGCGGCCCCGGTCG
>Ga0210076_1000240_pt1 | contig 12577 bp, 10 predicted proteins | sample MayberryNW_Catta_3_FD_184876 | JGI IMG/M metagenome (GOLD analysis project Ga0210076, IMG submission 184876) | Wetland microbial communities from San Francisco Bay, California, USA, that impact long-term carbon sequestration -... | ecosystem: Environmental > Aquatic > Marine > Wetlands ... | reverse complement strand
AAAACGCAAAAATAACCGCCTCAACGTATCCGGTGAACCAAACCGCTCGATCCCTAACAGCTCTCCCAACAGCCGATCGCGCCGGTATCTCGTAAAATGCTCAAACCGCTCGGCTCCTAACGCTAACCCGTAATACCAACTGAGCATCACATCGACCGACGAAATCTGATTGTTCGATCTCTTGGCAAAGCCCTCCAACGATTCGTTTAGCTCTTTGCGTAGGTTGATCCATTCAAAATACAATCGCAGCAAGATCACCCCAGCCCACACCGTGATCGGATGCTCGGTAAATCCAAACAGTATCTTCCGATACAACGGTGATCGCTCTGGTTTCGATCGTCACGCAGCGTAACAGACCCGCGATCTCCGATCAGTGCGGCAAGACCGGAGCTGGTGGCGACCACTCAGCGGTCATGCGCCAACACGCCTTTACGATGATCCAGCGAGTACGCTTGATAGGGCACGATACCTCGCCCGGCGCATTCAAGAGTTCGGAAGAGGTAGGTCAAAAATGAACCGGTGTATCGATATCGGCGTATACAAGCTTCAATCTGGTGCTGTAATTCCTCTTCGTGGCCGCGCCAACGCGCGATCGTCTCGTGACGCTCGATCCATGTATCTACGGTAAACCTTATCAGGTCGCATAACTCTTGCCGCGCAAGTCGATTTCCCTGCTGCGCGAGTCGGACGAAACTGATTCCAATCATATCCGCAATGCGTGTGTCGGTTTTGTCGAGAGGAGCAATGAAGACGTACAGTTTCTCACGGAATTTTTCCCGTATGGCGTCAATCTCACGGGGCTCCTCGTAAAGAGATCGCTTTGTGATCCTCTCAGGCTTCCAAAGCCGCTGAAACCTTCGTTCCAATGCGCAGGTCAATCTATCCCAATCGATCCCGCCATATTCGCGGCGGAAATTCACCCGGATAAATTGGTAGCAGCGCGGTGCGTGTCGGCGTATCCAGGAGCTGTTGAATTGCGCAGGCTCTTTGCTCGCGAGTAAACGGTTCAGGGTTGCGATAGCAGTTGCAATGTCCATCCGTAGGCGTTCTTGCATTCAACTCCACAACTTCTTGCTCGCGGCGGCCGCGCCGTTGCGCAGGGCGCGCAGCTTGGCGCAGGAGATTTGCGGATGGAGGAAGCCGACCGTTCGGGTGCGCTGGACTTTGTTGATGAATGAAGCTGATCGTTCCCGCGGGGGATCTGCGGACCCTGGTTCACGACCCCTACGGCTCCAATTGGAAGCGCCGCCCGGGAGGATTCCCTGCCTCGTACTTCAGTAGTTTCATGCGCGGCACAGAGACGTCGCTGCAAACCTTCCTGATGCTTATCAGCTCGGTGGGCTCGTCCCAGTCGCTCTTCGACTCGCAGGCGACTTTCACGCACGCGGTTTGCTTCAACCAGGAGCATACTTTCACGTCGCGGCCGGCTGCATCCACCAGCTCGGTCAGATACCAGGTTGTGGGTTTGTCCCTGCCGTTCTCCAGATGGACGCTTTGCACCATCGTGTAGAACACGCCGCCGGTCTCCAGCAAGCTCAGGACGTTTCCCAGGAACTCGGACAAGTCTTCGGCGTAGGAAAAGCCGCCGTAGACGTCGGTGATGATCTGGAATGTTCCAAGCTCCTCGCGCGAATAGTATCGCAGGCGCTTGCCGGTAAGGTAGCGTATTCGGTCGGGGCCGAAGATCGCCGCCTGCTGTCGCCACCTGTCGGTGCGGCGATCCTCTATCGACATCGCGACCGCGCGCGCCTTGCTCCAGGACCGGGCGCACTTTGACGGCAGCGCCGCGTCGTCTTCGAATGCGTAGTAGTCCAGTATGGCCTGCCCTTCGCCCGCTCCGATATCGAGCCACCGGTCCGAGCTGCCCAGCCTGCTAAGCGCGTCGCAAAAGTCGGAGGTAAGTAATTGCGCATAGTCCGAGAGCGCTCGGCCGGTTACGTATCCGCTGGGAACTTCGGCCCCCCGACTGCGGTAAATCTTCTCCTGTTTGACGATTTCCTCATCGATCCTTGGTCGAGCTGATTCCTGTGGCCAACCAACTCCCAGCCCAAACGCCTGCAGGACGACGAAGATCAGAACGGCCATCACGGGAACGGTGATCCGCTTCAGCAATTGCGGCAATTGCCGGCCGATCCCGGCGGGATCGAGGCGTACGCCGCCCAATGCGCGGGCGCCTTCGCCCAACGCGGCGCACAGCGGCAGACTTTCCTGCTTTTTGTTTCGCTCCATCCTGCAGAGGCGGTTTCGATTCACCTCCATAACTTCTTGCTCGCGATCGCGGCGCCGTCGCGCAGGGCGCGCAGCTTGGCCCAGGCGATTTGCGGATGGACGCGGCCGCCCAGGCCGCAGTCGGTGCCGGCGATGACGTTTTCTCGGCCGACGATTTCGCCGAAGGAGACGATGCGATCGGCCACGAGTTCCGGGTGCTCGACGAGGTCGGTGGCATGGCTGACGACGCCTGGGATGAGGATTTTTCCGGCGGGCAGTTTCACGTCGCGCCAGACTTTGTATTCATGCTCGTGGCGGACGTTGCCGGCTTCGATCAAATACGCCTGGGCGTTGACACGGAGCATCACGTCGACGATGTCGCGCAGCGGAAAATCGGTGGTGTGCGGACCATGCCAGCTGCCCCAGCAGATGTGATAGCGCACGCGATCGACCGGGATGCCTTCGAGCGCGTGATTGAGAATATGCACCCGCTGTGACGCGTAGCGTTGGTACTCTTCGAGGCTTGGCTGGGGATCGAGCATGTCCCAGGCGCCGGGGAGGCCGGGGTCGTCGAGCTGGAGGATGAAGCCTGCGTCGACGATGGCGCGATACTCTTCGCGCATCGCATCGGCAATCGCTTCCAGGAATTTCTCCGTGGTCGTGTAGTAATTGTTCTGATCGCGGCAAAACATCTCCAGGCTGCCGGGCGCGATGGCGCTGACGAAGGCCTCTTCGACGCCGGCGGCGTTGGCGGCGAGTTTCAAATTGACGAGCTGGTCGCGCAGAAACTGTTGCGCGGTGTATGCGATCGGGCCGGTGCAGGTCGGGCGAAGCGCGGCGGTGCTGGGCGCGCCCAAGCCGGTGTCGGCGTAAAATTCGGCGAACTCGCGCTGCTCCCAACGCACGCCGACGATGCGCATCGGCGCGCCGGGTTTAGCAGTATCGGGTGCAAGGGTTTCGGCCGAAGTCGGTGTGAAGCCGGAAACGCGGTCGAAGATGTAATTGCCCCAGGCGCCGCGGTCGGTGGACGCGCGCATGGGCTTGCCGAACTCGCCGTCGTTGAAAATATCGATACCGGCGCTTTTCTGCTCCAGCACGACTTCACCGACGGCCGAGCGCAGCCGCGTTTGCAGCGCCGCTTCGTCCTCCGCCGTGGCGGCTTTTTTCGCCCACATGGCGCGCAAATCCGCCGGCCGCGGCAGGCTGCCGACATGGGTGGTAAGAATGCGTTCAGTGCTTCGTTTCATGCTCCGCGTTTTCCTTTAAATGCCGATATCCGAATAAACCGAAGCGCATCGAGCGCTGCGCTTCGGAATGGTGGTACAACATCCTGCCGAAGTAGGGCAAGAGACGAGGTCAAGAAAATTGATGGGAGACTGCTTAGGGACGTTGTTGGCTAGCTGGACAAGCTTGCCTTGAATACGAACACGTCTGATTCTCATTCGCCATAGACAACGGTGCGTGAGAATCAGGGCACGCCCGCATTCTTAAACACGCCTTGCCAGGGCCCCGGCGGCACTACTAACTCTCGCCTTGTAGTTTCGCCGCGGTTCTTGCTACAAGCTAGGGATGTCTGTTTCACCTTTGCTCGAGCAACCGGCAAAGAGAAAGTCGATCTATTACGGCTGGGTCATCGTCATTGTCGGCTTTCTCGCTCACATCGCCTCGGCATTTTCGATCTCCAGCACGCTGAGTGTATTTCTCAAACCGTTGTCCGCTGATCTCGGCATTTCGCGCGGGACTTTCTCGCTGATCCGCTCCGGCGAGATTCTCATCGGCGCTGCCGCGGCGCCGATGGTCGGCACGTTAATGGACCGTTACGGCGGGCGCTGGCTGATGGCGGTCGGCGGTTTGATTTCCGGCGCCGGCTTTATCTGTCTCGGTCAGGCGCGGGACTTCACGCAGTTCATGCTCGTGCGCTGGCTGCTCGTCAGTCCGGGCGATTCGCTGATGGGCTCCATGGTGGTCAACGTTTCGATCGCCCGCTGGTTCGTGCGCATGCGCGGCCGCGCACTCGCGATCGCCGGCATGGGCCATGGCTTGGCCAAAGTCTGCATGCCGGTGGCGGCGGCGACGTTGATGCTTTACGTCGGCTGGCGCGGCTCCTGGGTGGTCTTCGGCGTTTTCGCCCTGCTGCTGGTGGTGGCGCCGGCGGTGCTATTCCTGCGCCGCTCCCCGGAAGAAATGGGTTTGCTACCCGACGGCGGTCCGGTGCAAGCGAAAACATCGGTAGCCACGTCACGCAAGCGCAAATACGCCAAGCGCACGGGCGGCGACAATGTCGAGTGGAGCCGGCGGGAAGCGCTGCGTGCGCCGGTCTTCTGGCTCATTGCCAGCACCTTTGGCGTGGCCCAGATCGGTGTCACCGGGCTCAATCTCCATGTATTTTCCTATGTCACCGATCAAGGCCATCCGACCCTGGTGGCGGCCTCGGTGATGAGCATCATCGCGGTGATGCAGTTCAGCACGCCGATAGTGTGGGGCATGCTGGCGGACCGCATGGATAACGGCATCCTCAACATGGCCAAGTGCGCGCTGCAAGGCGCCGGCCTTTTATTAGCGCTCTCGTTGCCCGGGATGGTGCCCCTCTATGCCGGGTTTTTTATCTACGGCATCGGCATGGGCGGCACGGCGATCCTGGCGGAAACGATTTGGGCGGATTTCTTCGGGCGCATCTCGCTGGGAAAAATCCGCGGCATGGGCTCGCTGGTGACCAGCGTGTTCTCAGCCGGCGGCCCGCCGTTCTTCGGTTTACTTTTCGACTACACGCAAAGTTACTACCTGTCCTTCAACATCTTCATCGGCATGCTGTTCACCTCCGCTGTGCTCAGTCTGTGCCTGCGACCGCCGACAAAACGACCGGAACTGGCTGCGTAGCTGCCTCACCAAATGCCATTTGTCGGAACGCGTCTGCGAGCAGAAGAACACCGAGCGCCTTGGCCGGCTGAGGTCTCCCGCAGGGTCTTGGCCATGCCACTAAAATTTTTCCACCCACGGCCGCAGCTCGATGTGCGACGCCCAGCTGCTGCGGTGTTGACGGTGCAGGTGAAGGTAGGTTTGCGCAATGGCGTCCGGGTCGAGGTTGCCGTCAGGGCCGCGCGATGTCAGGCGTTCCGGGTGTTTGGTCGGATCGTAGATGCCGCCGTCGATAACCACCTGCGCGACGTGAATGTTCTGCGGCTGCAGCTCGCGCGCCATGCTTTGGACCAGTCCGCTGAGTCCCATCTTTCCCATCGCGAAAGCCGCCGAGTTCGCAAATCCCTTGATACTCGCCGAAGCTCCGGTGAACAGGATCGTGCCGTGCCCCGCCTTGATCATCCGCTTTGCCGCCGCCTGGCCGACGAGAAATCCGCCGTAGCAGGTCACCAGGATCGTGTTGCGCACCGCGTCGACATCCAATTCGGTGAGCGGACCGCGCACGCGACCGCTGGCGTTGTAAACAACGACATCCGGTTCACCGGTATCATTGGTCACCGAATCGAACAGGCGCTCGACGTCTTTCGGAATGCTCGCATCGCATGGATAAGCCCACCCATCGATCTCTTTGACCAGACTCTGCAACTTTTTTGTGTCCCGCGCGGCCAACGCGACCTGCATGCCTTCTTTGGTAAAAAGCCGCGCCAGGGACGCGCTCAGTCCCGGTCCGCTGCCGACAATCAACGCCAGTTCCTGTTTCGCCATGGTATCCTCCGATCAGCCAATATTAGCTCGAATTATCGAAATTTCAGAAGATCTTCGGCTCTAGAATTTAGGATTTACGGGTGAAATTGAGGAGCGACACTCTTATGTGAAATTTATTCGACGACTCGAAAGATTGTGCGGCGTTCCGTCCTGACAATACCTGGATTTACCTGGATTTCGGCTAGAAGCATGCGTGAATCGCGAACTTGAACGGATTTTTTAGCTACCGCTGCTCCTGGACGTTTGTGCTTAACAGCTCGAATTCGCCCGAGTAAGTTTTGGGTTTAAAGAGAGCGTATATCGGCACGCCCAACACGCCGTAGACAGTGAAACTCAGTAAGCCAAAAACGATTACAAGTAAAATAAGCGGGAAGTCGCCAGGCGAGAAAGAAGTCCCCTGGGTTAACTTGTTTACTGCCATCACTACTGTTAGCAGGATCGGAACCGACCCAACTCCAACGCAGAAACCCATTAGTACGGAGAACCGCAGGAATGAGCTGAATCTCATTCTCATTCGACAACGTTGTGTTGCTTTTGAGACCACGGCTTCGATCACGGTGCGCTATATCAAATCACAAAATACCCGCCGGTTACCGCTTCCTTCCAGCTCTTGATCACCGACGGCACAATGCCCGCCGGCAGATCTTTTTCCGGTTTCCAGAAGCTGTGCACGCCGGCGCCGAAGCGGGTGATGCCGATGCGCGGCGCGGGATTCATGGCGCGGAATCCGGGCATGATCACCTCGGCGTAAACTTCGGGGCTGTGGTCGCGGCTGTCTTTGGAAATCTCAAAAAGAAACGGCGGCACCGGCTTCACGTTCGCGCCGCTGAGTTCGCGCGTATAACCCACGAATCGGCTCACCAGCGCTTCGCGTTCGTTCTTGTTCATTTTCAGGCGCGCGGCGCTCACGCGCGCGCCTTCGGCTAAAGAATCGACAATGGCGTGGGTGACGAGATACTCGGCCTTGAACTGCGGCCGGTTCTTGGCTTTCTCCCAAGCTTCGAGAATATCTTCCATGATCGCAGGCAAACGCATCAATGCAGCTGCTCCTTCTTGTCCGAGAGCTTCGGGACCTTGATACCGGGCGAGATCGCGCCAGGTGCGAATGTAAAGTTCGTTGAACGGATCCGTGCGGCCCTTGCCTTTCTTTTCGACTTTCTCGTAGCCGCTGATCTTCCCCATGTCGCCGCCCCATTTGTCGCGCTCGCAGCAAAGGTATCCGAATGGCGAATGCTCCGTAGCGCAGACACCGGCCATGTTAGGAATGCGCTGGGACAGCATGCAAATAAACGGGCCGCCGGTGGAGTGGCCCTGGCCGTAAATGGAAAATTCGTTTTCGGGAAAATGACGCCGGCATGCTTCGATCATGCCTTCTTCGAACGCTGCGGGCCAGGCGGCCATGCGATACCAGAAATTGGTTTCCGGCTTTGCGCGCGCCAGGGTGCGCGTGCCGTAGCGATTGCGTTTCGACGGATCTTTCACGACGTCATACTGATCCGGCGTGATCAGCTCGCCTTGTTTCCATATCGGGGTGCGTACGGTGCCGTCGACGTGAATCGTATCAGCGGGCCAGTCACGGCTTGGATCCGGGAAATAGAATCTGCCGGGAAATGTGCCGGCGACTACGCGAAAGCCGAATTTACCGGCGAGCATCTTGGCGTGACGCTCGATGCCTTTGAAGTCGCTCGAGCCGCCGTGCAGCAGAAAAAAGCCGGCCTTCTTGCCGTCGGCACCGGTGGGAATTTTGCTTGAGTCGATCGGCTCGTGAACGACCATGCCCAGGTCCCAATCCATGCCGAGCGTGTTAATGCGAAAAATATCTTCAGTGTTTTTGATCGGAACATCGGGCATGCCGAGGATTTCTTCCGTGTCTTTGATGCATTGCTCTCGAGAAATGAATTCAGGCGGGCGCCAGCTAGCTCTTACGGTGGACATTCTTTCTCTCCTGCGCTGATGATTCCTTGTACTAAGGCGCGTGAAGGCGTGTCAATACGGAAAAACAGTTTCTCGCCTCGATTTTCTGGTTTCCAGCTCAAATGGAAACCGGTGTGCCAGAGCTAAAGTTGACTGAATAAATCGGCTACCGTATGCCGTCATGCCGGCGACAACCGGCATCCAGATGTCTTTGAAATTCCTGGATTCCGGGTCGCGGTAGCTATCGCCAGCTTGCCCGGAATGACGATTCAATTTTGGTGCGAACTTCGATTCCATGACACTATAGGCTACGAACTGGAAACTATTCGTTCTGCGCTGGACAAAAGCGCAGAAAAACGGATAGAAGAAACTTTGCTTGGAAAGAAGGAGCCGATGATGAAAGTGCTGATTACCGGAGGCTTGGGCGTCAACGGCGCCGTGACCGCGCGGCTGATGGTCAAGGATGGGCTGCGGCCGGTGTTGATGGATAACCGCATGGATCTGATGTTGATGGGCGATATCAAAGATCAGGTCGATATCGTGATCGGCGATATCTGCGATCAAGCCACCCTGGAGAAGGCGGTCGATGACTACCAAGTCACGCACATCGCCCATCTGGCCGCGCTGATGCCCGAACCCGCGGAAGGCAATCCGCGCCTCGGCGTGAAAGTCAGCGCGGACGGCACCATTAATGTGTTGGAAGTGGCGCGCGCGAAGAACATCAAGCGCGTGGTGTTTACCAGCTCGAAAGCCGCCTACGGTGAAATCACCGGGGACTATGCGCCGCCGACCTGCAAGCCGGTGCGCGAGGACTACCCGAAGCGACCGGCGGATCTCTACGGCGCTCTGAAAGTTTGCTGCGAGGAGCTGGGGCGATATTATCGCGAAACCTACGGCATCGAGTTCATCGCTTTGCGCTTCGTGTCGATTTACGGCCCAGGTAAAGAAGCGCGCCACGGTCCGCTGTCGTTTTATGGCCAATTGATTGAGAAGGCGCGGAGCGGCGAAAAATGGGACATTCCGCAAGGCGGCGATCAGCTCAACGACGCAGTTTACGTGGGCGATGTGGGGCGCGCCGTTTATCTCGCGCTAAAAGCACCGACGCCGAGAGAATGGACGTTCAATATCGGCACCGGTAGAGCTACGACACCTGCAGATTTTTTGAACGCAGCGGCGAAGCTATTTCCCAATCATAAAATCAATCTCGGTCCGGGGCCGAGCAAACTAGGCAGAAGCAAACAAAGTTACTGTGTCTTCGACATTTCTGCGGCCGAGAGAAACATCGGCTACGAGCCGGCCTACGATGTCGAGCGCGGCGTCAAAGATTATGTAGAGACATTGGCTCGCTTGGGACGGTAGAGAATAGCACGACTCACCACGAAGACACGAAGCACACGAAGGCCTCGTGTAATAAATACTCCGAACTTCGTGTCCTTCGTTCCTTCGTGGTGAAGTATCCGTAATGGCAATACTGGCAGATTCGAACTTACAGCAACGGAGGAAATATGGCAGAAACACCTAAAGGCGGGCCGGAAGTCTGGGCGGCGGGGATCGGCCGCAAGAGCAATGCGCAGTACGGCTCGGACTTGATGGCCGAGGTGCTGCGCGAATTGGGCATCAAATACATCGCGCTCAATCCCGGCGCTAGTTATCGCGGCTTCCACGATTCGCTGGTCAACTTCGAATCCGAAAAAGGACCGCAGATGATCATGTGCACCCATGAAGAGATCGCGGTGGCGATCGCCAACGGCTACGCGCGCGCGACCGGTGAGATCATGGCTACCGGGCTGCATAATATTGTCGGCTTGCAGCACGCCAGCATGGCGATCTTCAACGCCTGGTGCGACCGCACGCCGATTCTCAATCTCGGCGGCGGCGGGCCCCAGGACACCACCAACCGGCGCTCGACGGACTGGGTGCACACGGCGAACGTGCAAGGTCTGGCGGTGCGCGAGTATGTGAAATTCGATGACCAGCCGAACACTGTCGACGCGGTCGCCGAGTCGTTTCTCAAGGCCTATCGCATCGCCATGACCGAGCCGAAAGGGCCGGTGTACATCTGCCTCGATTCGGATGTTCAGGAAGCCAAGATCGATAAGCCGATGATCGTGCCGCATGCGCAATTCTTCCGCCCGCCGCCGGGGCCGGGAGCGAATCCCGAGTCGTTGCGCAACGCGGCGCGCTTGCTGGGGGAGGCGCAGTGGCCGGTGATCGTCGCCGGCGAGCTCGGACGCAATCCGAAGGCGCTGCCGCCGATGTTGGATTTGGCTGAGGCTCTCGGCGCGCCGGTGGTGGATTCCGACGGCCGCTTCGCGTTTCCGAGCACCCATCCGCTCAATCTTACCAATGCCCGCGAAGAAGCGCTGCGCGGCGCCGATGTCGTGCTGGCCCTCGATGTTCCGAGCTTGGGCGTGCCGCTCGGACCGTCGGTGCGCGAGCGCGGCAACTTCGCGCCGATTATCGCGCCGAGCTGCAAAGTCATTCACATCACTCTGCTCGACCTCGAGCGGCAGAGCTGGGTGAGCGACAACATGTGGCTCTTGCCGGTGCATGTGCCGATGGCCGCGGACACCGCGGTGGCGCTGCCGCAACTTTTGGAACAGGTGCGCGACCGGCTAAGCGCCAACAAAGATTCGGCTAAGCAAGTTCAGGAGCGGCGCGCCAAAGTCGAGGCGATTCATCGCGAAACGCGGAAGAAAAGCGAGGAGTGGATCAAAAAAACCTGGGACGAAAAACCGATTTCCCAGGCGCGCTTTTTCAGTGAGATCAACAAGCGGGTGCAAGGCAACGCGTGGGCGCTGGTGTCGTCGCACGGGCGGCGCTGGCGCGAAGTCATCGAAGTCACCGAGCCGGCCCATGGCATGGGCGGCGGTCGCGGTGGGGGCGTCGGTTACGGTTTGCCGTCATCGATCGGCTCCGCACTGGGTTTCAAGGACAGCGGCCGTCTGTGCGTCAGCATCCTCGGCGATGGCGATTTTCTGATGACTTCGAATTCGCTCTGGACCGCGGCGAAGTATCAGATTCCGCTACTCGTCGTAGTGCTCAACAACCGCTCCTACTACAACGACGAAGAGCACCAAGAGCGAATGGCGCGAGCGCGCCAGCGGCCGATCGAGAGAAAAGGTATCGGCATTCGCATCGAGGAGCCGGCCCCGGACCTGGCGGCGATCTCGCGGGCGCTCCATGTCGACGGCTTCGGGCCGATCACTGAACCCGATCAGCTCGGACCAACATTGGATAAAGCGATTGCAATCGTCGAAAGCGGCAAGCCGGCGGTGGTGGATGTGATCACGCAACCACGCTAGATAGGCTCAAGGCTATTAAACGGCAATGGTTCGCAAGAATGGCACGGGCAGGTGCGGAAATCGGTTTAAACCGATTTCCCACTTTGCCGTTTGTTATTCGTCTAAGAGTAAGGATCTGATTCGAGCGCAGGCTTTTTAGCGCCTGCCAGAGGGGTGGAACTATTTGCTCAGGGACTGGCGTCTTCTTTTCTCGATTTCCATGTCCAGCTGTTGCGATTTTTCATTGGCATAGTTGAACTTTTGGCGTTCCTGCAGGAGTATTTCACGCTGCCGGGCGAGAATGCGTTTCTCTTCCGCGATTTTTTGTTTCTCTTCGGCCAGCTTCTGCTGTTGTTCGAGGACCTGGATCCAAGTTTTTGATTGCTCGACAAGTATGCTGCGAGGATAGTCGGCGACTAACGTTTGAAACGTATGAAGCGCTCTCGGCTGATCCCTTTTGGGGTTGGACAGATGGGCAAGAATAAATCCAATATTATAGAGAGCTATGTCGGGAGCGCCTTTGCGCTGCAATAGAGCCGCTTCATTGTATTTCAATGCAGCTTCAAAGTTCCTCGGCGTTTGCACGATGACTCCCCGATCGGTCTTTGGACCGAGACCATTTTCCACGGTTGAGCATCCGGTAAAAACAAGAGCGGCGCTCAAGGCTGCCATGGCGCAAAGACCATGGGGAACACGCGAGATTCGGCCGCGAATATAAGGCAGAGACGAAATATTATTTCTCATGCTGATCCGGCTTTCCATGGGGTGGCGTTTTCAATCCGTCGAACGGCGATTCCAAGTCGCCGCGAGACCGAGGGCAACCGTCATCAATTGCTTTTTGCTGATCTTGGCGAAATTTTGCGAGCGCTCGACAAATGTCGCACCCAAGCTCATTGCGGCTCGAAGCCAGTCGGTCTGGTTGCTGGGTAGCGAACCCTTGGTCTCGCTGAGCGGTTCTGTAAAGCTCTGACTAACCTTTAGCGAAAGCAGAGTACCCATTATCAAAACGATCAGTGTGCTGATCAGCGCAATTTTTCGCGCCCTCCGAGCTCCTTGATCGATCCCCTCGAGCTTTTCCTGTAACTTCCCGCGTAGCTGCGCCTTCAAGCCATCGAGCTCGCGAATTGTGCTTTCTATGACTTTATCTCGTTCTTGCTGAAATCTGCTGGAGGCATAAATTTGTTTGTCGCCAATGTATTTCACTTCTCGATCATATAGATCGTGGTACTGCTGATGGAAGCGCTCGATTTTGGCAAGCGAATTCACGACCGACTCTGACTCTGCGCGGGTCTTGAGAATCTCCAAGTATTCAGTGAACTCCTTTTTAAACTGCCGCAGCTGGTCTTGTCGCCCTTCAGCATGCGTAATCAGATATTTTCCGCCGTAGCGGACCTCAGACAAAAAAGCGTCGGTCAAAGCTTCCTGGTAGTCGATCATGCGGTGGTTATTACCGAGCGCTGCGCGCGCGGCGCCGCTCAAGGAACCGAGCT
>Ga0210076_1000239_pt1 | contig 12599 bp, 7 predicted proteins | sample MayberryNW_Catta_3_FD_184876 | JGI IMG/M metagenome (GOLD analysis project Ga0210076, IMG submission 184876) | Wetland microbial communities from San Francisco Bay, California, USA, that impact long-term carbon sequestration -... | ecosystem: Environmental > Aquatic > Marine > Wetlands ... | reverse complement strand
AGACGGTCGAGTTCGACCGCGAGACCCGCGGTGTCTCGCAGCCCGCCGATCCTCCGTTCCGGGTCTCGGCGTCGCATGCGGACGGCGTGCTGACGTTCTCGATGCACCGAAGCGAGCTGGACGGCGCCTCCGCGTTCGGCTTCGGCGTCGTCAGCGCCGATCTCGTCGGCCCCGGCGAGAGCGAGGGCGAGGAGTTCGAGGGCGAGGTCGAGGCGCTCGACACGGCACCCGACGACCTCTCCGGCCGGCTGTACGAGTACCGGATGCTCAACCCCGGGCCCCTCCACCTCAGGGCGGGCACCGTCACCGCGTCGGCGGGCGGTGCGCGCGCCGGCAAGCCGTTCGTCGCCTCCGTCGCCGTGCGACGCCTCGACACCTACCGCATCGTCCGCTCGGGCTCCGTGCGCTGCACCGCGTCGGTCGCGGGCGCACGCGTCTCGGTGAGCGGGCGGTTCCGCGCCGGCCGCGCGGAGTGCAGGCTCCGGGTCCCGAAGGCCAAGGCGGGAGCCGTTCTCCGGGGAACGGTCGCCGTGCGCGTCGCCGAGACGACCCATCGCTCGAGCTACCGCTTCGTCGTCCGCTGACTGCGGGCGGGTCGGCCCGCCACCGGGGAGCTCGACCGGAGTGCCGCGGGACGTCGGGTCGTGCGACGACGCAGCAAGAACCTGCGATTGCAGGGTCTTTCTCACTCCCCGGGTTGGACTCGAACCAACAACCCTCCGGTTAACAGCCGGATGCTCTGCCAATTGAGCTACCGGGGAAGGCAGCGGCCGGATTGTACCCGGGCTCCCCGGGCGGCCAGACGGGGAGGACGGCACGGTCGGGCACCGAAGGATCACCCATGCGCCGCTTCGCCGCCATCGGCGTCGCGCTGTCGCTGGGCGTCCTGGCTCTGGCACCCGAGGCGTTCGCAGGCAGCGCACGGGTCGCCGCGCTCCAGGTCGCGCTCCGTGCCCACGGGTTCGACCCGGGGCCGGTCGACGGCGTCCGCGGGCAGCTGACCGGCAGCGCGCTCGTTCGGTTCCAGCGCGCGAAGGGGCTCGCGCCCGACGGCAGGCTCGGGCCCGCGACTCGGCGTGCGCTGGGCAAGAGGGGCAGGCCGTTCCTCGGCCGCCGAACACTCGCGGTCGGCGCGGTCGGGTGGGATGTCGCGGTGCTCGAGTTCCGCCTACGCCGGAACGGCCTGCCGGTACGGGCCGTGGACGGACGCTTCACGACGCAGACGGCAGCGGTGCTGCGGCGCTACCAGCGACGGCAGGGACTCGTCCCCGACGGGATCGCCGGACGGAACACCTTCCGAGTCCTCTCGCGCCGCGCACCGGTGCGCTTCCACACCGTTCGGCCGGGGGAGAGCTTCTTCTCGATCTCCGCCCGCTACCACGTGAGCCCGTGGCTCCTGGCCCGTCGAAACGGCCTGCAGCTGACGCGCGTGATCGTTCCCGGGCAGCGTCTCGCGCTTCCCACCGGCGCGAGAGTCCTGCCCGCGGCGGCCCGGCCCGCGTCCCGTGACGCCGTCCGTGCGGCGATCGACTACTGGGCCCGGATCTACGGAGTCGACCCTGCTCTCATGCGCGCGCTCGCGTGGATGGAGTCGGGCTTCCAGCAGGACGTGGTCTCGAGCGTGGGGGCGATCGGGGTGATGCAGCTGCTCCCCGAGACCTGGGAGTTCGTGGACACTGTGCTGCTCGGAGTCCGTACTCCGCGCGACTACCGCGGGAACGTCCGCGCGGGGGTGCGCTACCTCCGCTGGCAGCTCGATCAGTTCGGCGGGGACCGCCGGCTCGCGCTCGCCGGCTGGTACCAGGGGGCGCGGGCGGTCCGGGAAGTCGGGCTGTACGAGGACACGAAGCTCTTCGTCCGCGTCGTGCTCGCCCTCTACGGCACGGTCTGAGCCGGATCGAGTTCGCCGAGCGCGATCGCGACGACGTCCCAGAACTCGAGCTCGCTTCCTGCCCGCACTGCCGAGAGGAACTCGGCGTCCGTCTCGTCGAGCAGCTGCCCCGCTCGTTCGGTTCGCACGCGCCGCCAGAATCGATCGAGCGAACGCTCGACCTCGGCCTCGACGGCACCCCACAGAAGGCCGGCTCGACGCAGCTCACGCCGGGCCAGCTCGACGCGGGCGAGGACGGTGAGTGGCACGAGCGTCCCCGGTCGGCTTTCGTCCTGGCGGATGAGACGCAGCGCTTCCTCGCTGTCCAGCGCGGCCTCGTCGAGCTCCCCCCGATCGACCGCGACGAGCGCCAGCGAAGCAAGAGCGCCCGCCCGCCACCAGTGCCAGTTCGCGCGGCCTGCCATGTCAGCTGACCGGCGTAGGAGGTCGACCCCGGCCTCGACCTCGCCGGACTGGATGGCGATCCGTCCGAGCACGGTGACGTTCGCGATCTCGATGTACGGAAAGCGTCCTGCAGCGAGCTCCTGCGACTCCTCGAGAAGGGCGCCGGACTTGTCGAACTCGCCCCGCTGGAGCGCGCTGTTCGCGAGCCGCTGTAGCAGCGAGGCGATACCACGCTCGTTCTGCGCTTCGCGGTAGAGCACGAGGCTCTGCTCGTACGAGGCGTCGCATGCGTCGAACTCGCCGTCGACATGGAGAGCTCCGCCACGAACACGGAGGGCGGCAGCATGCAGCTCCGGTGCGACCGTGTCGGCCTGCGGGAGCAGGTCGTCGAGGCGACGAACGACCTCGAGATGTGCATGGACGTTCCAGAAGTTCTCGAGGGCTACGACGAGCTGCAGTGCAAGCGAGACATCCGCACCGGACGCCCAGTCGACGGCCGCGCGCATGTCCTGCTCCTCGGCGAGGACGAGCGGCAAGCGAAATCTCTCGTCGTCGTCCTCCGTCAGATGGGCGGACTTGGCGATCTCGAGCATGTGGTCGGCGTGTCGGCGCCGGATCGTCTCGGCTTCCCCCGATGGTTCCAGCCGCTCGTGACCGAACTCCTTGATCGTCTCGAGCATCCAGTACCGCTCCTCCCCGATGCGCCCGATGCGCCTGCGGAGAAGGCTCTTGTCGAGGAGCGAGGCGAGCGTCGACAGATCCGCGTCGCAGATGATCTCCGCGGACCCGAGCGTGCAGCCGGCCCGAAAGACGGCCAGGCGGCGGAACAGTCGCTGCTCGTCCTCGTCGAGCAGGTCGTACGACCACGCGATCGTCGCGCGGAGCGTCGAGTGGCGCTCGTCGGCGTCGCGGGTCCCCGTCAGCAGGTCGAGGCTTGCATCGAGGCGCTGGACCAGGGCCTCCGGAGCAAGGAGCTTCGTGCGCGCGGCGGCGAGCTCCAGCGCGAGTGGAAGCCGGTCGAGGCGTGCGCAGAGCCTGGAGACTGCTTCCGTGGCCTGCAGGTCCGGGCGGACGGAGCGTGCTCGATCGACGAAGAGCGCGACAGCCTCGTCGTCCGCGAGCGGAGGCAGATCGAGCTCGTCCTCGCCCTGGATGCGCAGCGGCTCGCGGCTCGTGGCGAAGAGTCTGAGGGCGGGCGCAGCCGCGACGAGCTCGGCAAGCAGACGAGCCGCTCCCGGCAGGAGATGCTCGAGATTGTCGACGAAGACGTGCGTCCGCTTGTCGGCGATCCTGGCGGCGATCGCCGCGGCGTCGCCCGATGCTGCTCCGATCCGGTCGGCGATCGTCGGCAGCACGAGTTCGGCCTCGCGAAGCGGACCGAGCGCCACGAAGACCGTGCCACCCTCTGCCTCGTCGGCCAGGAGACGGACGAGCTCGAGCGCGAACCGCGTCTTCCCCGTCCCACCTGGCCCGACCACGGTGAGAACACGCGGGTCGCGCTCGTAGACGAGCGAGACAGCCTCGAAGAGTTCGGTCTCTCGCCCGAGGAACCGGGTCGGCGGCGTCGGCAGGTCCACGCTTCCCGGGGTGCGCAACGGCGGAAACTCGGCGAGGCCGAGCTGCAGGAGACGGACCCCACCGTCGAAGTCCTTGAGCCTGTGAAGTCCCACCTCCCTCAGCTCCGCGCCGTCGAGCAGCGAAGCAGTCGCGGGCGAGAGCAGGATCTGGCCGCCGTGAGCAAGGGCGGCGATGCGGGCGCCGCGGTGCACGTCGACGCCGACGTATCCCTCGGCGGTGACCGTCGGCGTCCCGGTATGCAGGCCCATGCGAACCGAGATCGGCCCCTCCGAGAGGACGTCGGTGGCCGCACGCGCCGCCTCTGCTGCGCCGGTCGCGGTCGGGAACGCGACGAAGAACGCGTCGCCCTGCGTGTCGACCTCCGCGCCGCCGTGCGCAGCGAACGCCTCGCGCAGAACGCGCCGGTGCTCGGCCAGGGCGTCGGCGTACGCGTCGGGGCCGAGCGAGTGCAGCAGCCGCGTCGAGCCCTCGATGTCGGTGAAGAGGAACGTGACCGTTCCGGTGGGAAGCTCCGTCCGCACGGCCCGAGAGTAGGACGTCGACCCGGCTAGAGCAACGTACGAGCCGCCGCGTGCGCGCGGCGCGCTGCCTCGTCCACCGGAAGCCCCCAGAAGCGCTCGGGTGTCGAGAAGATCTCGAGGTCGAGGTAGCCGTCCCAGCCGGCGGCAGCGAGGGCGCGGATCTGCTCGATCGCGCGTGTCCCTCCCTCGCCGGGAAGGACGCGATCCTCCCGGTCGCCACCGGGGTCGTCGGCCACGTGCAGCCCCGTGACGCGACCCGCGACCGCGGCGAGCGCCCCCGGCGGCTCGTGCCACAGGTTGTAGGTGTCGGCCATGATCCCCACGTCGTCGAGCCCCGCCTCGTCGAGGAGCGCGAGCGCGTCGGCCACGCCGTTGACGAAGGAGACCGAGTCGTGCTGGCGCGGGGTCGCCGGCTCGAGCCCGAGCCGCACGCCCGCGGCTCTGGCAGCCGCGGCGACGTCGCGCAGCCCCTCGACGACCACCTCTCGCGCGCGTCTGGGCTCGAAGTCGCCGACCGCGCCGGTGAGGCAGACGACGCACTCCGGCTCGTACTTCGCCAGCCGCCGCACGCTCGCGCAGAGTGCCGCGACGCGCTCGGCGGGATCGCGAGGCTCGTTCATCCCGGGGAGGAAGATGGGGAGGATCGAGGGCACGGCAGGGACGCAGCTCGCGATCCCGAGGCCGGCGTCGCCGAGCAGCGTCAGGTTCGCCAGGTCGTCCTCCGGCAGCTTCACCTCCCAGATCCCGATGCCGTCGAAGCCCGCGGCGGCGTAAGCCGGCACGTCCTCGGCGAACGACGCGCTCACCGTCGAGATCTCCGAGAGCGAGAGGTTCACGAGCGACCCGGGAGCCGCGCGAGCAGCCGTCGCGGGAGGGCCGGCTTCGTGAGCTCCTTGTAGACGAGATAGCCCGAGCCGGCCCCGAGGCCGGGCCCGGGATGGGTGGAGGCGCCGATGTGCCAGAGCCCGTCGACGGGCGTGCGGTGGCCGGGCGCCTGCGGGAGCGGGCGGAAGAGGAAGTTCTGGTCGAGCGCGCAGGAGCCGCCGTAGATGTCCCCGCCGACGAGGTTGACGTTGGTCGCGGCGACGTCCGCCGGGGAGAGGGTCACGCGTGCGACGGTCGCCCGCTCGAGGTTCTGGACGTGTCGGCCCAACCGGGCGACGATACGGTCGGCGTACGCCTCGCGCAGGCTCTCCGTCCACGTGCCGTCACCGACGTCGAGCTCGCCGGCGGCGTCGCCCTTCACACGACCGGCCGGAAGCTCCTGCAGCTGGATCCAGACGATCCACGACCCGTCCGGGCCACGGGAAGGATCGACGGCCATCGGCTGTCCGCAGACGATCGTCGCCTCCGCCGGGAGCAGGCCACGCTCGGCCTCGTTGACCGCACGCGACACGCCGTCGAGCCCCGGGGTGACGTGGACGATCGCCGTGCGCGCGAGACGCTCGTCCCCGTACCAGTCGGGAGGCTCGCCGAGCGCGAGGTGGATCTGCATCTCGCCCCGCCCGTAGCGGTACCGCGCGGCCGCCTCCCGCAGCTCCGCGGAGACATCGCCGTCGCCGAGCAGCTCACCGTAGAGCCGCGTCGGCGTCACGGACGCGACGACGGCACGCTCTGCGCGGATCGTCTCGCCCCCTGCGAGGCGCACCGCGGTGGCGCGGCCGCCGGAGACGAGCACGCGCTCGACCTCCGCGCCCGTACGCAGCTCGCCGCCCGCGTCGCGCACGATCTCGGCCAGCCCGTCGACGAGGCGGGCGCCGCCTCCCTTCGGCACGGGCATGCCACCGAGCTGGAGCGCGCACGCGATGACCTGGGTCATGAACCCCGAGGTCGCCTGGTCGGGGCCGAGCCCGGTGTGGAGGACCCAGGGCGCGAGCAGCCCGTGCGCCGCATCGGACTCGAACGTGTCCCCGAGCCAGTCGCGGCACGTCACGAGCACGCCCCCCGCGAACGCGAGGAGGCCGCGCCGGCCGAAGCGGCGCAGCGCCTGTTGCCCGAGCCCGAGCCCGCCTGCGGACCAGAGCTCCGTGCCGAGGACGCCGAAGGACAGGTCGGCATCCTTCATGAAACCCTCGAACATCGCCTGCCAGCGGGCCCCGTCCCCGGCGGCGTGGCGCTCGAGCTCCGCGACGTTGTCCTCGAGCGACGTCGTGAGGAACGCGGTCGATCCGTCGGGGAAGGCGGAGCCCGTGGGGAGCTCCGTGTTCAGGTACTCGAGTCCGCGTCGATCGAGGTCGTCCTTCAGCTCGGCGTACGCGGGTGACCCGGTCCACAGGGGATGCCAGGCAGCCAGCAGCTCGTGCGTGTAGCCCGGGGCGGTGAGGCCTTCGCGGGTCTTGATGCAGCCCCCGAGCTCGTCCTCGCGCTCGAGCACGCACACGTTCCAGCCGTCCCTGGCGAGGAGCGCAGCGCTTGCGAGCGAGTTGATCCCGGCGCCGACGAAGACCGCGTCGAATCCCGCCACGGAGCGACTCTACAACGCGAGTGCGCGGGCAATCCCGGCGGTCAAGGGGATCCCGCCAGCCGTGCCTCGAGGATCGCGGCGAGTCGCCCGACTCCCGGCTCCTCGAGCATGGCGTGGTCGCCGCCCGGGAGCACCTCGACGTCGACGCCCTGAGTGGCGAGCCCGGCCCAGTCGCGCTCGGGATCGTCCGTGTACTCCGAGGTGTCCCGTTCGTGGAGCACGAGCAGCGCTCGGCCCGGGTACGGCTCGAACGTGTGTCTCAGGAGCCCCGCCTGGACTGCGAGTGCGGACGGATGCTCCTCGGCCCAGAACCTTCGCAGGGGAAAGTGTCGACGGAAGAGATTGATCCCTCGCTGCGCCAGGTACCGAGCGCTCTCCGGGGCCGGCAGGCTCCGGGCGTGTGTTACGTGCTCGCGTACACGGGACCGAACCCCGTGCGGCTCGTGCACGAGGCGCCAGCGGTGGTAGGCGCCGGGAGCGAGGACCGTCGGGAACTCGAGGGGCGTGACTCCGAGCAGGGCGAGGAGCGCGACCTCCCGGCCCTGCCGGCGGAGGAGGCATGCGATCTCGTGCGCAACCGCTGCTCCGTAGCAGAACCCGGCCAGCACGAACGGCCCCGCCGGCCGTGCCGCCACCAGGGTCGCGACGTGGCGAGCCGCGAGCGCGTCCAAGCCGACGTCCTCGGGCGGAAGCGAGTCCTCGAGCGTCCAGAGCGGGCGCGAGGCCCCGAGCGCGTGCGCCAGAGATGCGTAGTGAAGCGAGTCGCCCCTGTTCCCGTGAACGAGCACGATCGGCGCGCCCTCGCCGTCCGCGTGCAGGACGACCAGTGACGAGCAGCTGGACGGCGAGTCGACGCGGAGAGCCTCCGCGAGGTGTGTGACCGTTGCCGAAGCTGCGAAGACGGAGAGCGGAAGGGTGCGACCCGTCTCGATCTCCAGCTGAGCGAGCACCTCGGCTGCTGCCAGCGAGTCGCCGCCCAGATCGAAGAAGTCGTCGTCCGCACCGACGGGAGCGATGCCGAGAACCTGCTCCCAGACACGCGCGACCAGGCGCTCCCGGTCGTCGGTTGGCCGGCCGCCGCGGGCTCGTGTGCCCGGGTCGGGGAGCGCGCCCCGATCCACCTTGCCGTTCGAACCGAGGGGCAGAGCTTCGAGCGCGACCACGGAGGACGGGATCAGATGACGCGGAAGGCGCGTCGCCAGAGCACGGCGGATCTCACCGGGGCTCGTGGGAGCGCTTTCCTCGGTCACGACGTAGGCCACGAGCCGTGCATCGCCACGCGGGCCCTCTCTGGTCGCCACCGCCGCCTCTCGGACGCCCTCGATGCGCACGAGCTCGGCCTCCACCTCGGCGGGCTCGACGCGGTTGCCGAGCACCTTGAGCGCTCCGTCCCTGCGCCCGAGGTACTCGAGGCATCCGTCCGCCCGCAGACGCCCGAGATCGCCGGTTCGATACCGACGTGTCTCACCGTCCTGCGCGAAGGCCAGGCTCGTCAGGTCCGGCCGATTCCAGTAGCCGAGTGCGAGGTAGCGCGACCGAACGACGATCTCCCCCGCGTGCTCCGGAGGCAGCTCGACACCGTCGCTCCCGACGACGAGGACGTCCATGTCCCGCACGGGGTATCCCACCGGCAGGATGCCGGGCTCCACCCGCGTGCCTGCATCCACGAAGAGCTGGCGCGTGATTCCCGTCTCGGTCGCGCCGAGACCGTTCACGAGGACGGAGCCTGCGAGGTGGCGTCGATGGAGCTCGACGTCGCGCGAGGAGGCTCGGTCTCCCTCCAGGCGGACGACGCGGACGCTCGGCAGCTCGCCTCCGTCGCGAAGCAGGCTCCGGAAGATCGACGGGACGGAGTGGAAGACGGAGACGTCCTGGTCGCGCAACCATGCAGCCAGGGCTCCGACGCCGTGGTCGTCGATCGAGAATGGAGCGATCGCCGCGCCGTTGAGCAGTGCGGAGAAGAGGCTCGACACACAACCGCTGAAGCTCGGGGACTGAACGAGCGAGAGACGGTCGGTGGGGGAGATTCCGAGCGTGTTCGTGTAGCGAAGGACGTTGTGGAGCACGTTCCGGTGGCAGTCGAACACGCCCTTCGGCTCGCCGGTCGAGCCCGACGTGAAGTAGACGTACGCGAGCGAGTCGCCGGTCGAGCGCACGCCCGGGCTCGTCGCCTGCGCGACGTCCTCGACCACGATCACGCCCCTGCCCTCGAGCACGGGGAGGGCGGCGGCCGAGTGTGCGCGATCCGTGAGCACGACCCGTGCTCCCACGGCGTGGACGAGTCCGGCACGCCGTGGGTCGGACGGGTCGAGCGAGACGTACGGCCTCCCGGCCTTGAGCGCACCGAGGATGCCCGCGCAGCTCGCAGCGCCCTGGGCGAAGACGAGGGCAACCGGCTCGCACCCCTCTCCCGCCACGTCGAGAATCGCCTGCGCGATGCCGTTTGCCCAGCCGTCGAGCTCGCCGTAGGTGAGCGTGCGACCGCGATCGAGCACGGCGAGGCAGTCGCGATGGGCGTCCACCTGCTCTCCGAACCGATCGACGAGCGACGTCTCGAGCGCCGAGTCGGGGAACGCCACGAAAGCGGTCGACGCGCACGCGTGCTGCGGCTCGGCTCCCGCTTCGAGGCTCGGTGTCGACCCCTGCCGCATCGCGGTCCGCATCGTAGGCACGGAGCGAGGTCGAGTCGTCCGGCAGCGACGCTTCCCGCTTGACATGTCACGGCGTCGTGTGACTGAATCTCGGCATGCTCCTCCGCGAGGTCGAGTACGCACGCCCGACGACCGTCGCGGAGGCCGTGACGCTGCTCGGCGCGCACGAAGGCGCCAGAGCGCTGGCCGGAGGGCAGACGCTCGTGAACGTGATGAAGGCGCGCGCGGCCGCACCCGACGTCCTCGTCGACCTGGCAGATCTCGACGAGCTGCGCACGATCGGGTTCTCCTCCGACGGGCTGCTCGAGATCGGGGCGATGGTCACCTACGCGCAGCTCGCGGGGTCGTCCGAGGTGGAGGTCGCCCGGCCGATCCTCGCCGAGGTCGCCGGCACGATCGCCGACGTCCAGGTCCGCCACCGGGGCACCGTCGGCGGCAACGTGTGCGTGGCCGATCCGACGAACCATCTCCCGCCACTCCTGGTCGCGCTCGACGCGACGTTCACGATCCGCGGCCGGGACGGCGAGCGCTCGGTGGCGGCCGACGCGTTCTTCCTCGGCGTGTACATGACCGCCGTCGGGGAGGGCGAGCTGCTGACGAAGGTCTCCGTGCCGCCGTCGAGCGACACGGGAGACGGGTTCTCCGGTCTCACGGTCGGGAAGCACGGTACGTACGTCGCGAACGCAGCGGCAACCATCGCGAACGGCGGCGTGCGGATCGTCCTCGGCTGCGTCGACGCCGTGCCCGTCCGCGCGACGGCGATGGAGGAGCGCCTCGCCGGCAGTGACTTTGCCGAGGAGGCGGTGAAGGCCGCGGCCGAGGGGCTCGGCGCATCGCTCGATCCTCCTTCCGACGCCCACGGGTCGGGGGACTTCCGCCGACATCTGGCGGAGGTCTCAGCCGTGCGAGCAGTCCTCCAGGCAGCCTCGAGGAGAAAGGGGTCCCAGTGACGGAGCCGGTATCGGCCCTCGCCGTCTCGGTGGAGATCAACGGCGAGCAGGTGGAGCTCGAGGTCCCGGCCCGGCGCCTCCTCGTCCACTTCCTGCGGGACGATCTCGGGCTGACGGGGACGCACGTGGGCTGCGACACGGGCAACTGTGGCGCCTGCACGGTGCACCTGAACGGCGAGCCCGTGAAGAGCTGCATGCTCCTCGCGGTGCAGGTCGACGGTGCTCGCCTCACGACCGTGGAGGGGCTCGCGTCGAACGGGGAGCTCACCGCGCTCCAGAAGTCCTTCCGCGAGCACCACGCGCTGCAGTGCGGCTACTGCACGCCGGGGATGCTGATGAGCGCGACCGCGCTCCTCGAGCGGAACCCGCGACCGACCGAGGACGAGGTGCGCTACGCGCTCCAGGGGAACATCTGCCGCTGCACCGGGTACGTGAACATCGTCGAGGCCGTGGTCGCGGCCGGAGGAAGCACCCCGTGAGCACGGTCACCGAGCAGCCGGCCAAGACGCTCGAGAAGGGCTACGTCGGGCAGTCGATCCCGCGCAAGGAGGACGCGCGGCTCGTCCAGGGCCTCGGCACCTTCTTCGACGACGTCCGCCGCCACGGGATGGGCTACGTCCACTTCGTCCGCTCGCCGTACGCGCACGCGAAGATCGTCTCCATCGACGTCTCGAAGGCGCTCGAGCTCGACGGCGTGTACGGGACGATCACCGGCGACGAGGTCGCGATCCACACGGACCCGTTCTTCGAGATGTCCGTGGAGCCCGGAGGGAACATCAAGGACTACGCGCTCGCCGTCGGGAGGGTGCGCCACATGGGCGAGCCGGTCGCGGCCGTCTGCGCGGCGACCCGCGAGCTCGCCCGGGACGCAGCCGAGCTGGTCGAGGTCTCCTACGACCCGCTCCCGGTGCTCGTCGACGCCGAGGAGTCGTTGAAGGACGAGGTGATCCTCCACGACGACGCGGGCTCGAACGTCGTCTGGTCGGGAGTCTTCGAGTGGGGAGACGCGGAGCAGGCGCTCGCAGAGGCCGACCACGTCGTGAAGATCGACCGCCTCCACTTCCACCGCTTCTCCTCGACGCCGCTCGAGTGCGCCGGCGCCCTCGTCGAGTACGACCGTGGGACCGGCGAGTGGACGCTCCACTGCAACCACCAGATGCCGGGCGTCGGGGCGATCTGGATGGCCCCGGCCCTCCGCTGTGGGATCGACAAGCTGCGCTTCGTCACCCAGGACATCGGCGGCGCCTTCGGGAACAAGATCTGCCTGCATCCGCAGTACGTCGTGCTCTGTTTGCTCGCCCGGAAGCTCGCACGGCCCGTCCAGTGGACCGAGTGGCGCACCGACCAGCACACGGCGAACGCCCACGGGAACGAGCGCACGTTCCTCGACGTCGAGGTTGCGGTCAAAGCGGACGGGACGATGACCGGGTTCAAGGTGCGGGCGCTCGACGACTGCGGCGCCTTCCCCCGCTACGAGCCGCTCGGCTGCATCATCTGGGCCCAGGTGACGCCCGGGATGTACGGCTGGCGGAACATCCGCGTCGACTTCACGCAGGTCTGCACGAACAAGTCGCCCGTCTCGCCGAACCGCGGTTACTCGCGGATGCAGCACCTCTGGCTGACGGAGCGGATCGTGGACATCGTCGCCTCCGAGCTCGGGCTCGACCCGGTCGAGGTGCGGAAGCGCAACTACGTCAAGGCGGAGCAGATGCCGTACGAGACGCCGAACGGCTGCGTCTACGACTCGGGCGACTACGCGGCGGCTCTCGACCTCGTGCTCGACCTCATCGACCACGGCTCGATCGAGGAGCGGCGCCAGGAGGCGGCCTCGCGCGGGAAGCTCCTCGGCTTCGGGATCGGCTCGACGCTCGACTCGGGGACGAACAACTTCGGGCAGTCGACCCTGCTCAACCCGGATCTCCAGTTCTCGGGGAACAACGAGGCGGCCTCGGTCAAGCTCGACATCTTCGGCGAGGTGGTCGTGACGCTCGGGACCGTCCCGCAGGGGCAGGGCCACGAGACGACTGCGGCGCAGGTCGTCGCGGACATCCTCGGCTGCTCGCCCGACCAGGTGAACGTCCGCCGCGGACACGACACCTGGTTCAACTCGCACGCGGGCTTCTCGGGCACGTACGCGAGCCAGTTCGCCTTCACCGGGCC
>Ga0210076_1000237_pt1 | contig 12664 bp, 10 predicted proteins | sample MayberryNW_Catta_3_FD_184876 | JGI IMG/M metagenome (GOLD analysis project Ga0210076, IMG submission 184876) | Wetland microbial communities from San Francisco Bay, California, USA, that impact long-term carbon sequestration -... | ecosystem: Environmental > Aquatic > Marine > Wetlands ... | reverse complement strand
GGGGTTACCAAAATCTTTCCAAAGTGATCACCGCTTGCCATTTTTGCATAGCCTTCTGTTATCCGACCAAAGGGAAGAATTACATCAATTACGGGTCGTATTTTACCTTTGTTAGTCCAGTAGATCACATCTTCAAGTTCCGCCTTGGTACCTTGGGTTGAACCAATCAAGTTTAAACCTCTAAAGAAAAGATATCTTAGATCTAGATTAGAATCATACCCTGTTGTGGCGCCTGTACTTACCAATGTTCCCCCCATCCTCAACAGTGAGACTGCCTTGGCAAAAACAGATTCTCCTATATGTTCAAAAACAATATCTAACCCTTCTTCTCCCATCTGGCTTTTTGTAATACTTCGTACTGTCTTATACCAATCGGGATCTCTGTGATTAACCACATAGTCTGCACCAATCTCAAAACATTTGTCCATCTTGTCCTTATTTCCAGCGGTGGCAATCACGTCACAATTATATAATTTTGCAATCTGAATTCCTACCATTCCGACCCCACTTGTGCCACCCATGATTAGGACACACTGACCGGGCACAATTTTTGCTCTGCCTACTAACATATGCCAAGAAGTTAATCCTACCATAGCAATGGCTGCAGCATCATTAAATGAAACACCACTGGGCAATTTAATTACATTCGCCTCTGGAAGCTTTGCAAATTGAGCATAGCCCCCCCATAACGGACCTGTTTGGAATCCCCATACAAGTCTGCTACTGCAATCATATTCTCTTCCGGATGTACATAAATTACAAGTTCTACAGGATAGATTTGCATGAGAAACCACCCTGTCTCCAACCTTGATAGTAGTTACGGCTGATCCAATGTCAGTCACAGTTCCTGCAATGTCAGTGCCTGAAATATGCGGTAACGGAACTTTAATAGGTTCGCCCCACACGGCCCACAGATCGTTATAGTTGAACGCAGCTGATTGTACTTTGATCATCACTTCATTTGATTTTAACTTTGGACGATCTATTTCTGTAATCTTCACAACTTTAGCTGGGTCCTTACTATACTCAGAAAAAACTGCCGCCTTCATTGATGACGACTCCTATTCCTGACAGTACATACATAGTTCATTGTTTTTGCCTGTATAATTCTTGTTTAATAAACGTAACATTCTACATTGTTCTTCACTGACATCTAAAATCTCTAACATCTAGAAGAGGACTTTCACGTATTTGAGTTATTTTCAGAACAGAAAATTTGCGACATTGAAGGTATTTGAAAATGGTGTTAACAAGCAAGTTAAATCGGCCTTGGAATTTTGAGTCAAAATTTCAAAACGCTCTTCTGGATCTTTCTAATGGATATTTAGATAATCAAAGAAGTATCCCATTTGTTTCAAGTGATCTGATCGACCCGACAGATAGGGAATAAGGGCTGGCATCTAACTGAATGGGTTCTATTTGAAGATTTATCCCTTCGTCCTTAGTTCTACCGTTTATTTTTTTCTCCCTTCTCATCATATTATGTGAGATCCATAATTAAGCACTGATACCAGTTTGGCCCAAGGGTGTGTGAACCATTTTTGACTTAAAAGTGGGGCTCGGAACCTTAAACATTGTATCCCTCTTGATATCACCATGTTGGTATGACTAGTTATGGTTATGCAGGAAAGATGTTAAAGAATTCAATTGCCTGCGAGGATAGAGAACTATTAACTCCTGTTAGTATTTTATCATCCGTTGTGAATCCATGTGTATTTGTCACAACCTTCTTGAAGTTTCCTCTTCCATAGCATCTAGGATATCTTGAAACATTTCGCATTCAGTAGAAGGGAAGGCAGGATCCAACAGGAACCTTTTTCAAAATCGTCGATTATTATCAATAAAGATACACTATGCAAGGAAAAAGTATAAGATATACATGGAATATCTTCGGAGAAAACCAGACGGAGAAAATTGTAAATGTCTGAAGGTAATAGTAATATTCAAAGGGCAATTGTCTTCCAAGGGGGTGGCGCTCTTGGCGCTTATGAAGCTGGCACATATCAACAGATCTACAGAAAAGCAAGTAAAGAAAGCCCGCATGGTAGATTATTTGATATAATTGCAGGCACCTCAATAGGAGCAATAAATTCGACTGTATTGGTTGGACATTACCTAAAGAATAATAGTTGGGATGGATCTGTTGAAAAACTTTTTGAATTTTGGGAAGGTCTTATGTGTCCCACGTTCGCAGACAGTATATTTGATAAAAGATCAATTGGACGTGCCTCTTGGGAATATTTTCGTACATTCAATCAAGACATAGCAGATGCTGAACGTGCAAGAAAATTCTGGTCTATTTTCGAGTTTGCTTTTACTCCAAGAGGCGTCACCAACTTAGATGATTCTATACCGCAAATGGGTTCGAAATTTCTAAATCCATTTACCGATTTCTTACCATGGTGGAAATATGATTATACGCCGCTGAGGAATTATCTTTCAAAATTTGTCGATTTTCCTATAAAGACAAGCTTAGAAAGAGGACAACCAAGACTTATCCTCACGAGTGTCGATATTGAAGATTTTACTTCACCTGTAGTTTTTGATGGTTATGAAAAATTACATCAGGCACCTACCAATCAAAAGAAAACTATGGAAAGTGAGAAGGTGAAATTGAATGACAATAATGATGGTGACAGCGGTGGTAAATGGTATTCCGAGTACGGAAATCCTGAAAGTAGGCATATCGTCTTTTATGATGGTATAGGACCAGATCAGGTACTTGCCAGTGCTCTCGGCAAATACGCGTTAGACCATCCTCACATCCACGATACCAACACTGGAACTCTACGGCAGTTATGGGATGGTGGTTACCTGAGCAATACACCATTGCGTGAGCTCTTGACAGCTCATAAAAAATACTGGATGGAATATTTACGAAATGATCGAAGTGGAGACGAGTTGATTACTCATACTCCTGAGCTCGAAGTCTATATCATTAACCTACATCCTCTCACACCAAAAGGTATTCCACAGGATAAGGATCTTGTAGACGATAGGGAAAACGATATCTTTTTTCATGATAGAACTTCATATGATGAACAAGTAGCATATGCATTTACAGACTTTGTTAACATGACCCGAGATCTTATCGAGCTCGCAAGATCTAATGGCCTTTCTAACAAAGTTGATGAGATTTTGGATAGAAAAGCAAAAACGATAGCAAGGATTGGCGAATATAAGTTTACCACAAATAGGGATCTTTTTTTAGGTAAGCCCCGTATTTCCAAAGTATGGCGCATCGACAGACTTGAGAGCTCTGATGCAACGTTTGGAAAGGTAACTGACTTCACTCCTTCCACGATTAGAAACTTGATCCAAGCAGGCCAGTTAGATGCTAGGATTTCAATTGATAGAATGGAAATTATTTTTGGCATAGAAGAATTAATTTCTGAAGGCATTATGTCGATGGAAGAAGGTAATGAAATCATGAAAGAGGCTAGAGAGGTCATAACTACTGAACAACTATTGTACAGAAAAAGAAAAGACGAAATAGAAAAGGCATACAATGAATATGAAGAAATAATTAATGCTAAGGATATGCCGTTAGAATGTAAAGAAATATTGTTAAGTCCTGGGAGAGACATAGTTGCCTTAGTTTCCAAGTTAGATAATGCCCGCAATTGATTTGGTCATTAGCATGCTGGGGAATATATCAACAAGTCTACAGGATTCGGTTGGCAGCTTCCTCTTCATCTAGACGTTTAACGCGAATAAATGGATAGTCAGATTAAAATTAGTCTAAATGTGACCTACTCAATTTGTTCTCTCCTTTTTTCTCCTTTTTTCTAGCTAGTTAAACGGAATTTCAACCAATAGCTGAAGCGAATTCTATGAAGGTCGGTCTTGTATTACCTCATCTTGGCACTGAGACTACAAAAGAGAGTATTGAAAAAATAGCGGTTGGAGCTGAAAATGAAGGCTTTGATTCGTTGTGGGTTGTAGAAAGGCTTCTATGGCCGCTAAATCCACAGACACCATATCCGGCGACGGAAGATGGGAGCTCACCCACTTTTTATCAGGCAAAGGATCTTTCACAGTATGCCAGGTAACGAAATAATGATTAGAAAATGGTTGGGAGAAGGCAACTATGTATTTGGCTAATGCTCTAGAGTAAACAGTGCCATGAAAATTATGATTCATCAGCTCAGAGAACATGATCTGGCGGAAGCAGATCGTATCTTCAGATTGGCGTTTGGTAATTTCTTCGGACTTCCGGATCCCATGAGTTTCGCTGGGGATGCAGACTACGTAAGAACACGCTATTATGCTGACCCCTCTTCCGCCTATGGAGCAACTATTGTTGATAATAAGGGTGGAGGGTCTAGTAATGGTAATGATGATCAAAAACTCGTAGGGTCAAATTTTACGGCTAATTGGGGTAGCGTTGGATTCTTTGGACCACTTACTGTACATCCAGATTATTGGGACAAGGGTGTCGCTAGATCTCTGATGAAACCAACAATGCAACTCTTTTCTAAATGGAATACAAAACATTCTGGTCTCTTCACCTTTGCGCAAAGCCCAAAGCACATATCTCTATATCAGAAATATGGGTTCTGGCCATATTTTATTACGGCGGTAATGTCAAAGGTAGTTAGTCCGAATATGGTTAATGGCGCTAATAGTGAGAGCCTACAATGGTCAAAGTACTCAGATGTATCTAAAAGGGAGAAAGGAAGTGACGAATATTTAGTAAATGGTTGCCGTAGATTAACAACTGCTATTTACCATGGATTAGATTTAAGAGTTGAAATCATGTCCGTCATAAAGCAACAGCTTGGAGACATAGTGTTGATTTGGGATCCTAATTCTACTAACAATACTACTAGTGGTAATAGAGACATCGCAGGATTTGCGATTTGTCACTGCGGCAAAGGAACCGAGGCAGGTAGTAATACTTGCTACATTAAATTTGCTGCTGTTCGGCCGCCACCCACATCAGATAATGATGTTTTATTTGCTGCGGATAACTTTGATAGATTAATTGATGCGTGCACAACTTTTGCATCACAGCAAGGACTGTCCCATCTGGTGGCCGGTGTCAACACCAGTCGTCAGCAAGCATATGGAAAGATGTTGTCAAAAGAATTTCGTATCGATATGTTAGGTGTTGTGATGCACAATGGAGTTGATGTCGGCTACAACAGGCCTGATGTATATATTATGGATGACTGGCGATGAGTAATTTATGGATCTGATTGCAAAATGCGAAAAACAGGAAGTTCGACGATTCCATAGGAAAAAAGTTTCAAAAACTGGGACTCATGCAGTAGTTAGGTGACAAGATATCTTATTATTATCCATTATTTGTTGTACTACTTCCACTAACGATATATAATATAATACTCATATTATTGTGCCTATGGTTGGAACAATTCTAGTAACAGGAGCTACGGGTACTGTGGGAAGTGAAGTTCTAAAGCAACTTTCCAATGATGCCTTAAGTTATAACATCAAGGCAGGTGTTCATTCAATTGAAAATGCTAACAAGGTTCAGCAATATGACAGAGTTAAAGTTGTCCAACTTGATTATGACAATATGGAAGGAGTTGAATCTGCCTTCAAAGATGTAGATAAGCTCTTTTTGCTTACTCATCCCTCCTCCAAAACTGTAGAACATGAATCAAATTTGGTTACTGAAGCAAAGAAATCTGGAATCAAGCATATTGTTAAACAATCTATAATGCGTGCCGATTTAGGTGCTGATGTGGAGGCTATGCGCTTGCGTCGGCAGGCAGAAAAATTGATAATAGAATCTGCAATTCCATACGCATTTCTGCGCCCCAATGAATTCATGCAGGGGTTTATTAATTTTCAGGGTACTACGATTAAAAGTAACAATGCTTTTTACGTACCAGCAGAAGATGCAAAAGTTAGTTTTGTTGATGCTCGTGATATTGCGGCTATAGCCATAAAAGCTCTTTTGGAAGGAGATAAACATTACAATAAAACCTACATGGTTACAGGGCCTGAGGCGCTGTCCTATCATCAAGCGGCGGATAAACTTTCTAACGCGACGGGTAGGAAAATAGATTATGTAAATATTTCAGAGGAAGAGACTAGAGATGCATTGAAAGAGACTGGTATGGATGATTGGCTTATCAATACAATTCTGGGACTATATACGTTATACAGAAATGATCATGCCTCAGAAGTGTCATCTGCAGTTGAAGAAGTAACTGGAAGAAAAGCAACAACCTTTGTTGAATTTGCAACCGATCATGCAAATGCGTTTAGATGATCTAAAAATCAAGCTAGGTTTGTTAACCCTTGGGTGACAAATAATGATAAAATTGGTAAACCGAGTACCAAAAAAGCTAGTAGAAATAGACGAACAAGTATCATTTGTTGAACATATGGATGAGGATGATAGTAGTGCAGTAATATCGATCAATAAATTTAATGTAGATCCAGATGAGGTTGATGAGTTCTTAAAGGCATTTGCCGCCACTGATTAGAGCACAAGATATATTAGAAAATAGTACTTCATTGCAGGATCGCCCCTACTAAATTCGAAGAGTCCGAATGTTGATTTTGCAATTTTAAGAAATTCCGTTAATTCATTTTGCATAATCTTGACAGAGCTGTTCTTGTCGTATGCACTGATTGTACGACAGAACCAGTGTTCCTTGCTTTCCATATCATGAGAGAAATTGACTCTGATACAATCCCTTTCTTCGATTAGGGAGCTATTTCGAGGAATCTTATAATTTCTTCGTTTTTCCTCGGAGAAGGCGTGCTTAGATAGCTTTACGGCCCTCAAATAAGCGTCTTTCCCACCAATACGGGAGCTGACAACCTTTGATAGATTATCTTCCAATAAGACTTTAACCTGACTCCGATTTTCCATTATTTGCTCTTCATTTTGGCCTAAGAGATTTTTGATATCACATTTATGATCTGTTTTTATTTGCGCTTCGAACTCAATCGGATAGAATACCGGTTTCAAACTACATCCCGTCAAACATGTATCACAATAAGAAATCCGGTAGCCCGTAGGAAGTGTCTCTTTCTTTGCAGGTACACTCTGTTTGTGCGAAAACAAATTAAATGTTTGAATCAGTAACCAATTGGCGATTTGATTATTGCCTGAGTCGACCGCAAAATTTCGATCAAATTCGTTGATTGAATGGTTAAGCTCATTTATTCTACGAATTTTCTCCGTAAATGTATCTAGGATCGTTTCAGTTTGCTTTGTTACGTCTTCAATCGGATTTGGATGTGTAAAGGTATCATTCATATGAAGCCCTTTGTGATTTGGGGAAAACGAAGGCTGTTTATCATTTGGGGAAGACCTGTGTTGTATCTTAGAAATCAATTCAATAAAGCTGTCATTATGCTTTCTCTTAATATGGATCTGCATATTCCAGTGTTTACTCGAGGTTTGGCTACAGCCTACGTTCGGACAATGGAACAATTTCCTTTGTGTCATCAACATCAAACACCATATATTATTTACTGCAGTTACTGCAGTAACTGCAGCCTACAATTATTTAAATCATGCATTCAATCTAGGAGGACCTAATAGCATTATAAATTAGTATGTCTACCTATTCAGCTCCGTAATACAGTTTACTAATAAACCGGCTTACTGTAGATTGGGTCTCCCGATACACTTTAAATATAGTCATCTAGATATCAGAGAATAGAGTGATTTGCAAAAGTTAGGAAACAAAAAACTGTCTAAAGCAGTGTCAACAAAACTTACAGCAGAGGATTATGAGCTATGTCGACAGATAGCTAGAGAATTCTACATTCAGAAAAAAATTGAGTCTCCATCTGTTTCGGAACTGACGAGACTAGCCTTGTCGAAAATCTTAGATAGACATAGATCTCATCCGGGCATACCATCGGATGCGTCTCATCCAAATTCACATAGATTTGTGAGAAGGTAATAGGAACGTAGTGTATAGGCATAACTTATCATACAAAAATCCAAACTACTAAATTGCAAATTCCAGGGGGGTCTTCATGCTTGGGGGAGTTATATTTTTGTACTAAGTAGACAACGGCAAACTGAATCAAAATGTTGCTCCTTTACCGGTACTATTATTCTTAGCCCAAATGCTTCCTACGTGACCTTCGATAATATTCTTTGATATTTATAGGCCAAGACCTATTCCATTTGTTCTAAAGATTGATGACGGCCAAGTTGTAAATTTTGTAAACAATTGGGAATTACTTCAGGGTCTATGCCTGCGCCAATATCTCTTACACTTACCACTACTTCTCTACTTTTCCCAAAGGCTATTAAAGAGATATTGCTGTTGTTCTATAATTCCGCTTACGTTACTATAGATAATGTGGGATTGTGTATGCAATAATTGGTTTTCTTCTTGTAGCAGTGATCCTTTTTTCAAGCTTGCTATACCAACATATTCCTTACTCCTTACTCCGAAGTTTGCCTTGGATCCCTTCTAGGTGACGTACTTCTCTGGTTATCTTCATTAATTTCTTATGAAGTGAGATATTGCCCTTATTAAATCTGTAAGAAACCTAACTTTTGTTTCCAGTCTAGTATTGTGAGCAAGTAATGTATTCTTATATATTTCAATAATTTTGCGATAGTTTTCGAATCGCTACACAAATCAATTCCATTTTATTCAAATAGAAACCAGGAACCACCCATCACCAGTGAATTTACTTAGTAACAATTTCCTAGGTTTCTTTTCAAATTCATATCCATCAGACGTCTTCTTTCTGTGGTTTTGGCGCGCAAAATGCCTTCTATTTGATCTGCCCCATTTATTCTCCGATTTTACAAGTGTGAATTTGGACCCAAGTCTTGGCCATAGACATTTTCTTTAATTTAACCTATGATGCACGGCCGTCAAATATATACTTGAAAACCCTGAATTTGAAATAACATTTGACATCGAGTGTGGGATCCCCGGTGTGGACACGGTTGGATTCTATCGTGAGCGGACCACCCCCTTGCCCGACTGGCGCAGAACAGTGAAATGAAAGTAGGTGTCCTTGAGGTCGAGTGCGATCGAGGCCATCGTCTTGGTGGTACCACTGCCGATCTCCGCCAGGTCGAACTCGATCCCATTCGGGAGGTTGATGCGGACGCGATGCTCAGCCCCCGTCGCAGGGCTCCGGATCGGACGGGCGGTGGACTCGAGCACGTCGGGGATCACTATACGTGCTTTTCGGCTCTCGACATTCACATCAAATTCGATGTGTTTGAAAAGCGGGGGATGGACGGTGCTTGACATCATCCGATAGACCCACCAATGGGTGGTCCCCTCGTTAGTCTCGCCACCGTACAGGATGGTAGTAAGAGCGTCTCGTTGCTTGCCGTCCGCCCGCTCATCGATGACGGCCTGAATCTCGCCGTTGCCCTCGTAGATTGGTCCCGGCCAGGCGTAGATGAGGGCTGCGCCGAGGCCATCGAGCGCCATGTCGCCAAAGTGGCCCTTATCGATGCGAACGCCCGCGAAGCCACGACAGTCTCCGTGCGTGGGGCGGCGTGACTCGAACTGACAAGGACAGGCGTAATCGCAGTTGCAATTGCTGAACTCGACTCCTTCGATGTACCAGTCAACCTGTGCCATGGTGCCCTCCGTCAGAACTATCTCCCGATGACATGATGATGCTCGCGTTCTGCGCCAAGACGACGACGAGGATGACGAGAAGCGGAACGTGGGTAATGTCCATGGCTGCCTCCCGCTGACTGAGTGGCTGGAATATCGATCTTGTTCTGATTGCCAAGGGTCTTGCGTCAATCATGGTCATATTTTATCATATGAAGAGGTTGCTTGTAATCTTTGATGAAATTGTAATTGTTGGTTTGTCTACTAGCAGAATTGTAGCATCACCCTAATTCAACACGCCATGACCGGAATTCAGCAGGCAGTCGGTTAACCCCCGTATGGTCATCGTTTGTAATCGTGTTAGTATTTTGTCCTAACTCCTTTAGAATATAGAATCCTTGGGGTGAATCACATGACCATTCTACCTTACCTCTTTTCATTAAAACGGAAACTTTGTTCCTGAATGTTCCACGACTCATGTGATACGACTCTCCATCCAACATCGATTATCGGACCAATTGTGACAACTCTTTACTCTTATATTCCTGTACCGGGTCTGTTCAGTGTATGAAGCATACCTGAATTTCTAAATGATTAATGTAAAACTATCTTCACATTAGGACCATTCATAGCATATCCAGGGCTTACAATCAACCAGCCTTAATCGAAGGGGGGCCAATATTGAAGATGATGAAAATTTAAAAGAGAAGTAAGATTAAGTAGTTTTATTCATGTTTCAGATCCCATTTCGTAATCCCTAAGTTACTTTCATTTTGTTTAAGTAAATCATTCTCCATAGTAGTAATGTAGCTTCCTTGTGTCTTCCCTTCACACAAGGAAGCGGATGGCAAAATAGAACACAAGTAGAAGAACCCACAAAATTGGCATCTAGGGTCACCTGGTCTTACAGAAATTTCTTCCAGGTGGCCCTCATTGTTGACCTTAAACGAGTGGACGTAAAAGTCATCCACTGAAATATTACGAGCCAACAAGTAGGAAAATATGCTAAATGTCTGTTCTTTGATAGAGCGTGAGACGATTTGGCTGAGCATTTGAAAGGCCAGTATAGAGTCAGGTCAAATAGAATTCATAATGCAGGATTTAATGAAATGACTTTTCTGGAAAAAATAGAAGATACAAGTAATCAGATTAAGGGGTTACAAGATCGGTAGGTAGGAGTAAGAAGAGAGGAATCCTAAAAGATCCCAGATTAGTGTGCAACTACATTGATAGATAAGCTGAGATTGGAAGACGATAAATTAAATCAGGAGCTAGATGATCCTCAGGGTGGTCCTTGTCCTTATAGATGTAGCCCATGCATAGAATGTTAGTAATAGAGTCTAATGCCAAGGCCGTCTTTTAGAATCATAGGCCTAGATAAACGAAACCATGACTGTGGAGGGATGGAGCGATATTGGCGATTTTTGGGGGGTACTATACCATACAAGTAGCATCTTCTACAATGTTGACACGATCTTGCCTCTTGGATATACGTCCTTTTGATAGTCAAGCACTGTAACGACTTCATCTAGCGAAAATGTCTTCTTTACATTACCTTTATATTATTTTGAACTAACCATTGAGCCAGCATTGTTAACCATTCATTACTGACTTGTGTAAGTAAAAAAAAGGGCTTTGACATCATACTGATTCATTAGTTCTGAGTTTGACTGCTAACATAGACACGATTAGTTGCCAACAAGATTATTACTATCATCGCAAGTCTCAGGTCGAGAAAGTCGTCGTCAATATCATTCCATGAAAACTTCATCTACAAAACACCATTTCCAGCTCTCTCCAGGCTCGTACGATCTAATGACTGGATGCCTAGTCGAGTGAAAATGTTTTGTCCCATGTTTGTTGATAGATTGGTCGCAGCATCCGACGTGGCCACAGCTCAGACATAATCGTAGATGCACCCAAGGAGAGCCTATTTGTAAGCATTCTTCACAACCATTAGGTGTCCTTGCTTGGGTATTTTGATTTGATTGCTCCAGATGATCGCATGATTGGCTATTTTCTTTATTGCCCATGTGGTATGAAACGGCGTAATTGCCTTTATGTTTATTGGAAGGATACAAGAATAAGTGGTTGAAGAATTTTGCAAGTTGTTCAATGTCAAATTCCGGTCGCGCTTCTTGAATCCATAGTCCCGAACGCGAGCCCGTTATTCCCGTTACATTTGCAACTAATGCTTGCATTGAAGTTAGCACAAAGTTCCTCGGACAATCACCACCCAAAGCTGGATACATGTCACCACCTAGTAGTACCAATACAGGCGTTGTTATAAGACAAAAACTAAAGATTCTATCGTGGGGAACCTGTGGGATTCTTCTTATACGTCATTGGTGTAAGTCTTTAGGAGATCAAAGTAGCGATAGCCATTTTCTAGCGCCTACTATATCTCGTTGAGTCAATTCATGTCCGCTATTCTGCCATTGAATTGACACTTTAGCTCCGACTTTTTCCAAAAGATCAAAAAGATCCTTAGTTTGGTAACTAGCTACTATGGGATCATGTAAACCGGCAGATATGAGGACACGTTTACTCGATAAATTAGGCAATGTGTTTGGAACAAGCGGAATCATTGGTCTAAAAAGGATAGCGTTGGATAAGATCTCTGGACGAAGTAAGAGTACACTCGCCGCTATATTAGCACCATTAGAATACCCTATCGCTACTATTCGATTCAAGTTAAGAGCATATGTTTTTGATGCATTCTGCACAAATTCAGCTAATTCATTTGTACGAAATTTTAAATCCTCTATATCAAAAATACCTTCAGATAACCTGCGAAAGTAGCGGGGCATTCCATTTTCTATTACCTTACCACGAGGGCTAAGAATAGAAGCATTTGTAATATCTAGCATCCTGGCTATAGGAATTAGATCAGTTTCGTCTCCTCCAGTTCCATGCAATAAGAGTAGGGTTACTGAATTCTGATCCTTGCTACTCTCCGATGGTATAAATTTATGAACGAATCCCAGCTGATTTTTCTCGTTCAATTTTCTTTTAATCCTCTTAGTTTAAAAGATATGATCATCAATGGCATAGTTATTGGTCATTTCATTTCCCTTTTTGGATAGCTTACAGGGGGGAGAATTTTCTCGAGATCGCTTCGCATA
>Ga0210076_1000235_pt1 | contig 12682 bp, 11 predicted proteins | sample MayberryNW_Catta_3_FD_184876 | JGI IMG/M metagenome (GOLD analysis project Ga0210076, IMG submission 184876) | Wetland microbial communities from San Francisco Bay, California, USA, that impact long-term carbon sequestration -... | ecosystem: Environmental > Aquatic > Marine > Wetlands ... | reverse complement strand
GGGGTCGGCGCGACCGAGGAGATCATCGGTCGCTGGTTCGCCAGGGGCGGTGGGCGTCGCGACAAGGTCGTGCTCGCGACGAAGGTGTACGGCACGATGGGCGACTGGCCGAACGAGGGGCGCCTGTCGAAGCTCGCGATCGTGCACGAGTGCGAGCAATCGCTCCGGCGGCTCGGCACGGACCGGATCGACCTCTACCAGATGCAGCACATCGACCGGAACGCCTGGTGGGACGAGATCTGGGAGGCGATGGAGCAGCTGAAGCGCACGGGGAAGATCCTCTACGTGGGCTCGTCGAACTTCGCCGGGTGGCACATCGCGCGGGGGAACGAGATCGCCGGCTACCGGCGCTCCCTGGGGCTGGCGACCGAGCAGTCGCTCTACAACCTCACGGCGAGAACGCTCGAGCTCGAGGTGATCCCGGCGGTGCGGGAGTACGGGATGGGGTTGATCGCCTACAGCCCGCTGTCCGGCGGATTGCTGGCCGGCGCGCTCTCGAAGGTCGAGGCGGGCCGGCGCGGCGAGGGGTACATGCGCGGCGAGATCGAGGCGCATCGTTCGCGGCTCGAGCCTTGGGAGGCGCTCTGCGCCGAGATGGGCGAGGACCCGGCGCACGTCGCCCTGGCGTGGCTGCTGCATCAGCCGGCGGTCACGGCGCCGATCATCGGGCCGCGCACCGAGGGGCAGCTGCTGCACGCGATGCACGCGCTGGACATCGACCTGAGCGACGACGTGCTGACCAAGCTCGACGAGATCTTCCCCGGGCCGGGCGCGCCCGCTCCCGAGGCCTACGCCTGGTAGACGCTCGTCGGGGTCGCGCGCTCGAGCACGACGTCCTCGGTCTCGGCATCGAGCGGCACGTCGTGCTTGAGGCGCAGGTAGAGGTCACGCAGGAACCACGCGAGCACGATCACGAGGATCGGATGCCCGATCGCGAGATCCACGTGCATCCATTCCGGCAGCCGGAAGTTCTCGGTGGTGAGCTGCGCCGTGACGAGCGCGATGAACGAGAGCTCGAGCGTGCGGCGCGGCACCCGTGGCAACGCCCACGCGACCGGGAGCATCCAGGCGAAGTACCACGGGAAGAGCGTGGGGGAGAACAGCATCATGAGCAGGAACGACCATCCCCACGCCGCCGCGAGGAACGAGACCGAGCCCTCCCCGCCGTGGCGAAGCACCTGGCGCATGATCGTCATCAACCCGATCGCGAGCGCGGCGAACATGCCCACGCGCGCGACCACGACACCCGCGGTGCCGCCGAGGTCACCTGCGATCGCCGAGCCGATCGCCTCGAAGACGCGCTCGACGAGCGCCGGCGGCGCGATCCACGAGCCGTGCTGCACGAGCTCGACCATGCCCAGCGTCGGGTTGGACCGTTGGAGGAACGGAACGACCGCGATGAACGCGATGCCCGCAACGGTGCCGACGTGGGCGACAGCGATCCGCCATCGGTGTCCGGGTGCGCGCATCACGACGAAGGCGATCAGCAGCGCGAGCGGCACGATCGCCGAGATCTTCACCAACGCCCCGACGGTGAGCGCGACGGTCGCCGAGAGCTCGCGCTGGGTCGCGACGAGGTAGATCGCCGCCGCGACCGCGAGCATCACGAGCACGTCGACGTGCCCGCCCCCCACCGTGTGGAACAGCACGACGGGGTTCATGCCGATCATCGCCGCGGCGTACGCCTGCCGGTTCGGGCGGACTCGCCCGACGAGCCGCACCACGAACCAGAGCGAGCCGAGGCTCGCCGCGACCGCGACGGCTCGGAACGCCTCGATCACGTCGACCATGCCCCGGAAGACGGCGGTGATCGCCGCCGCGAGCCAGACGAAGACGGGCCCGTAGACCGACGGCGTGTCGCGCCATCCGTCCCAGACGAAACGTGAGAGGTCGTTTGCCGGGAAGTCGGCGGGCGTTCTCACGTAGGGGTTCTGGCCATATCGGCTGAGGATGCGTCCGTAGAACGCATAGCTGAACACGTCGCGCGACAGCAGCAGCGGCAGCAGCAGGATGACGGCGTGGTACACGACCGCGAGCGTGACCACCGTGCGGGTCGTGATCTCACCGCGTTCGGCGACCCACAACACCAGCAGGAAGGCGAGACCCGCGGCGATCATCGCGACGAACCCGATCGCGATCAGGAATCCGTGCGGCAGCTCGTCGAGGAACAGCAGTTGTGCGAGCAGTCCGATCGGACCGTTGCCCTGGGTCTCGGGGAGCACCGGGTGGTACGGCGACCCCGGCGTGGCCGCGATGAGCGCGACGGCGATGAAGCTTCCGATCGAGGCGGTCAGTGCTCGGCGAGCCGTGAGCCAAGTGTCGAGCGTGCGTTGCAGGGCATGGGTGCGGGGCATCTGGGGTCCGAGCTTACGGGAACGGACTAGGTCGGGGCCACGCCGAGCGCGGCCTCGACCTCACGCGCGGCGGCGGTGACGGCCGGCGCGTAGCGTCGGCCGCGGAGCGCCCCGATGCGGTCGGCGGGCCCGGAGACCGAGATCGCGGCGATCAGAGCTCCCGCGGCATCGAACACCGGGGCGCTCACCGAGGCGACGCCGGGCTCACGCTCGCCGATGCTGTCCGCCCATCCGCGCCGAACGGTGGTCGCGATCGTGCGCGTGAGCCTGCTCGCTTCGTCGGGGGGCAGCGACCCGAGGATCCGTCGTCGGTCGCGCTCGGCGGCCCACGACAGGAGCACCTTCCCCGCCGACCCCCTCGTCAAGGGGAGGGTGGCGCCGACGTCCACGATCGTGCGCAGCTCGCTCTCGGACTCGACGGCGTCGACGCAGATGCGCACATCGTCGTCGCGCACGAACAGCTGCGCGCTCTCCCCCGTGGTCTTCGCGAGTCGCTCCAGCGATGGATGCGCGAGGTCGCGGAGCGGCAGCTCACGCATCGCCGACGAGGCGAGGCTCAGCAGTCGAGGACCGAGCGCGTACCCGGCGCCCCCGGTCTGCATCAGGAAGCCGTGTTGCTCGAGAGCGCGGATGAGCCGGTGGGCTGTCGGCCGGGACAGCCCCGTCGCGTGGGTGATGTCGGTGTAGCTGCGGGCGCCCGCTTCGACGGCGTTCAGGATGTCGACGACGCGATCGAGCGTGCCGACCGCCGTGGCGGGCGCGCTCCGGGCCGGCGCCGAACCGAGGTCGTCACCCCCCTCACGATCTCGGGTCGTCGGTCCTTCCACGTGCTATGGTCCTTCCATCTGTCCAAATATCGGAACTTAGTTCCAGATATTGGAACAAGGTAACAGACGGGAACGAGTGGCGAGGACGCCTGAGGAGGGATCGCGGGTGCCGCGGACGCTGGCGGAGAAGGTATGGGAACACCACGTCGTGCATCGCGCCGACGGCGAGCCCGACCTGCTCTACGTCGACCTTCACCTCGTGCACGAGGTCACGAGCCCCCAGGCGTTCGAGAGCCTGCGGCTGCACGGCCGTACCGTGCGTCGGCCCGAGCTCACGGTCGCGACGATGGACCACAACGTGCCCACGACCGACGGTCCCGTCACAGACGAGATCAGCGCCCGCCAGATGCAGGCGCTGCAGGCCAACGCCGAGGAGTTCGGGGTCACCCTGTATCCATGGGGCGCCGCCGGCCAGGGCATCGTGCACGTGATCGGTCCCGAGATGGGCTACACGCAACCGGGCATGACGATCGTCTGCGGCGACTCGCACACGTCGACCCACGGGGCGTTCGGGGCGTTGGCGTTCGGCATCGGCACCAGCGAGGTCGAGCACGTGCTGGCGACCCAGACCCTTCCACAGCACCCGGCGAAGACCATGGCCGTCACGGTCGAGGGCGAGCTGCCCGACGGGGTCGGCGCCAAGGACATCATCCTGGGCATCATCAACCGCATCGGTACCGGCGGCGGCGTCGGTCATGTGATCGAGTACCGAGGTTCGGCGATCCGCGCGCTGACGATGGAAGGCCGCATGACGATCTGCAACATGTCGATCGAGGGCGGAGCCCGCGCGGGCATGGTCGCGCCCGACGACACGACGTTCGCCTACGTCGAGGGTCGCGCCCACGCGCCGACCGGCACCGACTGGGAAGCCGCCCTCGACGCGTGGCGCACGTTGCCCAGCGATCCCGATGCGGTGTTCGACACCGAGGTCGAGATCGATGCGACGCAGCTGAAACCCTACGTGAGCTGGGGCACCAACCCGGCCCAGTCGGTCACGATCGACGAGGCCGTCCCCGATCCCGATGCGTTCGACGAGGCAGCGAAGCGTGACGCCGCCGTCCGGGCGCTCGCGTACATGAACCTCACCCCGGGCACGCCCATCCGTGACATCCGGCCCGACACGATCTTCCTGGGCTCGTGCACGAACTCACGGATCGAGGATCTCCGGCTGGCCGCCGGCATCGTGCAGGGGCGCAGGGTGGCCTCCGGCCTCCGGGCCATGGTCGTGCCGGGAAGCGTGGCCGTGAAGTTCCAGGCCGAACGGGAGGGCCTCGACCGGGTGTTCTCCGAGGCCGGCTTCGACTGGCGTGGCGCCGGCTGCTCGATGTGCCTCGGCATGAACCCCGACATCCTGTCGCCGGGTGAGCGCAGCGCGAGCACGAGCAACCGGAACTTCGAGGGCCGTCAGGGCAAGGGCGGGCGCACCCACCTCGTGAGCCCGGCCGTCGCCGCCGCGACCGCCGTGCTCGGCCGGTTCGGCACGCCCGACGAGCTGTCCGCGGCGGTGGCCTGACGATGGAGCCGATCGCCGTCATCGAGGGCACCGCGGTGCCGCTGGACCGTTCCGACGTCGACACCGATCAGATCATCCCGGCCCAGCACCTCAAGCGCATCGAGCGGTCGGGGTTCGGACCGTTCCTGTTCGACGAGTGGCGCAAGGACCCCGACTTCGTGCTGAACGACCCCCGGTACGAAGGGGCGAGCATCCTGATCGCTGGGGCGAACTTCGGCAGCGGATCGAGCCGCGAGCATGCGCCATGGGCGCTCGAGGACTACGGCTTCGAGGCCGTGATCGCTCCGAGCTTCGCCGACATCTTCCGGAACAACTGCTTCAAGATCGGGCTGTTGCCGGTCGAGGTGCGCGCGGAGTCCGTGCGTGCCTTGATGGACGCGGTGCTCGATGACCCCACGACGCGCATCGTGGTCGACCTGCCGAACCGTTCCGTTCGAGCCCCCGGCCTCGACGAGACCTTCGAGATCGACGAGTTCACGCACTGGCGGCTGACCGAAGGGCTCGACGACATCGGCCTGTCGCTGCGGAACGAGGAGAAGATCAGCCGCTTCGAGGCGACGCGTCCGGGCTGGATGCCGACCGCGTAGACGCGTTCGCACGGCCGACGAGCTCGGTTCGTGCGGGGGCGCTCGCCGACGAGCCGATCACGTTGGCCCGTCGCAGTCGCAGGATGTCCGACGATCCCGTCCGGCAGTTCCGTCGCTCGTAGTAGAGACGGTCGAACGGGCCGGTGGTGTCGACGGTCAGGTTCGTGGCCTCGCGCCGCTTCCTGAACGACAGCAGCTCGACGAACGTGCCGTCCTCGTTCACGCGGTAGACCTTCGCGTTCGAGCCGCAGCTGTCGCCGCCCTGCGCCACGTACGAGACGCCGTCGGGCGTCACGGCCACCGAATACTCGTCACGATCGGTCGGCAGCAGCTCGACCCGTTCCTGGGTCTTGATGTTGTACCGCCAGGCGGTCGCGTCCTCGCCTACCGCCCAGGTCACCCAGGGGTAGGCGATCGTGCCGGGGAACAGGCATCCGCAGCGGTTCGTGGTCTCGTCGAGCAACAGCTTCTCGCCCGTCTCGTCGTTGTACAGGTACAGGCGCCACGGAGCTCCGGGGCTGGCGAATCCATTCACCCCGTAGAGGATCCAGCGCGTCCCTTTGTGCGTGTCGATCGACGGGTTCCACTGCCACTTCCCGTCGTTGAGCGCCCGCAGCGGCATGCGCTTGCGATCGCCCACGTCGTACAGGAACAGGTCGCTCTGGTTGCCGCGCACCTGCTGGTAGACCAGCAGGTCGGTGTTCTGGTCGTAGCCCCCCACGTAGGCCGACGTGCGCCTCGGGTTGATGCGCGTCACGGTGCCCCCGTTGACCTCCGTGAACGCGGCGATCCGGCTGCCGTTCGCCTCGTTCGACCATGCGAACAGCCGCCGTGACCCGATGTGGGTCGCGGCCGGGTGGCCCTCGAACAGCGTCGTGCCCTTGATGACGTCGGGGTTGACCAGCCTGGACGCTGCGGGCGTGGCCGTGGCGGCCAGCAGTGCGACGGCGACGGCGAGACGGAACGCCTTCCTCATGGTTGGCCCTCCCCTGGGGGGATCGGTTCGGGTGTTGCGGGAACCCTACGTGGGCCGGCGGTCTGGGACAACCGACCCCGATCACCCGCTCCCGAGGAACGCGTGCACGGCGTCGCGGTACGCGGAAGGATCGAGGTTCCAGCAGCCGATGTGCTCGGCGCCCGTGCACGATGCCAGCGTCACTCGATCGCGCAGCAGCTTCGCGAAGTCGACGCTCGTGCCGATCGGCACCGTCGTGTCGTCGGTTCCGTGGAAGACGAGGAACCGCATGTCGTACCGATCCCTGTCGGCGAGGTAGTCGAGCTCGCTCCAGTCCACACCGAAGCGTCGCGCCGCCATCCACTTCGCGACCGACGTGAGGGAGTGCGGCAGCGGAAGCCCGAGCAGTGGCAGTTCCTCTCGCGAGGCGTTGTCGTCGACCGTCGTCGAGAAGTCGAGCATCGGAGCGTCGAGGATCACGGCGCGCACCTCGCGAGCCAGCTGGGACCGCTGCAGGAACGCCATCACGACGGCGCCGCCCATCGAATACCCTGCGAGCACGACCTCGTCGGATCCCCGTGCGAGCGCCAGGCGCACCATCGCCTCGAGATCCTGCCACTCGGTGAGCCCGTATCGGAGCTTCCCGCTCGGGTCTTCGGGTGCGCCGGGATCGTTCCGAAAGGTCGCGACGAGCGTCGGGAACCCGGCGTCGGTCAGGATCGGCACCATGCGCAAACCGTCGGCCGGCGAGAGCGAGTTCCCATGCACGACGATCGCCCAGGTGTCGCCCGCGGCCGATCCGAGCCAGGCGGGGTAGCTCCCGAGGGGGCCCGTCACGGTCAATGGCTGCAGGGAGAGGCCGGCGTCGACGGGGTCCGTCGGATACGCACGCACGTCGAGTTCTGCGGGGGTGCCGGGCAGCGGAGGGTCCCCGTTCACGAGGGTGAACGAACCCTCGATCATGCCGTCGTCCGCCTGTTCCGTTCCCTCGAGCCTGCCGTAACCGTCCGCCCAGCGGAGGCCCTGCACACCCTCGGCGGCGACGCCGAGGTCGCCGTCGAGCGACCGGAGCACCATCGCCGTCGGCGCTCCTTCGCGATCGAGCCGCGTCACCTCGACGTCCGGGTCGATCTCCGCGGTCGCGGCGCGCACCGCCACTGCATCGAGGGCGCGTTCGTCGAGGACGTTCGAGAAGTACAACCCTCCCGCGACGTAGAACGTCGCGACGACGACGAGCGCAACGAGGGGCACCACCCAGGGCCACCGGCGCCGGCGGCGTTCGCTCGTCTCGGCCGGCTCGGTTCCGATCTCGTTCACCGCGCCGTGCCCGACCGGCGGATCGCCTCGTCACGGGTGTGTTCGGTCAACGCGAGCAACGCATCGCTGTGCGCGACGACCAGGTGCTCGGGATGCGAGAGCCGCCGAGCCTTCTGCGGCACGTGGGGCAGGTCGCCCTCGAAGCGCACGCGACTCTCCTCGATCGACGACGCAGGTGTGATCCGAGCTCCGGCGCGTATCACCTGCTCCAACAGCGATTCGGACCCGGACGTGCCGGGCTCGTCACGCAGGGCGAGCACGTCGGCATGCTCCCCATCGTTGCGGCGCCAGATCTGTTTGCGGCCGGGCGGGCTCACCTTCGCCGAGGACAGCTTCATCACGGGCCGGTCGTCGTACTCCACGAGCTTGTAGACGGAGTCGACGTACGGGGCGTCGGCCGACACGCCCATCTGCGTGCCGATGCCGAACGCGTCGACGGGAGCCCCGGCGCTCACCAGCTCGTGCACCTCGAGCTCGTCGAGACCGCCGCTCGCGAAGATCCGAGCTTCCTGCAGGCCCGCTTCGTCGAGGATCGTGCGGGCGCTGCGAGCCAGCGCGTCGAGGTCGCCGCTGTCGAGCCGCACGCCCAGCGCCCCGTCGAGGGCCAGCTCGCGGATCGTGTCGATCGCAGCCCGCACGCCGCCCACCGTGTCGTAGGTGTCCACGAGGAACGTCGTCCGGTGCGGGTGGTCCTCGGCGAACGCTCGGAAGGCCTCGCCCTCGTTGGGGAACGCCTCGACGAACGAGTGCGCCATCGTGCCGGCGACGGTGAGGCCGTACCGGCGAGCCGCCTCGACGTTCGACGTGGCCGCGAATCCGACCAGTGCGCTCGCGCGGGCAACCGCCATCGCGGCTTCCGCGCCGTGGGTCCGCCGGAACGCGAAGTCCACGAGCTGTCGTCCCTCGGCGGCGAGCACGTAGCGGGCGGCCTTGGAAGCCAGCGTGGTGTGGAGCGTGATCTGGTTCAGGAGCATCGTCTCGACCACCTGCGCGACGGCCACGGGCGCCGTCACCTCCAGCAGCGGTTCCTCGGAGTAGACGACGCGCCCCTCGGGCACGGCCCAGACGTCGCCTGTGAACCGCAACGTCGAGAAGTCGGCCAGCGCTCGGTCGTCGAAGCCCATCCCGCCGAGCGCCTCGAGCTCGTCGTCGGTGAACGAGAAGGATTCCAGGAAATCCAGACACGCCTCGAGCCCGGCCGCCACGAGGAAGCCCCGTGACTTGGGGAGGCCGCGAACGTAGAGGCTGAACGTCGCCGAGCCGTCCATGTCGCGGCGCAGGTAGCTCGCCGCCATGTTGAGCTCGTACAGGTCGGTCAGGAGCCCCCCCGGCATGGGCGTAGGCTACCTGCATGTCCCCCGGCAGCATGCGCCTTCCTCGTGCGCCGATGCCCGATCGCGATCGGTTCGGCGAGCTCGTCGTGGAGGCGCTCGACGCCTTGCCCGAGTGGGTGCATCGCGCGCTCGACAACGTCGAGGTGCTCGTCGACGACGATCCGCCAGAGGGGGTCGACCCCGACACGCTCGGGCTATACGAGGGGATCCCGCTCACCGAGCGCGGCAGTGACTACACCGGGGTCCTGCCCGATCGCATCACGCTGTTCGCGACCCCGATCGTCGGGGAAGCCGGCGACGACGAGGTTGCCCTCAAGCGGGTGATCGGGGAGACCGTGGTGCACGAGATCGCCCACCACTTCGGCATCGACGACGATCGGCTGCACGAGATCGATCGTTACTAGTATGAGTCAGACTAGTCCGGTCGGCGACGAGGCGCTGATGCGACTGGCGCTCGACGAGGCGAGGTCGAGCATCGATGCCGGGGACGTGCCGGTCGGTGCCGTGATCGCGCGCGGTGACGAGGTGCTCGCCGCCGCGGGCAATGCCCGGGAACGGCTCGGAGATCCCACCGCGCATGCCGAGATGCTCGTGCTCCGGGACGCCGCACGCCGCACCGGATCGTGGCGGCTCGAGGGATGCACGCTCGTCGTCACGCTGGAGCCGTGCGCGATGTGCGCCGGCGCGATCGTGCTCGCCCGGCTGGACCGGGTGGTGTTCGGCGCCGCCGATCCGAAGGCCGGGTTCGCCGGGTCGCTCGGCGATCTCCTGCGCGACCCGCGCCTGAACCACCGCGTCGACCTGACCTCGGGCGTGCTCGCGGACGAGTGCGGGGCGGCGCTCCGGGACTTCTTCCGTTCCCGTCGGGAAGGCGCTCAGCCCTCGGCGTGACGGGGCGATCGTTCGTGCACGGCCGCGTGGATCTTCTCCGCCACGTGGGGCAGCTCCCGCTGCATCATGTCGAAGTCGCGTTGGTGCATCACGATCGCGCTGATCGGGGTCGACGCGACCACGCTCGCGGTGCGTCGGTCGTGCTCGACCAGCGCGACCTCTCCGAAGAAGTCACCGGGCCCGAGGTCGGCGAGGTGTTTCCCGTCCTGGGTCACCTCGACGTTGCCGGCGAGCAGCACGAAGAACTCGTGCGCGAACGCTCCCTCTTCCACGAGGTGGTAACCCTCGGACAGGTCGACGATGTCGGCGTGTCGTGCGACCTGCTGGCGTTCCTTCTTGGTGAGCCCTGCGAACAGGGGCACGACCTCGAGCTCGTGCGCGTCCATCGATCAGCCCGTCCTCTGCCCGGGGCCCCTCCCCGGCTCGCGTCGCGATGATGCCACGGAACGGCCGGGCGCGCCGTTGCTAGACTCGGCGACGGAGGCGTGCCGGAGCGGACGAACGGGACCGCCTCGAAAGCGGTTAGGGGTCTAAACCGCCCCTCGCGTGTTCAAATCACGCCGCCTCCGCGCTTCTTGGTGGGCCCGGGCTTTCGCCCGGGCCCTCTGCGATGTGTCTCGCGTCGCCGCGGGCTCTAGCATGTGCCGATGACCCGCCCGCCGACACCTCGCGTGCGTCACCTGATCGTCGTCGCGTCGATGATCGCCGTCCTCGCCCTCTCGGTCGTGCCGGCGTCGGCGGGCGGCATCCCGAAGGGCAAGGTCGCGATCGGCGATTCCGTGATGCTCGGCGCGAAGCAGCGGCTCCGGAGCAGGGGGATCCGTGTCGACGCCAACGTGAGCCGGCAGTTCGGTGCGCTCCCGTCGGTGATCAAGCAGATGCGTCGGGCCGGGAGGCTCCGCAAGACCGTGATCGTGCATCTCGGGAACAACGGCTACGTGGAGCCGGCGGCCTGTCGCAGGGCCGTGCGTCTGGCCGCCAATCGGCAGATCTACCTCGTGACCGTCAAGGTGCCCCGAGTGTGGCGTCGCGCGAACAACAAGCGCCTGGCGCGGTGCGCCGGTACCTACGCACGCGTGCACCTGATCGACTGGTACTCACGCAGCAAGTCGCACGGGTCGTGGTTCGCCCGCGACGGCTACCACCTCACGCGCACCGGCGCGCGACGCTACGCCGGCATCCTCTCGAACCAGACCCGATAGCCCGGCCGGCCCCGCTCGCTAGACTCGGCGACGGTGGCCTGCCCGAGCGGCCGAAGGGACACGCCTGGAAAGCGTGTAGGGGGGCAACTCCCTCGAGGGTTCGAATCCCTCGGCCACCGCCCAGCGGCAACCCGGGCCGCGTCCGTTCTCGTGCGATAGTCACTCCCCGATGGAGCAGGTCGAAGCGCCGGACGTCGGCACCTTCCGGCTCGGCGTGCGCGCGCGACTGGTGGTCGCGAGCTTCCTGATGCTGTTCTGCGAGCTCGCGCTGATCCGCTGGGTCTCGGCGTACCAGGTCCACGTTGCGTACTTCACGAACTTCGTCCTGCTCGCGAGCTTCCTGGGGATCGGTGTGGGGTTCCTTCGGGCCGGCAAGCCGCGGGACCTGTCGCGATGGGCGCCCGCCATCCTCGCGGCCACGCTGGCGGGGGTGTTCGTGCTCCGGGTGGTGAAGGCGACCGACTCCGACGCGCTCCGAACCGCGTTCGACCTTCCGGCCTTGCCGATCTACGTGATGCTGCCGCTCCTGTTCCTCGGGTCGGTGGTCTCCATGGCCGTCATCGCCGAGGGCGTCGCTCGGCTCTTCGCGAGGTTCGAGCCTCTCGAGGCCTATCGGCTCGACATCGCCGGCAGCCTCGGCGGCATCGTGGTGTTCTCGGCGATGTCATTCCTGCAGCTCGGGCCGGTCGCGTGGGGGCTCGTGATCGCCACGGGGTTCATCGCCGTCGCCCCCCGGGAGGATCGTCGACGCCTGGCAGCTTCGGTGGGCGTCGGTGGGGTCCTGGTGGTCGGATCGTTGATCTCGCCGCTGGACTCATGGTCGCCGTACTATCGCGTCACCGTTCGGGTTGCCGACGACTCGGGTCGGATCGGCATCGTCGTCAATTCGCTGCCCCATCAATCGATGCTGTCGCTTCCGGTGCTCGAACGACGCTTCTACAGCCTTCCCTACCGGCATCTGCCCCGGATGCCGAGCGAGGTGCTGATCGTGGGGGCGGGCAACGGGAACGACGTGGCCCTCGCGCTCTCGAAGGGCGTGGACCGCATCGATGCGGTCGAGATCGATCCCGTGATCCAGGAAGCCGGGCACGACCTGCATCCCGCGCAGCCGTACCGGGACCCGCGGGTGACCGCCCACATCGACGACGGGCGAGCCTTCCTCGAACGGACCGACCGGACCTACGACCTGATCCTCTTCGCCTTGCCCGATTCGCTGACGCTCGTGAGCGGTCAGGGGTCGCTGCGGCTCGAGAGCTACCTGTTCACCCGCGAGGCGATGGAGACCGTGCGCGAGCACCTCGCTCCGGGCGGGGCGTTCGCCATGTACAACTACTACCGGGACGACGTGTTCCGGCGCTACGCCGAGACCATGTCGAAGGTCTTCGGACACGATCCGTGCTTCGACGACGTCGATGCCCGGTCGGGACCTCGCCGACAGGCCGTGCTCACGGTGAGCAGGGACGCATCGGGGCTCGACTGCGAGACGATGTTCGCTTCCGAGGCCGACGCGCCGACGCCGTCGACCGACGACCATCCCTTCCCCTACGTGCAGGGTCGAACGATCCCCCCGTTCTACCTCGGGTGGCTCGGCGGCATCCTGCTCGCGTCCCTGCTCATCGTCCGCGTCGCCTCCGGTGCCCCCCTGGGCCAGATGCGCCCCTACATCGACCTGTTCTTCATGGGCGCGGCCTTCCTGCTCTTG
>Ga0210076_1000233_pt1 | contig 12753 bp, 11 predicted proteins | sample MayberryNW_Catta_3_FD_184876 | JGI IMG/M metagenome (GOLD analysis project Ga0210076, IMG submission 184876) | Wetland microbial communities from San Francisco Bay, California, USA, that impact long-term carbon sequestration -... | ecosystem: Environmental > Aquatic > Marine > Wetlands ... | reverse complement strand
AACAATCTAGAGCTTTACTCTCTCCTTGAGCAATAAGCTTTTTAATTGTATTAACTGAAAATTCAGCATTTTGTGTTGAATAAGGGGATTTACTATTTTCTCTACTAATTCTTTTTATATCTAAGATTTTAGCACCAAATTTCTCTACTAATATTTTATGTTCTCTTTCAATATATTTTATTATGTCTTTATCTATCTTTGTATGATCGTTTTCCTTAAAAATATCATATAATGTTTCAATTAAATTAATATGTCTGGTTATAAGTTTACTTATTTTTCTAAGACTTTGGTCCTTATCAGTAAACATTATGTCTTTGGCTCTTGATTGAACTTCACTCATGTTTGTCGGAAGTTTGTCTATTTTTCTAGGATAGTTTTCAATTATAAAAATATTTTTATCACTACTAGGAGATGCTACCATAACTTCTCGTACTGGGGTATTACTTAACAATGAACCATCCCATGCATACACACCATCATCGACATCTACCCAAGGAAATCCATATTGAGGATAACCAATTGTAGCCAAGAGATGTTTCATCTGTATTTGTATTTTATAACTGTCAAATATTATTGGTTCACCTGAAAGTACATTAACGGCAGTGATTATAAGACGTGGAATATTACTATTATTATTGTCCTCATTTGCATTATTATTATGGGTGCCACCAACTTTTTTTACGTTTGGAGATAGTTTTTTAAAATCTATGTATTTTTCTAAAGTTTTTTCTAATGGAGTATTGTCATAGATATAAGTCCATTGATATGGTATTATGTTGGAATCATGTGAATTTTTATATTGAAATACATTCCAATTAAACCATCGAGGAACAAAGAATTTTGGTACTCCAAATATTGCTGCATTTAATGACGCTGATGAGGATCTTTTGAAATCCAGTTGATGAGTTTGATCAACATAATCAGAGGAAAACATATCTGGTATTACATTAACACTACTCTCTGCAATCTCTATCCAAAAGTCTTCTAAATCCTTTGCAGGATTATCGTTTTTGCTTCCAGCAGCAATTGCTCCATTAATAGCACCTATTGATGTTCCGGATATTATATTAAATTTAATATTTTTTTTTGCAAATGTCTTGAAAACACCACAAGCAAATGCACCTAATGATCCTCCCCCTTGTAAAATTAAGACATTTTCAATATTTTTTTTGTGTTTGTGTTGATACATTGTTTCTCTACATTTTTTATATGACATTCATTATATTTTGGTCTTTTCAAAAGCAATTCAAAAAGTATCTTAATATACTATTGAATAGTGTCAAGCTTAAAGTATTTTTAAAAAGACCGAAAATCAGGTCAGATTAGTTTCACATTCACTCTGAGACAAATACAACTGTTAGTTCTTGTACCCTCTGTAGTGACTCGTGAAAAATATTAAATGTTCCTATTGAATTGGACATAGCCATATCATTCTCTCAAAATATAAGATGAGACTGATTTTTTTCTTTAATCGTCTTTATTCAAATATATATATAGATACAAAAACATTACAAAATTTCCAAAAATATCAACTGAAAATAAAATTAGTTAATTGAAAATGCATTGTTCAGTTGTTTTGTAAAATAGAATTTATTAAGTGAATTTATATGAATATCAATAAAGCAAAATATTTCTTTTGTTTTAATTATAGATTAGTTTGTTTTGGCATTATCATAATTGTTTTATTGCTTTTTAAACCTATAACGGTACTATTCAAACCTATTTAGCGACTCCTCTTTTCATGCTTAACCTTAGATGCTGAATAATATAAAGTTGAAATTTTAACCCCGAACTACTACTTCAAGGCCCGAGTCCCATTTCTGGCGTTTCGGATGTGGATTCTAATTCACTAGAACCGACCTCTGTAAAGATCCTATTGTAAATCAAGACAAAGTGAAGAATAAGATAATGAGTTGCAAAATATACGAATAACATCAACAGATCCTTAAATAGAATTAGAAAGAAGGTAGATTTTATTATAAAATTATTATTTAGACTAATATTTTAACACACTAAGAATCTAACAAAGAAAAATTTTGATAATGCTAATACTATCTATAATTATCTTTATGCTAAACAAATAGAAATAGTATATAAAAAAGAAAAATTAAATAATTTTAGATAATCAATTACTTCACTCTTATTTAATAAAAATATATTATATATAATAAACGATTTCGAAAAATTTGTTTATATCTATAATTAAAACTATTTTGTTTGACATCTTTCTCCACTATTTTTTTTATGGTTTTTCCAGTGTTTTATGCATCCAATAAATTTATGTTCGGTACAACCACAAATAAAACATTGGTCAATTTTTTTTGAATCTTTTTTCAATACTAATTATAAAACTTAATATCTATATTAATTATAATAATTTCAGGAAACAAATAAGTTATGATACCCATATGTAAATTTTAATTAATATTTAAAAAATTTATATAAAATAAAAACAATAGTTATTAGTGCAACTGTTACATATAATATTTTAAACTACAAGGATAAATTCTTGGATCTTAAAATAGATAAATTTTTAAATAAAAGCTTATATTCTGCATCATTGATAATTTTCTATTTTGTCTTAATGAGATAATTGGATCAATTGTTCCTGTAATCGGAGCTGGAATAGTATTTATTCTCCACGTTAATTATTTTGAATATGGTTTTACACTAAGTTAGCCTACTAGGTACGTCTAAACCTATATACTAGCAGTAATATTTTGTGATTACTACCGAGAACAAGATTTCCTATGGATTAGGATGTTCAAGTGGATCAGAGTCTTTCTTCTCTCTTTTTTTACCTAATTTTTCTAAAATTAAATCTTTTAAACCCATTCATAAGTATGTAGGTAGAAATCGCTTAAAAAGGTTGGCAGCTTTGACGAAACTATAAAAGACTGCCGGAAGCTGTCAACAAGACATTTTTCTACCCATGAATAAGGGATGGACACGAGTACCAATCCGAGAATTAGTTTATTTTAGAATCCAATTCTAAAAAAAGGATTGAAATAAATGAAACTTGTTACCATTAAACACTTATTAACTAAGATTTTCCTAGATTACATAATTTTATAACATAATAATTAGATTTTAACTATTCATCTTCAATTAGAATATTATTTAATATCCAGATTGATAATAATAGTTCTCATTTGATGAATAAGGCTCTGAAATAGGTCTAGTTTTTAAAATTTAATATAGCATACGCAAGTCCTACAGCATTAGGAGAACCACAGACAATAATTGTACCATTATAAACTATCAGTTTTAAGAAAAATAAAAGATTAGGAGAATTACTAATGTGCTTTGTGATTGTGCTCGTTTAGTTCTTCTACCGAACTAAAAGATTCGCTACATCGATAATTGTATTTCTTTTCATTACTGTCTTGTTGCGATGAAATTATTTATCACTTTGAAACAAGTTATTTATTGGTTGAAGCAGTAGGTTTCTATCAAGTTTATACTGAAATATTTTAAAAATAAATTTCAGTACTCAGTATTTTTAGTTTTAGTTTATTTATTTATCAATTTATTTAGAGTTTAAAGCATTAATTTAGAAATCGACAACACAATACTAATATGAAAATAAATGGAATGAAGAAAAATCACAGTAATGAATGGAAAACACGTTTATTGAAATACATTAAACTGATGTTTAAACCAACTTCTTGATTATATTATCAAAGATGATAGCAGCAACAACACTACCTCCATCGCCACCAACAATAACTGACATAAGAGACGATATCAACAACGTATTGAAAGAATGGCATTTTGGAACAGAAGACATGTTTGATAATGAGGATTTAGAATGTATGGCAGATGACATTATGAAGATAATTAATAAAAAATATCAACTACCACTAAAACAAAAACAATAAGAAATAAATTAAAAACTACAAAATAAGAACAATTTCATTAATCTAAAATGTATATATGATTAGAATATTGTCTTATCTATTTCTGCTTCCGTAATTCCAATAACCAAATGTTCATTTTCAATTTCATCTGAACAGATCAACAATAATGATATGTAGAGATGTCGCTCATATAATTCTGTTATTAACTGTTCAATATCTTTTTGTAATACATTGATATCTAATTTTAATATTATTGATTTATCGTTATCTCTAAGTATTTCATACTGAGAACTATAAAATTCAGAATTTTTATCATGAAATTTATATTTTATATGGTCTAAATTTTCTTTATTCATTTCATTTCTCTGATTTAATTCTTTTCTTTCTTACAATATAAGTATATTATTAATTCGATAATTGAACCACTTAATTATTGTTGTAAATCGAATTATGAAATACTACAAATTCTTTTCTTCATTTCTAAATTATTTTTTATTTGAATAATTGTTGCTGGTAATAGTGATGATTACTTTGTTATTACACAAAATTGATTAATTGAACTTTGTAATCATTGTATTTGGTAATATAGTATACAATCTGCCATTGGCGTGTATAGCTTGTGTTGAACTATTTTGAATATAATTGTAAAAGTAACATAACATAATTTGTTAAAATGTCTATATAATATTAATATAAAATAATCATTTAATTTATTTGTTTTTAGAATCACTTAAAAATTGAATAATTACAGGACCCAAGACATTCAATATGTCTAAAATAAATGAAATTTGAAATGGCAGTAAAAAACTATTTTGTTGTGCAATTGATCTTGCCTTTTCTAATGCATCTTCGATTGAACATTCTTCAGATAAGGATCTTAGGAATTCATAGGTAACTTTCCGTCCTACTGGTGTTTTTAATAGCTGTGGTGTAAGTAGATCCGTCCTTTTTTTAATGTTATCGGACATTAATTTTTATTGACTAGATTTGCTTTATTAATTTATCACTTATTAAAAATTAATCCTGATAATGAAAAATCGATAGATAATTGGATAAATACTTTAATATTCAATAATATAACCTACATTTGATGGATAAGGGTTCTAACCCCACTCCGAGAATTAGTATATTTTATTAGCCAATTATAAAAATGATACATGTAAATGAAAATTTGTTTGCTCTTTATTTCATTGTTGAAATAAAATAAATTTAAGTGATACTAATGGTCATACTATAATAAATTAGTTTAATTATTCAAATTGAGTTTAAAATATTTTCAAAAATTGGACAACTCTTATAAGTTCGATTATTTTTATTGACATGCATCACTATTGGGCCGCAGGTATCTATTGGGCAGGAAAGATTCTTTGCTCAAGCTTGTTCTATACACTGGACCTGCCCTTATTGTAAGTATGGCCTATATGGATCCTGGAAATTATGGAACTGATATTCAGGCAGGTGCTTCTCTTAATTACAGTCTTCTTTGGGTTGTTTGGCTCTCAAGTGGTATGGCCATGCTTCTTCAATATTTATCTGGAAAGGTTGGAATTGCAACAGGATTATCCTTACCAGAAATAATCAGAGAAAAACTCAAGAAAAAAAGGAAAAAATATCTTATACCTTACTGGTTGGCTGCAGAGACAGCAGTAGCTGCTACAGACTTGGCTGAATATTTAGGGACTGTCATTGCTCTTAATTTGCTATTTGGGATACCTATGATTTATGCTGCAATTTTTGGAGCTCTGGATGTAATTTTTATTTTGATGTTAGCTACACAACAGAGATTTCATATTATTGAAAGATTATTTGCACTGTTTGTATCAATAATAGGATTTGGGTATCTATATGAAATAATTATTATAAACCCAGACCCATCTGCTATTTTATATCATTCTTTCGTTCCTTCGCTTGGCAACAATAATGCTATCATTCTTGCTGTAGGCGTTATAGGAGCTACTGTGATGCCTCATGCTCTTTTTGTTCATTCTTGGCTTACAAAAAATAAGGCTCAAAACAAATCTCTGGAAGAAAGAAGGAAAATACGTAAACTTCATCTTTTAGAAAATGTTGTTTTACTGACAATTGCAGGTGTAATTAATGCAGCTATTATGATTATGGCTGCTGCTGCCTTTCATTCAGACAGTCCTAATGTCACTTCGATATCGGAAGCCTATAAAACTCTTGTACCATTGTTTGGTACAACCGCTGGAATAGTCTTTTTGATTACACTTCTTTCATCAGGCATTGCATCATCGGTTACAGGAACACTTGCTGGTCAGGCAATAATGGAGGGTCTGTTAGGAAAGAAAGTAAATGTTTGGTTGAGGAGAATTGTAACTCGCTTTATTAACGTTATTCCAACTACAATAGCAATACTTTTAGGTCTTGATCCACTTAATATATTGGTATATAGTCAAGTCGTTTTAAGCTTAATGATCCCTTTACCTATGATCCCACTTATTATAATTTCAACAGATAAAACATTAATGAACGAATTTGTAAATAGAAAAATTACTACAACTGTTGCAATCGTATTCGTTGGAATCATACTTGTATTCAATTCTTATTTGTTAGTAAATATAAAATAGAAGCTTCTTGGTATATTATTTCCATTTGTTCATTGTTAAAATTTTTTAACCACAACACACTACATTAATTAGCCATTCTTACATAATTATCAAGGATTGAAATTCAAGTTTGAAAAATATTTATTAATCAATAATAGGTTTTATTATTATATTAATCATAAAAATATAAACTTTGAATCTTCCATTAGAGCTATAGTCATTTAATATCTAACATCTTCATTTAATAAATAATTATTATTGAGTGAATCAACTAACAGAAAACTTCCTACATGGGATGATTATTACAAAAATGAAAAAATAGAAAAAATGCCTGGTATACTGAAAAACTATATTTTGTTTAGTGTAGTAAAGTTGATAAAAAATAGTAAATATTATTAAGTCTATATTTAAAAAGATAATTATTTAATAATAGTACTATTTACATTTCAATCCTTGTTTTAAGTTCTCTAAATTCATTTCCATCTTGTCAAGATAACCTATATCTTTCTTTTGTTCTTCTTGATTTATTCCTTCTATAGGAGATAATAGTAACACTTTTCCATTTGGAATTTCCTCTGCAAGAGTTTGAGATAACCTAGGGTCTTTGAGTTCTTCAGAATAAATTATATCTATTCCAAGATCTTTTGCTAATGAAATAGTTTTTACGATTTGTTGGGGAAGAATTTCACCTTCTGAAGCTAGTCCATGAACTGCATGTTGATTCAAACCATATCTATTTGCAAAATACTGAAATGCTTCATGAAACGTAATGAAGTCATGTAGTTCACAATTAGCCAATGATTTCTTTATTAAAGTATCTAGGGCATCAAGTTGTTGATTGAAATTTTCAGTATTTTGCTCATATGCTTTTGTATTATTAGGATCTAATTTGATAAGTGCATTACTAATTGTTTTAGAAATATTTTTTACTAAAATTGGATCCAACCAAATATGAGGATCGTATCTAGATATATGATCATAAATCTGGTCAGTGCTCTTTGTATTTTCTGATTTTAGTTTACCTAATTTTATAAGTTGTAAATCTTTGCTAATATCAACAAGAAATGAATTGCGAAACTGTTCTTTCTTACCAAGCCATGAATCAAAACCTATTCCATTGTATATAATCATGTCAGCTTGAGTAATGTCAGGAATTTGTTGTGGAGTTATTTCCCAATCATGTGGTTCAACACCAATGGGTATGACAGATGTTACTACAGTGTTATTTCCACCTATTTCTTTTGCAATTTCATAAAAGGGGTAAAACGAAGCAATTACGTTAATTTTTTCTGTATCTTGTTTTTCACTACTTTCATTTTGTTGAGCATATCCATTTGATATACTAGATAGCATTAGAATATATAGTACAATAAAGACTAGTTTCATATTATCTATTAAGAATTATTATGTATTTAAGATTTGCTTAATAACTATTATGAATAATTAATCAAAAATTATTAATAAGTTTAGATAGAATAATAATACATTTAAAAATTAATGTATTCGTTAAATTCGGGTTAGATTAATATGGAGGTTCGTCTAAACGTAATGAATAATATCAAAAAATATTGATCATAGTATGACATAATTCCAAAGTATTTTTTAGGATTGATTGATTTTATTACTTATAATAAATGTTTATTTGAAAAATTCTTTTTTCTATTTATTTGAGAAACCAATGTCACTATCGACAATGAACAAAATGCCAATTTCTATATATTATTATAGTACATTTTAAAAGCGAGAAATATTATTGTTTTTGATTATTAATTAGAATAAACTATTATTAAATATATTTAATTATTCAAATTAATACTATGTAATAATAAATCTAACAGTAAAATATTTGTTTATTTGACTTTTTTTGGAATAATCTTTATTCTCTTTGGAAATACACAGATAAATTTGTTCCAAGTTTCTCTCAAGAAGAATCTCAAAATCAAACCAAAATAAATTCTATTATTCTGACTGCTAAGTTGTTTGGTGAAACTTACAAGTGGACAGAAGATGATGGCAATAAATTTGTTAATCCAACTTTGAATTTAACTTCAGCGGTAGACAATCAAATTACTGTAAAAAGTTTACAAAATGATTCTGAAGAACATGAAATAATAATAGAAGGTATTACGTCTGATGGAGATAAAGAGGAATTAGTAGCAAAAGAGGAATTAGTAGCAAGCGATGAAATAAAAGGTGGTTCATCTAACACGATTAAATTTAATCCAGAAGATGTTCAGGATGAGGATTATCAATCCTTTGAATAATATTGTGAATACCATCCAGACACAATGAGAGGAAAGATATCAATAACACAATAAATTTAGTATATTTTTAATTTATTTAGTACAATTAAAGTCGGATTTATTGAATATTTTGTTACTCTTTCTTCTTCTTCAAGATGAATATCAGGGATCTATAACACTATTCTTCTTGACAGAGAAAGGATCGTAGATTTAGCATTAAGACTTAAAGACAGATAAATAAATAATACTTAACTTTAAATGTAACTTTTAATATAATTATTTTTTATCGATAATTAAAAAAGAAAAATTAAGATGTCTTAGTTAATTCAAAATGATCTATTATCTCATCATCATTATTTGAATGAAAATCTCCAACTATAGTCTTTCCATTATTTTCTAGATCTAGATTAAGAAATCCATATACATTATCCTGTTGTATTACAAAGTAATCTTCAAATTCTTTGATCTGAGCTAGTTCGTCTCCTGCTGTTCCAACTGTCAGGAATATTATGCCATCTGGATTTTCATAATATGATGATGAGTCATCAGAAACGATAGGTTGAGGTACTGCTTTCTTACCTGTCTCATCATCTATTTCCTCATTATACAGAATTGGATATGTTCTCTCATAATATTGATTATGACTTGAAATAACCATGTCTATTCCATATTTTTCAAATAACGGCAAAAAGGTGTCTCTTAATTCCTCTGCCTCTGTTACGTCTAGAGCAGTTGAATAATATGGTTTATGCTGATGTACAATTATCCAATCTATATTAGAATTTTTTGATGCATTTTTTAAATCATTTTTGATGAATTTATATTGTTCGCTTCCTTTATTGAAAGGATGTTCAGTAGATAAACTGATAAAATGAATATTTGCAAAGTCGTTAGAATAATAAGGTGTTGTTAGATTATGATATGTAATTATCTGTTTATATAATTTAGAAAATTCGGTATCATGATTTCCTATTGCAATCTTCATCTTCTCTTTTATAGGTGTAGACATTTTACTCCAACATTTGATAGATTTTACATCTTTAACATGGTCTCCTGTTGTAATTATCAACTCGGGGTTAATTTTGAGTATATTTTCAATAGTATCTTCTGTTTCATCATTACAATAAAAATCACCAACAGCTACTATATTGAAATCTTGGTTTGCAAGAAGAGGATTGTGTCTTTGGCCAAATACAGATAAGATATTAGTATTAAATAAAAAAAATAATACAAACAACGAGAGAATTGAAATTTTGGTAATATGCTTTGACCATCTAAAAGGATTGATAGTAAGGAAATTATTATTATGAGTATTATTATTTTCATTCATTTTCTTTAACACATTATGTAATTACTATCAATTTTACTTCCTATAATTAAAGATAGGATTGATTCTCAGGAAAGAGAATAAAAATGTATTTATGTTTTAGTTAATATTATTTTACTTACACTGCAGTAGGTTAGGATACCTTAATCCATCATAACAGAAATTTATATTATGATGATAATTTTTACATATAATTATTAAGTAAAAAGTCAACATAAATTTTTATGAACATTTTTTCTTTATAATCAATCAAAACTAAAGTTATATCAATACCACTAATTAAATTGGTCTTATATTTACATTATTCAATTATATTAGTTATTTTAAAAAGCAAATTACGTTGACTATAATTCTAAAGAAAATTATTGGAAAATAATTATTATTTATAGTAATATGATCGTATATTACTTGAACTTATTATGATCAAATGTGGGAATAAGCAATGGTCTATAGTCAAATTAGAAGTAATAAATAGATATAAATTCAGAACAAATAATATATATTTAAGATTCTCATATTTTAATAGCTGTCACGTTTATACCATTATATACTATCAAAGCAAAAGAAGGAAAAACTAAAAAATGATCTATTAATAACATTAACAAATATCAAAAATTTGTTACTGAAAATCAATAACATAGTTAAATGCACGAAATATACTGGTGCTTCTGAATTAATTATTAATTTATATAATTTAGATAATTAGTTAATTTTAATAAATTTACTTTAATGAATTTTTATTAGGTTATTAATACTTTATTTTATTTTATAATATTTCTAATTGGTCTAAGGAGAGCAGTTGAAATTATTTCTTTATTCTTGTCAAAATTGTTTGAAAATGATGAATTCAACAACCACATAGGATTTGATAATCCCTTTACAGGAAGGACTAACACAAACCAACATACACTATAAATAAATTGTTTAGTATTCTTCTTTGGAATATCATTTGACATTTGATTACTTAATGGGTATTGATGTAATTTCAGTTTTGAAAGATTATATAGAAAAAAAATGTGATAAACAGTTTCTATTGATTTTTTACTATAAATAATAATCAAATGTAAGAATAATTATCATAATCTAAATAGAGATGGTAATTTCTGTTATCAAAAGGTTTACCTTCAAAAATAATTGGTACTAAACGAAATATACAAATTAATTCAAAATGTGATATTTCTATCAACATCTGGAATCTAGTGGAATCCAACTTTGTTTTTGTTACTCTTAGGAGATAAATCATTAGTACTTTCTTTATCTGCATTCTTTCCTTCATCTTTTATTGAAAAATATCATCAAGAGGTACTACATTACAAACAAACCTACTACAATTACTAATAAAGAATACAAGAAATCTACTGTTAACTAAGTGATTCATTCTCATTAATAATAGAATACAAAGATATAAACATATTCAGATCCTAACTTTAGGTATTTATTTTATATTATGAAATCTTTTACTTGTTTCCCATTTGTCTTACTTAATATATGACATAAGAAATTACATGGTATGTTTTTGAAAACTATATCTTCAGCTTTCATATCATGAGCACTTATTACATGTTCAGCTGCCATCGTTAAAACTTCCTCTCTTGTTTCACCTTTAATTATATAATCACAATCTAATCCTGTTTCACGACAAGAGAGTATTATATATGCCATTGATATATTTACATTTTAGAAGGTAATAAGTTAATCTGATTATAGTAATAACATGAGATTTTAAGTATTTATTGAAATTTAAACGATAAAATACAAAAATATTTCTAAAACTATGAAAGAGACTTAATTTAACTGTCCCAATTAATCAAGGGTTCAAATCCCACACAACATATTTTGCAGATCTATTTACATCTTATTTGATTATTTTCTTTTTATTTCCTGAATTCTTTCACTAAAATAATAGTTGATCAGACAAATGGGTTAATTTTCATGATATGATTTATGACATTATAAAGCCACGAATATCATTGCAGGATTAGAGTCCCATTCCCAGCGTCCAACTCGTGAATTCATATTTTGTTAATCTTCAAGGTTTATTTGTATAAATGAAACCAATTTTCTATATAATGAAATGAAAAGTATATAGTCAATAGTATTAATCTTAATATGATTTGATTATGAAATAGTATACATGTCTTCCACTAAAAAAGATAATGTAAAAGAAAATACCAACCAATTTAAGGAAAACACAGATAGATATTTAGAACAACAAAGACAACAATATAAGGATACAACATCCAATATATCAAACACTACAGAAAAAATTAACGAAAGTGTAAATAAATTTCAAGCAGATAATAAAAGAGTTTTAGCAAATAATGTAGATACTTTCAGAAAATACCAAGAACAAATAAACAAAACAACACAAGAAATAACACAAAATTCTATAGAGTTACAAAAGAATATTCTTAATACATATCAATCCTCATATACGCAATTTTGGGATAACATCAATAATAACTCTTACTGGAAAAATTTCAATATACCACAAAGATATTCTGAAACATCTGATACAGTAAACAAAAATATACAAAATTGTACAGTAAATGCAACAAACTTTCTAAATGAAATCACTGTTGGTGGTATTGAGAATTTTAATAAATCAATAGAACTAACACAAAGATATTACAATGATATTGTGCAAAATAATTTCAATTATGCACAAAAAATAGAAAGATCATACAATAGACAATAGAAAATACAAATTTTTTCTTTCTTTTTGATTATTATAATATCATTGTTTTTTTGATCTT
>Ga0210076_1000232_pt1 | contig 12761 bp, 12 predicted proteins | sample MayberryNW_Catta_3_FD_184876 | JGI IMG/M metagenome (GOLD analysis project Ga0210076, IMG submission 184876) | Wetland microbial communities from San Francisco Bay, California, USA, that impact long-term carbon sequestration -... | ecosystem: Environmental > Aquatic > Marine > Wetlands ... | reverse complement strand
GGCTGCGGTCGGATACGCGGTGGGGAGCGCTGCGGGGCTCGCACTGATGCTGCTGCGGGTCGAGCCGGACGGGATCGTCGCGGTCGGCTGGGGGATGATGCTGAACGGGACGATCGCGCTCCTCGTGCCGGTCGTGGGGCTGGCCTGGAGGGCCCGGGCCACGCAGATGCCGCGCGCTGCGGTGCGGCCGACGGGACCGCCGCTCTCCTCGCGGCTAGGGGTCTTCGCCACCGCAGCGTCGCTTCCGATCGCCCTCCAGCTCCTGTACGTGATCTGCATCCCCTTTGCCGGGCGGCTCGGCTCCGGGTCGGTCACGAGCTTCGGCTACGCGTACCTCGCCGCCGCCAGCCTGGTCTCGGTGACCGCGGTCTCCCTCGGCCTCGTCACCTCCGTGCCGCTCGCGCGGAGCGGCCTCTCGCCGGAGCTCTCCGCGCGGCACGTCGTCTCGTCCTCGTGGATCGCCCTCGTGTTCATCGGTGCCGCCTCGGGCGTCTTCGCGCTGGCGGGGGCGGACGTCGTCGAAGCGTTCCTGGGCGGGGCGTACGGAGGGGACATCGGGGCGGAGGTCGGCCGGCTCGTCGTGGTCCTCGCTCCCTGGATGGTGGTCTCGGTCGGTGTCAACGTCGCCTTCCCGCTCGCCTTCGTGATCGAGCGCCTGCGAGCGCTCCCGCTGATCGCCGTCGCCGCTCTCGCCGTCCACGTCCTCGTCGCGTGGCTGGGAGTGGAGGTCGCGGGCCTCGACGGGCTCGCGATCGCCCTCGCGGCGACCACCTCCCTCGTCCTCGCCGCGCTGCTGGCCGAGCTCGGCGCCCTCGCGGTCGCCGCACGCGGCCTGGCGGTCGCGGCCGGGGTCATCGCGTGTCTGTCCGTGCTCGGGTTCCTCCCGCCCGCGCTCGTCCTCGGCTCGTCCGCGGCCGCCCTCGTCGGGCTCGTGGCCTACGTCGCCCTCGTCGGTGTGCTGCGGCCCGGCGGGCTCAGGACGTCGTGGGAATACCTACGGGCGCTTCGCTAGCGGCCTCCGCGTACACCGCCTCGTGCAGGCGGGCCGTCTCCTCCCAGCGGAACTCCGCGGCCCGCGCGAGCCCCTTCTCCCGGAGCTCCTGCGAGCGCTCGTCCGCCTCCAGGATCCCTGCCGCGATCGCCTCCACGTCCGTGGGGTCGAAGAGGACGGCCGCGTCGCCGCAGACCTCGGGGATCGCCCCGGCGTTGGCGGCCGCGACCGGGCAGCCGCAGGCCATCGCTTCGAGGGGAGGCAGTCCGAACCCCTCGTAGAGGCTCGGGAACACGAGGCAGGCCGCGCGCCGGTAGAGCGCGGCGACGCGCTCCGACGAGACCGTGCCGAGACGCGTGACTCCTTCCGGAAGCGGATCCAGCCGCTCGAGGTCGCCGCCGGTGAGGACGAGGCGCAGGCGCGGCCGGGTCTCGCGGAGCGCGGTGAACGCCTCTAGCAGCCGCGCGTGGTTCTTGTGAGGCCAGGGCCGCGCCGGATAGAGGATGAAGGGCTCGCGCTCGTCGTCGCCCGGCCGGAAGAGCGTGTGATCGACTCCGTGCGGCACGACGTGGACACGCGTGGGCTCGAGCTCCAGCAGCTCGACCGCTCGCTGGCGGACGAACTCGCTGGTCACGATCACGGCCGCGGCCGTCTGCGCCGCGCGGTCGTACGCGATCCGCCGGAACGAGCGACGACCCGGCCCGAAGAAGTCGGGAAGGTCGCGGTGCTGCACGTCGTGGAGGGTCACCACCGTCGGCAGCTCCGTGCGTGGCAGCGGGACGGTGAGTGCGTAGTGGACGACGTCAAGGTGCTCGAGGGTCGACTTCACGTCGCGGGAGCGGAGCGCCGAGACCGCCATCGCGGGAATGCGCGACGGGCCGCGGCTGGCGACCCGCGACTCCCGCACCTCGACCGCCGGCAGCCCCCCGGCCGCGTCCGCCGCGTGCGCGGGGACGAAGGCCGCGTACTCGTGCGTGCCCACCGAGGCGAGCGTGCGCGTGAGCTGGCGTGCGTACGTCTCCGATCCGCCGAGGTCGCTCGGCGCCAGGGTGAGCAGGGAGATGCCGACGCGCACGCTCGGATCCTAGGCGAGTCCGGTCCCGTCCGATCGGGTGCTCGCGCCGCGGGCCGGCTCCGCCGAGGCGCGCGGCTAGAATGCCGCGATGCCACCCGGCGGAGCGGAAAGTGCTAAATCTGCAGGCACTTCCGTCGACGTCGAGGAGCTCTTCCAGATGCTCCGGGAGGAGGTCCGGCGCTCCGGCTCGGATCCCGGCGCCGCGGGAGGTGGCCCGGACGAGCGGCGTGCGGCGCGTGCGGAGGCCGAGCGGCTCTGGCCCGTGTCGGCCGACCGCTCCCTCCGACTCCGTCCGGGCGTGCGCGGTGGGCTCGGCACGCCCGTCAAGGCCGTGCTCCGGAAGCTCATGCGCTGGTACGTGGAGCCGCTCGCGTACGACCAACGCTCGTTCAACGCCTCCGCCCTGCGCCTGATCGACGACCTCCAGGAGCAGGTCGAACGGCTGGAGGCGGAGCTCGAGCAGCTGCGCGCCGCCCGTCCGTAGCACGCGTGGGCGGGGCGGCAGCAGAGCCGATGGAGCGCGAGGGCTTCTACCGGCGGGTCGTCGGCGAGCTGCTCGAGCGGGGTGACATCCGTCCCGAGATGGCAGTCGTCGTCGTCGGAGGAGGAGAGCTCGACCGCTCCGTGCTCGCGGGCCACGGCTTCACGGACGTGACGCTCACGAACCTCGACCCGGCCCGGGGGGACGTCGAGGACGCCGAGGCGCTCTCGTACGAGGACGGGCGCTTCGACTTCGGGGTCGTCTCCGCGGCGCTCCATCACTGTCGCTCCCCCCACCGGGCGCTCGTGGAGCTCTACCGCGTGTCCCGGCTGGGGGTGCTCGCGCTCGAGGCGCGTGACTCGACGCTGATGCGGCTCGCGAACCGGATGGGCGTCGCCGAGGAGTACGAGCTGACGGTCGTGGCGGCGGAGGGCTTCCGGGCCGGAGGAGTCGCCAACAGCGCGGTCCCGAACTACGTGTACCGCTGGACCGAGCGCGAGGTGGAGAAGACGATCAGGTCGGCCGCACCCGAGCGCCGGCACCGTTTCGTGTGGTTCCGCGAGCTCGAGCTGCCTCTCTCGATCCTCGAGGCGACCGGGAAGAGCGCGTGGCGCTTCGCCCGCTGGCCGCTTCGCGCGCTCGTGACGGTCTTTCCCGGCCAGGCGAATCTCTTCGCGTTCGCCGTGCTGAAGGAGGACCTGCAGCCCTGGATGCGGACCGAGACGGAGCCCGACGCAGCGGAGATCCGCCGCCGGCTCGGCGTCGGCTGAGTCGGCGGACGGCGCCGATAGAATGCCTCGATGGCCGTCGACGGAGCGAAAAATGCGCCATCTGCAGGGTTTTTCGTCCTCGGCAGGCCCGCCGGAACGCGTGGGCTGAGGCCGGCAGCTGCGGCGGCCGAGCCGCACCCGAGGTAGCCGATGCGGATCGCCGTCGTCAGGCCGCAGGTGCCGTTCGCCCGTGGGGGTGCGGAGATCATGGCCGACCGGCTCGTCCACGAGCTGCGCGAGCGTGGGCACGAGGCCGATCTGGTCACGGTTCCCTTCAAGTGGTACCCGGGCGCGCGGGTGCTGACGCAGGCCTTCCTGTGGCGGCTGCTCGATCTCGACGAGGCCGACGGGCGGCCGATCGACCTCGTCATCGCCACGAAGTTCCCCTCGTACCTCGTCCGTCACCGCGACAAGCGCGTCTGGCTTCTCCACCAGTTCCGTCAGGCCTACGAGCTCGACGGGACGGCGCTCGGTCAGTTCGGCGACGCTCCCGAGGACCGGGCGCTCCGCCGCAAGGTGCAGGCACTCGACCGCACCGCCCTGGGCGAGGCGACGCGGCTCTTCGCGACCTCCCGGAACGTCGCCGACCGGCTGCAGCGCTCGACCGGCCTCGACGCCGAGGTGTTGCCCCATCCGCCCCAGGAGCTCGCCTACCGGTGCGAAGGGTACGGCGACTTCGTGCTCTCCGTCAACCGGCTCGACCGGGCGAAGCGCATCGACCTCCTGCTCGAGGCGGCGGCGCTCGACCCGGCGCTCGAGGTCGTGATCGTCGGCGACGGCCCCGATCGCGGGCGTCTGGAGGAACTCGCGCACGCCCGTTCGCTCGACGGGCGCGCCCGCTTCGCGGGACGCGTCGCCGAGGACGAGCTGGCGGATCTCTACGGCCGCTGCCTCGCCGTCTACTACGCACCCGTCGACGAGGACTTCGGGATGGTCCCGTTCGAGGCGTTCCTCTCGGAGAAGCCGGTCCTGACGACGACGGACGCCGGCGGGCCGCTCGAGATCGTGAGCGACCGCGGCACCGGCCTCGTGGTGTCGCCCGATGCCGCCGAGCTCGCTCGCGCGGCGGGCTGGCTGCGCGAGCACCGCGCCGAGGCGGCGGAGCTCGGGCGTGCGGGGAAGGCGATCGCGGAAGGTGTCACGTGGAGCCGGTCCATCGACAGGCTGCTCGCGTGAAGGTCGCGTACTTCTCTCCGTTCCCGCCGGAGCGCACCGGTGTCGCCGACTACTCCGCGCTCCTCGCGCCTGCGCTCTCACGGCGGCTCGACGTCGCGGTTCAGCGCCGCGGCCGAAAGCGTGCTCCGCGCAGCGCGGACGTCTGCCTGTACCACGTCGGCAACAACCCCGACGCGCACGCGTGGATCGTCGATGCTCTCCGCCGGCATCCGGGCGTCGTCGTGCTCCACGACTTCGTGCTGCACCACCTCGTCGCGGGAATGACGGTCGGGCGCCGCGACGGCCACGGCTACCTCGACCTGATGGAGCGCGAGCACGGCGTCGTGGGGCGGCTCCTCGCCCACGGTGTGCTCGACAAGCGCATCCCGCCTCTGTGGGAGTCCCGCCCGGAGGAGTTTCCGCTCGCGTCGTTCGTCCTCGAGCACGCGACCGGGCTGATCGTCCACTCGCAGACGGTGGCGGGCCTCGCGCGGGCGGCGGGATACGAGCGCCGCATCTGGGTGATCCCGCACCCGGCGTGGCCGGTGCCCGAGGTGGCGCCGGAGCGCCACAGCGCCGACCTCGTCGTCGGCTGCTTCGGCGTCGTCAACTCCAGCAAGCGGATCCCCGAGCTGCTGGAGGCGTTCGCGCGCCTTCGCCAGCGCCACGGTGCCGTGACGCTCCTGCTGGTCGGCCCTACCTCCCCGGGCTTCGACCTCGACCGCAGGCTGCAGCGCCTGGGGCTCGGCGGCGAGGGCCTCGTGCGCGAGGGCTGGGTGGACGAGCGGCGGCTGTGGGCGCTGATGTCCGGCGCCGACGTGTGCGTCAATCTCCGGCATCCCACGATGGGGGAGACGTCGGGCAGCGTGATCCGCGCGCTGTCGCTCGGCAAGCCGCTGGTGGTCAGCGACGTGGGCTGGTTCTCGGAGCTCCCCGAGGGAGTCGTGCTCAAGATTGCCGTCGACGACGGCGAGACGGATGGGCTCGAGGCCGCCCTCGAGCTGCTCGTGACGCGCGAGGACGCGCGGGCCGAGATGGGGCGTGCCGCCCTCGAGCTCGCGCGGCGCGACCACGACCTGGACCGCGTCGCCGACCTCTACGCCGCCGCGCTCGAGGAGGCCGTCGGCGGCCCCACCGTTGCCGACGCGGTCCTGCGCGAGGTCAGCGAGGCAGCCGCCGAGGTCGGGATCGAGCCGTCGACACCCCAGGCCTCCGAGCTCGCCGAGCGTCTCGTCGAGGCCGACCTTGCGCCGTAGCCTCGGCCGGATCCCCGTCTGGGTCTGGCTCGGTGCGATCGTCGTGGTCTCCGCGCTCTTCCGCGGCGTGCTCGTGCGCGGGATCGTCGCGCCCTTCATCATCGTGGACGAGATCCTCTGGTCGGAGGTGGCTCGCGGGATCGCCGAGTCGGGAGAGCCGCTCGTCCGGGACACGCCCGATCCGGGCCTCGGCGTCGTCTACCCGCTCGTGATCGCTCCCGCCTATCTCCTGTTCGACGGCCTCGTCGACGCGTATGCGGGCGTGAAGGCGATCAACTCGCTCGCGATGTCACTGGCCGCGATCCCGGCCTACTTCCTCGCCCGCAGGGTGGTCGGGAGGTGGCTCGCGCTCCTCGCCGCCGTCCTCGCCGTCGCCGTGCCGTCGCTCGCGTACACGGGCACCGTCATGACCGAGAACGTCTACTACCCGCTGTTTCTCGCCGTCACGCTCGTCCTCGTCCTCGTGCTGGAGCGGCCCTCCGGCTTCCGGGTCGGGCTCCTCCTCGCACTCGTCGCGCTCGCCTTCGCGACACGTGTGCAGTCGGCCGCGTTCGTGCCCGCGATCCTCCTCGCTCCCCTCCTCCTCGCCGTGTTCGAGAAGGACGTCCGCGGCCTGCTCGGCCGCTTCCGGCTCCTGTACGGGTCGCTCGTCGTCCTCGGAGCCCTCGCGGTGGTGGTCAGGCTCGTCACGGGGCGCTCTCCGCAGGATCTCCTGGGCGCCTACGAGCCGGTCGGCGAGGCCGAGTACGTGCTCACCGAGGTGCTCCGCTACCTCGCGTGGCACGTCGCGGAGCTGACGCTCTACGTCTTCGTCGTCCCGGTCGCCGCGACGATCGTCCTCGTCGCGCGCGCTCGCTCGCTCGACCGGCCGCTGCAGGCGTTCCTGGCCGCGACGGTCGCGCTCACGGTCTGCTTCGTCCCCGTCGTCGCGGCGTTCGCGTCCGTGTTCTCGCAGCGGATCGAGGAGCGAAACATGTTCTACGTCGCGCCGCTCCTCCTGATCGCGCTCCTCGCGTGGGTCGAGCGCGGAGCTCCGCGCCCACGCGTGCTGGCCGGCGCGGCCGCTGCGGCGAGCGCCATCGTCGTGATCCTGATCCCGTTCGACCGCTTCGTCACGACCTCGGCGATCACCGACACGCTGATGCTGCTGCCTCTCTGGTCGCTCCAGGACCGGATCGGGGAGGAGTGGATCGCTCCCGCGGTGCTCCTCCTGGCGGCATGCCTCGCCGCCGCGTTCCTCGTGGTGCCGCGCCGGTTCGCGATCGTGCTCCCCCTGCTCGTGCTCGGACTCTGGGCCGTGTCGCTGAAGCCCATCTGGTGGGGGAAGCACGGCTTCGAGCGCTTCTCGCGCGGCGTGCTGTTCCAGGGGATCCGCGCGCCGGAGCGGGACTGGGTTGACCGCTCGCTCCCGGACGGTGCCTCCGCCGCATTCCTGTGGACCGGGCGGACCGACCGGATGACGGTGAACCAGAACGAGTTCTTCAGCAAGGGAGTCGGGCCGGTCTACTACCTGCACGCGCCGACCCCGGGAGGGCTCCCGGAGACGCGCGTCACGATCGATCCGGAGACGGGCCTCGCCACGCTGCCCGGCGGAGCGGCCGTCACGGACGACTACCTGCTCGCCGACGCGACGTTCGAGCCCGTCGGCGAGCGGCTTGCGCTCGACGTCGGCTGGGGCGTCACCCTGTGGCGGGTGGACCCCCCGCTCGTCTCCGCCACACTGATCGCGGGCCTGTATCCGGACGACACGTGGTCGGGGAAGACCGTGACCTACGAGCGTCGGCGCTGCGAGCCGGGACGCCTCGTCGTCGAGCTCTCGAGCGACGGGAGCCTGTTCTTCGAGCCGCAGACGGTCGTCGCGCGGTCGGGCAGCGAGGTCGTGGGCCGCGTCCGGCTGCCGGCGGGAGGCCAGGTGGCGCTCGCGATCCCGCTCGCGCCGGGCCCGGGGGAGGGCGAGTGCAGGGTCACGTTCACGGTGACGCCGACCGGGATCCCCTCCGAGATCACCGGGGGCGAGAGCGACGACGACCGCGTCCTCGGCGCTCACTTCAACCGCTTCCGGTACACGCCCGCCGCTCGATGAGGATCGCGTTCGACGTCTCGCCGCTGTCCCACCAGCTCCTCGGGATCGGGAACTACATCCGCGGGTCGCTCGGCGGCCTCGTCGAGGTCGCCGGCGACGACCACGAGATCGTCGCCTTCGCGCCCACCAGCCTTCGCGGGCCGGAGCGGATCCGTGCTGCGCTCGAGGGGATCGAGGTCGAGCTGCGCACCTGGCGGCTCCCGCTCTCGCACGCCGCGCGAACCGCCTGGAGCGGCCTCGGCCGGCCGGCAACCGAGCGACTGCTCGGCGACTTCGACGTCCTCCACTTCAGCGACTGGATGTTCCCGCCCCAGCGCGAAGGGGTACGGGCGACGACGATCCACGACCTCGTCCCCCTCCACCACCCCGAGTGGACGACCGCCAGGACTCGCTCGATGCACGCACGCAAGTACCGAAACGCGGCGCGGACGTGCGACGTCGTGTTCGTGAACTCCGAGTACACCGGGCGGGACGTGGTGGCGACGCTCGAGGTGGACGCCGACCGCGTCAAGGTCGCGCGGCCGGCGACGAAGGAGGTCTTCACGGCGGACGGCCCCGCCGCCGACCTCGGCGCCCCGTACGTGCTCACGGTCGCGACGCTGGAGCCCCGCAAGAACCTGCAGTCGCTCGTCGAGGCACACCGGCTCCTCGGCGGCGACATCCTGCTGACCGTGGTGGGGGCGGAGGGCTGGGGGGAGCAGCCCTTCCTCGAGGATCCGCGTATCCGGCGCCTCGGGTTCGTCTCCGACGAGGAGCTCGCACGCCTCTACCGGGGCGCCGCTGTCGCGGTCTACCCGTCCCGCTTCGAGGGGTTCGGGATTCCCGTGATCGAAGCGATGGCCTGTGGCTGCCCGGTGGTCGCGTCCGCACACCCTTCGCTCGACGAAGCGAGCGGTGACGCCGCGATTCGCGCCGACCCGGAGCGGCCTGATTCGATCGCCGCGGCCATCGAGCAGGCATTGGCCGAGCGCGAGCGCCTCGGCACCGCCGGCCTCGAGCACGCCCGGGGCTTCACGTGGCGCGCGGTCGGGCAGATCTTTCTCCGCGGCTACGAGGAGGCTGCCTCGTGAGAAGGCCGGAAGAGGTCTTCGTCGTCGTCCATCGCCCCGACGCCGCCGGGCCTGCGTTCCTCGTCCTCGAGCGGTCGCCGGAGCGCCAGGGCTACTGGCACCTCGTCGCGGGGGCTCTCGAGCCGGGCGAGGACGCTTCGGCAGCGGCCGTGCGGGAGCTCCGCGAGGAGACGGGGCTCGACGCGAACGTCACGGACCTCGGCCGGAGCTACGTGTACTCGCTCGAGGAGGAACCTCCGGACGTCCGCGCGCGCTTTGCGCCGGATGTCGTCGAGATCGCGGTCACGGCCTACGTGGCGGAGGCGCCCTCGGGCTGGGAGCCAACCCTCGACGAGGAGCACGTGGCCTACAGGTGGTGCTCGGCCGCCGAGGCAGTCGCGCTCCTCTTCTACCCGGAGCCGCGGGACGCCGTGCTGGCCACGGCGCGGCTGATCGGGGCGGTCGCATGAGGGTCGGGATCGACGTCTCGCCGCTCGTCCAGACGCGCGCCGGTACGGCGCGTCACGTCCGAGGCCTCGTCGGCGCCCTCGGAGGAAGGCCCGGGCTCGACCTCGAGCTGCTCTCGTTCGGAGGCCCGGGACGCGTCTCGAGCGTGGCGCGCGACGCCGCCTGGTACCCGGTGGGCCTGCCGCAACGGGCGCGCGGCCTCGATCTCCTGCACTGCACGACGTTCCGCGGCCCGGCGCGCTCCGGCGTCCCGACCGTCCTGACCGTCCACGACCTGGCGATCCTCCGCACGCCTGAGGCGTTCCCCCGCTGGCACCGTCTGTACGGCAGCTCCGGCCTGCGAAGGGTGCTGCGCGCGGCGGACGCGGTGGTCGCTGTCTCGCAGTTCACGCGGGACGAGCTCGGGGCGCTCACCGACGTCGCTCCCGAGCGCGTGCGGGTGGTCCCGAACGGGGTGGACGCGGTCTTCGCCGCGGATGGCGTCGCGGCCGAGGGCGACTACGTCCTGGCGGTGGCGACGCTCGAGCCGCGCAAGAACCTGGGCCGAACCGTCGAGGCGGCGCGGTTGGCAGGCGTCGAGCTGCGCGTCGTCGGCGCACGCGGCTGGGGCGATGTCGAGGTCGAGGGCTGGGTGGGGGAGCTTCCGGACGCGGAGCTCGCCGCGCTCTACCGCGGCGCGCGCTGCGTCGTGTACGCCTCGCTGTACGAGGGCTTCGGCCTTCCCGTCCTGGAGGCGATGGCCTGCGGGACGCCGGTCGTGACGTCCCTGGGGACGGCGATGGAGGAGGTCGCGGGCGGAGCCGCGGTGCTCGTCGACCCGCAGGACGCGACCGCCATCGCCTCCGGGATCGAGGAGGCCGCGACCCGCCGCGACGAGGTCGTCCCGGCCGGGCTCGCACGTGCGGCGGAGTTCACGTGGGGCGCCTCGGCGGACGCGGTCGAGGCGCTCTGGAGAGAGCTCGCGTGACAACGGTCGTCGTCGACGCCGACGTCCTGGGCCGCCAGCGGACGGGCGACGAGACGTACGTGCGGAACCTGCTCCGGGAGCTCGCTCCCCTTGCGTCGGAGGCGGAGCTCCGCCTCGTTGCCGTCACGCGCCGTCCGGACCTCGTCCCCGCGGGTATCGAGTCCGTCGGGCTCGGGATGCCCCTGCAGGAGCTGCGGATGGCGTTCTCGCTCCCGCGGGAGCTCCGCCGGCTCGGCGCCGCGCTCTGCCACACGCAGTACGCACTCCCCCTCCGCCCTCCCTGCCCGTGCGTCGTCACCGTGCACGACCTCTCGTTCGCGCGCGCCTCCGGGCTCATGGGGCGAAAGGACCGGCTCGTTTTCCGCCATGTCGTCCCGCGCGCGGTGCGGAGGGCCGCTCGGGTCCTCACCGTCTCGGAACGGTCGAAACGGGACCTGGTCGAGCTCTACGAGATTCCCCCTGGGAAGGTGATCGTGACGCCGAACGGCGTCGATCCCGCGTTCACGCCGGGCGAGGGCGCGCACGACTACGTGCTCGCGGTCGGGGCGATCCAGTCGCGGAAGAACCAGGCCGCGGCGCTCGAGGCAGCGGACGCGGTGGGCCTCCCCCTCGTCGTCGCGGGCCCGGAGAAGGATGCGGCGGTCGCGACGGAGCTCAGGCGCCGTGGCGCCCGGGTGGAGGGTTACGTGGACGGCGAGCGGCTGGTCGAGCTGTACCGCGGCGCAGCCTGTCTCGTCCAGGCCTCGCGCTATGAGGGCTTCGGCCTGCCCGTCCTGGAGGCGATGGCGTGCGGGACGCCGGTCGTCGCCGTCCCCGAGCCCGCGCTCCTGGAGGTCGCCGGTGACGCCGCGCTCGTGGTCCCCGAGGATCAGCTCGCGGAGGGGATCCGCCGCGCCGTCGAGGAGCGCGACCGTCTCGTCGCAGCCGGCCTCGAGCGTGCACGGCAGTTCAGCTGGCGGCGAACCGCCGAGCGGACGCTGGCCGTGTACCTGGAGATACTCGGGGCGTGAAGGTCTCGGCCGTCGTCGTCTCGCACGGGCACGCCGGCGAGCTGGGCGTCCTCCTGCCGGTGCTCGCCCCGCAGGTCGACGAGGTTCTCGTCGTGGCGAACGTCGCGGGCTCGGTGGCGGACGTGCCGCACGGGGTCCGCGTCCTCGAGAACCCTCGACCGCTGCGGCTCGCGGAGAACGTGAACCTCGGCGTCGCCTCGACGTCGGGCGAGTACGTGCTCGCGGTGAACCCGGACGCGATCCCGGAGCCCGGCGCGGTGGGGGTGCTCGTCTCGTTCGCCGACGCCCACCCGCGCTGCGGGATCGCGGCGCCGCAGATGCGCTGGCCCGACGGGAGCTGGCAGCCGTCGCGTCGCCGCTTCCCGACCGTGAGCGGCACGATCGTGCGGCGTACGCCGCTCCGTCGCCTGAAGGGCACGTACGCGCAGCGCGACCACTACGAGCTCGACGAGCGGCCGGAGGCTCCCGTGCAGGCCGACTGGCTGCTCGGTGCGTTCCTCCTCATGCGACGAACGATGCTCGAGGAGATCGGCGGCTGGGACACCGGCTACCGGCACTACGTCGAGGACATCGACCTCTGCTACCGGGCGATGCGCGCGGGCTGGGAGCGTTGGTACGTCCCCGACGCGCTGGTCACGCACGACTACGCGGCGGTCATCGACAAGCGCTTCCTCTCCCGGCACACGCTCTGGCACGCGCGCGGGATGGCGCGGTTCGTCCGCAAGCATCCTGAGCGCCTTCTCGCCCTGTGAGCACCGCTCACCTCCGGCTCGCGGTCACACCCCGCCCCGCTCAGCGGCAGGCTCGCCCGTGAGCGAGCGTGAGCAGTACGCGCGCCAGGCCGAGGCGTGGACGGAGCGCTCGTATGCCGACGCCACGGCGTATCTCGCCCACCGCGCCGACCTGATCGTCAGCCTCGGCCCCGGGTTCGACAGGGGTGACGAGGTGCTGGACCTCGCCTGTGGCGACGCCGGCCTCGGGGAAGCCCTCCTCGAGCGCGGGCTCCGCTACCGGGGGGTCGACTCGACCCCGGAGATGGCAGACGTGGCGCGCCGGCGGCTCGGCGAGCGCGCGACGGTGGAGATCGGCGACCTGAACGACTACGTGCCGCCGGCGCCGGTGGCCGCGACGACGGTCTTCCGAGCCATCTACTACGCGCGCGACCGCCGATCTTTCTTCGCGCACGTCGCCAGCTTCACCGAGAGGAAGCTCGTCTTCGACCTCAACCCGCGTCAGTACCGACTCGAGGACGTGCTCGCCGAGCTCCGGGCCGCGGGGCTCGGCCGGGTCGCGCTCCGCCCGTTCTTCGTCCCGCAGACCGTGGCGCTGCCGGGCCCGGTCAATCGCGTCGCCACCGCTTTCGAGCGTTCGGGGCGGCTCGCGCGCCTCGCGCTCCGCTTTCGCTTCACGTACCTCGTCGCCGCCTCCCGCCCGTAGCTCGGCCGATGTGTAGCCG
>Ga0210076_1000228_pt1 | contig 12889 bp, 13 predicted proteins | sample MayberryNW_Catta_3_FD_184876 | JGI IMG/M metagenome (GOLD analysis project Ga0210076, IMG submission 184876) | Wetland microbial communities from San Francisco Bay, California, USA, that impact long-term carbon sequestration -... | ecosystem: Environmental > Aquatic > Marine > Wetlands ... | reverse complement strand
AAATATTGCCGGCGCTGATCGACTTGGGCAAGCCGCTCCGGCATAATATGGCTGGATTTGTCCTTCGACTTGAGGACTGCGGAAGAGCAATCGGCTACGATCGTGGGTGCTTAAGCTGAACGAACGGCTTGGAGCAGGGCTAGGCTTGGCATTTTGCTCTGAGGTCATGGGGCCGGGTCACTCACCGCGCCAGGCAGCTAGCCAAGATCGATAAGATTGGAACCTTTCATTGAAAAATCCGTCTAATACCACTGAATTGATGGGCTCTGAGTCGATCAGTGACGCCGAATGCGTCCGGCGGATACAACGGGGGGAGACGGAGACCTTCGAAATCCTGGTGCGCCGTCATGAGAAGGCGATCTTCAACGTGGTTTATCGCATGCTCGGCGATTATGATGACGCCGCCGAAACCGCTCAAGAAGTATTTTTATCCGCCTATCGCGCCATCGGCCAGTTTCGCGGCGATGCGAATTTTTCCACATGGCTCTATCGCATCGCGCTCAACCACGCGAGCACTCGGCGCAAGAGCACGAGCTCGCGGCAGCGCCGGTTGGTCCCGATCGATGATACCGAGCTGGTCGATGATGTCGAACTTGGTCCGGCCGAGACCCTGGAAAAAAAAGAAATTCGCCAACGCGTACAGCGCGCGCTGAAGGAGTTGCAGCCGGAAGACGCTATGGTCATTCTTTTGCGGGACTTGCAAGATATCGCGTATGAGGATGTAGCGCGGGTGCTCAATATTCCTGTTGGCACGGTTAAGTCCCGGCTCCATCGAGCGCGCCAGGCCCTCAAGGCGCGGCTCACGGCATATTTCCCCACCGCAAGGAAGGCGATATGAATTGTCAGGAAGTGCAACCGCAGCTCTCGGAATTTCTCGAAAAGTCACTTGACGCGATCCGAACCAAAAGTATCGAAAGCCACCTGATTTCTTGCCCTGCCTGTCGCGCCGAAGCTAATAGCCTATTCGACTGCATTCGACAGGTTGCCAATCTGCCGATCGTCGAGCCGCCGGCCGGATTCGCCCGGGGGGTCATGGCGCATGTGCGGGAAATTGAAATCGAGCCGCGCGGCTGGAAAAGGTTTATCGCCGGCTTCAGAGTGGTCCTCCCCATTCAAGCCGCCGCCTTGGTCATGATCGCCGTCGTAGCAGTTTTACTCTATCAAAAGGAAACGAAGATCAGCCAACCCGACCCAGTTCAGTTGACCTCACTCCCGCCTGTATCGCCCTTATCTGCGGAAGAGCAAACAAACACCGCCCTTGATAGTGCCCCATCCCGACCCAGTACACCGAATACCCTTCGCGAAACCAGGCGTGCCCCAGTGGCTGAACAAGATCGCGGCGCCCAAGCTCGGCAACAACAGGTCTCCGATAAACTTTCGCTGAAGGACCAAGCGGCGGCGCCGGCAGCGAGTGCCAACACGGAAAAGCCATCGGAGGGCAGGATCGCCACACCGCGGCGCCCGACTATTCAAGCCCAAGAAGTCGCCACCGGTGGAAGAACCTTTCGGCCCAGAACAGAGGTCTTCGATTTTGGCGCGGCAATCGGCGCACTGAGCCAAACGCCATTTCGCAATGCGCCGTTCGCTGTCGCGGAAAGAGCCTCTTCTCCGCTTAGCGAGCCGAGCGCGGACATCGAGTTTATCGTGCGGCGGCGGCCGTTTGAGCGACGCGAGCAAAGCGAGGAGAAAGAAGAATCGAGCAGTGATGCGCTGCGCAAACGGGCTGAGGCTGACGCGGTGATAGCGGCCGCCGCGGCCAGACGAGCCGTTCCGGCTCCGGCATCCCCGCCGAGCTCCATCGTCGAGATGCGATGGTTCGCCGTGCCGGCTGCTCGTTTCGAGCAGTTCCGCAAAGATCTCGCCGCCGAGGCCCATATCGATTCGGAAAGGCCAATCGCCAGCACGGATAAGGAATCCACGTCACCCTCTTCACGCGAACTACTGATCAAAGTCATTATTTTACCCTCTGAGCGGTAATCGAAATCTCCACTTGCGCTCGTATTCAGCTGTTAGCCGACGAACAGGGTGTATTTCGCGCCGTTGAGGTTGGCCAGCGGCTTGGGCGACAAAAGCCTGCGATCGCGGGAGAGTACCCGCTGGGCGATCTCCCAGTTCACTGGTGGTAAGGGACTCAGTTCTCGAATCTGTTCGAGAGTAAAGTAGCCGGCGCGATCGACTTCGTGGGCGTCCGCCGTCGGTTCACCGCTGATCGGCCTTAGAACGAGGACGACGTAAATCCCGTTTCCGCTCTCAGGATCGTAGCGGCTACGTAGCCCGAGAACGGCTTCGACTTCGGCGACGACCCCGGCTTCTTCCTTGACTTCGCGGACCACCGCTTGCTCGATGGTCTCGTCGGGCTCGATAAATCCGCCTGGCAGCTGCCAATTGCCTCGCCCATGCCGCGACGCCCGGCGCACGAGCAGTAACTGACCGTCGCGAACAACCGCTCCGCCGACGCCGATGTTGTATCCGCTATTATAACGTCCGGGGATGGCCATCGACGGGGTGAACGATCGTTTGAGGATTTTTCATGGTTTTCTTCTAAGGCCGAACGGCGGGTGGAGTCAACCCTCCGCGCTATGAGCGAGATCAAAGCTCGCGTTCCGGTAAACAGAGGGGCTCAAGGCTGGTCGATAAAATCGCCGGTGACTTTCTCTCGATCAGCGCCAGTTATCTAAGGAGTTCGTTAGTTACTAGACATGCTGGGACGAAGGGGCGAGTCGTGGAAAGCGCAGGCATCAGGACTCAAAGGATGCTTTCGCACCCACGCCCAAAATTACGCACTCGGGGCGTGGCTCGGCGGGCGGCCGATGACGCCCAGACGCTTTGCCTGGGTTTGGAAGAGTCGTCCTTCGTGTCAATAAACCCTGCTGTCTAGTGACTTATGAACTCCTTAATCGGTAATTGCCGACGCAATCTTTGGATGCTTAAGACCGAATCGGGTCGCCTGCTCGAAAGCCTGCGCGATCTGCAGAACGCCGAGGTCGTCGCGATAACGGCCGACGATTTGAATGCCGACGGGCAAACCCTCTTCAGTGAATCCCGCGGGTACAGAGATTGAGGGACAGAAAGTCGGTGTGATCCGATAGGCGCTCTTCATCCAATCGATGTAGGTCTTCATCTTTACGCCTTCGATCTCGCCTGGCCAGGCGATCGTCGCATCGAACGGCGGTACTTGATTGACGGCGCAGAGAAAGAATTCATATTTCTCGTGGAACCGGCGCATACGTTCCATCAACTCGCCCTGACGTGCCATGGCGTTGGCGATATCGCCACCCGAGAGCCGGCCGCCCAATTCAATCTGCCAAACCGCTTCGGCTTTCATTTGGCGGCGGTGCTTTTCCAGCAGCGGGCCGAGAGTGTGCCAATAGTACCAAGCGCGAATTGTTAGAAAGATCTCGTCGGCGCCGGTGAAATCGGGGCACATGTCTTCGACGACGCAGCCGAGATCGGAAAAAGTCTTTCGTTGGACTTCCAGCACGGCTCGAACCCGACGATCGAACGGTAGCCCTCCCAGATCTAGACACCAGGCAACTCGCGCGTTCTTAAAATCCCGCTCCAGCGGTTTAGCGAAAACTGAAGGATCGGAAGGATAACAAGCCGGATCGCGGGGGTCGGTTCCCGCCATGGCGCTGAGCAAGAAGGCCACGTCGGCGACGGACCGCGCCATGGGCCCTTTGACGCCGAACCCCAAAAAAGGCAGCGCCACCGGCGCCGACGGAACCAATCCCACCGTCGGCCGGAGCGCGACGATGTTGTTAAAGTTTGCGGGATTGCGCAGTGAACCGCCGAGATCACTGCCGCTTGCCAGCGGCAACAGACCGGCGGCGAGCGCGGCGCCGGCGCCGCCGCTCGAGCCGCCGGCGCTTTTGGTGAGATCGTAGGGATTCAGCGTGGTTCCGTAAACGTCGTTGTATGTATGCGAGCCCATGCCGAATTCAGAGACGTTAGTTTTCCCAATGGGAATCACACCGGCGTGTTTCAACCGCTCGACCAACACGGAATCTTCGACGGGTATAAAGTCTTTAAAAATCCTCGAACCACGGGTCAGCGGGAATCCGACGGCGGGGTCCAAATCCTTGAATGCGAACGGCAGACCGTACAGTGGTCCGACGTCATCGCCGCGAGCCAAGCGGCGATTGGCTTCGTCAGCCAGCGCGAGACATTTTTCGTCCTCCAGCTTTGCGACGATCGCATTGATTCTCGGGTTGACGCGTTCGATCTGTTCCAGGAACGCGCTCATCACCTCACGCGCGGAAAGGTCACGAACGCGGATGGACTTCGCCAGCTCGCGCGCGCCCATGAAGCAGATCTCGTTAACTTGGCAGGAGGTCACGGACTAACTCAATGGGATGTTGGAGCGCTGGAGTATTGGAATAAGGGGCTTGGATTCATTGCTCCAACGCTCCACCACTCCAGTACTCCAAGAATTCGTATTCGCTTAAATTCCCGGCTCCTTGGGGCCAACCGGCGGCTCGGCAACGTTTTTTGCGATTGCTTCGACATCCCACAGCCTGGAGAACTTTAAAGCGCGCGGGCAGTGGCTGTAAGACTCCTCGACGTTCAGCAGCAAGCCCTGGAGCACTTCCGCCTTCTCGTCGGGGTCGAAGACTTCCAGTTTGGTACCGTTCAATTCGGCGCGATCCACAACCGTTACGCGGCCATTGATTCTTACCGTGTTATTGTGTCCCGGAATGAAAAATACCAACCCGACGCGCGGATTCGATTCGATATTCACGTACCCATGAAAAAGCTTGTTCCCGGCGACATCGGGAATGAACAACTGTTTGTCGTTGAGGATTTTCACGAATCCCGGCGTGCCGCCCTTCGGTGATGCGTCGCACTGCCCTTCTGCGTTGCTCGTTGCCATCACGCAAAACGGTGAATGCCGGATAAATTCCTGTATCCATGGGGCCATGGTCGGCCGGACTTTCCCTTTGGTCCGTTCGACCGGAGGGCCGAACTTGCTTTGATATTTGTTTTCCATGCGACACTCCAACGCTTGAGGTTATTGTTTGGTGTCGAGAAACGACAGGCGCTCCGCCATCGGCGTCACCGGGAAGACATAACCGCAGGCGCGGCAGGTGCGGAGCTTCTCGTCGGCGTTAAATTCCGAATAAACGGCTGAAACCTGCGATGGAATATTGCCCTGATTGACCACTCGCGACAGGACCAGCGCATCGCAGTTTTCGCAGAACCAGGCGAACTCTTCCTTTTCTTCCTGCCGGCGCTTGCGTTCGATCACAAGCCCCCAGGTATTTTCGAATCGCCGCGGAGAGTGCGGCAAGCCGCCGGGACAAACGAAGATCTCTCCCTCTTTGATCGTGACATTTTGCCGCCGCTCGTCTTCCGGCTTGAGCACCAGCTCCATGTCCCCTTCCACCTGATAGAAAAATTCATCCCCCGGCTCGATATGAAAATCGAGCCGCGTGTTCGGCCCGCGCAGCATCATGACGAGAAAATCCTTGTGATGAACCAGCAGCTGATTGGTACGGAACGGGGGATTGAAGAGTTCTTTGTTCTCCTCAGCCCATCTTCTTAGATGATATGTAGAGAGTGCTTCCATACGGCGTGCCCTCTTTTCTGGAGTGATGGAGTGCTGGAGTGATGGTCTCGGAGGTCCCCTCCTCCTAACCCCGCTCCGTTCAGTACTCGTCGTTGCTTTCCTTAACGATTAAGCTATCAATCCATTCACCGTCGAGTTTTTTTCTTTCTAAACTCTCCACCAGCTTTAGTAGACCGTTCTCCAATTTAAACGCAAGGTCGTTTAGAGCAGCGAACTCTTCCTCCGTGATCTGACCAGTCTCATGGTAGGCATGGAATCCAGATACGTTTTCGCCAAGTGAGCCCAACGCAATATTTAGAAAGTTTAGATACTCGCGGATGGATCGCCGACAATAACCCTCTGCGATATTTCGGTGGACCGAGTCACTCGCCGCGATTGCCTGCGATGCGACTCGCCTCAATTCATAAGGAAACTTTCGGAAAACACGACTGCTGAGTTTATAAAATGCGATGGCATCTTGCCAAACCCGGAGTTGCTGATAACCGCGATTCTTGTTTCTCAAAACCCAATACTCCAGTACTCCATTACTCCACTTGCTTTTCCTCGCCCCCCTACTTTGCGCCCCTTGCGTTTTTTGCGGTTAAAATCCTAGTTCTTCAGCTTCGCCGCCTCCCGCGCAACACCGTCAGTCAGCGCCCACCAGATCGAGAGCCCTTTGCGGAGCGCCTTGAGCACTCGGACCTGCAAGTCGTTGGTGGTCGCGAATTGCTCGACCAGCTCGTAGCCGATATTGCTGTGTTCCGTGTCGGCCTCGCCGTGCTCGGCAAAAAACTCGATGTCGTGCGGCCTCAAGCCGTAATGATCGCGAAACGCGCGAAAGAACTTGCCGCCGGTCAATTGGTTCGAAAATTCGTTGCAGCAGTTGGTCGACGCCACTTGCTCGAGAATGTGATTGCTGCGAAGCGCGATGTCGAGCCAGCCGATCCGTGCGAGTACCGTGGTCGGGAGAAAGTCTTCCTCGATTTCGCAGCGCTCCAATTCTTTTGCCGGAATCCCGACGCTCTCGCCGAAGCGCAGAAACAATGCCCGATGGCCCAACACGGGTCGCGGGGAACCTTCGAAGTAGGTGTAACCGACCTCTGAATGAATAATATCGACGAACTTCTTATGGATCTCCGGATCGTGAATTCCCGAGAGCTGGCACCGGACGAGCTTCGCAGTGTTGATCGCTACGTTGTAAGCAAAAATACCCCAGGCTTCCTTCGTCCAGATCTTTACTGCCTCGAGCGGAAGTTTGCCATCATATAAATCGAGATAAAACGGGTGGTACAAGCGCGCGTGTTTGTTCTTTACCTCGTTCACCAGCACGTCGCAGAACTCTTTCGTCGGTAAAGTTTTTCCGTTCAACACAGCTTCAGCGGACATATTCACCTCTAAATACTCTTTCTCATTCGCTCAGAATACAGCCCGGTTGGAAGGATCTGCTTGTTGGGTCACCGCTTATGCTTCTTACGCTCATCGAATCTAAATTTATTGGCGTTGCAGGCAATCTCGACGCGGTTCCCGTCCGGATCGAGAAAACTGATCGAGCGGTTGCCGGCGACCACCAGAGTCTCGGGCCCGCTCACAATCGGAATATTCTTGCGCTTCAACACCGGATAGATCTTTTCGATGATATCGTTCGAATCGACATAAACGCAAAAATGATGAAGCTTCGGGGCTCCTTCCCCCGAAACATGTTTCACCCCGTCGGGAAGCGCCTGGAGGGCGACGTCGTGATGTTCCTTGCCGTAGCTCATGAAAGTCATTTGGCTCTCTCGGTTACGCGCCGAAATCTTAAGTCCCAGGATATCGCGATAAAACCGCTCGGACTTCTTGAGGTCCGCGACGTTCAGAACAATATGGCCAAGCGCGCCGTTGTGAATCTTCATGGGAGGTCCTACTAAATAACGGCTCCGTTTTCCTGTCAAGGCGACTCATATTGTCCAGCCGAGTCCAAAGAGCAATTCACCGCGGAGACGCGCGGAATACGCCGAGAAAAGGACATCATCAAGAATACTCCGAACCTGCGGACTCTGCCCCTCTTCGGTGAAATGACACTGGAGCAAGTTGCAAGGCTTGCACGAATACGAGATATTTCGCCGAGACGGATCCGAGAGAGGTAAACGCGATGAAAATCATGGTCGTCATGGGCGAATACCCGCCCGAAGAAGGGGAGCGGCGCAGGCAGGCGGTGTTACGCTGCGCGTCGCCGGGCACGGAGATCGGCTTTGGCGTGATCAGGGCGACGTTTTTTCGACGCTCCAACTCGCAAGTCAATTCGCTTTCAGCCGGGCCGCTCGTTGCAGAAATCGCAGTCAAGGCGGAAGCCGATGGCTACGACGCCGTCGTTCCCTTTGGCACTCTCGACGCGGGCGTTGAGCTATCTCGCAATCTTGTACGGATTCCAATAGTCGGCGCCGGGCAATCGGTGATGCATCTGGCCGTACAGCTCAGCAACCGCTTGGGCGTCATCGCCTATGAAGAAAAGAGCATTCCATTCATGCGCAAACAGATGCACGCCTGGAGAGTTGCCGATTCGGTGGTGGCCATGCGTAGCGTCCAAGTTCCGTTAATGGAAAGCACCAAAAACCGTGATGCCATACGTGAACGGTTCATTCGGTGCGCGCGCGAAATGATCGACGATCATGACGTCGAGATCATCGTGCCCATGGGCGTCACGATGGTACCGGTGCAATACGCGCCGGAGGAATTCAAAAAAGAGCTCGGCGTTCCGGTAATGGACGCGCTCAAGACGAGTATTCAGACTGCCGAGGTGATGGTGCGCATGGAGCTCACCCACAGCACACGTACCTATCCCCGCATTTCCGCGTAGCGATGTGTTTTAGGTGATGATAGCTGAGTTCTAGGACAAAGCTCGAAATGCAACGTTTCGATTTGGTCGAACCAAAGACTCTGCACGAAGCTTGCGTCGCCCTCGGAGTTGCTGAAGACGTCAAAGTCATCGCCGGCGGCACGGCGCTTCTGACCCTCATCAAGCAAGAGCTCTTGTTGCCAAAGTGCCTGGTCAATCTCAAAAAAGTCCGGGGCGCCTCCGAGATCGACTTCGATGCGCGAAACGGACTTCGCATCGGCGCGTTGGCGACGATCAGCGAAATCGAAACATCGCCTATCGTCAAGCAACACTATCCCGCCCTTGGCGAAGCTTGCCACGTCGTCGCTAACATCCGCATCCGCAACATGGCAACTATCGGCGGTAATCTGGCCCACGGCGATTACCAATCTGATCCGCCGACCGTGCTCGCCGCGCTGGACGCGAACGTCGAGATCACGAGCCAGCGCGGTACTCGGGAGATGCCATTAGGCGAATTTCAGCGCGGCAGTTACGAAACCGCGCTCGGGCCAGGCGAGCTGATCACCGCGATATCTATTCCGCCGCTTCCACAAGGGCTCAAAGGATTTTACATCAAATTCACCACAGGCTCATCCGAGGAACGGCCCTGCGCGGGCATCACCGCGCTGGCGCGATTGGAAGACGGCATTTGCCAGGAGTTGCGACTAGCGGTCGGCGCGGTATCTCAACGGCCGGTACGAATCACCGCAGGCGAAGAGATGGCACGAGGCCAACACCTGAACGCAGAATTGATTGAACGCATCGCCGCGGAAGCCGCGCGCGTCGTTGATCCGATCGAGGACGTTCGCGGGCCAGCCGATTATAAGCGCCACCTCGTTCAGGTTCTCACTCGCCGTGCCATCGCGGCAACAGCCTCCGATGCTGTCGAGGTAACTCAATGACGCTCGTCGGCACAAACGTTCCAATGGCCGGTGCGGCCGCTAAAGTTACCGGCACCGTAAACTACATCGCGAACATGGAATTGCCCGGCCAGCTTTTCGCCAAAGCGCTGCGCAGCCCGTTTGCCCACGCCAAGCTGCTCAAGATCGACGCGGGCAAAGCTGCTGCACTGCCAGGCGTGCGCGCAGTGGTAACTCGCGATGATTTGACGGGGTTGAACCCTTACTTCGGCACCGGCGTCGAGGACCAACCCGTTGTCGTCATCGATAAGGCGCGCTATGCCGGCGATATCGTCGCGGCGGTCGCCGCCGACAGCCGGGAGATTGCTGAGGAAGCGATAACGCTGATCGAAGCGGAATACGAAGAATCGCCCCCGGCGACAGACGTCGTCGAAGCCGCGAGGCCGGATGCGCCGATTATCCATGAGAGGTACGTCGATAAAAGCGCGGGCGGCAACATTCACGGCGTCTATCGCGCAGCAAGCGGCGACATCGAGCGGGGGTTTAAAGAATCGGATGAGATTATCGAGAATACCTATACTCTCCCACCGGTCCAGCACGGCCACATCGAGCCCCACGCGGTCACGGCCTACTGGGACCCAAACGGCAAGCTGGTCGTCCATACACCCTGCCAAACGCCTTCGCCGCTCCAGGAGCAATTAACAAAAATCTTCAAGCTTTCCTTGAACCGGGTGCGCGTCGTCGTTCCGCCGGTTGGCGGCGGCTACGGCGGCAAAAACCACGCGCGCATCGAGCCTGTGGTCGCGCTGCTCGCGCTGAAAGCGCGCCGGCCAGTGCAGTGGATTCTCACGCGCGAGGAAGTCTTTCTCACCGGACGGCGGTTCGGCGCTGTAGTGAAGATCAAAACCGGCTTTAACCACGATGGCCGCTTGATCGCACGCAAGGTTGAAGCCTATTACGACATGGGCGCTTATGCGCTTTCGGGACCGGCGAATACGAAAAACGCCTGCATCATCGCCGGCGGCCCTTACAACATTCCTCATCGCGACTACAGGACGTACGCGGTTTACACCAACCTTCCGCCTGCCGGTCCCTATCGCGGCGTCGGCGCGTCGCACGTGTGCTGGGCGTACGAGTCGGAGATGGACGAGGTCGCACGGCGCCTTGGAATGGACCCGGTGGAAGTCCGGGTAAAAAATCTGCTCAAGGAAAACGATCGATTCATTACCGGCGAGCCGATGATCTCGGTCGGAATTTCCGATTGCCTGACACAAGCGGCTGATGCGATCGGTTGGCAGAATGGCAAAGAACAGCAAAACAAGTCTGCCCTCCCGTTCGTTCGCGGCAAAGGTCTTGCGGTGGCGATCAAGAGCACGTCGACACCGAGCACTTCCGCCGCCAGCGTGCGCCTGAATTCCGACGGCTCCGCGATTTTGCTAACGAGCAGCGCCGAGATTGGCCAAGGCGCGCAAACTTCTCTGGCGCAAATCGTCGGCGACGTGCTCGGCCTGCCGCTCGAGCGAGTGAGCGTGACTTTTCCGGACACCGACGTAACGCCGTACGATAAATCGACGAGTTCGAGCCGCACGACTTTTCACATGGGCCGCGCGGCGCAGATCGCGGCCGGACAGATACGCGATCAGTTGCGTCAAGCAGGCGCAAAAGCGCTTGAAGCCCGCGTTGAGGATCTGGAGCTTAATGACCAGCGCTTACAGGTGAAAGGCGTGCCGGAAAAGAGCCTGACGTTTCCGCAACTCTTTCGGGCGATCTTCGGCGAGCCGAGCGGCAGTTTGTTCGGCAACCACACGCTCCGCACCGAAGGTGGCGTCGATGCCAAAACAGGTCAAGGCAAAGGCTCGTCCTTCTGGTTCTACTCGGCCGCCGGCGTCGAAGTCGAAGTCGATATTGAGACTGGCAAAGTGCGCGTTTTACGCGTGACGACCGCGGTGGATGTCGGCAACGCGATTCATCCACTCCAATGTGATCTACAAAACGAAGGCTCGGCGCTCGCCGGCCTGGGTTCCGCGCTCTTCGAGGAGATGCGCTTCGATAACGGCCAACCGATCAACGGCACGTTTCTCGACTATCTGCTGCCTTCGATGCTCGACCATCCGGAAGAGTTTGAATCCGTGCTGGTTGAAACACCGCATCCCGACGGACCGTTCGGCGCCAAAGGCATGGGCGAAGCCGCGCTTCCGCCGATCGCGCCAGCGATCGGCAACGCCGTCGCCAACGCGCTCAACGGCATCCGCATCCGAGACCTGCCGATCAAACCGGACAAGATCGTCGCCGCGCTCAAGACTGCAAAGGAATCGAGCTGAAATGGTGGGTGCGCCGCGAGGATTTGAGAAGATGAAAAAGCTCACCTTCGTTTTGCTTCTAGTCGCCTGCGTCTCATGGGCAAACCAATCGCCATGGGCTTCCGAAGCGGGCACACGCCCGCTGGTCATGAAATGGCTCGGAAACGCCGGTTGGGAAATCAGGACCGGAAGCACGGTCATCCTCATCGATCCGTTCTTGACGCGAAAACAGGCATCAGCAAGCGAAGAGTGGAAAACCAACGAAGAGGAAGTGCTCAGGAATATCGAGAAAGCGGATTTCATTTTCGCCGGCCATAGCCATGCCGATCACATCGCCGACATTCCTTTCATCGCCAGACGCTTCGGTTCGAAAATCATCGGATCTCGAACGACAATCAATATCGCTTTGACCGCCGGAGTCGATAAATCGCAGTTGACGAGCATCGGCGGCGGCGAGAAATTCGATTTCAAGGATTTTTCGGTCGAGGTCATCGAAAGCCAGCATGGCGTACTCAATCGCGGCGGCCGCCGGCGCCAACCCAGGTCTCAAGAAATTCTGGAGCCATGGTCGGGGCCGATCAAAGGCGACGCGTTCGTCCAGGGTGGCAGTTATCTCTACTATTTCACGTTCGGCAAGCTCCGGATTCTGCACCAGAGCACCGGTAATTTCATCGAGGAACGGCTCAAAAACATAAGGCCCGATGTCGCGCTGTTGGCGGAAAATCGCAACTATCATTGGCCCGATGCGCTCGAATTGCTGAGGCCGAAAACCGTCGTGATTCATCACTACGATCAGTGGCGCACGCCTTTTTCCGAAGGCATCCCGGAGTCGAACCGCCGCAGAGCCCAGCGCTTCGAACGAGTGATCACGAGCTTCGACAGCAACATCAAAGTGATCATCCCGGAGCTGCTAAAGACCGTATCGCTGGAGTAACCTGTTGAAGTATTTGCCATGAAACTCTCTTTCTCGACGACCATCAATGGCCTGCGCCAAGAGGTTCAGGTCGGCGCCAACCGAACGCTTTTGGAGTTTTTGCGCGATGATCTCAAACTTAAAGGAACGGTTGAAGGGTGCAGCGTCGGGGTCTGCGGCTCTTGTACGGTTCTCATCGACGGCAAGCCCGTCAGCTCCTGCCTGACGCTCGCGAGCAACATCGAGGACAAGCAAGTCACGACCATCGAGGGTCTCGCTCGAGACGGCGAGCTCGATCCGGTACAGCGGGCTTTTCTAAAGCATCAAGCCTTCCAATGCGGTTTCTGCACGGCCGGCATGATCATGGCGGTGCAAGGCTTGCTCAACACCCATCCGCATCCGACCGAAGAACAAGCG
>Ga0210076_1000227_pt1 | contig 12895 bp, 12 predicted proteins | sample MayberryNW_Catta_3_FD_184876 | JGI IMG/M metagenome (GOLD analysis project Ga0210076, IMG submission 184876) | Wetland microbial communities from San Francisco Bay, California, USA, that impact long-term carbon sequestration -... | ecosystem: Environmental > Aquatic > Marine > Wetlands ... | reverse complement strand
TCCCAGGATAGCTGCCGATAAGCGCACTGGCCCTCCTGCGGGGGCACTCGAAAGTGGGAAGAACTCGGGCACTCGGCGGAAAGGACAGATCCCAGTGGCGCTGATGATGGAGGAGAAGTACGACGACTTCGCGGACCTGCGCGAGCGCGCGAAGCACGAGGTGGGGAAGGTCGTCATCGGCCAGGATCGCACGGTCGAGCTGCTCCTCATCGCCGCGGTCTCCCACGGGCACGTGCTCCTCGAGGGGCCTCCGGGCAGCGCGAAGACGCTCATCGCGCGCGCGGTTGCGCACATGCTCGGCGCGTCGTTCAAGCGCATCCAGTTCACCCCGGACACGACGCCGAGCGAGCTCAACGGCGTCAACACGATCCGCGCCGGCGAGCACGTGTTCATGCCGGGCGCAGTCTTCACGAACGTGCTCCTCGCGGACGAGATCAACCGCACGATGCCGCGCACCCAGGCCGCCCTCTTCGAGCCGATGCAGGAGCGCCAGGTGACGGTCGACGGCAAGGCGCACAAGCTCCCCGACCCCTTCCTCGTCATCGCCACGCAGAACCCGCACGAGCACGAGGGCGTCTACCCGCTCCCCGAGGGCCAGCTCGACCGCTTCCTCTTCAAGGTCAACCTCGACTACGCGGACGCGGACAGCGAGCTCTCGATGCTGAACCTCCCGCACAACGGGATCGCACCGGACATGCTCGGCGAGGTCCGGCCGCTGCTCGGCGTCGTCGGCCTCGACAAGGCGCGGCACGAGCTCGCGATGACGGAGGTCCCGGAGCCCGTCGGCCGCTACATCGTCGCGCTCGGGCGGCGGACGCGCGACGTGCCCGGTGTCGTGCTCGGCGTCAGCTCGCGCGCGATGATCCACCTCGTCAGCGCCGCGAAGGCGAACGCCCGCCTCCAGGGACGGAACCTGGTGACGATCGAGGACGTTCGCGAGATGGCGCCCCACGTGCTCACGCACCGCCTCGTCGTCTCCGACGAGACCACTCCCGACGCGGCCCTCCAGGCCGCCATGAGCTCGGTCCCCACGCCGGTTCCCTCCCCCGCTCCCGCTCCGGTCGAGCTCGTCTGAGACGATCCCGGCGAGCGCGCCGGGGTTGACGGGCCGCTCGACCGGGCGGATAGTGAAAGACGAGGGGCTGGGGTTGGCCCCTTCTCGGGCGGGGTAGAATTCCGCGCGAGCTGGGACATACGCCAGGAGGGTCTGGGACCGTGGCAGTCATCTGGGAAGAGCCGTACGAGAGCCTCACGGATCTCCGTGAGCGTGCGAAGACCGAGATCGCGAAGGTCGTCCTCGGCCAGGAGCGCGCCGTCGAGCTGCTCCTCGTCGCCGCGCTGGCGCGCGGCCACGTCCTCCTCGAGGGGCCGCCCGGAAGCGCGAAGACGCTGCTCGGGCGAGCGACCGCGCACATGCTCGGCGCGACGTTCAAGCGCATCCAGTTCACACCGGACACGACGCCGGCCGAGCTCACGGGCGTCAACACGATCCGCGCGGGCGAGAAGGTCTTCCTGCCCGGGGTCGTGTTCACGAACGTGCTCCTCGCGGACGAGATCAACCGCACACCGCCGCGGACGCAGGCGGCGCTGCTCGAGGCGATGCAGGAGCGGCAGGTGACCGTCGAGGGGAAGGGGCATCGCCTGCCCGACCCGTTCCTCGTCATCGCGACGCAGAACCCCTTCGAGCACCGCGACGTGTTCGAGCTCCCCGAGTCGCAGCTCGACCGCTTCCTGTTCAAGCTGAACCTGGAGTACGCGGACCCGGACAGCGAGTTCGGGATGCTCGACCTTCCGCACAAGGGCGTCGCGCCGGACATGCTCGGTGAGGTCCGGCCGCTCCTTGGCGTCGTCGGTCTCGACAAGGCGCGGATCGAGCTGGACGCGACGGAGCTGCCCGAGGAGGTCGGCCGCTACATGGTCGCGATCGCGCGCAAGACGCGCGAGCTCCCGGGCGTCGAGCTCGGTGTGAGCTCGCGCGGGATCATCCATCTCGCGAGCGCGGCGAAGGCGAACGCGCGGCTCAGCGGTCGGGACGCCGTGACGGTCGAGGACGTGCAGCAGATCGCGCCCTACGTGCTCCGGCACCGCCTGATCGTGGACGACGCCCTCACTGCGGACGAGGTGCTGCGGACGGCGCTCGAGGCAGTCCCGGTCCCGGCACCGGTCGGCAAGCCGGTCGCGACCTTCACGTACGTCTAGCGACGCGCGGACAGGCACGGAGCGGAGGGCCGCGGGAGCGGCCCTCCGTCGTTGTCGCAGATCAGGCTGCCGCCTGCTCCAGCGCGCGGCGCGTGAGCACGCCCGCGAGATGGAGCCGGAACTCGGCGCTCGCCGCGTGGTCGGAGGGCGGGTTCCTGCCCTCGCCCGCTAGCGGCGCGGCGTCCTCGATCGCTGCTCCGTCAGCGAGCGCCTGTTCCACAGCGCGCGCCCGCACCGGGGTCGCCCCCATGTTCGTGAGCGCGACGGCCGCCCCCGCGATGCCCCCGTTCGAGCGGGGCACGATCGCGGCCGCGCCGACGGTCGCCCAGTCCTGCGCCCGCCGGGACATCTTCACGTACGACCAGCCCGTCGTCGCGGGCAGCTTCGGCACGCGGATCTCCATCAGCATTTCGCCCTCCTGCAGCGCCGTCTGGAAGACGCCGGTGCAGAAGTCGAGCGCGGGAATCGTTCGCTCGCCGCCAGGCCCGCGCACGAGCATCTCCGCGTCGACGGCGAACAGCACGGCAGGGAGGTCCGACGCCGGGTCGCTGTGAGAGACCGACCCGCCGATCGTCCCCCGGTGACGCACCTGCGGGTCGCCGATCTGGCCGGCGGTGAAGGAGACGATCGGGCAGTGCTCCTGGAGGAGCGGTGCGTCCCGGACGTCCTTGTGCCGCGTGACGGCGCCGATCGCGATCCGGTCGCCGTCGTCCCGCACGTAGTCGAGCTCGTCCAGCCCGGCGATGTCGACGAGGAGCGACGGCCGCGAGATGCGGAGCTTCATCGCCGGGAGCAGCGAGTGCCCGCCGGCGATCAGCTTCGCGTCCTCCTGCTCGCCGAGCAGCGACAACGCGTGCTCCACGCTCTCGGCGACCTCGTAGTCGAACGGCGCCGGGATCACGTCCTCACCTCCTGAATCGCGTTCCAGACTCGCTCCGGCGTCGCGGGCATCTGGATGTCGGTCACGCCGAGGTGCGAGAGCGCGTCGACGACCGCGTTGACGACCGCCGGGGCGGCCGCGATCGTGCCGGTCTCCCCCACGCCCTTCACGCCGAGCGGGTTGTCCGCCTCCGTCCTCGTGCGGTCGGTCTCGAAGGACGGGACCTCAGCCGCGGAGGGGACGAGGTACGTCGTCATCGTCGTCGTCATCAGGTTGGCGTCCTCGTCGTAGGCGCCCTCTTCGTAGAGCGCGGCGGCGATCCCCTGCGTGATCCCGCCGTGCACCTGCCCGTCGATGATCATCGGGTTGACCGGGCTGCCGACGTCGTCGACCGCGACGTAGCGGACGAGCCGCGTGTCGCCGGTCTCCGTGTCGACCTCGACGACGGCGGCGTGCGCCCCGGCCGGCCAGGAGAAGTTCGGCGGGTCGAAGACCGCCGTCGCCTCGAGGCCCGGCTCCATCCCGTCGGGCAGGTCGTGGGCCGCGTGCGCCTGGAAGGCCACGTCCTTGATCCCCATGCTCCGGTCCGGCGAGCCCTTCACCGTGAACGCCCCGTTCGAGAATTCGAGATCGGCCTCGGACACCTCGAGCTGGTGGGCGACGATGGCCTGCGCCTTCTCGATGATCTTCTGGCCGGCGTGCCAGAGCGCGATCCCGCCCACCGTCAGCGAGCGGCTCCCGTAGGTGTCCATCCCGAGCTGGGAGACCGCGGTGTCGCCGTGCAGCACCTCGACGTCCTCGATGTCCACGCCGAGCTCGTCCGCGACGATCTGCGCCCATGAGGTCTCGTGGCCCTGGCCGTGCGGGGAGGTGCCGGTCACGACCTGCACCGAGCCGAGCGGCTGGAACCGGATCGTGGCGCTGTCCCAGCCGCCGACCGCGTAGCGGATTGCGCCGAGGATGCGCGACGGAGCGAGGCCGCACATCTCGTTGTACGTCGAGAAGCCGACACCGAGCTGCTTGACGTCGCCTCGCTCGCGCCGCTCCGCCTGCTCCGCCTGGATCGCGGGCAGGTCGAGCAGCTCGAGCAGCCGGTCGAGCGACGCGTCGTAGTCGCCGGAGTCGATCGTCAGCCCCGACGCCATCGTGTACGGGAACTCCTGGACGAAGTTCTTCCGTCTGAGCTCCACGCGGTCGATGCCGAGCTCTGCCGCGAGCGCATCCATCGTCCGCTCGAGCACGTAGGTCGCCTCCGGCCTCCCCGCTCCGCGATATGCGTCGGTCGGCGTCGTGTGCGTGAAGACGCCGGTGAACGTCACGGAGTAGTTCGGGATCGCGTACGGCCCGGAGTAGATCCACGCGCCGAGGAGCGGGATGCCGGGCGTGACGAGCTGCAGGTACGAGCCCATCGCGCACAGCGCCTCCGACTTGACGGCGGTGATCGTCCCGTCCTTCGTGGCCGCGAACGTCAGCTCGTGCACCACGTCGCGGCCGTGGATCGTCGCCTGGTAGCCCTCGGCCCGCTCCTCCGTCCACTTCACCGGACGACCGAGCCGCTTCGCCAGCGCCACGGCGAGGTACTCCTCGGCGTAGACCTCGACCTTCGAGCCGAAGCCGCCTCCCACGTCCGGTGCGATCACGCGCATCTTCGACTCGGGAATCCCGAGCACGAGCTGCATCGTGAAGCGGAGGACGTGCGGCACCTGCGTCGAGGACCAGACCGTCATGTCCCCCGTCGGTCCGGGCTGCGCGAGCACGCCGCGCGGCTCCATCGCATTCGGGATCAACCGCGGCTGGAAGTACCGGCGCGTGACGACGACGTCCGCGGCGTCGAGCGCCGCCTGGAAGTCGTCCGTCTCGAGCTTCCAGACGTAGCACTCGTTCGTGCCCACGTCCTCGTGCACGAGCGGCGCGCCGTCCTCGAGCGCCTTCTCGACGTCCGCGATCGCGTCGAGCGGCTCGTACCCGACCTCGACGAGCTCGGCGGCGTCCTTCGCGAGCGCCCTGCTCTCGGCGACGACCACGGCGACCCCGTCCCCCTGGTAGCGGGCGACGTCCGAGGTGAGCGGGAAGTGCGGGGGCATCTTGATGTCCTCGGTCACCGGCCAGGCGCACGGCATCGAGCCCGCCCAGTCGCCGGCGAGGTCGGCGCCGCTGAAGGCGGCGATCACGCCCTCGGCCTTCCGCGCGGCATCGAGGCTCACGCTCGTGATGCGCGCGTGCGGGTAGGGGCTGCGGACGACCGCCATGAACACGGTTCCGGGGAGCGTCAGGTTGTCGACGAACGACCCCGTCCCGCGCAGGAGCGACGCATCCTCCTTCCGCTTGACGGGGCTGCCGACGAAGGTCTCGGTGGACTCGGCGACGGCCATCAGACGCTCACCCCCGCGGCGGACGCGACCGCCCGCACGATGTTGTGGTAGCCGGTGCAGCGGCACAGGTTGCCCTCGAGACCGAGGCGGATCGCCTCCTCGTCCGTCGCCTCGCCGGCCTCGATCAGGCTCACGGCCGAGAGCACCATGCCCGGCGTGCAGAAGCCGCACTGCAGGGCGTGCTCCTCGTGGAATGCCTGCTGGACGGGATGGAGCTCGCCGTTCCGCGCCAGGCCCTCGATCGTCGTGATCTCGAGCCCGTCCGCCTGGACGCCGAGCATCGTGCACGCCTTCACGGACTCCCCACCGACGAGCACGGTGCAGGCGCCGCACGACGACGTGTCGCAGCCGACGTTGGTGCCGGTGAGCCCGAGGCGCTCGCGGAGGACGAAGACGAGCAGCTCGCGAGGCTCCAGCTCGAGCTCGTGGCGCGTGCCGTTCACGGTCAGCGCTACGGATCGCAACGCACCCTCCTCTCTCGTAGGGGCGAAGGACCGAGATTACAAGAGACTGCGCAGAGCCGACGTTCGCTCGGGCGATGGCTAGCGACGTCGCTTCAGGGCCCGCTCCATCTGTCGCTGCGCGTCGCGCTCCGCGAGCACGCGTCGCTTGTCGGCGCGCTCGCGGCCGCGGGCGAGGGCGAGCTCGACCTTGACCGTCCCGTCCTTGAAGTACATGCGGGTCGGCACGAGGGTGAGCCCCTTCTCGCGGACCTTGCCGTGCAGCGAGTCGATCTCGCTGCGGTGGAGGAGGAGTTTGCGGTCGCGGTCCGGCTCGTGGCCGAACGGCCCGCCCTGCGCGTACTCGGCGATCGAGGCGCCGACGAGCCAGGCCTCGCCGTCGCGGATGTCACCGTAGGACTGCCCCAGCTGCACCTTCCCGTCACGCGCCGACTTCACCTCGGTGCCGCTCAGGACCACGCCGGCCTCGACGCGCTCGAGCAGCTCGTAGTCGCGCCGCGCGCGCCGGTTGTCGGCGATCAGCTTCGTGCCGTTCTCGCGGGCCATGCGCGGAGTGTAGGGCCGGGCTGCCGGCGGCTCAGCCGTCGGCGCTGTAGTTGCTCAGCCGGCGGGCGAGCTCGCGCAGCATCGTGAGGGCGAACGGGGGCTCGCTCTCGACGAGCGTCAGGAAGTCCTCGCGTGGGAGGCTCAGGCAGCGGACGGGAGTCGCGGCGCGGACGCGGGCCACGCGCCCCGATTCCGGTACGAGCAGGGCGATCTCGCCGAAGAAGTTCCCGCGGCCGAGCTCCGTGTGCCAGCCCCCGCGGATCTCGACGCTCACCGTGCCGTCGAGGATGACGTACATCCCCGAGCCGGCGTCACCAGGCAGCGCGAGGATCTGTCCCGGCTCGCAGGTGAGCTCCCCGGCGCGCGCAGCGACGCGCTCGAGCCCCGCGGGGCTCAACCCATCGAAGAGCGGGATCGCACGGACCTCGTCCGGAGTCATCGCGAGCCCATTATCGCGACCGCGCGGCGATCCCGGCGCAGCGCTCGCACAGCGGGAACCACGGCGCGCAGGAGCGGCCGCAGGCACGGCAGCGTCCGAGCGTCGGCGACTCGACCTCGACCCGCAGGCGCGCGACGACCCGCTCCGCGGCCGCTTCCTCGAGCGCGGCGGCGCGCTCGATCGTGACGCCGCCGGCCCCCGGGAACTGGAGCGCGAACCAGCGCAGGATGCTCGCCTCCCGCCCGGCCTGCTCTGCGTCCTCGAGGGAGGCGCCCCGCAGGCGGGCGGTGTCGAGCAGGAAGTTCAGGTGCGGGCGGGCGACGCGGTCGCCCGCGAGGGCGAGCGCGAGCGTGGTCAGAACCTCGAGACCGTCCTCGTCGACGGGGGCGTTGACGAGCGTCCACGTGTCCGCGAGCGTGAGGCGACGTCCGCGCTCGGCGAGGCGTCGCTGAACCGCCTCCAGGCGGACGTGGAGCGGCTGCAGCGACTCGACGGCGAGCCAGCTCTCGAACGCCCACTCCCTGAGCGCGACCCGATGCCACGCGGAGAGGGCCGGCCCGAGGTGTGCGGGGTCGTCGACACCGAGGTCGGAGAGCCGCGGGCGGATGCGGGCCTCGTCCACGACGCGGTAGCCCTGGTAGCCACCGGGGAGCGTGACGTGCGGCTCGAGGGCGTCCTGGACGAGCTCTGGGTCGGCGACCCCCCACCCGAGCCCCGCGAGCACACCGACGTGTCCCCGCTCGACGAGCCCGAAGCGGCCGGCCCGGCCCGCGATCTGGGCCAGCTCCCACGGGTACAGGTCGCGGCGGGCCTCGCCGTCGAACTTCGTCGTCTCGGCGAAGAGCAGCGTTTCGCAGGGGAGATTGACGCCGTGCCCGAGCACGTCCGTCGCGACGCAGACGTCCGCGGCCCGGGTGAGGAAGCGCTCGATCTCCTCGCGCCGCGAGGCGAGCGGCATCGCTCCGTAGAGGACGGCGACCCGACCGGGCTGCAGCCGGTTCACCTCCCCGGCCAGGGCGAGGACCGCCTTGCGGGAGAACGCGACGACGACCGTGCCTGTCCCCAGCGAGCGGAGCGTTCGCTCGCCGACCCACTCGAGCGGCAGCTTCCGCTCGAAGACCTTGAGCTCGGCCTCCGGGAACGCGCGCTCGACAAGCGGGAGCGCGTCGAGCGCGCCGAGCACGAGGATCTCGCGGTACTCGCCGGCGAGCAGCAGCCGCGTCCAGGCGGAGCCGCGCTCGTCGTCGTCGGCCCACTGCACCTCGTCGAGGACGAGGAGCTCGCCCGAGGAGGGCGCCATCTCGACGGTGCAGCAGAGGATCGGCGCCTGCTCGTTCACGCGCTCCTCGCCGGTGATCAGGCCGACGTTCTCGGCGCCGACGCGCTCCCCCAGCCTGCGGTGAGCCTCCTGCGCGAGCATGCGGAGTGGCCCCGCGTACACCCCGGCGCCGTGCGCTGCGAGCTCCTCGAGCGCCGCGTGGGTCTTGCCCGAGTTCGTCGGGCCGAGGTGCGCCACCACGCGCTCCGGCGGAGTCTCGCGCGCGGGCAGCGCGATCGAGATCCCGCGCTCCGCGCGCCGGACCGCCTGCGCCGGGCGCCGGGCGCGCTCGGACCTGCTCGGCCGCTTCTGGCGGCCGCGGGGTGGCCGTCGGTTCCTCATGCGTGCATGGTGACGGTCACCGCGGGGTCATCGCGACCCCGCAGGCACGTGCTTACACCCTGAGGAAGCGGCGGAGCGTGAGGCCGGAGCCGAGGGCCCCGATGGTGAGGCCGACACCGACGAGCAGCATCGCCGTCCAGCCGAAGGCGAGCGCGTGGACGTCCGGGTCCTCGCGCATGTTGCTCAGCAGCTGCGGCACGGCGATCTCGCGGGCGAGGAAGAGCAGGACGACCGCGGCGAGCGATCCGACCAAGCCGGTGAGGAGCCCCTCGAGCATGAACGGGCCGCGCACGAACCAGTTCGTCGCGCCGACGAGCTTCATGACCTCGATCTCGCGCCGGCGCGCGAAGATCGACAGGCGGATCGTGTTCGCGATCAGGATCGTCGAGGCCGCGAGCAGGACGATGACCGCCACGAGCGAGACGATCTGGATGACCCGCGCCACCTGGAGGATGCGCTTCGACACCTCCTGCCCGTAGCGCACGACGTGCACGCCCGGGAGCTCCGCACTCCGGATCGAGAGCGCGATCGCCTCGGTGTCCTCTCCGCGCCTGGGGACGATGTCGAACGAGGGCGGGAGCGGGTTGCGCACGAGGTTCTCGGTCAGCTCGGGCGTGCGCTTCCGCTGGATCGCGAGGGCCTGCTCCTTCGTGATGAAGGAGATCCCGCCCTCCTTGACCCGGTCGTCGGACTGGAGGAAGACGCGCACCTGGTTGATCTGCTTCTGCGTCACCGGCGCCGCGCACTCGGGTGGGCCGTCGCAGAGGAACACGTGCACGGCGAGCTCGCGCTTCTTGTCGTCGGACCACGAGACGAGCCAGGTCCCGATGCCGATGAAGACGCCGATCAGGAGCATTCCGATGAGCACCGACACCGCCGAGGCGAAGGTCGTCGAGAGGTTTGCGCCGATCGACCGCAGCGCCTCGGCGAGGATCAGCCGGAAGCGGGTCATGGGCGGATCCCAGGGACCGCGATCCGAAGGTGAGCGGTCGTCATTCTTCGGTGTACCCGCCGCGCCGCTCGTCGCGCACGAGCTTGCCCGCCTCGAGCGCGATGACCCGCTTGCGCATCTTGTCCACCATCTCGCGGTCGTGGGTGACCATGAGGATCGTCGTCCCCGTGCGGTTGATGCGGTAGAGGAGCTGCATGATCCCGACGGAGGTGTCGGGGTCGAGATTGCCGGTCGGCTCGTCGCAGACGAGCAGCGGCGGGTGATTGACGAACGCGCGCGCGATCGACACGCGCTGCTGCTCGCCGCCCGAGAGCTCCTCCGGCCGTGAGTTCATCTTGTGCGAGAGGCCGACGAGGTTCAGGACCTCGGGGACCTTCTTGCGGATCTGCGTACCCGACTCGCCCTGCACGCGCAGCGCGTAGCCGATGTTCTCGGCGGCAGTGCGGTTCGGGAGGAGCTTGAAGTCCTGGAAGACGCAGCCGAGGTTCCGGCGGAGTAGCGGCACCTTCGAGCCCTTGAGCCGCCCGAGATCGCGCCCGCCGACGATGATCCTGCCCTGGGTCGGCTCGATCTCCTTGAGCAGGAGGCGGATCACGGTCGACTTCCCGGAGCCCGAGGCCCCGACGACGAAGACAAACTCGCCCTTGTCGATCGTGAACGAGACCCCCTCGAGGGCGCGCACGCCGGGCTCGTAGATCTTCTGGACCCCCTCGAAGACGATCATCGAGGAGCCGCTCGGGTCCGCCTGGACCGGCTGCTGCTCGGGGAGTTGCTGTGGCTCGGCGAGGGCCGTCATCGTGTCTGCAGGCGAGTCGTCCAGCACCGGGGGAGAGGAAGACGCAGCCGACGTAGGCCGCTCCGGTTCAGTGGGCGCGCCGATTGTAGCTGACACCTCCACACGACCTCACGCCAGCCCGAGATCCGCTGGCGCGGCTCTCGGCCGCGGAAGATCCCTGAAGCCGGCCGCTTCGCGGCCGCGGGCGTCCATCGTCCGAGATCGCCATCTACAGGACCTTCCCCGCCGCCTTGGCGAGCAGGTACGAGTGGACGAACCCGTCGAGCGCACCGTCGAGGACGGACTGGGCATCGCCCGCCTCGTGGTCGGTGCGGTGGTCCTTGACCAGCTGGTACGGGTGGAGCACGTACGAGCGGATTTGACTCCCGAAGCCGATGTCCTGCGCGGCTCCTCGCTCCTTCGCGAGCTCGGCCTCGCGCTTCTCCTCCTCGAGCTCGGCGAGGCGCGAGCGGAGGATGCGCAGGGCGGTCTGCTTGTTCGACGTCTGCGAGCGCTCGTTCTGGCACTGGACGACGATCCCCGTCGGCAGGTGGGTGATGCGGACGGCCGAGTCGGTCTTGTTCACGTGCTGCCCGCCCGCGCCGCTCGAGCGGTACGTGTCGATGCGGAGGTCCGACTCGTCGATCTCGACCGTCGTGTCGTCGGGGAGGAGCGGTGAGACCACGACCTGGGCGAACGCGGTGTGGCGGCGGTGCGACGCGTCGAACGGCGAGAGGCGGACGAGCCGGTGGACGCCGCGCTCCGCCTTCAGCACGCCGTAGGCATTCTCTCCACGCACCGCGACCGTGGTCGATTTGAGGCCTGCCTCCTCGCCCGGGCTCGCCTCGAGGGTCTCCGTCTGGAACCGGCGGTCCGCAGCCCAGCGCAGGTACATGCGGAGCAGCATCTCCGCCCAGTCCTGCGCATCGGTGCCTCCCGTCCCCGCGTGGATCTCGAGGATCGCGTCGCCCCCGTCGTAGCGTCCGGTGAAGAGCGCGTCCTCCTGCAGCCGCGCGAGGTCTGCCTCTACCGGCGCGAGCTGACTCGCGACGTCCTCCTCGAGCCCGGGGTCGAGCGCGTACAGCTCCGTCGCGTCGTCGAACTCGTGCTGGAGACGCTCGTAGCGCTCGAGCTTCCTCGTGACGCGCGCGTGCTCCGTCGAGATCCGCGCCGCGGCGGCCTGGTCGTCCCAGAATCCCGGGGCGCCCATCGCCTCCTCGAGCTCCTCGCGCCGGCTCGTCAGGCGGTCGGGGTCAAAGGTAATCACGGACCCAGGCGAGCTGGGCCCCGATCTCCTCGAGCCGCTGGTCGAGCGTCTTGCCGTCGGCATCCGCCACGCGGAAGAGGGTAGCCGGAGGCGTGGTCGGAACCGTGTCGCTAGTGCGACGGTTGAGAACCGCGATGTGATGGTATCCCCGTCGCAGGTGCCGACGATTCGAGCGCGTCTCCGAAGGACCTACTCCGTCGAGGCGGAGCTGGTCTTCGTCGCGCTCGTGCTCCTCGCGTGGCAGGCGATCCGGATCCCGCTCGAAGGGAACCTCGAGGTCTCCCTCGCCCACGCGGACAGCGTGCTCGGCTTCGAGCGCGCCCTCTCCGTGGACGTCGAGGGCGCGGTGATCGAACGCGTCTCGGAGGCAGGGCTGACGCCGCTGCTGACGTGGCTGTACACGAACATCCACCTGCCCGTGCTGTTCGCGTTCCTGGCGGCGGTGCGCCTGTACGACCCGGCCCGCTACCCGCGCGTGCGCACGATCTTCGTGCTCTCGTTCGTACCGGCCGTCTTCGTCATCGGCCTCTATCCACTCGCGCCACCCCGCTGGCACGCGGCGTTCGGGCTCGAGCCGGGACGCGACCATGCGGCCCTGGTCGCGATCCCGCGCGACGGCCTGCCCGGCGACCAGGTCAGGGCCACGGTGGCCCGCGAGCTCGACCGTCGCGCGGCGCGCTTCCTGTCGACCGTCCGGCGAGACCGGGCGGCGTTCCTCGTCGAGGTCGCGGACGAGCCCGCGGCGCTCGCACTCGCATGGATGACGAGGTCGCAATCGTCCGGCGCCGCATCGGGCAGCGCGAAACCGAGCCCGAGCTTTGCGGCGAGGTCGCGGCGCGCGGGCGCGATATCGACGAGCGTCACCTCGGTCCCGGGCAGGCGGGCCGCGAGCCGCGCCGCGAGCGCGCCCACCGTGCCGGCCCCGACCACCGCGATGCGGTCGCCCGGTCCCGGCGCGCCGTCCCGAGCGGGGATGAACCAGGCAGGCAGCGCGACCCCGTCCGAGTCGACGGCGAGCGCCTCGCAGGGCAGGCCGAGGTCGCCCGGCGTGACGCGTGGCGGGCTGCGGCGCGGGTAGCCCGCCCGCACGCGGTAGGCCAGCGCGAAGCGGTATGCCAGCCCGAATGGAGCGGCCGCCGCGGCGGCCGCGATCCCGGCGCGGCGGATCGTCCCCATGTCGGTAGGGGACGGCAGGTCGGCCTCCGCTGTCAAGTGCGCAGACCGCCGGGCGCGCGCGGGCGTGCCCTACCGTCACGAGGGCGGGCGCACGTTCTTCGCGCGCCAGGAGGTACGCGAGTTGGTGGCGGTGCTTCGCGCGATCGACGACCCCGCCGACGGCGTCGG
>Ga0210076_1000224_pt1 | contig 12962 bp, 10 predicted proteins | sample MayberryNW_Catta_3_FD_184876 | JGI IMG/M metagenome (GOLD analysis project Ga0210076, IMG submission 184876) | Wetland microbial communities from San Francisco Bay, California, USA, that impact long-term carbon sequestration -... | ecosystem: Environmental > Aquatic > Marine > Wetlands ... | reverse complement strand
CTCCCCAACTATCAATCAAATCTGCAAGTCTGGTACTAAATTCTCCATTTACAGGAATAATTGCTTTATCTCCTTTTTTAATCAAATTAACTACTGAAGCCTCTACAGCACCTGTTCCTGAAGTAGTAAGTAAAATAATATCACCACTTGTTTCAAAAACTTTTTGAGTTTTTTCAATTATACTTCTATATAAAATTCTGAAATCTTCGCTACGATGGTTGATAACTGGAGCAAGCATGGCATTCATCACACGATTTGGAACGTTAGTAGGACCTGGAAGCATTACTAAATATTCCATATTTTCAAGTAAAGTCAGTACTACCGTTATTTAAAATTACTTAAATAGCATTATTAATAATATAATTACTTTAGGTAGAAGGAGATTGAATGCCGTGTTTAGATCTAGAAAAAAGAAATTATTAAACAATATATATGAAATCAATTGTAAAAATATACTTTCTTTTCAACCTGAAAATATATTTTATCTCACAGGATTTTGGGGTGAAGGAATTGTGTTATTGAACCAAAATAGTACGAGATTATTTATACCACAATTAGAGTATTTTCGAGCATCAGAAGACTCAAAAGAATGTGAAATTATAAAAACGGAAAGAGGAAGTGACGCTGCTTTGTTATCCACAATCTCAGAATTGGGCAGTAATGACCTTTATTGTACCGATAACGCCAACTATAATTTAATAAATCACATAAAAGAAAAGATTGGAGATAATAAAATAATTGTGAATGATGACCCATTTTTTAAAACTCGGAGTATCAAAGAAGAGGTTGAAATAAAATATATAAAACAAGCTGCTAATATTATAGATAAATTATATGGTATCTGTTTAGATGAAATTAAGGAAGGAGTATCAGAAAGACAATTACAGACAATATTAATATACGAAACATTCAAGAATGGTGGTGGACTTCCTTGTTACAAATCTACATTAAACCCATTCATAATAGCAAGTGGACCAAATGCATCATTCCCTCATGCTAATGTTACTGATAGAAAATTTAGGAAAGGAGACTTTATTGTTATTGATCTCACTTTACGAGTTAATGGTTATGTTGCGGATGCGACACGTACATTTGGTTTGAAAACATTAAGTCCTGAATCTAAGAAGATATACGAAATAGTAAAAGACGCCCAGAGACTAGGGCTAACTAAATGTAGTAACAAAATAAAAATAGGAGAAGTTGACAAAACCTGCAGGGATTACATTTCCAGAAATGGATTTGTAAATGAATTTAATCACTCGACTGGCCATGGTATAGGATTAGATGTTCATGAGCCTCCCTGGATTCGCCCTAACAATGAGGAATTACTCGTGAATAATATGGCCATTACAATTGAACCTGGGATATATCTTGAATCAAAATTTGGAGTGAGAATTGAAGATAGTATAATTATAGACAGTAAGGTACACACAACAGGCATAACAAATCTTAATAAATTTGAGAAGGATTTAATTATTATTTAAATTAAATCAAATTGTAGCAAATTTTATTTGTATATAATGTGTCAAAAACTTAGTAAAGAAAATATCTATAAAAAGAGGCATTATTATTATTTTAACTTTGAAATAATAATTTCAAATAATTTCTTTGCAATCGAATCCTTACTTTGAACATTCAAATGAATTACTGGCTCTTTTTGTGTAACAATAAAAACTTCGTTATAATCAGATCCTATTTTAGTCTTTGTTCTCCCTACATCATTCGCAATTATAATATCTGCATTACATTCTTTCAATTTTTTCTTTGCCTTATTAATTAAGAAAGTATTTGAAACATCAGAATATGCTTTAAAACCTACAAGAAATATATTTTTGTCTATTAATTTAATTTCATCAATAATTTTTTTTGTAGGAACAAGTTCTAAATTAATTGGATGAGAAATTTGACTAGGAATTTTCTTTTTATGTATATGAAGAAGTTTAAAATCTGTTACTGCAGCAGCAAAAACAACTAGATCATATTTCTTTGATCTTATCTCAGAAATAACTGTTGTATACATTTCATCAGATGTACCAACCTTAATAGTTTCTAAATAAGAAGACTCTGAAGTACATATAACAGAAGAATTCCCTACAATATGAGTAACATGAGCACCAAGTTCAAGTGATTCATTAATTATTGCGTTTCCCATTTTTCCAGAACTGAGATTAGTGATAACTCTGACAGGGTCTATGTACTCCATTGTACCTCCAGATGTTACTAATACGTTCTTTCCAGAAAGAATTTTTTTTGTACTTTTAGTAAAAAATGCTAAAACTGATTTTAATGCTTGATCTGGTTGAAGAATTTTTGCTTTTCCTTCTATAATTTCTGGATCTAGAAAAATTACACCAAGTTTTTTTAGTTTAATGATATTTTCAATGACCAATTGATTGTAGTACATTGCTTCATGCATAGCGGGTGCAATAAAGATAGGAATTTTGGCTCCTAATCCTACAGACAAAATAGAGGTTATAGAAGTATCGTCTATTCCATTTGCAAATTTCCCAATGGTATTAGCCGTACATGGATACAAAATTATTAAATCTGATTTTTTAAAATCTGCCAGTTTAATATGTTCCATATCTGCCGTTAATTTGTTAATAACTTCATTGCCAGTAGCCCATTTCAAATAATTTGGATGTAATAACATGGTAGCAGAATTTGAAATTACAGGGACCACATTTGCACCATGCCTCATTAATAAACGAGCAAAATCAATTGCTTTGTAAGCAGCAACACTTCCACAAACACAAAGAACTATTTTTTTGTCTTTTAAAGTGTTCCCAAGTGTATTTGTTATATCCTTTGAAGGATGTAAATCACTAGTCATTTTTCAAAGTTATGACAATTTTTTTCTTAATGTTTTTATCATTTTAACTAATCGTTCAAATTCTTTATCTTCAATTTTGTATGAATGCCTATCTTCTGGAAATTTACCTGTTTTTACATCGGTAATATAATTGTGTATTGAATTCAGAATAGTCTCTGAAAGATTAGTATAGGTTTTTACAAATCGTGGTTTGATATTATCATACAGATTTAACATATCGTGTAAAACCAGAACTTGTCCATCACAGTGGGGGCCTGAACCAATACCAATTGTTGGAATTTTTACATTTCTAGAGATTAAATCTGCAACTTCAGAAGTAACCATTTCCAATACAATTGCAAAAACTCCAGCTTTCTCAAGTTCTATTGCTTCTTTTAAGAGTTGAGATCCCCCAATAGCAGTATTGCCCTGTACTTTATAACCCTCCCAGAGTTTAGTAGTTTGAGGTTTTAATCCTATATGACCCATTACAGGAATTCCAACTTCTTTAATTGCCTTGATTCTATCAATAATTTCTATTCCACCTTCAAGTTTAACTGCATCACTTCCTGTTTTTATGAATCTAATAGCATTTCTAACTGCATGTTTAATTCCAACTTGATAAGAACCAAATGGCATATCAGATACTATAAGAGATCTTTTAGTACCTAAAGATACTGCTTTTGAGAAAATGAGCATTTCCTTCATGTTGACAGGTTCGGTAGAATCATAACCTAGCATAACCATTCCTCCACTATCACCAACCAATATTATATCAATACCTGTATTATCACATATTTTGGCACTCCAATAATCATAAGATGTAATGACCGAAATTTTTTCCTTATTTTTCATAGATACAATATCATTGACAACCATTTTCTTTAGTCTAGGTTTATTGTTTGTAGTAGTCATTATTGCTCACATTTCAATCTACGTAATATTTTTAACGAATTATCAATATTATATTTATTATTAAAATTATTTAATATTTTTAATAGTGAGTTAGGACTCTTTTGTTTCAATTGCCTTGAAGTTTTAACAAGTTCTGGAACAGATCTTACAATGTTGTCAATTATACTAATTGTGGCATTCTGAGCCGTTCGTGAAAGAGGATTCAGATCAACTGTGATTACTTTTTTGTGCATATTAATTAATGCCTGTGTACGATCACCATCTTCCAAGGGTACAAAAACTACATCAGCCACAAATATTCCTTCAGGATCAACATGTCTCCGATTACTAGTCAATTCAGGTATTTTTAAAAATTCTTTTTGTCCTACTCCAAGAACGACATTTGCTCCATTTTTTTTTAGGGTTTCTGCGATTAAATATTCTCGTTTTTTATTTCGATAGAAGAGATTAACTTCAATTGATGAACTAGTTTCATATGCTAGATCAACAATCTCCTTAGGACATAAGGCTGCGACATTGCCATTTACAGATATTACAGGTTTCTCAGCAAGCAACAATAAACTGGATGCTGCTTTAATTGCATCTAAAGCGAAAGTAGAAGTTTTTTCACCGATAAGATAATCGAATGCCTCGCCTCTGCCATGTGCTATGAGTCCTTCGCTAACTACCAGACCAGAGTTAAAACCATTAGTGAGTAAATGTCGTATTGCAAGAGATTTTGCTCTTGGGTGATTGGATGGTATGAGATCAGTATCAATCAAAATCTTCTATCAAAGCTCCTCGGTTATCAATATCCGAAACTATCAAGGTACCAGGAAATTCCTTCAACACTGAAGTAACTGAAGAAACCTCATTAGGAGGAACCAATGTGAAAATTGTTTCCCCAAACATGCCAATACTAGAATCGACTCCAACACGCTTTAATTCTTCTATTGGTTTTGCACATATTCCTTTTGTCAATCCTAGGAAATCTGCGAACTGATGAGACATCCTTAAAAAGAAATTAACATCTTTCGATAATAATAATTGTTCTACCATCTTTTCCCCAAGAGAATTAGCATTATTTGAATAGGTAGTAAGAATTTGTTTTGTAGAAAGAGGACTAATACAAAGAATAATAGCTTTATAATTATTTAGTTCTATTTTAGTTAATTTACCAATTCCAGGAGCACCAAAACTAGTCCTGATCTCTAATCCACCATAAAATTCTGAGATTACAGTACCTAAACCTGTATTGCATTCAATTTCTGCTATATGTGCGATTTGTGCAGCATATTCCTTTGACAAATTTGTATTAAGAGCCTTATTCAAAGCATAAGTAAGACTCAGAGCACCGGCCCCACTGGTTCCTAACCCATAACCAATTGGAATATCGATAAAATGATTTATTTTAATATAAAAATCAAAATCAAATTTATCAAGATAATATTTTACTACCCATTTAGATACCTCTGCATTAGTTGTTAATGAATTATTAATATAGATTTCATACCATTTTTTTTTAGATTTGTAAAGTTCTACGGATGTTGTCACTCCTTTTTTGAAAGAAAAACCTGCTCCTTTAGACCCATAACAAAGTAGGTCTGTGTCAAGTTTCCTATTCTTTGGTTTTTCAAAGAAGCCGGTAATATGACCAGGACTGAATGCTGTACATCTAGCAATGAGTTCACCAATTTCAGAAGAGGTCATAGATTAAAAGTAAATATAATATGAAAATATAAAAATATCGATACATATCAACAATGTAAAAGTTAAGTTTTTAAAAGTGATTTATATATTGCAATTAAATTGTCTATCATATGGTAGACTTTAATTTATAGTAGTTTCAGCATCAGTCTTGCCATCTACTTTAACCTTTTATATTATAGAAGTAAATCTCAATTATTATGAATGGAAAGAAATTTTATAGGAAAAATAGAATCTAGTAGTAGGTAACTATTGTCCAAGGATATAGAAATTATTTGTATTGGAAATGAAATATTGAATGGGACTACGATTGAAAAAAATTCGTCCTGGCTAGCAACAAGAATAAGACGGATTGGAGGTAATGTATCAAGAATAACCATAATTCGAGACGAATTTAAGGAGATTGAATTTACGATAAAAGAAGCATTAAACCGTCGACCAAGATGGATATTAACATCTGGTGGTCTTGGTCCTACATATGATGATATCACAATTGAATCAATTGGAAAAGCACTAAATAGGAAATTTATCTATGATCCTATTGCATTAGCAATTCTAAAGAGAAATTATTTTAATCGTGGTATAAAGAAATTAAATAAATATCAGTTAAAAATGTCACGGGTACCAGAAAATTCACAAATAATTGATAACGTAGTAGGAACAGCACCTTCAGTATTAATTAGACAGAGTGAAACAGAAATAATTTGTTTACCAGGAGTACCTATCGAATTAAGACACATTTTTAAAGCAAATATATTAAAGATGATAATAGATGATCACAAGGGTATTTTTTTCAAAGAACAATTTCTAAAGACAATAAAAATTAGAGAGAGTCAGATTGCAAAATTTTTAGAAACAGTTATTGAGAAATATGATGAAAAGGAATATGATTTTTATATTAAAACACATGCAAAAAATCCAACTTCAAGAGTTCCTAAAATAAATATTTATGTTTCTATTAAGGGACTTGATGAAAAAATGATAAATATGAAATTTGAGAACATAATAAATAAAATTAAAAAAGAAATATATAGGTTAGAGGGAGAAATTTTGTGATTAACGGATAGCAAGAAAGGTATTTGTGGAGATAAATGGACGTAAAGAGTTGTGTATACTAGCATATAGCTTTAGAGTAACCGGTCCTACTGGAATTTTATTTGTTTCCTCTTTTGGTAAAGAAATTTTATAGTACCCTAATTTATCATGTACTGGTAACGCCTTGCCCTGTGAAATAATATTTCCATTAAAATCAGTAAGGAAAAATTCAGCTGTTATTGAAGACGACGTTGTTTTATTCATTGGAATATTATCAATAAGAATCTGAAATTCAAAAATTTGCTCTTGGCCTATCTTTATAAACTTTGAGACATCAACAGACACAACTTGGATTGGTTTAGGGTTTTCGAAGTTGGACCAATAGTTCCGTTCGAAAGGATAAGAAGAATCATTAAATATTTTAATATCAATGATCCTTCCTGAGGGATTGTATTTATCCAAATAGAATGCACCATTACTTATTAGTGCATGGTTATGTTTTTCTATCCAATTTATACTAGCATCATATCTTTTTTTTGCTTCAGTCAGAGTTACGATATTTTTAAGAGGTGGTGGTATAAAATTTTCATTTTTCATTTTGATGAGCTCTTTTTTTATTAAATTAGCATGTTCTGGAATTATTAACGATAACCATTCTGCATTCTTTGTAGTAGATTGTGATTTAGAAAAAGAAAGATCATTTGATAAAACTAACCTTTCAGATGCTGCAGTTATCTCCCAAGGCTCCTGAGCCCATACTCCTGCACTTGCTGCTATTTCTTTATTATCATAATGCCATTGATCTAAATATGATTCAACAATATCATCGTGTCCAGGTATAAATCGGATTCCTTTAAAATAAGGTAATCCAAGCTCTACTCTAGAAGTGTATTCTGGATCAACAGTAAGATCATTAGGTCCGCTATTTGTTCCCCATTCATACATAAAATATAAAGAGTACAACAAGTCAGATTTATCCATTGGGATTCCGTTATGCCAATTTGAGTATAAAATTTTATATGTGACTTTACTTAATGACATAGAATTCTTTTCTACAGGTACCCATCCTAACTTGCTATTCCATATGATGGTATCTGGATGAATTGGCATTCGTTCTTCTGGTCCATTTGACGTTGAATTTAGAATTTGATTTCTCATTGAAATAACTTCTCCTGTAAATGGATGTCTAAGAGTAGGACTATCAGCAATATTTGAGTATATATTTATGCTATAGGCGTCACTAAAACCACCTATAGTGTTCCAAGCACCTTGATAAATTTGTTTAACGCCTACTTTTAGAGAATTATTTCTTTCAGATTTTGCATTTAGTAATGAATATTTACTAGTAATACCAGCTCCAAAATCATTTACAAGACCCTTTACAGAAGAAGATGCTGCGTAAGGATCGACGTTCTTAACTAAAAAAATACGTACTGATTCTTCAATTCCCAGTTTGGTTGCCTCGTTAAGTAAATTGTCTCTTTCATTTTTAGAGGTAAAATTTGAAAAGACTAATTTTTGAGTTAAATTATCTAATGTAGAATTGTGATATTGCCAAAATCCAGGATTTTGATTTCCAGGCATATTAGCATACCAAGGGGCATACATTTGGGCAACGACTGCATCATTATATTTAATAAATGAGGTTGATCCAGCAAATGCTTCTGTATATATGTGCCATAAAAATTTTTGTGGATCCGATCCCTGAGTAAGAGTAACAGCTTTATTTAGATCACTATAATCTTTTATAGTTGTAAAACCCAGCTGTTCAAGTTCTGAAGCAATTAATTCTCCCAGAATTTTCCTTTGGAGATCATCGCTCCTTATTAAAACCTTTAATTTAATAGGTTTGTCTTTAAAATACCACTTGTCATTTTTCAGATCAGCTCCATGTCCTAGCAAAGTTTTTTTAATTAGTTTTGATGCGTATTCTGGATCGTAATGGACTCCAAATGACTCAACAGTGTCCATTACAACAGGATAATCAGGTGAAAAAAGACCAAAAGGATCGTACATTGGAATTCCATAACCATGTAACACTTCATTTGAAATAAAATTCCGATTTATTAAATAATTTATAGCAAATCTAACATCACGAAATTCAAAGGGATTTATGGTGTCATTTTCTAATGGTGGAGCAGGATTTAACAAAATTCCAAATGAGCCCCCTATCTTATCATATAGATTAATATTGATCTCGTTTTTTATATCTGAAACTAAATCAAGAGGAATACGAAAAAAATAAGTATCCAGATTTCCTGACTTTATTTCCTCAATGGCCACATTTTCATCCAAGTAATGGATAAACCTTACATTCTCAACATTCAAATAGGTTTGATTATTGGATTCTACTTGATTCGAATACTGAAAAGATAACTGGAAAATCACTAAGAAAAAAAAAGAGACGATGATGATAGAAAAACTAGTCAATTTAATCAAAAATAATCATTCTCGGTATAAAATAGACTTGTTTGAAGATAGAAATTCTTCCTAAAATAAAGTTCAAAAAATTATTTATAGTTTGAGATGAGTTTTCAATCCTTTATAGCGATTCCTAATAGTTACTTCTGTAACTCCTGCTGCCTCTGCCACATCCTTTTGTGTCTTATTTTCTCCATTCATAACACAGGCAACGTATAATGCAGCCGCTGCTAAACCCATTGGATCTTTTCCTGCTGAAATTTTCCCTTCTTCTGCTTTTTTAAGAATTTCGAGGGCTTTACGTTTCGTTTTTTCAGACAATCCAGCTTTACTAGCAATTCTTGCAACACATTTTACTGGATCTACAACAGGCATTCTTAAGTCAAGCTCTCTAATTAAAAGTCTATAACAACGTGCAACATCCTTTTTCTTAATATTACTTGCATTAGCTATATCCTTTAGGGTTCTAGGTGTTTCTGTATCACGACATGCAGCATATAAAGCAGCTGCAACGAGAGCAGAAATAGATCTACCTCTAACTAATCCTTTTTCTAATGCTTTTCTATAGATATACGCAGCCTTTTCTATTACTGCATCTCCAACTGCCAGTTTATCTTTTAATCTATCTAATTCACTAAATGCTTGTCTAAAATTACGATCGACAGGTTCATGAACCTGGCTTCTGCTATCCCATGTTCTAAGCCTTTCAATAGTGCTTTTCATTGAAGAGGAAAGCGGTTTTCCAGAAGCATCTTTATCCACAGGTCCAATGATCGTAGCTAGTCCCATATCGTGCATAGCTAATGAAGTAGGAATCCCTGCACGACTTCTATCTTCGTGTTCTTCTTTTGAAAATGCTCTCCATTCTGGTCCAGTTTCTTCAATTCTTTCATTAATTACGAAGCCACAATTTCCACAAAACATTTCACCAGTAGAATTATCAGTCACCATCGGACCTTTGCCACATCTTGGGCACCGATCGCCAAAAAGCGATATATCTTTAACCATTCATTTCACCACAAAACTTTTTAATAACTAAATTCGTACTATTTATGTTTTATTCTAACATATAAATATTACCCTAATAATACGATGGAGTTTCAATATTCTATGACATTTATTCTAAAAAGATCAGGAAATTTCTACTAATAGAGATTTAATTTACATTACTTCAACCGCTTCTTGATTAAATCCTTTTTTAACCAAATAGCTTTTAACATCCTCACGATGGTCGCCTTGTAACATGATAAAACCATCTTTAGCAGTTCCACCACAGGCAAATTGGCTTTTAAGCTCTTTAACAATATTGTGCATATTGGTTACTTTAGGATCTATTCCTTCTATCATAGTTGTAGTTTTAGAAAATCTCCGAGTTTCAAGGCGGATTATTATTCTTGTCTCTTCTTTTTCTAATTCACCACAAGGACATAAATCATCTGGTAATCCACATTTTTTACATATAACCGCCATATTATATTTATCTATACTTTTCTTTGCTTCTTATTAAGCCTTACCCAGTAACTTAATACTAATATAAATTCGCTGTGCAATATTTTACTGGACGATAGCTATTTAAGTAGCAAGGTTTTACGTTATATAATTGAGTAGCAAAAAGAAAAATGCACCATTACCAGCCTCAAGTGCGGGTTTACTAAGATTCTTTGAGGATGAAACTAAAGGGGTAAAAGTGAAGCCAGAAATTGTTCTTGGTGTCACAGGAGCTTTAATTGCAGTTTCTATCATTATCAGAATCATATTTCCTGTTGCTGGAGCGTAATAACTCAGCACAATATGGAAAATGGCCATGACAGTGTTTCAAATATTCACAGAAGATGGTCTCTAACCAGAATTAACTTTTCTTCTTATAAAATTTCTTTATCATTATCATTACTTAGTTCTTTAATTATAATAATCTTTTTTGATCAATTTTATCTAACATTAAATTTATTAAATCTATTTTTTTTTGTAATAACAGGAATTTCTTTTCTAGCATTCAGTTATTTTTTAGATTTTTTTCTGTTAAGAAATACACCAGTTAATAAAATATCCAAAATTCTTCATGTTTCAGCTTTTTCAAATCTGTTATGCCTACTCATCTTGATCTTTGGATATCTTTCCTTCATTATATTTCAGAAGGAGAGTCCTCCTAAGGAATACTTGTTTGAGGGCATGATGTTAGCAATTGGGTTAAGAATAGGGATATTCATTTCAGTTTTTGGAGCTAATTTATTTCAAGCAATAAAAACTGCAGTAATTCAGCCTCTAATTTTTCTCTTCTTAATTATTCCTTATTCTGTTTTTATTGAGTTAATTTCCAATGTTGTAGCTATTTCTTTTGGCCTTGTCTTAATTGGGATAGGTATATTATGGTCTATACTCGCCGATAGAAGTGGAAGACCTAATATACAGAGTACTTTTTCACTTCTTCAGGCTTTCCTTTCAGCATGGACAGAAAACAAAGTCGATAGGATAGAACTAATTTTGTTATCCAAATCTAAAGATGAGTGTGTTGATACTCATATTATAAAATTCACAAACAAGCATCAGGAGCTTTATTGGGTTCTACCCAATATTCACCCAGGTCCTTTTAAAGAAATTGGTGGAAGCAATCTGCCTTATCAAATATATAATCATTATTCCCAAAAAGCAGTGGTATTTCACAGTGCTTCTGATCATTCTTTGAATATTCCTTCATATGGTGAAGTCATAAAATACCTCAAGTCATTATCCAATACAAAGAATACATTAGATTATGGAAATAAATGCTCTATACCTATACAAGTAAATCATAAAAAAGCAACTGCTACAGGGATTATCTTTGACAATACACCTATTTTAATACTCTCTTTTGCCCCTTATGGTATGGAAGATATCCCCGAAGGAATTAGTAAAGAATTGGAAACATATTCAAAAAATGAAGGATATAAGAGACTTTTTATAATAGATAGTCATAATGCCCTGGGAAAAAGGATTGAAAAAAGCGACAATGAAGATTTGTTAATAGCAGGAAAAAAATGTCTAAAGATTTTGAAAGAGTCTCCACAATATGATTTTAAAATTGGCCTATCAAATACAAACGAGATTAAAAATAAGTTAGTCTTTGGAGAAGATCTTGGAAAAAGTGGTCTTTCTATTATCCTTATTGATGTAAACAAAGATGATGACTGCAATAGCAATAATAATAGTAGTAACAATAATCAATATGTAATAGGTTGGGCGGATTCGAATAATATGAAAAGTGGATTAAGAGAATATGTTTTCCAATATCTTAAACAAAAAGGAATCAGAATGTTAGAAATATGTTCATCAGATACTCATGAGAATTCTGGCTTCAGAACAACAGAAGGATACTATCCTTTTGGCAACATAACAAAGTTTGAAATAATAGCAGATCATTTTTATGATCTTATAGAAATAGCATGTAAAAAATTAGGAGTATATAAATACGAAATACTAACTGTTAAATCAACAGTAAAGGTTATGGGAACAAGTCAATTTAGAGATTATTCAAATGCTTTAGATAAGGCAATGAATTTAACTAAAAAATGTTTAATCATCACCTTTGGAGTAATTCTAATTATGTTGATATTTACAAATTAAAATGATTTTTTTCATAGTAGAGTTTTTTACTTTAACTTTTTGTAGTAGTTTAATTTTATAAAGTGTATATATAGATACATAAATAAATTGTTTTAATCATAATTTGAAAAATATTTATTTTTAGTTACTTAATATTATTCAAATGGTTTTTTATTATAATTAGACAAACTTCTAATTGAAATTGTTATAACAATGTAATAACTAAATATTCTGACTTTCTGACGAGTTTTATATCTAATTAATGGAACGTAATCTTTAAAGTAATCCTAATAGGTAAACGACCAAGCGCATTAGGTATATTGTCATATCTCATCTAAATATAAACAGCCGAATTTTATTTATGATTTGTATGATATTTTACTTTGTGATTATAAACTATCTTCTATTGTTACTAATACTTAATTGGGATATTTAACTAGTATTAAGTTTTATTGAGCTGGCTTTTCTTTTGGTATTCAACTGTTCTTAATATTAATTTATATTTACCATTTCT
>Ga0210076_1000218_pt1 | contig 13126 bp, 15 predicted proteins | sample MayberryNW_Catta_3_FD_184876 | JGI IMG/M metagenome (GOLD analysis project Ga0210076, IMG submission 184876) | Wetland microbial communities from San Francisco Bay, California, USA, that impact long-term carbon sequestration -... | ecosystem: Environmental > Aquatic > Marine > Wetlands ... | reverse complement strand
GTCGTGACGTTCACGTCCGGGACGGTGAGCGGCTGCGGCCCGGCGTCGTCGTCGACCGGGCCGTTCTACTGCCCGCCGGACCGCAGCATCTTCATCGACATCGGCTTCCTGGACCAGCTGCAGCAGGAGTTCGGCGCCGAGGGGCGCTACGCCCAGGCGTACATCATGGCCCACGAGGCCGGACACCACCTGCAGACGCTGTTCGGCACCGAGCAGAAGGTCCGCGCCTCGCAGCAGGCCCGCCCCAACGCGGCGAACGAGCTGTCGGTCGCGATGGAGCTGCAGGCCGACTGCTACGCGGGCGTCTGGAGCCGGCTGGCCGACGACCGCGGAAACGTCTCGGTCGGCGAGGCCGAGCTGGACCAGGCGATCGGGGCGGCCGAGGCGGTCGGCGACGACCGGATCCAGCAGAAGACGCAGGGCAGGGTCGACCCCGAGTCCTGGACCCACGGCTCGGCCGAGCAGCGTCGCCAGTGGTTCGTGACCGGTCGCCGCTCCGGCGACGTCAACCGCTGCAACACCTTCGCCTGAGCGTCTGCCCAGCATCCACCGAAATGATCACGTCTGCATGATCGGTGCACGCCCTGCACGGCGGGTATGCCATGCACGGCGTGGAGTGATCACGTGAACGTGATCACTCCCGCAGCCGGATCTCAGACGTTGAAGCCGAGGGCGCGCAGCTGGTCGCGGCCCTCGTCGGTGATCTTGTCCGGGCCCCACGGCGGCATCCAGACCCAGTTGATCCGGGTCTCCTTGACCAGCCCCGACAGGGCGGAGTTGGTCTGGTCCTCGATCACGTCGGTCAGCGGGCAGGCCGCTGACGTGAGCGTCATGTCCAGGGTGCACGCGTTGTCGTCGTCGACGTGGATGCCGTAGACCAGGCCGAGGTCGACCACGTTGATGCCGAGCTCGGGGTCGACCACGTCGCGCATGGCTTCCTCGACGTCCTCGACCTTGGCCAGACCGGGTCCCCCGGTGGCCGCGCTGGTCGCGGTCTCGCTCATGCCATCTCCTCCGCAGTCTCGTGCTCGTCCACGCCAGCGGCGCGGGCCGTGGCGTCCTTCCAGGCCATCCAGCCGAGCAGCGCGCACTTGATGCGCGCCGGGTACTTCGAGACGCCCTCGAACGCCACGGCGTCCTCGAGCACCTCCTCGAGGTCACCCTCGACCGACGCCGCCGCGCTGGATGCGTCGCCCTTGGCCCGCATCAGGGCCAGGAACGCGTCGTAGGCGGTCGTCGCCTCGTCGAGGCTGCGCCCGATCACCAGGTCGGTCATGACCGACACCGAGGCCTGCGAGATCGAGCAGCCGAGCGAGTCGTAGGACACGTCCTCGACCGTGGTGCCGTCGCCCCCGAGCCGCACCCGCAGGGTGACCTCGTCGCCGCAGGTCGGGTTGACGTGGTGGACCTCGGCGTCGAACGGCTCCCGCAGTCCCTTGTGGTGCGGGTTGCGGTAGTGGTCCAGGATGATCTCCTGGTACATCGACTCGAGCTTCACGCCACGCCTCCCGGGCGTCCGAAGAACCGCTGCACGTGCTCGAGCCCGCCGACGAGCGCGTCCACGTCGGCAGTCGTCGAGTAGACGTAGAACGAGGCACGGGTCGTGGCCGGCACGCCGTAGCGCAGGCACACCGGTCGGGCGCAGTGCTGGCCGACCCGCACGGCGATGCCGAGCTCGTCGAGCACCTGACCGACGTCGTGCGGGTGCAGGTCGCCGAGCGTGAACGAGACCGCCGCCCCGCGGTCCTCCGCGGTCGGCGGCCCGACGACACGCAGGCCCTTGACCTGCTGCATCCGCTCCAGCGCGTAGGCGGTGATCGCGTGCTCGTGCTCGGCGACCGCGTCCATGCCGAGGGCGGAGAGGTAGTCGACCGCCGCGCCCAGGCCGACCGCCTGGGCGATCGGCGGGGTGCCCGCCTCGAACTTGTGCGGCACCGCGGCGTAGGTCGACCCGGTCATGCTGACCGCCTCGATCATCTCGCCGCCGCCGAGGAAGGGCGGCAGGTCCTCGAGCACCTCGCGGCGCCCCCACAGCACGCCGATGCCGGTTGGCCCGCACATCTTGTGACCGGTGAACGCCACCAGGTCGGCGCCGAGCGCCTGGACGTCGAGCGGCATGTGCGGGGCTGCCTGCGAGGCGTCGACGACCACGAGGGCGCCCACCTCGCGGGCCCGGCGCACGATCTCGGCGGCCGGGTTGACGGTGCCCAGGATGTTGGACACGAGCACGAAGGACACGACGCGGGTGCGCTCGTTGACCAGCGAGTCGAGGTGGGACAGGTCGAGCCGGCCGTCGTCGGTCAGGCCGAGCCAGCGCAGCCGCGCGCCGGTGCGCTCCGCCACCATCTGCCAAGGGACGAGGTTGGAGTGGTGCTCCATCTCGGTGACGAGGATCTCGTCGCCCTCGCGCAGGGCACGGATGGACGAGCCACCCCACGCGATCGTGTTGGCCGCCAGGTTGAGCGCCTCGGTCGAGTTCTTGGTGAAGACCACCTCGGCTCGGTCCGCGGCGTTGACGAAGGCCGCCACCTTGTCGCGCGCGCCCTCGTACAGCGCGGTGGCCTCCTCGGCGAGCGTGTGGATGCCCCGGTGCACGTTGGCGTTGTGCCGCGTGTAGTAGTCGTCCAGCGCCTCGAGCACCTGCCGCGGCTTCTGCGAGGTCGCCGCGTTGTCGAGGTAGACCAGCGGCCGGTCGCCGTGCACCAGCCGCTCGAGCGCCGGGAAGTCCTTGCGGACCTGCTCGGCGTCGAGGGGCGAGGCGAAGGCTGCGCTCATGCCTGAGCGCCGGCCTTCACGAAACGCTCGTAGCCCTCGGCCTCGAGCGTGTCGGCGAGCTCGCGGCCACCCTCCTCGACGATCCGGCCGTCGACGAAGACGTGCACGAAGTCGGGCGCGATGTAGCGCAGGATCCGGGTGTAGTGGGTGATGAGCAGCACGCCGGTCTCGCCACCCGCGCGGACCCGGTTGACGCCCTCGGACACCACCTTGAGCGCGTCGATGTCGAGGCCGGAGTCGGTCTCGTCGAGGACCGCGATCCTGGGCTTGAGCAGCTCGAGCTGCAGGATCTCGTGGCGCTTCTTCTCGCCCCCGGAGAACCCCTCGTTGACGCTGCGCTCGGCGAAGGACGGGTCGACGGCCAGCCGCTCCATCGCCTCCTTGACCTCCTTGACCCAGGTACGCAGCTTGGGCGCCTCGCCGTCGACGGCGGTCTTGGCGCTGCGGAGGAAGTTGGAGACCGACACACCCGGGACCTCGACGGGGTACTGCATCGCCAGGAAGAGACCGGCGCGGGCCCTCTCGTCGACGGTCATCGCGAGGACGTCCTCGCCGTCGAGCGTGACGGTGCCGCCGGTCACGGTGTACTTGGGATGCCCGGCGATCGAGTAGGCCAGGGTCGACTTCCCCGAGCCGTTGGGCCCCATGATCGCGTGGGTCTCGCCGGCCCGCACGGTGAGGTCGACGCCGCGCAGGATCTCCCGCGTGCCGGAGTCACCGGTGTCGACGGTGACGTGCAGGTCGCGGATCTCGAGCGTGCTCACGAGTTCTCCTTCGTGACGGAGACGAGCACGTCGTCACCGTCGATCTTCACGGGGTAGACAGGGACGGGCTGGGTGGCGGGCAGCCCGGTCGGGCGCCCGGTGACCAGGTCGAAGCGGGAGCCGTGCAGCCAGCACTCGAGCGTCTGGTCCTCGATCTCGCCCTCGGACAGCGCGACGTTGGCGTGCGAGCACACGTCGTGGATCGCGTAGACCTCGCCGGCGCTGCGCACGATCGCGACGGGGATGCCGTCGATCACGACCCGGATCGCAGCGCCGTCGGCCACGTCGTCGACCGCGCAGGCGCGCTGGTAGTCGGCCACGTCAGTGCACCGCGCCTTCCAGCTCCTGCTCCACCTGGGCCAGCAGACGGTCCCGGACCTCCGGGATGCCGATCTTGTTGATCACGTCGGCGAAGAAGCCGCGGACCACGAGCCGGCGCGCCTCGTCCTCGGGGATGCCTCGGGACTGCAGGTAGAACAGCTGCTCGTCGTCGAAGCGACCGGTGGCTGAGGCGTGGCCGGCGCCGACGATCTCGCCGGTCTCGATCTCGAGGTTGGGCACCGAGTCGGCGCGGGCGCCGTCGGTGAGCACCAGGTTGCGGTTGAGCTCGAAGGTCTCGGTGCCCTCGGCCTCGGCCCGGATCAGCACGTCGCCGATCCAGACCGTGTGGGCCTCGTCGCCCTGCAGCGCGCCCTTGTAGACGACGTTGCTCTTGCAGTGCGGCACGGCGTGGTCGACGAAGAGCCGGTGCTCGAGGTGCTGGTGGGCGTCGGCGAAGTACAGGCCGAGCATCTCGACCTCGGAGCCCGGCGCGGTGAAGCGTGCCTCGGACGACACCCGCGCCACGTCGCCGCCGAACCCGACGGCGATGCTCCGGAGCTTGGCGTCGCGGCCCAGCCGCAGCGACTGCTGCGACAGGTGCACGGTGTCGTCGGCCCAGTCGTTGACGACGACCACGGTCAGCTCGGCGCTGTCGCCGACGACCAGCTCGACGTTGTCGGCGTACGTCGCCGAGCCGGTGTGGTCCAGGACCACGACGGCGCGGGCGAAGGGCTGCACGTCGACGAGCAGGTGCCCGAACGCGGCGCGGTGGGCGGCATGGTGCGTGGCCTCCGCGACCGCGCGCCGCATCAGCGCCGTCGAGCCGAGGACGCAGTCGAGCCGCGTGTGGGCGACCATCTCGATGATGGTCGCGACGCCGCGCCCCTCCTCACCCAGCCGAGCGGCCCAGGCGTCCCGGAGCTCGATCTCCGCGGAGGCGTTCGAGCGGTTGCCGAGCTTGTCCTTGAGGCGCTGGACGTGGAAGCCGTTCCGCGTCCCGTCCGGCAGGACGCGCGGAAGCACGAAGCACGTGAGCCCGTCCGGCGCGTACGCGAGGACGAGGAAGACGTCGCACATCGGCGCCGAGCAGAACCACTTCTCGCCCGTGAGCCCGTAACCGCCATCCGGAAGCGGCTCCGCCCGCATCTCGTTCGCTCGCACGTCCGAGCCGCCCTGGCGCTCGGTCAGCGCCATCCCGGAGAGGAGGCCGGTCTTCTCGGCGCGCGGTCGCAGCCCGGGCTCGTAGACCCGGGCGGTGAGGCCGGGCTCCCACACGGCGGTGAGCCCTGGATCCGCACGAAGGGCGGGGACCACCGAGTACGTCATCGACAACGGACAACCGACTCCGGCTTCGGCGTACGCGAGCGTCATGAAGCGCGCGGCTCTCGACACGTGTGGGGCAGGCTCCGGGTCGGCCCAGGGGAAGGCGTGGACGCCGTGCTCGACGCCGATCCGCATCAGCTCGTGCCACGCGGGATGGAACTCGACCTCGTCGATCCGGGCGCCGAAGCGATCGAACGCACGCAGCTTCGGCACGTTCTCGTTCGCGAGACGGCCGAGCTCGAGCGGCTCGCCGCCGCACAACCGTCCAAACGCGGCGCACGCGTCCTCGCGCGCTGCACCGCCTTCCCGTCGCAGCGCCTCGACGAGCGCGGCGTCCTGCGAGAAGAGGTCGTAGCCCTCGAGCGGTGGCGGCTGGTTGGCGGCGCGCAGGTACGCGGATGTGGTCACGACCCGAAGCGTGCGCGAGCCCGCTCCACCCCGCAAGGACGAATCTTCGTCACGCGGGCCACCGTCGCGTCCAGAGCACGCGCCCGCCTTGCTGCGGCCACCCGAGCGCGGTGATGCGTCCTCGACCCTACGCGGCGCCGGCGAGCGAGCGCGCGCGAGGCGAGGTGCCATCTCCGAAGGCGCTCGCACAATCTCCTCGCGCACCTCGACCCAGCGCCGCAGAATGCGTCTGCGCTACCCGCACGGTCAACCGGTTCGCAGTGTCCAGAGCACGGCGTGGTCGCCTCCGCCCTTCGTCTCGCAGTACCCGACGACCTGACCCTGCTCGTTGACCGCGAACGCCAGGGTCTCCCGACCGCCCGGAGGCACCGGGAGGAGAGTCACCGTGCGCTCCTGCCACACGAACGCGCGGTGCTCCAGCGCATCACCGCGCTCTCGCAGCCCGAACCCGACGACGTGGCCCTGCTCGCTGACCGCCGTGACCAGCGAGAAGTCCCAGGAGAGGACGAGCGTCTTCCCGCTCGTCCACGAGAGGGCGTGCGTCATGTCGTCCTCATAGACGCCGTCGCCCATCCACGTCTTCCCGTCCGGGTAGACCTCCCCGACGACCTGACCCTGCTCGCTGATGGCTCGCGGGAACGTGTCCTCCGCGACGGGCACTCTGCGTCCGTCCTGCCACACGAATGCGGACACGTAGTCGGTGTTGTGGCCCGGAGTGGTGCCGAGGTCGAACTCCGTGTAGAAGCTGGAGGCGAGGATCTGGCCGGCCTCGTTGACCGCTACCGCAGCGCTCTCCCTGTCGCCGCGAAGGACGCCGAGATCGCGGAGCCTCCGGCCCTCGTACAGGAATGCATGCCTGACCGGCTCGCCGTTTCGGTAGGTGCTCTTCACGGTGCTCCAGCCGACGACCTGGCCGCGGTCGTTGACGTCCAGCGCCGCACTCCGTCTCCCTCCGAGCGTGCCGAGGTCGCGCATGGTTCCCTCCTCCCACAGGAAGGCACGGGTGACGAAGTAGTCGTACGCTCCGGTCGTGTCGACGGCGTGCCGGGTGCGGCTCGAGCCGACGACCTGGCCGCGCTCGTTGATCGCGACCGCCCCGCTGCTCGCCCCGCCCAGCGTGCCGAGATCGCGCATCTTTCCGTTCTCCCACAGGAAGGCGTGCCGCTTCGCACGCCTCGTGTCCGACCAACCGACGACCTGGCCGCGCTCGTTGATCGCGACCGCCCCGCTCTCCTTTCCGCCGAGCGTCCCGAGATCGATCGCCTTGCCCTGCTGCCAGAGCGTCGCGCGCATCGCACCACGCCTGTAGCTCGAGCCGACGACCTGGCCGCGCTCGTTGATCGCGATTGCCTTGCCCTGGCCGAGGTCGGTGACGATCCACCCTGTCTCGCCTCGCGCTGCGCCACCGGCCACGGTGGCGACACCGACGAGCGCCAACCCTGCGACGAGCACCGCGAGCCGTTGCATGGCTCACTTCTCCGCACCCAGAGTGCCCCGAACGACATCGCGATGCATCAGCGCCCGCACGCAGCGGCTCTGCCCGGAACTACCGAGTTCGTCAGATCGTCTTGAACTGCTCGAACGGCTGGCGGCAGGACTCGCAGTAGCGGATCGAGCGGCAGGGAGTGGGGCCGAACAGGTTGTCGAGCCTCGTGTCCGTCGAGCCGCAGTAAGGGCAGCGGAAGCCACGCTGCAGGTGGACGAGCTCGAGCTTCCCCGCCGGGCGCGGGGCCGGCGGGGCGAAGCCCGCGGCCCGCAGCTTTTCCCGCCCCGCCGGGGTGATGTGGTCGGTCGACCACGAGTCGTCGAGGACGACCCGCACCTCCGCCTCCGCTCCGAGCTCCTCGACCTTCTGCTCCATGGCCCGCCGCATCGTGTCGAGCGCGGGACAGCCCATGAACGTCGGCGTGAAGTCGATCCGGACACGCTCGCCGTCGACCTCGACCCCTTTCACGACCCCGAGGTCGACGAGCGAGATGACGGGAATCTCGGGATCCGGGATCTCGTCGAGCGCCGCCCAGACCGCGTCCGCGGTTACCACTGCGCGCCGGCCGGAGCCGAGCGACGGACCATCGTCATCTCGTCCCAGAGCTCTGCGAGCTCGGCCTCGTGCACGCCCCGCGAGACCGCCTCGACGTCGGGCAGCTCGCGGCCGAGCCGCTCCTCGGCGCGGCGCCGGAGCTCCGGCCGGAGCTCGTCGTCGAGGACCCCGAGCGCGTACGGCCAGAGCTCGTCCACCGCTTCGTCGAGGCGCGCGCGGCCATCCTCGGAAGCGAGCAGGCGGTCCACCCACATCTCGGCGTGCATGCGGTGGTACGCCTCCTCGCGATCCATCTTCGCCGCGATCCCCGCGAGCTCGGTGTCGTCGGACTCCTTGAGGGCGGCGAGCCGGATCTCGTCCGCCGTCTCGTACAGCCAGTGGCGGGCGATCGTCCGCGCCCACTCGAGGCGCCGCAGTTGGACGAGCGGCGCGCAGCGGTACTCGTCCGGTCGCCGGTCGAAGGCGAGCTCGTCCGCCGTCGTGCCGAGCTCGGCGGCCGCGAGCTCGTACAGCGCGCGGGCGTGGCCGATCTCGTTCTGCGCGATGGAGGAGAAGGCGACGTCCTCCTCGAGGAAGGGCGCGATCCCCGTCCACTCCGAGTTCCTCCAGCCGAGGACGAGCTCGTCGTCGGCGATGGAGAGCAGGCGGTCCGTGCGCTCACTCATCGCCCGCCCCCGGGGCCATCTCGAGCGTGCCCGCTTTCTCGCGCGCCTCGCGCAGGCGGGCCTTGATCGAGTAGCCGTCCACGCGCCGGTACTTCATCTCGAACTCGTCCGGGAACCCGGCGACCTCGCTCACGGCCTCGCGCGGCACGAGCCAGAGCGCGACCGACTCCTGGCGGCGGCCGTACTGCTCGCGTGCGTAGATCTCCGCGAACTTCGCGTCCGGCGCAGCGACCGAGCCCGCGTGCTGGAAGGACTGTCCCTTTCGCTCCTGCCTGAAGACCTCGAAGATCACGCCGCCTCCGCGAGCACCACCCGCTCGACCCACGCGACGTCCTCGCGTGAGAGCCGCCGGAACGCGAGCCGCTCCTGCGAGGCCGGCCCGTGGCCGGTGACGACGGCGCGCAGTCTCTCCCAGTCCGGCTCGGTGTAGAGCCACTTCCCGCTCTCCTCGTCCTTGCGGAGCGCCGGGTCGGGGATCTCGAGTCCGAGCTCCCGGATCTGCGGCACGTAGCCGTCGAGGAACTGCTGGCGCGCTTCCTCGTTCCCCTGACTCTTGATCCGCCAGACGTACATCGGGTCCTCGTCGGCCGGGATCGGGTTGCCGTGGAAGTGCATGAGCGGCTCCCACCAGCGATCGAGCGCCTCCTGCACGAGCCCGAACTGCTCGTCCGTGCCCGTCACCAGCGCGAGGATCACGTCGCGCCCGTGGAGGATGTGGAACGACTCCTCCCAGCAGATCTTCTTCATGATCCGCGCGTACGGCGCGTAGGAGCACTTGAGCAGCGCCTTCTGCGAGACGATCGCCGCGGCGTCCACGAGCCAGGCGATGATCCCGACGTCGCCCCACGTCTTCGTCGGGTAGTGGAAGACGTTGTGGAACTTCGCCTTGCCGGAGACGAGGTCGTCGAGGCAGGCGCTCCGCGGCTTGCCGAGGTCCTCGACGACGCGGTAGATGAGCTGTGCGTGCCCGACCTCGTCCTGGATCTTCGCGGTGAGGGCGAGCTTCCGTTGGAGGGTGGGGGCGCGCAGGATCCAGTCGCGCTCCGGGAGGACTCCCATGAGCTCGGAGTTGCCGTGCATCTCGATGAACTTGACGAGCTTCGAGCGGTACTCGTCGGGCATCCAGTCGCCCGCCTCGACCTGCCCGCCGGACTGGACGTACTCGAGGAACTCCTGCGTGCGCGTCTCCACGTGGTGGCCTCCCTACCGAACGGTCGTTAGCATCGAGTGTAATGGCTACGAGGAGGGACGAGCTCACCCGTGAGGCCGCGCGGCTCTTCGCGGAGCGCGGGTTCCACGGGACCTCGATGGACGCGCTCGCCCAGGCGCTCGGCGTGCAGAAGGGCTCGCTCTACTCGCTCACGGGCTCCAAGCAGGAGCTCCTCTTCGAGACCATGCGCGAGGGGGCGCGGGCGTTCCACGCCGCGCTCGACGCCGTCCCCGAGGACACCGCCGCCGTCGAGCGCATCCGTCTCGCGCTGCGCGGTCATCTCCGCGTCGTGGCGGAGCAGCTCGACGTCGCGACCGTGTTCACGCGGGAGTGGCGCTACCTGGAGGACGCGTACCGGGACGAGATCCTCGCCGAGCGGCGCCGGTACGAGGAGCGGTGGCGCGCCCTCTTCCAGGAAGGCGTCGAGTCCGGTGGGCTCCGCACCGATCTCGATGCCGGAGCCGCGACGCTCCTCGTCCTCTCCGCCGCGAACTGGGCCTACACGTGGCTCGCCCCCGGGCGGGACACGGACGAGCTCGCAGACCGCTTCACCGCGATCCTCGTCGACGGCATCCGCGGGTACGCGACGCCCGCGTGAGCGCGATCCTCATCGTCAACCCGTTCGCAACCGGGGTGGACGAGCACCGGCTCGCCGCCGTGCGGGCTGCGCTTCCCGGCGGGGTCGAGACGCGGCTGACGACGGCACCGGGGGAGGCCACGGAGATCGCGCGGGAGGCCGGGGAGGTCGACGCGATCTACGTCTTCGGAGGCGACGGCACGTACAACGAGGTGCTGAACGGCGTTCGGGTCGACGTGCCGCTCGGCTTCGTCCCGGGCGGCGGCACGAGCGTGCTGCCGCGGGCGCTCGAGCTTCCGCGCAACCCGGTCGGGGCGGCGCTCCGGCTCGCGCAGGGGCGCACGCGCCGGATCGGGCTCGGACGCGTGAACGGGCGGCGTTTCGGCTTCAACGCCGGCATCGGCTTCGACGCGGAGCTCGTGCGCCGGGTGGACGAGCTGGGGCGCAGGCCCGACGGCCGCCGGCCCGGCGACGCGGCCTTCATGCGGGTCGCGCTCGGCGCGCTGCGCGAGCGGCATGCCCGTTTCGAGCCGCAGCTGGAGCTCGAGGGGCTCGGGCGAGCGGCGTTCGTCCTCGTCGCGAACTGCTCGCCGTACACGTACGCGGGCGCCGTCGCTCTCGACCTCGTCCCCGATGCGAGCTTCGACGAGGGGCTCGCGGTCGTCGCGCCCGTGCAGCTTCGTGCCCGCGATCTCCCACGTCTCGTGCTGCTGGGGCCGCGTGGCCACGGCATCGGGAGCGGCGCGACGCTCGCCGGACGCGATCTCGACCGCCTCGTCATCCGCTGCGACCGGCCCCTTCCGCTCCAGGTGGACGGCGAGGACGCGGGCGACGTGACCGAGGTTCTGTACGAGGCCGAGCGCGACGCTGTGACCGTGCTCTTCTGACCTAGACTTTCGCCGCGATGAGCCGCGTGCTGCCCGCCGAAGGGGACCTGCGCCGCGTCATCGGCGACGGCGAGACGCTCGCCGACGGCGAGGTCGAAGGTCTCGGCGAGGACGATCTCCTTGCGCTCTACCGCGACCTCGTCCTGCTCCGCACGTACGACGAGCGCTCCGTCGTCTACCACCGGCAGGGCCGCATCGGGACGTATGCGATCTTCTGGAACCACGAGGCGATGCAGGTGGGCTCGGCGTTCGCCCTCGAGGAGCGGGACTGGATCTTCCCGAGCTACCGCGAGTCCGCGATCGGGCTCCTGCGCGGGATCCCGGCGTCGACGATCCTGCAGTGGTGGCGCGGCCACCCCTCCGGCTGGTGGAACCCGCGTGACCACAACGTCGCCTCCATCTGCGTGCCGATCGGGACGCACGTGCCGCACGCGGTCGGCTTCGCGTGGGGCGCCCGTCTGAAGGGCGAGGACGCGGTGGCCATCGCCTACTTCGGGGACGGCGCGACCTCGGAGGGCTCCTTCCACGAGGGACTGACGTTCGCAGGGGTCATGAAGGCGCCGGTCGTTCTCTTCTGCAACAACAACCAGTGGGCCATCTCCACGCCGGTCACGGAGCAGACCGCCGCCCCGGCGCTCGTCGACAAGGCCGCCGGGTACGGGATGCCGGGCGTGCGCGTGGACGGCGGTGACGTCCTCGCCGTGTACGAGGCGACGCGCGAGGCGGTCGCACGAGCGCGGGCCGGGGACGGGCCGACCTTCATCGAGGCGGTGACCTACCGCGCCGCGCCGCACGCGACGGCGGACGACCCGTCGATCTACATCGACCCCGCGCGGGTCGAGGAGGAGAAGGAGAACGAGTGCGTCGGGCGCTTCGAGCGCTACCTCGTGCGCCAGGGCGTCCTGATCCCGTCGCAGGTGGAGGAGACGAGGAACGAGGCGCTCGAGACGATGCGGAGCGGCATCGCCGCCGCCGAAGCCGAGGCTCCGGCGGACGTCGACCTCGTGTTCGAGCACGCATACGCGTCCCCGCCACCCTCCCAGGCCGTGGACCTCGCCGACCTGAGGAGGGTGCTCGGTGGCTGAGCGCCTGCTCGTCGAGGCGGTGAACGACGCGCTCCACGTGGAGATGGAGCGGGACGCCACGGTGATGGTCATGGGCGAGGACGTCGGGCGGCTGGGCGGCGTCTTCCGCGCGACCGCAGGGCTCCAGGAGCGCTTCGGCCACGATCGCTGCGTCGACACCCCCCTCGCCGAGGCGGGCATCCTCGGCACGGCCGTCGGCCTGTGCATGGCCGGCTGGCGCCCCGTGTGCGAGATGCAGTACGACGCGTTCAGCTACCCGGCGCTCGACCAGCTGATCAACCACGTCGGGCGCTATCGCTGGCGGACCCGCGGGAAGATGGAGTTCCCGCTCACGATCCGGATGCCGTACGGGGGAGGGGTGCGCGCGCCGGAGCTCCACGACGACTCCCCGGAGACCTACTACGTCCACACCCCCGGCGTGAAGGTCGCGATCCCGTCCACCCCCGCCGATGCGAAAGGGATTCTTGCGGCGGCGATCCGCGACCCGGACCCGGTCGTCGTCCTCGAGCCCAAGCTCGTGTACCGGACGGCGCGGGGCGAGGTGCCCGAGGGCGAGCACGTGGTGCAGCTCGGCAAGGCGCGTGTCGCACGGGAGGGCTCCGACGTGAGCCTCGTCGCCTACGGCGCGATGGTGCCCCTGGCGGAACGCGCCGCCGCCGCCCTCGAGGGCGAGGCCTCGTGCGAGGTGCTCGACCTGCGCACGCTCAAGCCCCTCGACGAGGAGGCGCTCCTCGCGTCCGTGGCGAAGACGGGGCGGGCGGTGATCGTGCAGGAGGCTCCGCGTGTCTGCGGCTTCGCCGCCGAGGTGGCGGCCGTGCTCGCCGAGAAGGCCGTCTTCGACCTCCACGGCCCGGTGCTCCGCGTTACCGGCTACGACGTCCCGTACCCCTACTGGCAGATCGAGGACGCGTACATGCCCTCGGTCGAGCGCGTCGTCGACGCCGTCCGCCGCCTGCTGGCGTCTTAGTGGAGGGCTGTCTCGCCTGCGACCTCGCTGAGGGTCGCGTAGCGCTCCCGGGCGGCGTGATCCATACGTCGCCGCACTGGCTCGTCGAGCACTGCGTCGGCCC
>Ga0210076_1000217_pt1 | contig 13133 bp, 10 predicted proteins | sample MayberryNW_Catta_3_FD_184876 | JGI IMG/M metagenome (GOLD analysis project Ga0210076, IMG submission 184876) | Wetland microbial communities from San Francisco Bay, California, USA, that impact long-term carbon sequestration -... | ecosystem: Environmental > Aquatic > Marine > Wetlands ... | reverse complement strand
TAATCCGCCTGTTCTTGTTCAACTTTTTTTTTGCGCATGCCGCCCTCGACGATTTTATACTCGAACAGGCGGCATTCGAGCGCGCCGTTGAAAAGCGGCGTGCGCTTGGAGGCGGCCAGCCGAATGAGCTTGGGCAGGCGCATGTCGGCCGTGAGAAAATAAGCCCGCCAGCCGCTGAAATATTTTTTTAAGCGATCCCCGAGCTTGGGATAAAACTCGGCGAGTAGCTGCTGCTCGCCGAGGCGCACGCCGTAGGGCGGATTGGTCACGATAATCCCTGCTTTTGCCGGCGCGGCGATTTCGAGCACGTCGGCTTGCTTGAGGCTCACCACTTTGTCTAAACCCGCCGCCGTAAGATTGGTGCGGGCGGTCTTCAGCGCTTCGCCGGAAAGATCGCTGCCGTAAATCGCCAGCGGCATTTTCGCCTTTTGTCGCGCCGCGCTTTGCTGCATCAATGCGCGCCAGCGGGGCTGGTCGAAATTTTTGAATTTCTCAAAAGCAAAATGACGCCCCAGCCCCGGCGCGATATCAAGCGCCGTGTGGGCCGCTTCGAGGAGAATTGTGCCGCCGCCGCACATCGGATCGAGCAGCGTCTGGCCGGGCGTCCACCCGGCCAGACGAAGAATGCCGGCGGCGAGATTTTCTCTGAGCGGCGCTTCGCGCGCCGCCACGCGCAGCCCGCGTTTGAACAACGGCTCGCCGGTCGTGTCTAAGTAGAGCGTAAAGTCGCGATCGGTCAGATGGGCCTGGAGCGGAACATCCGGCGTGTCGGTATCGACCTTCGGCCGCTGGCCCGAGATTCGGCGCATTTTGTCACACACCGCGTCTTTAATTTTCAGAGTGACGAAGTTGAGGCTGGTCAGCGGACTTTGGGTCGCCGATACATCCACACGGATCGTGCGCGCCGCATCGAACCAATCGGTCCACCGCGGCGTGTAGGCGATACGATAAATATCCTCTTCACCGCGATAGCCGCCGTCGGCGACCTGCCAGAGCACGCGACTGGCGATGCGGCTGGTGAGATTGACCCGGTAGCAAAGAAAAAAATCGCCGGCGAACTGAACACCGCCGCCGAATGCATGAATTTTTTCCGCGTTAAGCTCTCGCAGTTCATCAACCAGGAGCAATTCCAATCCGCGCGGGCAGGTGGCAAAAAATCTTTCCATTGCTGGTGTCAATTTAACATGCTCGGGGATCGGGTAGGAGGGGCCAGCGATAAGCTAGCCCCGTCCTCCCACACCACCGGACGTACGGTTCCGTATCCGGCGTTTCAAGCGGTCTTTAAGACCCGACGCTTCTGAGTCAGCAGTGAAACAAGCCCAATTGATCAAAGTATCTCTTTGGAAGCGCCTCATTAATGTGCGACGCCCCCGAGTGCGACCATGACCCGCGGCCATTACCTGCTGATTTCACGGCGCGCTGTTTTCAAGTCCTCTGTGACCCAGCCGGACAGCCCGAGTATGATTTCGTTTCCATTGCCGCCACAACATCTGGCGAAGCTTTCTTCTCACCCACTGGTCCAGTTCTTCGAACCTCCCCCTCGACTTGCGCCATCTGGAAGTAATTTCCCCAGCCGCGTAGGATCGGGGTCAACTCTTGATCGATGAATCGATCGAGCCTGCGACCCCTTGCTCTGCGAAACGTTTCCTTGAGCTTCTCTCTGATCCGCTTCACTGATGGCCCGGCCACTTGAGCCGTGGCTGGAAATGAAGCGTCATCGAGTAACCAAAAAATTTCCTCTCCCAGGGCGGGCCACTGCGCTCACCTTGAGCTTGAGCCGGCGTTCCAGCGTGCCCGCCTCATGCGCTTCCTGTTCGTCGGTCCAGCGCTTTGCCTGCGGCTTCCTTCAGATTCCACCTCGCGGTTGCGTCCGGCTAGCAGTTCCCCTGATCGGGCCTGCCAAGGTCTTTCACCTCCTGGGTCTGCGCCCTGCCGGGCGCACCAAAAAAAAAGACCCGTGTCGCGATTGACACGGGTCTTTTTTGGCAGCGCGAGAATTTAGATGGACTGAATTGTCAGTTGGTGGGTTTGCTTCCCGCCACGACGAACCGAGCCCGACGGTTTTTCGCCCAGCAGCCTTCGTTGTGCTCTTTACATACGGGAATCTCCTCGCCATAACTGACCGTCGACATTCTGTTGGCGGCGATTCCCAAAGTCGCGAGATAATCCTGCGCCGCCTGCGCGCGCTTCGCGCCGAGCGCGATGTTGTAATCCGCCGAGCCGCGCTCATCACAGTGCCCTTCGATCTGCACGCGCGCCGACGGATTGCTCTTGAGCCAATCCGCATTCGCCCTCAAGGTCGCCCGGGCGGATTCGGAGAGTGCGGCGCTGTCAAAGTTAAAGTCAATATCTTTCAGCGGCCCGCCCATGGCGCTCTCGCCACGGCGCAACGCATCTAAACTGGAAGTCGTACCCTCTTGAGTCTTGGCTGGCGCCGGTTTCGGGGCGGCGGCCATCTGCTGGCCCGATGATCCGCTGGGATTTTCAGCCGTCCATTTGGGCGGCGGCGGGTTGGCCGGATTACCACAGGAAATTAAAAATATCACAGCCAACAAACTCAACCCGTAACTAATTCTCGGCTTTTGAGCCCCCATCTCTAGCCCACCTTTCCTGTCCCTATCGGACTGAATTAATTGGCCGATTGTGAAGCATTGCGGCTGTCCTGTCAACCATTATTCCTAGCAAAACAATCTTATATTTACGCTTGAAATCCCCTCAACTGCCTTGAAACGCCCGATTCAGGTACCCGGGCTAAGCCGGATCCCATAAAGCTTTCCCCCTGCAACTTTGAGCTTACGCCAATTTTCGCCGCCGTTGCTGCTTGCGTAAACCGAGCCGTCGGTGTAGCCGACGCAGAGCGTTTCGCTGTCGTGCGGATGTACCGTGAAACCACAGGTCATATGGTCATGGCCGGCGGGCAGCCCGGCCGCCAGCCGATTCCATGTCTTGCCGGCGTCGTCGCTGCGCAGGATCTGTGTCTTGGCACCGCCGGTTTGCGCCGACAAATTGCGGCTGAATTTGACCGTATTGTAGGGTCCGGCGCGCACGGTGCGATGACCCGGCCAGGAAGCAGGTCCATTTTCCGCCGCGCCGAGGAATATGCGATCCGGTTTTGAGGCCTGGTTAGACATCGGAATCGCGTACGCGCGCCCCATGCCATATTCGCACTTGGTCCAACTTTTTCCGCCATTGTTGGTCTGGTAGGTGCCGATACCTGTGCTGGCGAAATACGTTTCCAGCCGGGTTGGATGGCGCATGACCCAGTGCACGTCGCGATACACCCGGCCCTCTTCGTGCTGACCCATTTCGTAAGGCACGATGCCGGCCGGATCATTGATTTTCGGAAAAGCGCTCGGGCTCGGCGGTCCACTGATATCTTCCCAAGTCGCGCCACGGTCGCGGCTGAGAGCCACACCGCCTTCTTCGATACCGACGATGATTTCATCGGGCACCCGCGCATCGAGCACGATGCAGCGCGCGTGCGCCACATGGGCGCCCGGTGGAAACGTCCACTTGTTATAATCAGGCAACGTGCGAAATGCCGACAGCTCGCGAAATGACCGGCCGCCGTTTTCGCTGACATAAATCGCGGCCGGCAGAGTGCCGACGTAGATCTCGTTGCCCCGGGTCGGATGCACCGCCATCGTCCAAATATCGCGATGGTCAATGCCGCCGGACGGAAGCCACTGCCAGCTTGCGCCGTCGTCCTCACTTACGTGGATCTCCGTCAGAGTCGCGGCATACAACCTTCTCGGATCGAACGGATCGCGCGCTACTTCGCGCACGGTCTCGCCTTCCAACGCGTTGTTTAGCTCCTCGACCTGCTCCGACTTTCCATCCCAACGACAGCGCGCCAGCCCGTCTGCCTTCAAAAGAAACAAATTCAAATACCCATTGCTTGCGGCCATAAATTACCTCCGTCGTCGAATTAGCTAGTGCGAATAAGATAGGGCAAGCGCCGAATGCACGTCAAGCTCACTTCCTTTTCGGTCGTTTGATGGCATGTCTAGGCACCTGACGGCAGAACAGTTTTCCGCCTCTTGTGCAATCATTTTGTAGCGCGCGATAATCTCAAGCGTCTAAGCCAGCGGACTATACAAAGGAGGCGATCATGGGAAGTTGGATAAAAGCAGCATTGTTGACGGGGATTCTGGGTAATCTTTTCGTGTATGTGGCGCCGGACGGTTTTGCAGCGGACCGACGTAACGCTTGCCGCCGCGGCGACCGACTGCACATCCAAGACTTGGATATGTCGCCCGATCCGGTCGTCGACGGCCAGCGTGTTCGCGAATGGAAGGTGCGCGTTCGCTTCGATGGCCGCCGTGAATGCGAAACCGATGTTGTTGTGCGCGAAGGCGAAAACAACGTCGGCCGGCTGCTAAACTTCCATCTCCGTTCCGGTGTCAATGAAATCGTCGTTCCCGCTATCGCCGGTTTTCGCCTGCGCGGGCGTGAACATTGTTTTCATGTGCAGCTCGACCTCGACGGCTCACGGCAACGAATTGACGCGGACCGGCGATTTTGTGCAGCACAGAGGCCCATGTGGTCGATGCGCGAGCCGGAAGACCGGCGCCGCGCCAACAATTAACCGGGCGGTTGGATCAATCCGGGGTGCCGGCTGTTGGAAGACCAACGATCGCGCTGGTAAAAATCGCAGTCTTTCAGTTTTTATTCCGTCCACACTTTTCGTGCCGTCGCTCGGCCGCTGAGCCCTAGAGAGCCGCGGGCAAAGGTGTTAACACTCCTCGGGCTTACTTGATTTTTTGTTCGATTTCTTTCTTTACCTCGGTCACCCAGCGCAAGTCCAAGAATCTTTCGGCGGTGAGCGGGGCGTCGAGCTTCATCGGCAATCTAATTTCATACTCCAGAATATTTTTGATTCCTTCATTTGACGGCAGGCCCGGAACCCCCGGGGGTAGGGCACGGGCGTAACCCTTGATCGCCTGAACCAGCATGGCTTTTGTGACATTTCTGAGCCGCAGACGTTTCACCGCCACGTCAGCAGCCTCGTCGGGCTGCTCGCGCAAGAACATCAGGCCGCGGATCACCGCTCGTACCCAGCGTTTGAGCTGCGCAGAATTCTCGGCGATTTTCCTGTCGGTGGCAACGTAGCCTTGAAACGGCAACGGAAAAATATCGCCGAGGTAAGCCAGATTGCGCAATCCTTCGCGCTCCGCCGCTACCGCGCCGGCGGGATCCAGCACGACCGCGGCCACCGCGCCGCTCTTGATCCCGAGAATTTTGTCGTTCGGGCTCGTGCCCAGAGTTATTTTAGTGACATCCTTGGCCGATAGACCGGCACGCTCGACGAACAGCGTTGTGAAACGATCCTCGCTGTCACCGAGCAACGCCACACCGATTTTCTTTCCTCTGAGGTCGGTCACTTTAGAAATGGTCGGATGAACGATTAAATACCATGTCGGTCGCTCCGTTTGGTACATAATCGCTTTGAGCGGCGCGCCCTTGACCGCCGCCCTAAGGCCGCTTCCGCCCGCGCCGCTGTAGTCGACATCGCCGCTGATCAATGCCGCGATTCCCGCCGGTCCGCCGACGACAATGGTTTCGTTTTCAAGCCCCTCGTCCTTGAAAAAACCCCTGGCATCGGCCGAGAAGATCGACAAGTAGTTCATGTTTAAACCGGGCACCGCCGTGCGAATCTTCTCCGCGCGCACGTCGTTGACGTAGATTACGGCCAACATCAGAGCCAAGAACAAGCAGCGATGATTCGTTCTGGACGTCATATTTTTCTCCCTGGGTTCGGCTGGCACACCATAGGTTAGAAACAAGAGAAGCGTCAAGACGCAAACCGGCTGCGCAATCCATCGTGCAGGATCTTTAATCGCGAATCGCGGCCGGATCGTGCAGTTTTGCTAACTTGACTTTTTGGCGACGAACGTGGTCTATCGGAAACCGAGCGAGCGCCAAGTGCAACAATGAATCCCCGTTACAACAGACAGATTGTTCTCGCCATTTTTCTACTGCAAGAAATCCAGTAGCAGTAACTACTAAGGAGCTCTAAAGTAAGTGGTCATCATAATCGACGGTCGAGCCCTGGAAAACGCGGTCACAGGAGCGTACCGGTCGCGTTCCGGCCCGAGCCCCTCAATAAGCCGCCCTTGGGGAGGACGGCGTGGTGGCCTACAAGGCACAGGCCTATTGACTGCGTTCGGAAGGGCTTGACCTGAGGGACGCTGGCGATGTCACATGTCTACATACCCAATGAACTCATTAATAAATAGGAATCGCTCATGAAGCTCGGGCTGTTCGACCACATGCAGAAACACGATAATCCATCGCTCTCTTACACCGAGCTCTACAGAAATCACCTCGAAGTCTTGGAGTTCGCCGATCAAGCCGGCATGGATTTCTACTTCGTCGCCGAGCACCATTTCGACATGGGCTTCTCCGAGTGTCCGAGCCCGGGCGCTTTTCTCGGCGCGGCCTCGCAGCGCACCAAGCGCATTCGCCTGGGGCCGCTGGTCTACGTGCTGCCGCTGTGGAATCCGATCCGGGTCGCCGAAGAAGTGGCACTGCTCGACAACCTGACCGAAGGCCGCCTCGAGTGTGGCTTCGGCGCCGGCATCGGTCCGTTCAGCTTCGCCGCTTACAACATTCCTTGGGATCAAAAACGAGAGATGACGCTGGAAGCGCTGCGCATCATCAAAGGCATCTGGACGCATGCATCATTCAGCTTCGAAGGGCGTTACTTTAAATGCAAAGACATCGACTCGAGCATTCCGCTGGTGCAAAGACCCCATCCGCCGCTATGGATGCCAACGCGGAGCAAAGATTCGATTGAAGAAGCAGCCTCAACCGGTATCAGCACGGTTCAATGGGTGCCGGCCGGAATGAAAGCGGTTCGAACCGCTTTCGACCATTATCGTGAGGTCTATCAGAGGACAAAGCCGGAGGGCGCCAAACCACGCATGGGCCTAATGCGCGAAATCTACGTCGCCGAAAGCGACCGGCAAGCGCGGGCTGAAGGCGAGTTTCATTGGCAGAATTTTTGGGAGCGCCGCGGCGGCGCACGCACCTACGGCGCCCACGGATCAACCGGTCTATCAACGATTCTCGACGGCAGCCGCAGACAAGAATTGATGGACATGGGGCACTCCATCGCAGAAGGCTCTTTCATTTGCGGCGCCCCGGAAACGGTCGTCAATCAGATCAAGAAAATCGCCGGCGAAGCCGGCGCAGATACATTTCTCGGCGAGTTTACGTTCGGTGAGCTAACCCAGAAACAGGCGATCAATTCACTGCGGCTCTTCACCGAACAAGTGATGCCGGAGCTGAGGAAGTTCGAGATCGACGCGCTGAATTTTCCCAAAAACTAAAGCGCGAGATTAGAACGTTACCGTCGAAAAATAGACACCGCCGTAACGGCAAAATCGTCCGCTGCCGTGTCTTTCATGTCGGCAAATTTCCTGCTCGCCCGGTAGCCTGACTAAGCGAGGGCGAATACGGCCTGGACAATTTGCAGGGCTTCCTCCTGAATCTTTTTCATGTGCTCTGCGGAATGAAGGCTTTCAGCGTAGATTTTACATAGATCCTCGGTGCCCGAAGGGCGCACGGCAAACCAGCCGCTGCGCGCGACGACCTTGAGGCCGCCAATTTCGGCGCCGTTGCCCGGCGCCTTGGTGAGCTTGGCGATAATTCGCTCGCCGGCTAGCTCTTTCGCCGCGACGCCGTCAGGTCGTAACGCTTTGAGCGCTTGCTTTTGCGCCGCCGATGCCGGCAAATCCATCCGTGCGTAATAGGACCGGCCCAATTCCCTGGTCAATGCATCGTACCAAACACCGGGATCACGGCCCGTCGTGGCAATGATCTCCGCCGCCAATAATGAAAGAATGATGCCATCCTTATCCGTCGTCCAAACCGTTCCGTCACGGCATAGAAAGCTTGCCCCCGCGCTTTCTTCACCACCGAAACAAATTTCGCCCTCGAACAGGCCCTGGGAGAACCACTTGAAGCCCACGGGCACCTCGAAAAGTTTTCTACCGAGGCGCTCGACGACCCGGTCGATCAGCAAGCTGCTGACCAAAGTTTTGCCGACCGCTGCATCTTTCCTCCACTGCGGCCGGTGCGTCAGCAAATAATCGATCGCCACGGCCAGGTAATGATTCGGGTTCATCAGTCCTTGGGACGGCGTGACGATGCCGTGGCGATCGGCATCGGCGTCGTTGCCCACGGCAATTTGAAATTGATCCTTCATGCCTACCAGCCGCGCCATGGCGTACGGGCTCGAACAATCCATCCTGATCTTGCCGTCGTGATCGAGCGTCATGAAGCTAAACGCCGGATCGATGGCGTCATTAACAATCGTGAGATCGAACCCGTAGACTTCGGCGATTCTCTGCCAATAGGGCAGAGCCGCGCCGCCCAGCGGATCGACGCCGATCTTCACACGCGCCGCGCGAATCGCCTCCATGTCGATCACCGCCGCCAGAGCTTCGACGTAAGGCGTGACAAAATCAGCCTCGCGCGTGGTGGCGGCCTGCAGCGCTGCGCCGCGGGAAATCCGTTTGACCGCGCGGTTCCCGCCGCGCAGCAGATCGTTAGCCCGCTGCTGCATCCAATCCGTAATATCCGTGTCGGCCGGTCCGCCCTGGGGCGGATTATACTTAAAACCGCCGTCGGACGGCGGGTTATGAGACGGCGTGACCACGATACCGTCGGCCAAAGATTCATTTTTGCCCTGGTTGTAAACCAGGATCGCGCGTGAGATCGACGGCGTCGGTGTAAACCCGTCGTCGCGCTGAATGATCGTTTCGACGCCGTTGGCGGCCAGTACTTCGAGCGCCGTACGCTGTGCCGGTCTCGACACGGCATGGGTGTCTTTCCCGATGTAGAGCGGACCGGTTATTTTTTTTTGCGCGCGAAACTCGCAGATCGCTTGGGTAATCGCGGCAATATGTGGGTCATTGAGCGTACCGTCGAGCGCGCTGCCGCGGTGCCCGCTGGTCCCGAAACTGACCAGTTGTTGCGGATTGTCGGGATTCGGCTTGAGCTCGTCGTAGGCTCTCTCGATCTCCTCAACATTGATCAGTACTTCGGCGGGCGCAGGCTTTCCCGCCAGAGGATGAATCGCCATGGCTAGCTCCTTTTCGGGCTCGGAATGGTATCGCGACCGGCGCGCGTTGTCTGTTTATATAACAGTGGCATCGAGACCCTAGCCTGCATACGCGTCAATGCAGCAACCGCTTACCAGAATGGGATTGGATAAATGTATAGCGGCAAGCCGCCGCGAGCTCACCTACGGCGCCAGTATTGTTTTCATTTTCGCGAGCACGCCTTGCGGCGTGTTGAGGATCATCTGGACGACTTGTGTCACCTGCTCGCCGTTGCTCGGCGTGAATTCGATTTTCGACTTTTTTGCGTCCGCCTTAAACTCTGGATCCATAAAAGTAGCCCAGAACGCTTTGCGCAGGGCGTCGACTCGAGCTTTCGGCACTTCGGGATGCACCAGGTAAGGATTGGTGACCTGCGAAGGCGCGTGCATGGCCCGCAGCAGTTGCTTCGCCTCCTCGTTTTTCGCCACGTTCTCAGCCGCGGGCACGCCCTTCAACAGCGGATGATTCGGCGTCTTATCGCCCATGATGAGAATCGGTTTGATGACGCCGCCATCAATGAGCTGGAGGTGACGGCCGGTCGTTAACATGGCGAGCCAACTCGCGCAGTAGCCATCTACTTCCTTGGCCTCGGTGGCATTAACGATCGCCGCCACGCCTTCAAAACCGCGCACCAGTTTCATCTGGAGATTTAGTGCCGCGTTAATGATGGCCGGGGTATCGTAGATCGTGCTGCCCGGCGCCATCGTGCCCAGAGTGAAAGGTTTGCCGTCGACAACATCTTGGAAAGAAGCGACGGCCGAGTCCGTGCGCGCGACGCAGGCGAGGGGCGCGTTGATCGCGCTTCCGATCCACTGAAATTTTGCCGAGTCGAATTGGATTCCCGGCGCGCCAATCGCTTGGCGCAGGACGAACGTTTCGCCGAACGACCCGATGACCGTGCCGTCTTTAGGCTCTGAGTTATAGAGGGCATTGGCGGCGATCAAACCCCCGGCGCCGGGTCTCGGTTGGACGAGCAACGTCGGATTTCCCGGAACAAATCGCGGCATGTGCTTCGATAGCAGGCGTGAGTAAATATCGTAGGTCCCGCCGGGCCCGGAGCCGATGAGGATCCGAACGGTTTTGCCGCGGTAAAAATCCGCCACGGCCTTTTCGTCGAACGATGATTTCACCGCCGGCTGCGCCGAAACAGCGGCAGTCGAACTGAACATCGCGGCGACTAGAAAAAGTAAACCGAAACGAGTCGTCAACATGAAAAACTCCTTCAAACCGTGCGTCCGTATCGTCTCTAGCTAAACCTGCGCAAAAAAATTGCTTCGCTTGCATCGGAGAGAAATATGGTCGTCGCTGGCGACGTCCGGGAGGCGTCGATTCAACGCCTCGGGACCCCCCGGACGCTAGCTAGTTGGAATGACGCCTTGACGTCAAGCCAAAACAACGAAGCGAAAAAGCTCAGCGACCGGGCCCTTGTCGTCGGCGCGGCGGTTAGGCGGCTAAGCAGCGCAAGTTTCATCATGCCACCCTAACTACGCAGCGACTTTCCCTCCTTCAGATAATCCTGCCAAAGATGCTGCGGGTTGAAACACAGCATGCGTCGCGCCTTCGCGGAATCGACGCAACTCCAATGCGTCCCGGACGTTTTGCGAATCTTGGCTCCTTTGGGCAGATACTTCTGCACCAACTCCAGCGTCGGTTGGATCATGCAGTTCTTTGCCGCCGAAGCGATGAACACTTCGTGGCCTTGGAACTTGGCCTCAAGCGCCAGACGGCAAGTCATCGCCGCGTCGCGGGCATCGATGTACGTCCAGAAGCCGCTCGTGCGCGACGGCGGATTGCGCCAGCGCTCGCGAAAGCTTTCGTAAGAGAGATCGAAGTTGACGCCGGGGAAACGCAGACTGCTGACGGTCATTTCCTTGTACACCGAAACCATCGAATCGGCGATCTGTTCACCGAGCACTTTGGAAAGCCCGTAGGAGTCCTGCGGCTTCGACGGATGGCTTTCGTCGAGCGGCAAATACTCGGGCGCCCACAAATTCTTCGCGTAGATGAACCCGAAGGCCGCTGTGCTCGACGCAATCACGACCCGCGTCACTTTGGAATCGGCCGCGGCGCGCAACACGTTATAGGTCGCTGACACGTTATTACTGATGGTTTCAGCATCCGAGGCGAGATTCGGCGCCTGGTAAGCGCCCAGATGAACGATCCCATAGGCGCCTTTAAGCGCCTCGAAGAGATCGCCCGCTTGGCGCAAGTCGACAAGCCAACTCGGACACAGTTTTTCCCGCGGCGGTACTCTATCAAGGCTGAGCACTTGATAGCCGTTCGCGAGCAGGTCGCGTATAACAAACTGTCCCAATCTGCCGCTGCCGCCGGTGATGACGATTTTTTTCATTGCGCTATGCTGGTGTTGCTACGCCGTCGCGCGCCTTAAGCTTACCGGGTTATGCGCAGTGGGAACGGCTGCTCGCCCACAGATGAGTGCGGCTTAGCGCCGGCGCCGCTCGACGCGGATCGCGTGCCAATTTAACGCTTTGGTATCAGAAGGTCTTTCAGCTTGGCGATCAGCGAGGGCGGCAGCTCATAGAGCCCGGCGAAGGTCTTCGCCGTGGTCGGTCCATCGATCGGGTCGACTTCTAACTTGGCCTTGCTCGCCTCGGCGACGAGCTCGGGATCGCGCAGTGTTTTGACGAATGCCTGCTGCAGAGCTTGCAACCGATCCGGCGGCGTGCCCGGCGCGACGGAATAAGGAAACTGATAGACGTGAACGTTGTCGGCGACACGCAGCAGCGTGCGCGCTTCTTCCGTCTTAGCGAAATTGATCGCCAATGGAACCTTTTTCAATTCGGGATGAGACTTGAAGGTCGCTTGCAGCACGACGTGAATCTTTCCCGAGTCCATTTGACTGCGCCAGGTGACTTTTGTCGCCTGCCATGAAGCGCACAAGCCGTCGACCTCGCCGTTTTCCACCGCCAGCCGCGCTTCGGCTCCGCCTTTGTAACCTTCGACCATTTCCAAAGGAAGATTGAGAGCGGCCTTGAGCAGCTTTGGAACATCGGAAAGACTGGTACCCGGTCCGATGGAGGCGATCTTCATTGGTCGTTTGGAGGCGAACCAATCATCGACCGTCTTGATGCCGCTCTGCTGGTTAAAATGACAAGCAGTATCGTAGGGCCCGGGAATGCCGAGCCAACCGACTTTGCGTCCGTCAAATTTCGTCGCTTCGTTGCCCATGATGTGTTGCAGGATCAGCGGCGAGGCCCACGCCGCGACGGTCAGCCCGTCCGGCTTAACACGGTTGTAAAGATGATTCGCCGCGATAATCCCGCCGGCGCCGGGCATATTTTCGACGATCCTGGTGGGATTGCCGGGCAGATGCTTACCGATGTGACGCGCGATCATCCGTGTATATTGGTCGTACGTGCCGCCGGCCGAATAACCGACGATAAATGTCAACGTCTTATCTTTAAATTCCTGAGCTTGCGTCACGCGCGCGTATCCCGCAATCAGTGTGGCTGCAAGCGTAATAACCAACCAGCGTTTGACGTTCTCGATCATGATGCTCTCCTTGGTTGACGATGAGGCAGATTCCGATCACTCACGGTTTGAGACGACCGCGATCATAGCGAATAATCCCGTCCCACGGGAAGAACCTACTACATCCGATCGTGCGCTGCCACCGCCAAATTCTGCGCGGTGGCTGGGGCTGAAATGGCTGGCGCAGCAAGCCCTGCGGCTAGGCAAACGTCTGGATTTGACGAGTCTGTTAACCGATCTAGAATAACAACATCGGGCAGCTTTTGGCAGCAGTATTTATTTTTTGAGGAGAAATGATGGAAACCCAGCAGGGCGATTTCTGGCAGAGCCTTCGCGACTTAAGAAAATCCTCTACGGATAAGAAAATCGCCGGTGTTTGCGGCGGATTTGGAGAGCACACGCCCGTGCCGGCATGGCTATGGCGAGCTTTGTTCCTCGGTTTGATTTTTCTATGGGGCGCCGGACTGATTGCCTATGCCGTGCTTTGGATCTGTATGCCCGCAGCCGATGAAGCGCGCGTCTCGAGCAGCA
>Ga0210076_1000211_pt1 | contig 13221 bp, 13 predicted proteins | sample MayberryNW_Catta_3_FD_184876 | JGI IMG/M metagenome (GOLD analysis project Ga0210076, IMG submission 184876) | Wetland microbial communities from San Francisco Bay, California, USA, that impact long-term carbon sequestration -... | ecosystem: Environmental > Aquatic > Marine > Wetlands ... | reverse complement strand
GTTCTCCGGGAACACGCTCGTCTGGATCGTCCACAGCCCGGCAGCGTCCGCGCGGGCGATGAGAGCCTCCACCAACGCCCGCCCGATCCCGGCTCTCCGCGACTCCGACGCGACGTAAACGGAGTGCTCGACGACGCCGGCGTAGCACGCACGGTGCGACGTCGGCGACAGAGCGGCCCAGCCCACCACGACCTCGCTCTCGACCGCGACCAGGCGGTGCCCGGGCATCCTGCCCGCGTCGAACTCGGCCCAGCTGGGCGGCTCCGTCTCGAAGGTCGCGTCCCTGGCGGCGATGCCCTCGGCGTAGATCTCTCGCACGCGCGGCCAGTCGGCGTCAGTCATGTCGCGGATCTCGGCCACCCGCCGGAGACTAGGCTTCGCGGTCGTGGAGCGCTGGGCGACCTTCGACTGCTACGGGACGCTCGTCGACTGGAACGGCGGCATCGCCGCGGAGCTCGAGAAGCTGTTCGGGGTCGAGCACGCCGAGCAGCTCCTTCACCGGTATCACGAGCTCGAGCCCGAGATCCAGGCCGCAAGCCCGGGAAGCTCCTACCGCGAGGTGCTGACCGTCGCGCTCGAGCGGCTCGCCGAGGAAGCGGGACTGCCCCTCCCCGAGGGCGAGACGAGCGCGCTCGCCCGCTCGCTGCCGTCGTGGCCCGTCTTCCCCGACGTGCGGCCCGCGCTGACCGAGGCCCGCGATCGCGGGTGGCGGCTCGCGATCCTCTCGAACACGGACCGCGACCTGATCGACGCGTCGGTCGCCGCCATCGGCGTTCCCTTCGGCGCGGCGATCGTCGCGGGCGACATCGGCTCGTACAAGCCGGCGCCTCGTCACTGGGAGGCGTTCCGCGAGCACACGCGGGTCGAGCCCGAGGGCCACGTCCACGTCGCCCAGAGCCTCTACCACGACATCGGCACGGCGACCGAGCTCGGCATCCCGTCCGTCTGGATCAACCGCCTGAACGAGCCGCCGGACCCGCGTCCGCGGAGGACGCTCCCCTCGCTCGAAGGCCTCGCCGACGCGCTGGACGAGATCGTCCCCGGTCGCGGCTGACGCCTTCGCGTCGGCGCCGGTGCCCGGTGCCCGGCCCCGCATAAGATCCAGCGCATGTCCTTCAGGCAAGGCCGCGTCGACGTCGAGATCGAGAAGAAGCGCACCGACGACGCTCCCGCGGGGAAGGACCATCCCAACACGTGCCCGGGGTGCGGGTCACACTACCGGGAGGACGAGCTCGTCAAGAGCCTTCGCGTGTGCCCCCAGTGCGGCCACCACTTCCCGGTACGCGCACGCGAGCGGATCGAGCAGCTCGCCGACCAGGGCACGTTCGACGAGGAGGACGCGGATCTCCGCTCTGCGGACCCGCTCGGGTTCTTCGACCTCCGCCCTTACACGGAGCGGCTCGCGGAGGCGGAGATGGCGACCGGCCTCGGCGACGCGATCGTGTGCGGGCGAGCCGCGATCGAAGGCGAGGCGTGCCGGCTCGCGGTCATGGACTTCGCCTTCATGGGCGGATCGATGGGCAGTGTCGTCGGCGAGAAGTTCGCCCGCGCGTGCGAGAGCGCCGCTGCAGCCGGTGTCCCGCTCGTGTCGGTGACCGCCTCCGGCGGCGCGCGCATGCAGGAGGGGATTCTCGCGCTCATGCAGCTCCCGAAGACGATCTGCGCGATCGAGGAGCTGCACGAGGGCGGCGGATCGCTGTTCTCCGTCCTGACGCATCCGACGACGGGGGGCGTCCTCGCGAGCTACGCGAGCCTCGGCGACGTCGTCCTCGCCGAGCCCGGCGCTCTGATGTCCTTCGCCGGACCAAGGGTCGTCGCACAGACGACGCGGGAGAAGCTCCCGGACGACTTCGGGCTCGCCGAGTCGAACTACCGCTTCGGCCATCTCGACGCCATCGTGTCGAGACGCGACCTGCGACCGACGCTGTCACGCCTTCTGCGGCTCTTCGGGAAGCACGCCTAGTGCCGAGCGAGGCGGAGATCCGTCTGCGCGAGCGCCTCAGTAAGCTCGGCGGCATGAAGCTCCTCCGTGGCACGAAGCTGAGCGGGGAGCTCGAGCGCCTCCAGGACCAGCTCGACCGCCTGCGCGAGGAGCCGAGCGCGGAGGAGATCTGGCGGTCGGTCGAGCTCGCCCGTCATCAGGATCGGCCGTACACGCTCGACTACGTCGCACGCATCCTGGACGACTTCTTCGAGCTCCACGGCGATCGCGGCCGCGCCGACGATCCAGCGCTCGTCACGGGGCTCGGCCGCCTGGCCGGCCGCACCGTGGTCCTCGTCGGCCACCAGAAGGGTCGCGATCTCAAGGAGCGGACGAAGCGCAACTTCGGGATGGCGTACCCGGAGGGTTACCGGAAGGCGATGCGCGCGATGGCACTCGCGAACCGCCACGGGTTCCCGCTCGTCACGATGGTGGACACCCCCGGCGCCTACCCGGGCGTGGCGGCCGAGCAGCACGGCCAGGGCGGCGCCATCGCACGGTCGCAGGCCGAGATGGCGCGCCTCTCCGTGCCCACGGTGGCCTGCATCATCGGCGAGGGCGGCTCGGGCGGCGCGATCGCGATCGCGGTCGCCGACCGCGTGCTGATGCAGGAGAACGCGATCTACTCGGTGATCTCGCCCGAGGGCTGCGCCGCGATCCTCTGGCGAGACGCGGGCGAGGCTCGCAAGGCGGCGGCGGCATTCAAGCCCGACGCCGCGCACTGCCTCGAGCTGGGCGTGATCGACGCGATCGTCCCCGAGCCCGAAGGCGGCGCGCACACCGACCCCGACGAGGCCGCCCGGATGCTCCAGGAGTCGATCGTGGCGGCGCTCGAGGAGGTCGAGTCTCTCGATCCGGGCAAGCGGCGGGCCAAGCGGCGCGCGAAGTACCGGCTGATCGGCACGCTCGTGTCGGCCTAGAGCGTCTTTCCACAGGTTCCACAGGCTTATCCCCTGCACCGAAACGCAGTCTGAGCAGGGAAAAGGGCAGATCTGCGTGCAGTTGGTGAAGAAAGCGTTGCGTCCGTGGCGACAATCCACAGATGAGCCTCGACGAGTACGAGCGGAAGCGGCGGCGCGGAAGGACGCCGGAGCCGTTTGGAGGCGGCCCGGACGGGGATCGCCCGCGCTTCGTGGTTCAGCGCCACGACGCGCGCCGGTTGCACTACGACTTCCGGCTCGAACGCGCCGGAGCGCTCGCGAGCTGGGCCGTTCCCAAGGGAGTCCCGCTGCGGCGCGGCGAACGACATCTGGCCGTGCACGTGGAGGACCATCCGCTCGACTACGCGGACTTCGAAGGGACGATCCCCGCCGGCCAGTACGGCGCAGGCACGGTCGAGATCTGGGACCGGGGCACGTACGAGCTCGTCGAGGAGAAGCGCGACGGCGGCCTGACGGTACGCCTCCACGGCGAGCGGCTGGACGGGACGTGGACGCTCGTGCCCGCGAAGCTGGACGGCGACCCGAAGAACTGGCTGCTCCTGCGGAAGGACGGCACGGCTGCGCGAAGCGAGCGCTACGCGCCGATGCTCGCGACGTCCACCGACGACCTCCCGCACGGGGAGGGCTGGACGTACGAACCGAAGTGGGACGGCTTCCGGGCGCTCGTGACCGTCTCCGGAGGCGAGGTGACGCTCACCAGCCGGAACGGGAACGACCTCACCGGCCGGTTCCGGGAGCTCGCCCGCGCCGCGGCGCATGGGATCCTGGCACCCGATGCGGTCCTCGACGGCGAGATCTGCGCCCTGGACGAGCACGGGCGGTCACGGTTCTCGCTCCTTCAGGAGGGCTCGTCCCCGCTCGTCCTCGTCCTCTTCGACGCACTGGAGCTCGACTCGCGGCTGCTGGTCGACCTTCCGCTCGAAGAGCGGCGCAGCCGGCTGGAGCGCCTGATCGCGAAGCGCGGGGCGCACGTGCTCGTCTCCCCGCAGTTCGAAGACGGCGAGGCGCTCCTCGACGCAGCCCGGGAGCAGGGGCTCGAGGGCGTCGTCGCGAAGCGCACCGACTCCCCCTACCTGGCCGGGAGGCGGAGCACGGACTGGCGCAAGGTGAAGGTTCGTCAGGCCCAGGAGGTCGTCGTCGCGGGCTGGACGAAGGGGCAGGGCCGCCGTGCCGGAAGCTTCGGCGCGCTCGTGGTCGGGGTGCACGAGGCCGGCGGCCTCCGCTGGGCCGGGAATGTCGGGACGGGCTTCACCGACACCGAGATCGAACGGCTGCTCGGTCTTCTCGGGCCGCTCCGCCGCGACACGTCCCCCTTCGTGGAGACGCCCAGGATGCCGCGGGTCCGCCGCGGTGACGTCGTCTGGGTGGAGCCGCGCCTCGTGGTCCAGGTCGAGTTCGTGGAGTGGACGCGGGAGGGACGGCTGCGCGCCCCCGTCTATCTCGGGCTACGCGAGGACAAGCCCGCTTCGGACGTGCGGAAGGAACGAGCTCCGGTCCCCGCGGTCATCCGGAACGGCCGCCGCGAGCTGCGCCTGACGAACCTCGACAAGCCGTTCTGGCCGGAGGAGGGGATCACGAAGGGCGACCTCGTGGCCTACTACCGCGACGTTGCGGAGGTGCTGGTGCCCCATCTCCGGGGCCGGCCGTTCACCATGAAGCGCTATCCGGACGGCTGGCAGGGCAAGCATTTCTTCCAGAAGCAGTCCCCCTCCCACATGCCGTCGTGGATCCGGCGCGCGCCGTTTCCCGCGTCGACGCGGGAGGGCGAGCAGAAGATGATCGACTACGCGCTCGTGGACGACGAGCTCGCGCTCCTGTGGATGGCGAACATGGGGTGCATCGACCTCCATGCGTGGTCCTCGCGTGCGGACCTCCCGGAGCGGCCCGACTGGGTCATGTTCGACCTCGATCCGTCGGAAGGCGCGACCTTCGAGGACGTCGTGACCGTGGCGAGGCTCGTCAAAGGCACCCTCGACCTTCTCGAGCTGGAGGGCTTTCCCAAGACCTCCGGCTCGCGCGGGATCCACGTCCTCGTGCCGATCGCGCGCCGTCACACGTTCGCCGAGGCCCGGGAGTTCGCCGCGATCGTCGCGGGAGCGCTCGCGCGGGCGCATCCCGGGCTCGTGACGACCGAGTGGTCGAAGGCGAAACGGCGTGGCGTGCTCGTCGACGCGAACCAGAACGGGCCGGGGAAGACGAACGCCTCCGTGTACTCCGTCCGCCCGCGCGCGGGAGCGCCCGTGTCCACGCCGCTTCGCTGGGAGGAGGTCGCCCAGGGCCTCGATCCGGGGGCGTTCACGATGGGGGCCGTGCTCGACCGCGTCGCACGCGACGGCGATCTCCATGCCGGCGTGCTCCGCGGGAAGCAGTCCCTGACGCAGGCCCTGAAGCGACTCCGCTGAGCGCTCACTCTCCGAGGCGGCGCGGGCGGCCGAGCGCCGACAGCTCGGCCACGTCGCGCCGGAAGAAGAGCGCGACCGTCCAGTCCACCACGACCCGCAGCTTCCGGGAGAGCAGCGGGAGCTGGTACAGGTGGTAGGTCCGCGCGACGAACCACCCCGGGAAGCCCCACAGGCGCACCCCCGGAACCTCCGCGATCCCCTTGTACCGGCCGAGGGTCGCGACCTGGCCGAGCATGCGATAGCCGTACGGCCGCGGCGCTTCCGTCAGGTTCTTCGCGAGCCGGCGCGCTTGCCGGAGCGCGTGCTGGCAGGTCGGTGGGTCGAGCTCGCCCGGCGTTCGCTCGTTCGGCACGGCAGCGCAGTCCCCGAGCGCCCACACCTGTTCCCCGCCCACGACTCGCAGCGTCTCGTCGACGACGACGCGGCCGCCTTCGTCGAGCGGGAGCCCGAGCTCGGCGAGGAGCGGGTGCGCGCGGACTCCTGCGCTCCAGACGAGCGTCCTCGCCGGCACGCTCGTGCCGTCCGAGAGGACGGCCTCGCCGCCGTCGTACGACTCGAGGGTCGTGGAGACGTGGATCTCCACGCCGCGTTCCTCGAGGTGCCGCGCCGCGTACTCGCCGAGACGGCGCGGGATCTCGGACAGGATCTTCGGCGCCGCGTCCACGAGCACCCACCGCTGGGGCACGTCGCGGAGGCTCGGGTAGAAGCGGAGCGCGTCGTGCGCCAGGTCGTTCAGCTCTCCGAGCGCCTCGACCCCCGCGTAGCCCGCGCCGACGAACACGAAGCCGAGCTCCTCGGGAGCGTCCGGACGGATGGACGCGCGCTCGAGCTGGCGCAGCACGTGATTGCGAAGCGCGATCGCGTCGGCGAGATCCTTGAAGCCGAGCCCGTGCTCGCGCAGGCCGGGGATCGGGAGCAAACGGGTGACGGCACCGAGTGCGACGACCAGGCGCTCGTAGGCGATCTCGAACGGGCCCGCGAGGCTGTCCACCCGCACGACCCGCTGCGCGCCGTCGAGCCCGGTCGCCCGGCCCAGCACGATCTCGGTGTGGGGGCACATCTGGCGCAGCGGCACGACGACGTGACGGGGCTCGAGCGTGCCGGCGCCGGCCTCCGGAAGGAGCGGTGTGTAGAGCATGAAGTTCTCCGGGGAGACGATCGTGGCGCCGCGGCGCCCCAGGAAGCGTGCGACGTAGCTGCCCGCGAACCCGCCTCCGAGGATCAGTGTCCCGCCACGCGCCTCCCGTCGCTCCACGCGTCATGCTTACCACGTGGCCGTCCAGGTCTCCGTGATCGGAAGCGGCTCCGAGTGGGAGCACGCTGCCGAGGAGGTGGGACGGCTCCTCGCCGAGCGCGGCTGCACGGTGGTCACGGGAGGCCTGGGCGAGGTCATGGCGGCGGCGCATCGCGGCGCGAAGGCCGCTGGAGGCACGACCATCGCGATCCTCCCCGGCGAACGACGGGCCGACGCGAACCGGTGGGCCGACCACGTCGTCGCGACGGGGGTCGGCCACGCACGGAACCTGGCGGTCGCTGCATCGGGTGACGCGGTGATCGCGATCGGGGGGAGCTTCGGGACGCTCGCCGAGATGGCGTTCGCGCTGCGCCTGGGGCGCCCGGTCGTCGCGCTCCAGGGTGCTCCGTCCGTCGAGGGGGCGGAAGTCGCCGCCAGCCCCGGCGAGGCCGTCGAGCTCGCCCTACGACACCTCGCGTAGCCGTCCTTCGAGGTACCGTCGCTCCGCCTCGTTCGTGGTCAGCCCGAGAGCGGCCCGGTAGGCGGCCGCCGCCTCGTTCCGTCGTCCGAGTCGGCGGAGGAGATCGGCCCGCGCCGCGTGGTGGAGGTGGTAGCCGTCGAGGCCCTCGAGCTCGTCGATCAGCCGCAGTCCCTCGTCCGGGTCGCCGGAGAGCGCGACGGCGACCGCCCAGTTGAGACGGACGACCGGCGACGGCTCGAGCTCGGCGAGCCGGTCGTACAGCGCAGCGATCTCCGGCCACGGACGCTCCTCTGCATGCGCAGCCGCGATGGCCGCCTGCAGCTGGTACGGGCCCGGAGCCCGGAGCGCCACCGCGCGAGCGAGGACGCGCAGGCCCTCGTCGATCCGCTCCCGGTTCCAGAGCGCTCGGTCCTGGTCCTCGAGAAGCACGAGCCCGCCCTCGGAGTCCAGGCGCGCGTCCCGTCTCGAGTCCTGGAGGAGCATCAGAGCGAGCAGCCCGAGGGCCTCGGGCTCGTCGGGCATCAGCACGGCCAGCAGCTTGGCGAGCCGTATCGCCTCGTCGCAGAGGTCGGCGCGCACGTAATCCCGGCCCGAGGTCGCCGCGTACCCCTCGTTGAACACGAGATAGAGCACCGTCAGGACCGAGCGGACCCGCTCGGGGAGAAGGTGGTCGGGCGGCACCCGGAACGGGATCCCGGCTGCGCGGATCTTCCGCTTCGCACGGACGACGCGCTGCGCCATCGCAGGCTCGGTGACGAGGAACGCGTGAGCGATCTCGCCGGTCGTGAGCCCGCCCACCTCCCGCAGCGTGAGCGCCACCCTGCTCTCGGAGGCGAGGGCGGGGTGGCAGCAGGTGAAGACGAGGGCGAGCCGCTCGTCCGGGATGGCGCTCAGCTCGTCCTCCTCCTCCGGGAGCTCCTCGAGTCGTGCCAGGAGCTCCGCCTTCTGCCGGAAGACCCGGTCACGACGGATGCGGTCGATGGCGCGGTTCCGGGCGGCCGTGACGATCCACGCGCCGGGGTTGCCCGGCGCACCGTCTCGCGGCCAGCGCTCGAGGGCCGTCGTGAAGGCGTCCTGGACGGCGTCCTCTGCGAGCTCCAGGTCGCCGAGGACGCGCGTGAGGATCCCGACCGCACGTCCCCACTCCTCGCGAAAGACCTGCTCGACCGTCACTCCACGAGGGGGCGTATCTCCACCGAGCCGGTCCGGGCCGCCGGAACGAGCGACGCGATCCGGATCGCCTCGTCGAGGTCGGGGAGCTCGATGAGGAAGACGCCGCCGAGGACCTCCTTGGTCTCCGCGAACGGGCCGTCGGTGACGAGCTGCTCGCTGTCTCGCACCTTGACCACCTTCGCGGTGAGGCGGTTGTTCAGCTCGTAGCCCGCGACGCTCGGGTCGGCCTTCCCGAGCTCTTCGAAGAGCGTGACCCACTGCGGCATCTCCTCCGCTCGAAGCGCCGCCTTCTCCTCGGGTGGGAGGTCGATCCACTCCGAGTCGTCGCCGTAGATGAGCAGCGCGTACTTCACAGCTGCACCTCCGCGGGATCGACGTACACGGGACGGACCTCCACGGCGCCGTGCCCTGCGCCGGGAATCCGAGCGGCCCAGCGCGTTGCCTCCTCCACGGTGTCGCACTCGAGCACGAAGTACCCCCCGAGCGCCTCCTTCACCTCGGCATAGGGGCCGTCGGTCACCAGCGTCTCGCCGTCGCGCACCCGAACGGTGGTCGCGTCCCGCGTCGATCCCAGCTCGTCGCCGCCGGCCATGACTCCCGCCGCGCGTGCATCGTCCGCGAACGCACGGTACTGCGCATACGCCACCTCGCGATCCTCGTCGGAGAAGGACTCCCAGGCTCGCTCGTCCGCGTAGATCAATGCCATGTACTTCACCTGCTCACCTCCATCTGGGGTCGACACTACGACGAACGCGCAGCGCGCGGATCGACACCACTCGTCACCGATCCCCTTGCAGCATCCGCTCGAGGAGCACCCGCGCGCCCGCCTTGTCCAGCGGCTCGTTGAGGTTTCCGCACTTCGGGCTCTGGACGCAGGACGGGCACCCCGCCGTGCAGGGGCAGCGCTGCAGCAGGCGGGTCGTGTCCTCGACCCAGCCCGCGAAGCGGTCGAAGCCCCGTGCCGTGATGCCGACACCGCCCGCGTGGCCGTCGTAGACGAAGATCGTCGGCCGCCCGGTTTGGTGGTGGACGTTCGTCGAGAGCCCCCCGATGTCCCAGCGGTCGCACATCGCCCACAGCGGGAGGAGCGCGATGAGCGTGTGCTCGGCGGCGTGAAGCGTGCCCAGGAGCTTCGGCATCTGCTCCAGGCCCTCGAGCAGCTCGGGATCGGGGGAGAACCAGATCCCCTCCGTCTCGAACGTGACCTCGGGCATCAGCATCGGCACCACGTCGATCGTGCCGCCGTCGCGAACTGCCTTGCGCGCGTAGCCGATGACCTGCTCGAGCACGGAGATCCGCCCGAAGTGGAGCTCGACCCCGAGCGCGCGCGCGCTGCCCTCGACGGCCTCGATCGTCGTCTCGGTCTCCTTCTTCGCCTGCGTGTACCAGTCGACGCTCGCCGGCGAGACGAGCGCGACGCGGCCGTCCAGGTCGAGGTCCTCGACGAGGTACTGCTCGCCGAGGTGGAGGTAGACCGCTCCCTCGTGCACCGTCGAGTACGCGCGGTCGCGCTCGACGAGGCCGAGCAGCGAGCCGGTCCGGCCGTCGACGACCGTGAACGCCTCCGCATCCCCGGAGCGCAGCGAGATGCGGCCGGCCGGGTAGTCGCGGCCCTTCCAGACGAAGCCCGCCGGCGTGCGCTCGAGCTCTGGAAGCTCCGGTGCGCGGCGGAGCGCCTCCGGTCCCAGCGTCTCCGCGTCTGCATCGTCCAGCGGCGCCTCGAAGGCCGCCGCGAGCACGTGCGGGTCGAGGATGCGCGGGTTCGCGTGGTCGAGGATCGCCGCCTCGACGCGCCGGGACAGGAGCGCCTCCGGCTCCCGTGCGAAGAACTGGTCGAGCGCGTCCTCGCTCGCCACGAGGATCGCGAGCCCCGTGTCGCGGCGGCCCGCTCTTCCCCACTGCTGGCGGAGCGACGCGATGGTGCCGGGGAACCCGACCGAGATCGCGCAGTCGAGGAGGCCTATGTCGATCCCCAGCTCGAGGGCGTCGGTCGCGGTGACCCCGAGCAGGTCGCCCTCGACGAGCCGTCGCTCGATCTCCCGCCGCTGCTCGGGCGTGTAGCCCGCGCGATAGGGCGCGAGCCTGCTCGCGACCGCCGTGTCGACCCGCTCCGCGGTGAAGCGGTGAATGAGCTCGGCGGCCTTGCGGCTCTTCGCGAAGCAGATCGTCCGCAGACCGCGGGTCGTCAGCTCGGAGAGGAGCCGCGAGGCTTCGCCGAGCCCGCTCGCACGTTGGCCGAGCTCCGGGTCGAGGAGCGGCGGGTTCCAGATGACGATCTCGCGCTCGGCCCGCGGCGACGTGTCACGCTCGACGACGGTTGCCCGCTCTCCGGTGAGCGCCTCGGCGAGCTCTCCGGGGTTGGCGATCGTGGCCGACGCCAGCAGGAAGCGCGGCTCGGCGTCGTACACGCGTGCGAGTCGCCGGAGCCGCCGCAGGACGTTCGCGACGTGCGACCCGAAGACCCCCCGGTAGACGTGCGCCTCGTCCACGACGACGAAGCGCAGGTTGTGCAGGACGTCCCCCCAGCGGTCGTGGTGGGGGAGGACGCCCACGTGGAGCATGTCCGGGTTCGTGAGGACGAGGTTCGACCACTTGCGCACCTGCCAGCGGGCCTCGGGTGGCGTGTCTCCGTCGTAGATGGCAGGCCGGAGCCCCTTCAGGCGGAGCTCCGCGAGCGCGCGCGCCTGGTCCTGGGCGAGGGCCTTGGTCGGATAGAGGTAGAGCGCCCGTGTCTTCGGCTCGCGCGCGATCGCGTCGAGCACGGGAAGGTTGAAGGCGAGCGACTTCCCGGACGCGGTGCCCGTCGTCACGATGACGTTCTCGCCGCGGCGGGCAGCTTCCCAGGCTTCCGCCTGGTGCCGGTAGAGCGAGGTCACCCCGGCGCCGAGGAGCGACGAGGCGACGCGCGGATCGAGGTCGTCCGGGAGCGCCTCGACGCGGGCGGCGCGCGCGGGCTCGAGCCCCCTGTACGCGACCTCCTCCTCGCCCAGGAGGTCGGTCCACGCGGTCACGGGGCGGTCGTCGGCCTGAAGCCTGCGCAGGTCAGGATCAGCGCGCGGATGTGGCCGTCCCCGACCTTCGCGTACCCCGTGTGCTCGTTCACCTGCCACCCCTTCGCGGGATCCTCTCCGCGGAAGAGGTAGCGGATGCGGATGCGGTCTGCGATCTCGACGACGTCGCTCTCCAGCAACTCGAAGTGCTCGAGCGGCTCGAGCCAGAACCGGTAGCGCTCGCCGGCCTCCTCCGGCCCGTGGTGCTCGCGGACGGCGGGCTTCGGGGTGAGCACGTGGAAGCTCGAGCCCTCGGCGAAGCAGGCCGCGATGCGGGCGTAGTCCCTCTCCGCGATGCCGGCGAGGAGCTCCTCGCCCGGGAGGGTGTGCTCGCTCACCCGGCCGATCGTAGCCAGTCGGCGAACGCGCGCTCGTACGTCCGGCGCGGCTGCGCGCCGTAGACCGTCGCCCGGGCCTCGCCGCCGCTGAAGAGCACGACGGTCGGCAGCGAGAGAACGCCGTAGCGGCCGGGAACGGCGAGGCTCTCGTCGATGTTCAGCCGCACGAGGCGCACCCTGCCGGGGTGCTCCCCGGCGAGGGCCACGAGGTGGGGCTCGATCGCCTCGCACGGCCTGCACCAGGGCGCCCAGAAGTCGACGATCACCGGGACCGGGGAGGCGAGAACCTCGTCGGCGAAGGTCGCGTCCGTTACCTCGTCCACCTACAGGCGTCCCGTCAGCGCGCGGAGGCGCAGGAGCGGCACCATCCACGCCGCCTCGGCGACGATCGACCCGCTCATCTTGGACTCGCCGACCCGCCGGTCGACGAAGCGGATCGGAACCTCCTGCACGCACAGGCCGGCCCGAAGGACGCGGTACGTGGTCTCGATCTGGAACCCGTAGCCGCGCGCGGAGACCGCGTCGAGGTCGATCGCCTCGAGCGCGGTGCGGCGGAAGCACTTGAACCCCCCGGTCAGGTCGCGCACGCGTGCCCCGAGCAGCACCTGCGCGTAGAGGCACCCGCCGCGCGAGATGAAGCGGCGCAGCAGCCCCCAGTTCTCGGTCCCGCCGCCCTCGGTGTAGCGGGAGCCGAGCACGAGGTCGGCGTCGTCGGCGGCGGCGATCAGCCGGGCCACGTCCCCGGGGGTGTGGGAGAAGTCGCAGTCCATCTCCAGCACCAGCCCGGCTCCTTCCGCCAGTGCGCGGTGGAATCCCGCGACGTACGCCGGCCCGATTCCCTCCTTCTGCTCGCGATGGAGGACGGACACCCACGGCAGCTCACCCGCGAGCCGATCTGCGAGCTCACCGGTGCCGTCCGGCGACCCGTCGTCGATCACGAGCACCCGGTCCCGCGACGTGTCGAGCACCTCCGCCAGCGCGCGGATCATCGGCTCGAGATTCTCGCGCTCGTTGTACGTCGGCAGGCAGACGACCGCTCGCGGTCCGGCCGGCGTGGGTGCTGGGTCGACGGAAGTCATCTCGAGTGAGTTTCGCGAAGGAGACCAGGGTTCCCCGGGGTGCGCGTCCGTATCATCGCCGCATGGCGAAGACGCTGCCCCGGAACGGCGACCTCGCCGACCAGCTCGACCTGCTCGCGGACCTGTCCGAGATTCTCGGCGAGGAGTCGTTCAAGATCATCGCCTACCGGCGAGCCGCCACCCGGATCCGCGAGACGCCGAGCTCCGTCGCCGAGCTCGCGCTCGCCGGGCGCGCGAAGGAGCTGCCCGGCGTCGGGCGCACGATCGAGGAGAAGGTCCGCGAGGTGGTCGAGGAGGGCGAGATCCAGGCGCTCAAGCGCCGCCGGGAGCGAGTGCCGGTCGGTGTGGTCGACTTCCTCCGCCTTCCGGGAGTCGGCCCCAAGACGGCTGCGCGGATCTGGACGCAGCTCGGTGTGACCACGCTCGAGGCGCTGGAGGCGGCGGCGAAGGACGGGCGTCTCCGCGAGCTCTCCGGGATGGGCGCCCGGAGCGAGGAGAAGATCATCTCGGCGATCGCGGCCGGGGCGGGACGGAAGAGGCGG
>Ga0210076_1000210_pt1 | contig 13292 bp, 12 predicted proteins | sample MayberryNW_Catta_3_FD_184876 | JGI IMG/M metagenome (GOLD analysis project Ga0210076, IMG submission 184876) | Wetland microbial communities from San Francisco Bay, California, USA, that impact long-term carbon sequestration -... | ecosystem: Environmental > Aquatic > Marine > Wetlands ... | reverse complement strand
CCGATGACGAGGAGGAGCAAGAGTTCGACCGCGGCGATCGCGACCGCCACGTACGCCGCGGTCCGCCAGGGTCGTACGAGGGCCTCGGAGCCTGGGAGCGGGTGATCCACAGGGCGCTCGTTTCGCGTGCCGCGCGGCCATTCCTGCAAGCGGGGCAAATAGGCTTGCGCGGTGCGCCTGCTCCGGCACCCGGCCGGGACCTTCGTCGCCATCCGGGTGGCGTTCCTCCTCGGCACCGGGCTCACCCTCGTCTGGGCGTTGCCGTCGAGCGAGGCGGCGGCGTCGTCCGGCGGGTACGACGCGCTCAGCGAGTACCTCTTCGGTGGGTTCGCGCAGTGGGACAGCAACTGGTACCTCGACATCGCCGAGCGCGGCTACTGGAAGGAGTCGGCTGCGTTCTTCCCCCTCTACCCGGCGCTCGTCCACGTGCTCGGGGTCGTGATCGGGTCGAACATGGTCGCCGGCGTGCTCCTCTCGCTCGCGGCGGCGGCCGTCGGCGCGTGGGCCCTCGTCGAGATCGCGCGGCCGCTCGTCGGGGAGGCCGCCGCGAAGGACACCGTGCTCCTGCTCGCGCTCTACCCGACGGCGTTCGTCTTCACCTCGGTGTACTCCGAGGGCCTCTTCCTCGCGTTCGTCACCACCTCGTTCCTGGCCGCGCAGCGGGGGAGGCCCTGGCTGGCTGGCCTGCTGGCCGCACTCGCCGTCGCGACGAGGCTGACCGGGCTCGCGCTCGTCCCGGCGCTCGTGGCCCTCCTCTGGCCGAGGACGCGCTGGCAGGTCCCTCGACTCGCGCCCGTGATCCTGCTCCCGCTCATGGCGCTCGCCTCCGTCGCGCTCACGTTCGACCACGAGCTCGGGGACTCGCTCGCGTTCGTGCACGCGCAGGAGAACTGGGCGCGCGACCCGTCGTGGCTCGGCCCGGTCGCCGGGATCCACGCGGCCCTCGCAGCGGTGCCCGACAGCATCGAGGGGCTGACCTCGCTCCCGGGGCGTCTCGGGACGCCCGGCGACCCCGCGTCGGTCTTCGAGATGCTGGCGCCCCAGAATGCGCAGCACGGGCTCTGGAACCTCGTCGACCTGCTCGCGCTCACGGCCGCGGTGGTCCTCACGGTCGTCGTCTACCGCAGGCTCGGGCTTCCCTTCGCGCTCTTCTCCGCCGCCTCCCTGGCGATCGCCACCTCCGCGCCGGGCGAGACGCTGCCGCTCCACAGCATGGTCCGGTTCGTCATGGTCGACTTCCCGGTGCTCATCGTCGGGGCGACCCTGCTCGCGGGCCGGCCCCAGCTACGGACCGGCGTCCTCGTGACGCTCGGCGCGGTGACCGCCGTCGCCGGCGTGGCGTTCGGCCGCGCGATCTGGATCGCCTGAGAGCCACTCCCAGGTCCCCTCGAGGCCGTCGTCGAGCTCGACTATCGCGCGGAAGCCGAGCTCCGACGCAGCGGGCCTTCGGGTCAGCAGGCTCCGTTGGAGCTGGCCCCGGAGGGGGGCCGCACGGCCGTCGCCTCGTCTCGGATCAGGCCACCCCGGCCTTCGAACGCCAGCCTTCGTGGTAGGAGCTGCGCGCCACCTCGGAGTACGGGCACGGACTGACGATCGCCCGGATCTCGGTCTGCCGGTGACGCTCGACGACCGGCTTCGACGATCCGCCGCCCTCCTCGCCCCAGACGAGAGTGACCTCGCTGCCGAGCTCGACGTCGACGTCTAGCACTGCCAGGGAGAGGTACGAGCGCTCGTTGTAGCTGTAGCCCGAGAACATGGAGACGCCGACGACCTCGCCGTCACTCAGCACCTTGTCGTACGGCCACGTCGCGTAGTTCGAGAGCGGGACGTCGATGTACTTCACCGGGTCATCCTTCTCGAACAGCGTGCCCATTGCCTGCGCGACGTCCTCGCCGTTCCAGGCCAGCGTCACCTTTCGCCGCTTCGGCTCGCCCATCTCCTCGAGCGCCTGCCGTCCGACGAAGTCGTGGTCGAACTTGACGAACGGCCAGTAGCCGAGGTCGTGCGGCGTGAGGTAGTAGCCGGCGATGTCGTCGGAGGTGAAGCTCCCGCCGAGCGATCCCGTTCCCTCGTAGCCGTCCGCGGGCAGCCACTCCCGGTACGCGTTCATCTCTTCGCCCGTGAAGACGGCCGGGAGCGGGCACGGGATCCACCCGGACTCGAGCGTGTTCGTCGCATAGGCTCGTGACCCCACCTGCCTGAGACCGAAGTCCTTGCCGGCCTCGACGAGCGCGGCCCTGACGTCCTCGCGCTCCGCCCAAGGGCCCCACAGCTCGAGCCCCGGGACCCCCGACATTCCGTGATGGAGCGCGCGCACTCTTCGTCCGCCGATCGTGAGCTCGCCCATGTTGAAGAACTTGATCTCGGGCAGAGGTCCGTCGTTCGCCCGCTCGAGCACCCGCATCGCGGTCGGCCCCTGAACCTGGAAGCGGTAGAGCTCGCGCCCTCCCGTGGGGTTCACGGCCGTCCGCTCGTCCCGCGACATCTGGACGTCGTAGCCCCCCGTCTCGGCGTGGAACTGCAACCAGTTGTGCGCAGAAGGGCGGCCCACGACTCGGACGCTGTTCTCTCCGAGGTGGAACAGGATCGCGTCGCCGATGACGTACCCGTCGTGGTTGCACACGACGAGCTGCTTTGCCTTGTTCGGGACGAAGTTCGCGAACGAGTTCACGCCGACCCGAGAGAGGAGGGCGATCGTGTCCGGGCCCTCGATCTGGAGGTCCAGCATGTGGTGCGACTGGTCGAAGAGCGCAGACGTCTCGCGCCAGGCCACCTGCTCGTCCCGCCAGTTCGAGAACTCGGCCGGTACGGCCGGATAGACGTAGGGCCCGATCTGCGAGTTGCGGACCATCTCGACGGCGCTCCCGACCGCCTGCAGCTTCTCCTCCAAGCTCGCGTACGTCATCTCCGCTACCTCCTTTCGTGACCGACGCCTCGCCGCCGCTCCTTCGATTATGACGCGGCGCCCGCGCCTGTCCCGCCGACGCCGGGCTCTCCGCGCCCCTGGTGGTCGCGGCCGAGGAAGGTGTTCGCCCACGCGCTCGTCCCGGCGAGCGCATTGTCCTTGACGACGACCGGGCCGTCGAGCATCGACTCCTCCTCGCCGTAGGCCTTCAGACGCTCGTAGGCCTCCGACCAGATGCACTCCGTGTCGTAGACCTCGCAGAGCCCGTCCCGCGTGCCGCCGCACGGGCCATTGCGCTGGTTCTTCGCGCACCGCGACTCGGGGCAGACGTAGGCGATCTCCGGGAGCGAGCAGTCGCCGCAGTCCTTGCAGCCGAACAGTGGGACCTTCGCAGCCTGCTCGAGAGCGTGTGCCGCCTGCCGCACGGCTCTCGGACCTCTGTCGATCCGGCCGTAGAGCATCTGCCCGGCCTTGAAGAGCGGCGCGTCGCTCGCGAACACCGTGTCGTGGAGGCGACGGCTGAGCCGGTACCTGACGGGGGTCCGTAGGTCGGTGCGCCGCTGCCGCTTCGACTCCAGGTATGCGGCGCTCACGACGTCGGACGAAAGCCCGGTCTCGGGATCTCGCTCGAAGAAGTGGAATTCCGCCGGGCGCAGGAACTGGATCTCGCGCGCGAACTCGCGCCAGTCTTCCGTGCCGAAGGCATCGGCGCGGTCGATGATCTCCCCGAAGGTCTCCGCCGGCATGTGGCCGCCGAGGTAGACGCCGTCGTAGCCCAGCCCGCGCACGGTCGCGAGATGCTTGGACGCGAGATCCACGAAGAACGCGCGTCCCTTGTCCGGGCTTGCGCCGTGGCGCTCTGCCAGCCCGAGCAGCTCGTCGCTGACGACGATGCCCGGTATGACTCCGCGGTGGAATGCGCGCGCGGCGGTGCGCGAGAGCAGATAGACGTTCGCGAGGACGTGCAGGGCGAGGCGGTCGCGGCGGATCCAGCGGACGAGCTCGTCGTCCTTGCACGTGTTCCAGCCGGCCTGGTTGATCACGAAGCGAGCGCCAGCTCGAGCCTTCTTGCGCAGCTTGAAGTACTGCGGCATCACCTCTCGCTCGTGGCGCTTGTGGTTCGTAACGACGCCGCCGACGAAGAAGTCCGTTCGCTGGAGCGGCGCTCCCGGCCTGCGCTCGTCCGGCAGGCCCGCGTTCATCTCCGAGAAGAGACTGATCAGCCCGACGGAGTCGATGTCGAAGACGGGCGCCGCGAGCCCCCGGTGGCCCATGACCGGGTAGTCGCCCGACAAGGCGAGCACGTTGTGGAAGCCTCCCGAGTTCAGCTGCCAGCCGCGGCTCTCGAGCGCGTTGCGGTTCCAGTCCTTGCACGCGAGGTGGATGATCACCTCCTGCCCGCGGGAGACCAGATCGGTTCCCAGCGCGTCGGGCGAGAGCATCGCGTGCCCGCCGGGGTTGTCGGTGATCGATAGCACGTCGATCCGCGGATCCGCCGCGAGATCTCGCGCGAGCGCCAGGATCCTGGCGCCTCCTTCCGAGGTGATGGGGCCGCGGCTCGTGACGAGCTCCGCGGCGACGACGAAGCCGCCCGGCTGCGCGAGAGCGTCCCGGAACGTGGTCAGGTCGTCAGCCCCCGCCGGCGACGTCGGGCGTGCCATACGTGTGGAAGCTCTCGATCGTCTTGACACCCCAGTACTGCCCGCGCGCCCGTTCCTCCGCCGTCCACGTGATCGGCTCGAAGTCCGGGTCGTAGACGAAGTAGCCCCCGGTCGTCACCTCGATCCGATTGCCGCCAGGCTCGAAGCCGTAGAGGAAGAAGCCCTGCGCTACTCCGTGCTTGGACGGCGCCGCCTCGATGTAGACGTCGTTGTCGACGAAGAGGTCCGCGGCGCGGAGGCACTCCTCGCGCGTGTCCACCCAGAACGCGAGATGGTGCAGCCGCCCGTGTGCGCCGTACGCGTCCGCGACATAGATGAGCTCGTGCGCCGCGATCGAGACGCTGAGCCAGGCGCCCGTCTCGGTCCCGTCGTCGAGCTCGATCCGCTCGTACAGGCGGTACCCGAGGATTTCCTGCGCGAACGTCCGGTTCGCGCGCACGTCCGCGGCGAGCACGTTCACGTGGTCGAGCCGCCTCACCGCGGCGCCGCGGCCGACGTAGCGCTGCGGCTGGTTCCTCCACGACGGCCGCAGGTGCGCGGGCGGCGTGTATTTCTCGGCCTCGTAGAGGAGCTCGAAGACGTGCCCGTCGGGGTCGGTGAAGCGGTAGGCGGGGCCGTGCCCGACGTCCTCGTCGAGCCATCCGATCCCGACCCCACGCTCCTCGATCGCCGCGACCCGCCGGTCGAGGGCCGCCGGGCTCCACGCACGCAGCGCGACGTGACCGAGCCCCGCCTGCGGCGACTCCGTGAGCTTCAGGCTGTAACGGAGGTAGTCGCCCCAACCGCGCAGGAAGACGGACTGGCCGGCACGCGCCTCCTCCTCGAGCCCGAGCACGTCGACGAAGAAGCGGAGGCTCTCCTCGGGCGTCGGCGTCAGGAGCTCCGCGTGGGCGATGCGGGCGACGTCGTGCAGCGGCTCGGTCACGGGGTCGGGACTCACCCCTCGATGAGCTCCCGGAGACCGTCGAGGTCGTAGGAGAGCGCGCCCGCCTGGAGCTTCGCGCGCTTCTCGCGCTCGCGCTCCGTCCGCCCGCGCGCGGCCTCGAGCACCTCCTCGATCCGCTTCTGCTCGACGACCACCGCGCCGTCCGCGTCCAGCACCACCGCGTCGCCCTGCCAGATCCTCGCGCCCCCCACCTCCACCGGCTCGCCGATGGTGCCCGGCACCCTCTTCTCGGCCCCGCGCACGCGAACGTAGCGCGCCCAGATCGGCAGCCCGAGCTCCCGCAGCTCCTCGACATCGCGCACCGCGCCGTCGACGAGCAGCGCCGCGACGCCGCGAACCTTCGCCTGCGTCGCGAGCAGCTCGCCGACGAGCGCGACAGGCTCGGGCTCGGGCATCGTCAGCACGAGCACCTCCCCGGGGCGCGAATCCGCGACGGCGGCATGCACCATGAGGTTGTCGCCCTGCCCGCAGCGCACGGTTCGCGCAGGTCCGGCGGCGCGGGAGCCGGGCACGACCTGGATCAGGGTCAGGTCGACGACTGCCGCGCGCCCGCCGGCCTCGTGGATCGTCGCGGTGCCGAGCTCCGCGAGCGCCGGGAACACGTCCGTCACAGCCCGTGCACCACCTGCGGCGTCACCCGCTGGAACGCCTCGGCGTAGCGGATCGTCGCGTCGCCCGAGGAGCGGCGGGCGTGATTCCCGCGCTGCTCGGCCCGCTGCGCATAGTAGGTGTGGAGGTACGCCTGCGCCTGCATCTCCGACATCGCCGCCTGCTTCTGCTCGAAGACCGGGGTGATGTCGACGAACGTCGTCGGGACGAAGTTGCAGAGCTCGGGCTGGTGCGGCTCGAAGAGGAGGAGCTCCGGAGGCAACACCGTGTCGAACGCACTCGCGATCCCTGCACCGGCGGCGAGGGCACGGGCGCGTTCGACCGCAGTAGAGGCGACGGCGTGATCCGGGTTGAACGGGTCGCGGTCGGTGTGGGTGACGAGCACGTCCGGCGCGAGCTCGCGGATGCGATCGGCGATCGCGACGAGCGCGTCTCTGCCGATCTCGAGCGGGTAGTCGCCGAGGTCGAGGCACTCGAACTCGGCGCCGAGTACCGCCGCCGCGCGCTCCGCCTCGCCGTGCCGGATCTCCTTCACGCGCTCGACCGTCTGGCCGGGCTCCTTCCACAGCTCGCCCGACTCTCCGTGCTCCCCGTACGAGAGGGCGAGCACGCGCGCCGTTCCTCCGGCCGCGGTCGTGACCGCGACGACACCACCCGCTCGCCACACGAAGTCGGCGGAGTGTGCGCCGACGACGAGGATGCGCCGAATCACTCCGCCTCCGCGAGTCGTCGCGACTGCCCCACGATCATCTCTCGCACGTCACCCTCTTCGAAGCCGGCGCCGAGGAGGCGGTCGGCCCAGAGTGCGAGCCCGTCCTCGACCGCCGGGTAGTCGGGGTTGCCGCAGTCGCTCGAGAAGAGCGTCTTCTCGCCACCGACCGCGCGCACGCCGTCGAACACGTGCTCCCACGTCGTCTTGCCGCTCACGGGCGTGCTGAGGCAGCGCTCGAGCAGGCATCCGCGCGCGGCGAGCTCGCGCTGGTCCTCGATCGAGAAGTCCTGACACGGGAACTCGGGGTGCGTGACGACGACCTTCCGAACGCCTTCTTCGAAGGCTCCCTCGACCAGCGCGAACGTGTCGTCGCGAGCGAGATGGCCGGTGGCGAGGACGAGGTCGTGTCGCGCGATCGCCCGGAGGACGTCGCGCGTCTCCGCCAACAGCCGCCCTTCACCGTCGGTGACGTGGACCGGCTCGATGCCGAGCCCGAGCGCGCGGAGCTCGTGCTGGAGCCGCGCCCACAGCGGCACCCTGTCATCCTCCTTCGGCTCGGTCCTGCCGGCGGTCTCCGCCGGGGAGTCGACCGTCGGCATCCAGACGATGCGGGCGCCTTCGCGCGCGGCGATGTCCACGGCGAGCGCGTTCATCCCGCCGACTGCCCGGTTCAGCGTCAGTGTTCCGATCGCCTGCACGCCGGGCGCGACGGAGGAGACGATCTGCGCACGCTCGGCGGTCGAGGTGTAGTGCGACTTGAGCGCGAAGCCGGCGAGCCCGACGTCGGCGAACCGCCGGGCAAGGGCGACGTCGTCGATCCGGCGGGGGATCACGTCCGGGTCGACGTGCACGTGGAGGTCGTAGGCGCCCCGGACGAGCGCTCGTGCCCGCTCGCTCGGTCGCACCTCCGCGGTCGGCCGCGCGGTCATCGCCACGACCCTAGCGCCCTCCCCCGCGGAGAGCTCGGCGAGCAGGGCCATGCTCGCCGACGCGATCCGGGGCTCCACGCCGAGCTCGCCGACGAGGTCGCGGGCCGCCTCCATCTCGTCGACGCGCCGGGACGCGTGCTCCCGGCTGCCCTGGAGCAGGCGCTCGAGAAGCGGTCGGCCGATCACGTCCGCGAGCTGCTGCTCGAGCCAGTCCCCGTGACCCGCGGCTTCGGCGGCCTGCAGGCTCTCGATCGCGGATGCAGCGAGCCCTTTCATGAAGACCGAGCGCAGGAGCTTGAGTGCGGCCGCGTCACCCGGCTCGTCGGAGACGACCTCGACGGGCATGCCGAGGGGTCCGAGCGCGTCGGCGAACGCCCGGGCGCCCTCCCCGGAGGCGAGAGCGGGCGTGCCGAGCCCACGCGGCGGGACCGGGCCGAGCAGGGCGACGTCCGCGAAGCGCCCGCCCGCGCCGGTCACGAGCGTCGCCAGCTCGCGCTTCAGCGAGGGGCGAGCGGTGTTCACGTCGGCGTAGATCGCTCCGGGCGCGAGTGAGGGCAGCGCCGCCGTCGCCGCCTCGAGCGCGGTCGCCGCGGTCGTGACGGCGAGGACCACCTGACTGCCCGCGACCGCCGAGGCCGCGTCCGGGGCCCGGGCGACGCCGTCGGGAGTGGCGCCTGCCTGCGGGTCGTAGCCGTGCACCCGAACGCCCGCAGCCGCGAGGTCGGCAGCGAACCGGCTCCCCGCCTCGCCGAGGCCGAGTACCGCGATCGTGGGTGGGCTCACCCGGGCGTACCCGATCGATCAGTGGCGCTTGCGCGCGTGCTCTCGTGGGACATGGCAGCCTCGACACGGACGGGCGGCCGGTCGGCCGCGTGCCGTGCGCGCAGAGATTGAACAGAATTGTTGACGATCTTGCAACCAATCGTCACCATGCTGACCGTGCCGAGCCACGCCAACTACGCCGCGCTCCGCGAGGCCATCGTCCGCGGTGACCTCGGCCCCAACACCCGCCTCGTCGAATCGGACCTCGGCACGGTCTACGAGATGTCCCGGGGCGCGGTGCGAACGGCGCTCGTCCGACTCGAGGAGGAGGGCCTCGTGGTCCGGGAGCCGCACAAGGGCGCGCGCGTTCGCCAGGTCTCCGACGAAGAGGCGGTCGAGATCCTCGAGGCCCGTGCGGTCCTCGAGGGGCTGGCCGTCCGGCTCACCGCGCAGCGCATCGACGACGCGGGGGCGACGCGCCTGCGGGTGTGTCTCGCACGACAGCGCGAGCTGCTCGAACTCGGCGACCTCCTCAGGGCATCGGATGCGAACGCCGACCTCCACGCCGCCCTGCTCGAGCTGTCCGGGCATGGCACGGCGCTCCGCCTCATCCGTGCGCTGAACTCGCAGACGGTGAGGTACCAGTACCGCACGATCCTCATCCCCGGCCGCTCGGCAGCGTCGGTGAAGGAGCACGAAACGATCGTGGAGGCGGTCGTGGCCGGAGACGCTGCCCGGGCCGAGGAGGCGATGCGGAGCCATCTCTTCAACGTCGCCCAGGCGATGCAGCACAGTCTGCCCCGGGGCGGCATCGACGGTGCGAGTCGCGGTGCACGCTGACCGACCGACGCAGTGACGGAGAAGGGAGGACCGACGTGAGTCATGGGAGTCTCGAGGAGCTGCTCGGCTCCGTCGGAAGCCCGGTCGCGCTGCTGCGCAACGCGCAGACCGGGCCGAACGTCTTTCCCGGGGTCCCGGCGGAGTTCACGAACTGGCGCGACGAGCAGCGCGCTTGGCAGGCGACCTGTGTGCTCTTCAACCAGTCGTTCCACATGAACGACTTGGCGGTGGAGGGCCCCGATGCGCTGGCGCTGCTGTCCCACCTCGCGGTGAACAGCTTCGAGGAGTTCGGCATGAACCGGGCGAAGCACTTCCTGCCCTGTAGCCCGGACGGCTATGTCATCGGCGACGTGATCCTCTTCCCGCTCGGCGAAAACCGGTTCAACCTCGTGGGCCGGGCGCCCGCGCTCAATTGGGTCATGTACCACGCCGAGACGGGCGGGTACGAGGTCCAGGTCGACCTCGACCCGAGGACGGCGCTCCGTAGCGACGGACGGCGGAGGTCCTACCGCTTCCAGCTGCAGGGGCCGACCGCCATGGAGGTTCTCGAGAGCGCCCTGGGCCAGTCCGCGCCCGAGCTCCGCTTCTTCCACACGACGACGGTGACGATCGCGGGACGGACCGTCGGCGCCCTCCGTCACGGCATGGTCGGGCAGCCCGGCTGGGAGCTCTACGGGCCGTGGGACGACGGGGAGGCGGTGCACGAGGCGCTCGTCGGCGCCGGAGAGGACTTCGGGCTCAGGCTGGCGGGCGCGCGAGCGTACTCGTCCAACACCCTCGAGTCGGGCTGGATCCCCTCGCCGCTGCCCGCGGTCTACTCCGGGGACGAGCTGCGGGCGTACCGCACGTGGCTTCCCGCCGCAGGGTACGAGGGATCGGCCTCGATTGGCGGCAGCTTCGTCTCGGACCGGGTCGAGGACTACTACTTCACACCGTGGGACCTCGGGTACGGGAGCTACGTGAAGTTCGATCACGACTTCGTCGGGCGCGAGGCGCTCGCGCGACTGGCCGAGGACGAGCACCGCCAGAAGGTCACGCTCGCCCTCGACGACGACGACGTGACGCGCACGATCGGGACGATGTTCCAGAAGTCCGAGCGCGCGAAGTTCATGGACTGGCCCTCCGCGGTCTACGCGATGCACCCGTACGACCGGGTCGTCGTGGACGGCGAGACGGTCGGCGTCTCCACCTGGATCGGCTACAGCGCGAACGAGGGCAAGATGCTCACACTGTCCGTGGTGGACGCCGACCACGCGGAGCCCGGCACGGAGGTCGTCTTCGTGTGGGGCGAGGAGGACGGCGGCACCGCCAAGCCGACGGTCGAGACGCACGTGCAGACGGAGATCCGCGCCGTCGTCAGCCCCGTCCCCTACGTCGAGACGGTGCGTACGTCGTACGCGCCGGGAGGCTGGCGCGCCGCGCGCCCCTAGGCGACAGGCCTACGCGCTACAGAGACGTGAGCCCGACGTAGTTCTCGGCGAGCGCCGTGGCCGCCGCGGGCGAGCTCGTGACGTAGCGGAGCTGCGAGAGCTGGAGCTTGAGGTCGAACGCGTCCTGCTCCTCGGGACGGTGCAGCATCTGCGTCATCCACCAGGAGAAGTGCTCCGCCCGCCAGACCCGGCGCAGGCAGGTGTCCGAGTAGGCGTCGAGGCCGACGGGGTTGGCCGAGCGGAACCAGTCGACCAGCGCCTCTGCGAGGACGCGGACGTCGTGGAGCGCGAGATTGAGGCCCTTGGCGCCCGTCGGCGGCACGATGTGAGCAGCGTCGCCCGCGATGAACAGGCGTCCGTAGCGCATGGGCTCGCACACGTAGCTGCGCATCCCCGTGACGCCCTTCTCGAGGACAGGGCCTTCGGCTAGCGTCCATCCGTCGAGGCCCAGCCGCAGCTGGAGCTCCTCCCAGACACGGTCGTCGGGCCACTCGGAGACGTCGTCGTCGGGCCGGCACTGGACGTAGAGGCGGCTCAGCTCCGGCGAGCGAAGGCTGAGGAGTGCGAACCCGCGCTCGTTGTGTGCGTAGACGAGCTCGTCGCTCGACGGCGCCACCGCGGCGAGGATCCCGAGCCAGCCGAACGGGTACTCGCGCGAGAACTCGGACAGGATCCCGTCCGGGATGCTGGGTCGGCAGATCCCGTGGAACCCGTCGCACCCGGCGATCACGTCGCACTCGAGCTCCTCCTCCCGGCCGTCGTGGCGGTACCGCACGACCGGGCGGCCGGTGTCGAGGTCGTGGACGGAGACGTTGTCGACCTCGAAGAGGAGGGGGCCTCCCGTGGCGAGGCGCAGCGCGATGAGGTCCTTGACCATCTCGGTCTGGCCGTAGATCACGATTGCACGCCCGCCGGCGAGGTCGCTCAGAGGGATCCGGTGCCGCTCGCCGGCGAACTGGAGCTCGATGCCGTGGTGGACGAGCCCCTCGCGCTGCAGCCGCTCGCCCGCTCCGGCCTCCACGAGCAGGTCGACGATCGCCTGCTCGAGGACGCCTGCCCGGATGCGCGCCTCGACGTACTCGCGGCTCCGGTCCTCGAGGACGACGCTGTCGATGCCCTCGAGGTGGAGGAGGTGCGCCAGCGTGAGCCCCGCGGGACCTGCGCCGACGATCGCGACCTGTGTGCGGGTGGTGTTCACACCGCCCCTTCCTCCTCGAGCACCTGCTGCGCGATCGCGAACGCGCCGTTGGCGGCGGGCACGCCGCAGTAGACGGCGCACTGGAGCAGGACTTCCTTGATCTCGTCCGGAGTCACCCCGTTGCGCAGCGCGGCGCGCACGTGCATCGCGAGCTCGTGCTCGCGGCCGGTCGCGACGAGCGCGGTGATCGTGATGCAGCTCCGGGTCCGCCGGTCGAGGCCCGGCCGCGACCAGATCTCGCCCCAGGCGTAGCGCGTGATCAGGTCTTGGAAGTCGGCCGTGAACCCGGTCGTGGCCGCGATCGCCCGGTCGACGTGCTCGTCTCCGAGCACCTCGCGCCTGGTCTTCATCGCTTCGTCGCTCACACTCTCACCTCCTGTCCGAGATGCTCGAGCATCGCCCTGGTGAAGGCCTCCGCTCGCTCGACGTTCGCGAGGTGCGCCGCTCGCTCCAGCACGACGAGTCGGGCCTCGGGAATCCGGTTCGCGACGAGCTCGGCGTGCTCCACCGGCGTCGCCCGGTCGTCGGCGCCCGCGACGACGAGCACGGATGCGTCGATCGCGGAGATCGGCTCCCGCGCGTCCCATGCGCCGACCGCCTCGCAACAGCGCGCGTATCCCTCCGGCGGGAGCGCCGCGAGAGCGCCGCGGAAACGTGCCACGGTCTCCGGTTCCTCGTGCGCGAACTCGCGCGTGAACCAGCGCGCGACGACCGAGTCCGCGATCGCCTCCATGCCCTCTGCACGGACGATGCGCGCGCGCTCCGCCCACCCCTCCGGCGGCCCGAGGTAGGCGGAGGTGCAGGCCAGGACGAGCCAGTCGACGCGCGCGGGTGCCTCAAGCGCGAGCGCCATCCCGACCATCGCCCCGAGCGAGACCCCGCACAGCGAGACGCGATCGAGACCGAGTTCGTCGAGGAGCGCGAGCAGGTCGCGCGCGAGCGAGTCCACCGTGCACGGTTGCGCGGGGAGCAGGGACGAGCCGTGACCGGGATGGTCGTAGGTGAGGACGCGGAAGTGCTCGATGAGCACGGGAAGTTGACGCTCCCACAGCATCTGCGTCGTTCCGAGCGAGTTCGACAGCACGACGACCGGCGCGCCTTCCGGGCCGCAGAGGCGGTGGTCGAGGTATGTCATCGGGCACCCTCGTACACGGCGAGGGCGCGGTCGACGAGCGCCTCGGCCGATCCGAGGTAGCCGGACGGGTCGAGCAGTGAGTCGAGCTCCTCCGCCGAGAGCCCGACCCGCCCGTCCGCGAGGAGCGCCTCCCGAAACGATCGCGCGCTCGCAGCCGCCGCGACC
>Ga0210076_1000208_pt1 | contig 13332 bp, 14 predicted proteins | sample MayberryNW_Catta_3_FD_184876 | JGI IMG/M metagenome (GOLD analysis project Ga0210076, IMG submission 184876) | Wetland microbial communities from San Francisco Bay, California, USA, that impact long-term carbon sequestration -... | ecosystem: Environmental > Aquatic > Marine > Wetlands ... | reverse complement strand
TGCGGCTGGGCCTGAAAGTGATCGTTCCGCTCCTATGCCCGCGATCTCCAGGGCTCGGCCCTCGGTCGCTTCGTGGTTACTTAATTGTGGACTCCTTAGTAAACGTAAGAAAATTGTTAATTTACAATCCGCTCGCAAGATGCTAAATTACGGATCTACAACGCTTTGGAAACCTATACGTGAGGGTTTTCAGGCCTTTTTGTCACAGCCAAATTCCCGCTGATGCCTGCTCGTTCCTGGTCTCGGCTGCTGGCAATGGATACGGATGGGGCGCGAGAGGGAGCAAGCATGGATACAAAGAAGACCATAATGGTGGTTGACGATAATCCCGATATCATCACGATCGTCAAAACCATTTTGGAAGGGCGCGGCTATACGGTTTTTAGCGCCTCCAGCGGTCCCGAACTCTTAAACATGCTGCCGAACCAGAAGCCAGACCTAATCATCTTGGATATCATGATGCCCGAGATGGACGGTTTGGAAGTGCTGACGCGGCTTAAAGGCAAGAACGAAACATCGACGATCCCGGTTATTCTGTTGACCGCCAAGGTCCAATATGAAGATGTCCTGGGTGGCTATAAGTTAGGAGCGGATTATTACATCACCAAACCGTTTACCAGCACTCAGCTAGTCAACGGCATCAACCTGCTCCTGGGTGAAAGCAAGGCTTAGTCACTTCAGACTCTCCGCTCCATTCCGTCGATTGATTCTCTTCCTCCCGATTTGCATCTTCTGCCGGTTTTCTTCATTGTTTTAATTGATGATTCGTTTCGTCACCTTCGAGGGCGGGGATGGGACGGGCAAGAGCACGCAAATTCAAGCCGCTGAGAAGTATCTTCGCGAGCGAAACCGCGACTGCGTGGTGACGCGCGAACCAGGCGGTACAGCACTCGGTCAATTGATCCGCAAGGTTTTGGTCGAGGTGGGCGATAATGAAATCGCGCCCGCGACGGAGCTGTTTCTCTACTTGGCGGATCGGGCGCAGCACGTCAATCAGATCGTTCGTCCCGCCATCGATGCAGGAAAAATCGTGCTGTGTGATCGCTTTACCGACTCGACGTTGGTTTACCAAGGATACGGTCGAGGCATCGAGCTCGATTGGCTACGGCGGTTGAACGACACCGCGAGCGAGGGACTTCGTCCTGACTTAACATTTTTGTTCGATTGCCCGGTCGATGTAGGCCGGGCGCGAACCGCGCTCCGGCAGGCGCAAGCGGCGGCGCATCGTTCGCCGGAAGACCGGTTTGAACGCGAAGAAATTCAATTTCACGAGAAAGTACGAAGGGGATTCCTTGAGATAGCGCGCTGGGAGCCCGAACGGTTCCGCATCGTCGATGCGGCGCGCTCCGTCAGCGACGTGACCGAAGAAATTTGTAAAATTCTAGAACGGGAACTACTTTGAAATGGGTTTCACTGAAATAACCGGCCATTCCAAGCAACTGGCGATGCTGCGCGCGGCGCTCGCAAACGAGCGCCTGCATCACGCGTATTTGTTTCTCGGCCCCGAAGGCATCGGCAAACGGACGGTTGCCAGGGCTCTTGCACAGGCGATTCATTGTTCCGAGCTCACCGGCGATTACTGCGGCCGCTGCCTCAACTGCGCCAGCATCATCGACGGAAACCACGCCGACGTGCGCTTTCTCAGTCTCTTACCGGAAAAAAAAGAAATCAGCATTCAACAGATTCGCGAACTCGAGCGCGAGCTACGCTTTCGATCCTTCGGCGGCAAAGCAAAAATAGCGATTGTTGATCCGGCCGGCTTGATGAACGCCTCAGCGCAAAACGCCCTGCTGAAGACGCTCGAAGAGCCGCCAGCGAATTCCCTGATCATTCTCATCGCGCCGAACGCGGGCGCGCTCCTGCCGACTCTGCGCTCGCGTTGTTTGCGGCTTTCGTTCGCTCCCTTGCCGCGCGCGGCAGTTGCAGCATTTTTACAAACGAAGCACAACGTGAAAGCCGAGGAGGCAGCTTTTCTTGCCGCCATGGCCTTGGGAAGCATCGGCGTGGCGCTGAATTTAGATCACGCAACCTTGGCTGAGAACCGAAAAGTGTGGAGTGGCCAGATCGATGCGTTGAAGGCCGGCGATTATCAGACCGCCACCGTGGCAGCCGAGGCGCTCGCGGCGACTCGCGATGACGCGCTCGACTTTCTTAGATGGGCGGAAAGTTGGTACCGCGACATGTTGATTTACGGCGTAACGAGCAAGGCGGATGAGCTTGTGAACTTAGACATGCTGGCGCAGATAGAGCGCCGGGCGGCGGAATCCAGCGCGGATCGCGCGCTTGCCGCACTGGCTGGAATATCGGCTGCGACCGCCGGCATTCAACGGAATCTGAATCGGCGCATGGTGCTGGAGAATTTCTTTTTTGGCCTGGTCGGGAGTCGCTGATGCCGCCAATTTACATCACCACGCCGCTCTACTACGTCAACGCCGAGCCGCACCTGGGTCATACGTACACGACCATCGTAGCCGATACATTGAAGCGCTATCATCAAGCGATCGGCGATGAGCCATTCCTGCTGACCGGGACGGACGAGCACGGCGATAAGATCGCCCAAGCCGCGGCTTCCAACAACACCTCGCCCAAAGAGTACGCCGACCGGATCAGCGGTTTGTTTCGCTCGACCTGGGATCGCTGCGGCATCGCTTATGACCACTTTATTCGCACCACCGATGACTATCACGTATCGTTCGTTCAGACGATTCTGCAAAAGATTTATAACGCCGGCGACATCTACTTCGGCGAATACGGCGGTTTCTACTGTTACGGCTGCGAACGATTCTATACGGAGAAAGAACTGCTCGACGGTCAATGCCCGGATCACCAGACGGCGCCGGAATATATCAGCGAAAAGAACTATTTCTTTCGCATGAGCAAATACCAGCAGCGCTTGGTTGAGACGATCAATGCGAAGGCCGATCTCATTCGCCCGGAACGATATCGTACGGAGGTTTTGGCATTTCTCAGAGAGCCGCTCGAAGATCTTTGTATCTCGCGGCCAACCAGCCGTTTGCAGTGGGGTATTCCGCTCCCCTTCGACGCCGATTATGTGACCTACGTTTGGTTCGATGCTCTGCTCAATTACGTAAGCGCTCTGGAGTATCGGGGCGGAGATGCCATGGTCTCTCTTTGGCCGAAAGCCAATCACCTGATCGCCAAGGATATCTTGAAGCCCCACGCCATCTACTGGCCAACGATGCTGATGGCCGCCGGCTTAAAGCTTTACGATCATCTGAACGTGCACGGTTATTGGGTGATGGATTCCGGTAAAATGTCCAAGAGCTTGGGAAACGTCGTTCGCCCACTGGAAATGAAGGCGCGCTTCGGCATGGACGCCTTTCGCTATTTTCTGCTGCGCGAAATGCCTTTCGGTCAGGATGCCAAGTTTTCCGAGGAAGCGTTGGTGACCAGGATCAACGCCGATTTGGCCAACAATCTTGGCAACTTCGTTAGTCGCGTGTTGACCATGCAGCAGAAGTATTTCGCCGGCGTGGTGCAGCCGCTGAGCGCGCACCGGGTAGACGAAGACCTCAAGCTGCGCGACGCATTTGCCGCCGCAGAATTCGACCTTAGGAAACAGATGGCGGAGCTGCAGTTTCATCGAGCTCTCGAGGCGATTTGGGCGGCGCTCGATCATGCCAATCGATATATCGTTCAAACCGCACCATTTACGTTGATCAAAGATTCGAGCAAGCAAGCTCGGGTCGGTGAAGTGCTGCATCACTCCCTGGAAGTCGTGAGGACCTTGTCTCGCTTGCTGGCGCCGTTTATGCCCGATACCGCTCGCGAATTGCGCGGCTTGCTGGCTCTCGACCAAGCCCGGTTGGCGGCTCCCTGGGGCGAGGGGTTTGTCGCCGGGCACAAAATCAATCCGCCCAAGAATCTTTTTCCGCGCATCGAAACCGAACCCAAGAAGTAGCCTCTGGGGTCATTCATGTTGATCGACAGCCACGCCCACATTCAAGGAAAGGAATACTGCGGCGAAATTGAAGGCGTGATCGGACGCGCTCGCGTCGCTGGTGTCGAAACGATCATCGCCGTCGGCGGCGCGGGGGATATGTCGAGTAACACGGAGGCGATCCACTTGGCGGAATCGTTTGCGAACATCTACGCAACGGTCGGCATGCACCCGCACGATGCCAAAGACGTCGGCGAGGAGGAGCTACGCCGGTTGCGCGGCTTAACTCGTCACGCCAAAGTGATCGCCGTCGGCGAAACGGGCCTCGATTATTATTACAACCACTCGCCGCATGATGTGCAGCGCCGCGTGTTCGTGCATTTCATCCAGATGGCGCGCGACACCGGATTGCCGATCGTCGTGCATGAGCGTGACGCGACGCCAGAAGCAGTTGAATTACTGCGCCGAGAAGGTGGCGGCAAACTAACCGGTGTAATTCACTGTTTTACCGGCAATTACGAAGCGGCCCGCGCGTATCTTGACCTGGGCTTCTATCTTTCTTTTACCGGTATCATCACCTTCAAGAACGCCGAGCCCTTGAGGCAAGTTGTCAGCCAACTGCCGCTGGACCGAATGTTTGTCGAAACCGACTCGCCCTATCTCACGCCGGTGCCGCATCGCGGCAAGCGCAACGAACCGGCGTTCGCGCGCTTTGTCGCAGAGACCCTTGCCGCTATCAAGGGGATGTCTGTGGAAGAGATAGCCGAAGCAACAACACGCAATGTACAAAATTTGTTTAAGATATGAACAACTCCAAGCTGCGCGGCGAATTCTGTCTTCTCGTGATCTTCGTCGCGGTAGATGTTTGTCCGCTTAAACGCACTCCGGTACTCGCCGCCATTAGTTGATCAAGTTTCTTACAAATTTGCTGCCTGTGATAAGCGGCACAAACAATGCACAAGATATGTGCTGATTGGCGGCGAGTTTCCAGAAATCCCCTTCAGCTTGGAGCCGCTCGGTCTCGGCGTTGGCGGCTCAGGCTCGAACGCGCGATTTGGCGGGAGAGCAAAATGAGCGGCCCCAAAGCGATCGCGACCATCAAGAGCGACGGGACGGCCGCTTCGGCGATCCGTTCATCCTTGGCCAAGTTATAAGCCTCCACCGCGAGGGTGTCGAAGTTAAACGGCCGCATGGCGAAAGTCGCCGGCAATTCCTTCATCACGTCGACGAAGACAAGCAACCCGGCGGTGGCAAGGCTCCCCCACATAATCGGAATATGAACCTGCGCCAGCGTGCGTACCGGCGAGAGGCCAAGACTGCGAGCCGCATCGTCCATAGAGGGCGTGACGCGCGTGAGGCCGGCCTCGACAGTCTGAAAGGCAACAGCGAGAAAGCGTACTAAGTAGGCGTAAATGAGCGCAGTGATCGAGCCCGTGAGGAGCAAGCCGGTTTTTACACCGAACTGCTGTTCCGCCCAGTCAGCGATCGCGTTGTCTAATTTTCCGAGCGGCAGGAGAATACCCACCGCAATGACCGCGCCCGGCAGTGCGTAGCCCAGCACGGCTAATCGGTTGGCACCGTGGACCAACGGACTCTTTACGGTTCGCGCCGCGTACGCGAGCAACAGGGCCACCGTTACTGCGGCGATGGCAGCGATGCCCGCCAAAGTAAAGGTATTGACGACCAGCGAGTAGATCCGGGCATCGAACTGCGCTTCCGGTTCGTTAATCGCCAGTTTCAGCAGCACGCCGGCAGGCACCAGGAACCCGAACGTGACCGGAGCAGCGCACAATGCAAAGGCTGCCGCCGCGGGCCAACCGCGCAGAATTTGGGGGGGCATCGGTGCACGCTTCCCCGAGTAGCGTGCACCGCCGCGGTGCATGCGTTCTAAAGACAGCATCACCAGCACAAATAGGAGCAAGCAAGTCGCAAGCTGCCCGGCTGCGACCGAGTCGCCGAGCGAAAGCCAGGCGCGATAGATGCCCGTCGTAAACGTGTTCACCGCAAAATACGAGACGGTACCAAAGTCGGCGAGCGCCTCCATCAGCGCCAGCGCAGTGCCGGCCACGATGCCCGTACGTGCGAGCGGCAATGCCACGTGCCAAAATCTGCCCCACCCCCCATAACCGGCCAGGCGAGCCGCTTCAAGCGGGGTGTGGGACTGATCGAGAAATGCGGCGCGCGCCAGCAGATAGACATAAGGATAAAGTGCGAAGGCAAGCATCGCTGCGGCGCCAGGCAGGGAGCGGATTTCCGGGAACCAATACTCGCGAACCTGTAAGCCGGTGACATCGCGCAGAGCCGTTTGAACGGGACCTGCCGCCTGCAACCAGTCAGTGTACGCGTACGCCATCACATAGGCCGGCATCGCCAGCGGCAAAACCAGCGCCCACTCAAGGACGCGCTGTCCCGGGAACGAGTAAGCGGTAACGAGCCACGCCGAAAGCGCGCCGCACGAAATCACGCCCACAGCCACCAAGACAACGAGCAGCAGCGTGTTCCAGATGTAGCTCGGCAGGACTGTCGATACGAGGTGTGACCAGGTTGTCTCGCTCGGCAGGAAGATGTTCCAGACGACCGCCACGATTGGTGCGAGCACCAATGCGCCAGTGATAATCGATGCCCAGCCCAACCAGCCGAACCGAGTGGCGGCCGAACCTATGGATATCCGTGCGCGAATTGCGGCAGCGCCAGTCATAAACTACGGGGACGGGCTCACTTCCAGCCGACTTTGTCTGCGATGCGCTGGGCCGTAGCCTGGGTCTTACCGAGGTCTGCCAGCGGCAACGAATCGGTCTTGATTTCTCCGAATGACTCGAGCTCAGGGTTGGCGAGTTTGGCGCCGTTTACAGTCGGCCACTCATTGTTACCTTTGGCAAACAGGGTCTGCGCCGCATCGCTGGCTAGATATTCGAGGAATTTGACTGCGGCATCGCGATGAGGTGCGTACGCGAGCATCCCGCCGCCGGAAATATTGACATGCGTGCCGCGATCGCCCTGGTTAGGCCACACCAGGCCGACTTTCTTCACGAGAGCCCGGTCCGCGGATTTCTCGGAGCGCATCAGGCGAACGTAATAGTAATGATTGGAGAGCGCGATCGCGCACTCACCCGCTGCCACCGCACGAAGCTGGTCGGTGTCGCCGCCCCTGGGCGGGCGCGCGAGGTTCGTGGCGACGCCGCGCGCCCACTCGGTCGCTTTCGGCTCGCCAAGATGGAGGATCATGCTCGAGATGAGCGACAGGTTATACGGATGGCTGCTCGAGCGGGTGCAGATTTCACCTTTCCATTTCGGACTCGCCAGATCCTCATAGCGCGTGAGCTCGCCGCTCTTGAGCTTGTTCCTATCGTGCGCGATGACACGGGCGCGGGCGGAAAAGCCGAACCATTTACGGTCAGCGTCGCGGTAGTGAGCAGGAATCCGTTTTTGGAGAGTGGCTGAATTCACTGCCGCGAAGATGCCGGCCTGCTCCGCGCGCCCGAGCCGTGCCACATCGACGGTCAAGAAGACATCGGCCGGGCTATTTGCTCCCTCAGCCTTGATCCGCTCGAAAAGCGCGTCCTCGCCGCCCTCGATGCGGTTGATCTTAATTCCGGTCGTTTTGGTGTAGCCGGTATAGAACGCCTCATCGGTAGCGTAATGGCGCGCCGTGTAGAGGTTTAGAACTTTCTCTTGGGCCAAGGCTTCACCGATCAAGAAAGCTCCACCGAGAATTCCAGCCATAATTGTTCTTAGACAAGCGCCACTCGTTCGGAAATTCATTTGACGGCTCCCCCGAAATTTAATTTAGATCGCATGTGCTTAAAAATTTCGTAATACATCATTGTAAGCGAAATTTTGCTTCACCTAACTCTGAATATTCGAATAGTCAACTATTTAAGTTTGTCAATACCGTGCCTGTTCATGTGGCCCTCCCGAATGAAACTCGGCTATGCCCGCAATCTCCAGGGCTCGGCCCTCGGTCGCTTTGTTAGTTACTTAATTATGGACTCCTTAATAAGAGTTCATAAGTATCTAGACAACAGGGTTGGACACGAAGGGACGACTCGATTTTGCGCTTTCCACGACCTGCCCCTTCGTCCAGTAGGTGTACTAACTAACGAACTCTTTAGTAGTTTTCGCTGGAAGAGGGCGGAACGGGAAAAACCACTACGTTGGGGAGATGAACTTCGATGGAGACCCGGTGGCCGACAGGCCAATGGACGGGTTTTCGCTGTTCCAGATGGACGGTTGCGCCCGAGGGCAGACGAAGCCGGTAAAGTATTTCGCCACCGAGGAATTCACGCTCTTCAACGGTCGCGAGAATTCCTCCCGGCTTTGAATTCACTGCCTCGTGGCGAACCATTAACGTCACCGGGCCGATCGAGAGATCAGAAGGACAGGGAAAACTGCCGATCTCGGTATGGACCTGCCGATCGGAAATAACCCCTGGAATAAAGTCGGCGTGGCCGACAAAATTGGCCACGAATGCGGTTGTCGGCGAGTAGTAAATATCTTCCGGTGTTCCCACCTGCTGGAGTTCGCCGTTACGTATGACCGCGACCTGATCCGCCATGCCTAGGGCCTCTTCTTGGTCGTGCGTGACTAAAATCGCGGTGGTACCCAAGCTGCGCAATATCCGGGCGACTTCCCGGCGCATCTGCGGGCGCAGTTCAGGGTCCAGGCCGTTGAAAGGTTCGTCAAGAAGAACAATGCCGGGGCGGGGCGCGAGCGCCCGCGCTAGAGCAACGCGTTGTTGTTGGCCGCCGGACAGCTCGTGAGGGTATCGCTCGGCATAGGATTGTAACTCCGTCAAACGAAGGAGTTCGAGCACCCGCCTTTCGCGATCCTTTTTGCTTGTGTTGCGCAGTCCGAATCGGACGTTCTGCGCCACAGTTAAGTGAGGGAACAAGGCATAATCTTGGAAGACCATGCCGACGCCGCGATCTTCGGCCGCAACCCACACGGACGCGGCGACATCGACGACAGTACGGCCATCGATTAGAATGCGCCCGGCGTCCGGTTTTTCCAACCCCGCGATGAGCCGAAGCAGCGTGGTCTTACCGGAACCGGAGGGTCCGAGGAGGGCAAGAATCTCTCCCGACGCAACCCTTAGGTCACAGCTCTTTACCGCGACAGTCTGGTTGTAAAGCTTGCAGACTTCTTTAACATCGATAATGGCCATGGGGTTTCCTATCCGCGATAAACTAACCCAAACGGCCGAACAGTTCCAGGAGAATGGCAGCGCCGCTTGGTGCTCGGATGCCCCGGTAGTTGCGGACACCGCTACAAAGTGGCATCAAGTTCGCGGCGACTCTCTCTTACCTTGAACTTCGTCGATTCCTGAAATAGGATACCGCCGTAATCCGACAAAAACTATTTCGATGGATCGAGATATTTGCGGCGACAAAGCTGGAACTTTCGTGTAACCGAATACTGCTGTTTGCCAATGGCCATGGAAGCCCCTAAAGTCGTCACCCACGCGTTGGAAGATTACCTGAAGGCCATCTACCAGCTTTCGGAGGAAGCGCGGCCGGTAATTGCCGCCAGGATCGCCGCCGAGACCGGGGTGTCGCCTTCAACGATTTTCGCGACGCTGCGCCGTTTGGCCAAGGAAGGTTACGTCACGATCAACCGGCGCAAAGAAATTCACTTGACCAACGAAGGTAAGAAAGTAGCGGAAAACATCGTTCGTAGGCATTTTTTGACCGAGCGATTTCTTACCGATATGCTGGGCCTGGACTGGGTTAAGGCGCACCAGGAGGCGCATCGTTTGGAGCATGCGATTTCCCAAGAAGTCGAAGAACGGCTTACAAAATTACTGAGGCACCCGACGACTTGTCCACATGGCAATCCAATTCCCGGAGCGAGTTCAGAGCCGGCGCCAAAAACGATGCCGTTGAACGAAGCCGTTGACGGACAGCATGTGGAACTCGACTACATCACCGAAGGGGGCGAGCGCGACGTGCGCCTGCTCGGCTATCTTCAAGATCACGGTCTGCGCCCCGGCGCGAAAGTCCATGTGCTCGACGTCGCGCCGTCGCTCGGCATGATGACGCTCAAGGTGGGCGGGGACCAATTTTCTTTAGGGATTGAGGCGGCGAAAAAACTTCGCGTCCACTGAGCGGCTCGAACTTGCGAGCACTAACCTCTCAGGCAGCCGGAGGCGTATTCTTTTCTCGCTCGGCCAATTCGTTGGCGAGAAATTCGATTTGATCACCGATGCGCGCGTCACGGTCAAGCAAGATGACATTTTCCCCGCGCAACCGGCAGCTACCGCTTTTGGCCCGGTAGCCCGCTTCGCGCAAAAGTTTCTCGGTGCGAACGTGAATATTCAAACGCTTCGCATTCAAAATGAGCTCTTGTAGCCGAGCTTCCTGCTTGTTTTTTGGCGCCATCGTTAGTGGCCTATCAGCTAAATTCCGATTATCTACAAAAGTTCGTCGGTTGTAAACCCTCGGGCCATAATCCGACATTGTTTCAATTTGGCTCGGCGCTGAGCCTACAGCCGGGCAGTGGATGCTGCCTTGATGGCCACCCGCAAACCCGCCGGCGGTGATACTTCGTGCAGGTTCCCCGGGAGGGCTTGGGCAATCCTTATGCTCGGGTGCGCACGGCTTCCGGTCGCACCGCCCTCGAGCAGGTGCGCAAGTTTGTCGGATTAGGTTAAATAACCCACCGAATTCTTGACGCGAGAAGGATTTCTAGCTTCAACCCGGGAATGCCGCACACCGGGTTGGAACTGTAACCCGAGCGAATTTTCCCCTTGCAATACAGCCGTTCCTTGTTATCGTCATTCTGCGAAGTTACGACCTTATTCCGACGCCCGGTCGCTGGCGAGCTGTGACGAAAACCTCGGGAGGTCAGCATGATCAAAAACGTCCTTGTGCCTCTGGACGGTTCTGAGCATTCGAAAGCAGCGCTCGACTATGCGATCTGGGTCGCTCAAAAGTTCGACGGCACACTCTTCGGCCAACACATCATCGATACGATTTCGCTGGAAGGGACTTTCTTTCACGACATCTCCGGCTCCCTCGGATTCGAACCCTATCTGGATTTCTCGAGCAAGATGCGGGAAATCCTCGACGAGCGCGGCAAGATGATCCTCGACGATTTTGCCGCGCGTTGTGAAAAAAGCGGAGTTCGTTTCACTACTTTTCTCGACATGGGTTTGATCGCCAATGAGATCTGCGAGCGTGCCAAGCTTGCTGATCTCGTAGTTATCGGCCATCGCGGCGTCAATGAAGAATTCTCGACCGGATTGTTGGGCACGACCGCCGAAACCATTACTCGCAAATGTCCGCGGCCCATCTTTGTCTCGACCAAACAGTTCACTGCGATTGAGAATCCTCTGTTGGCTTATGACGGCAGCCAACGCGCCAGTTCGGCCATGGAATCGGCAGCGGAATTTTGTACGAGGCTCAATCTGCCGTTAACCGTATTGACGGTCGCAAAGGAGGAGTCCGTTGCACGAAATAATTTGCAGCAGGCCAGGGCCTATCTGAACAGCTACGCTATCGATGCGACATACCAATCCACGCGGGGACATCCGGAACAGAAGATCATCGAGCAGCTCGTAAATTTAAATCACGATCTGCTCTTTATCGGCGCGTATGGGCACCGCCGGATTATCGAAATGGTGCTCGGTAGTACGACCGAGTACGTGCTGCGTAACGCCCCCTGTCCGGTGTTTTTGAATCGGTGATCAAGAGTAGCGGGTGTGGCAGTTTTAGACGCGTAAAGTCATATGAAATTTATCGCGGCAGCAGCGCAGATGGTCGCTTCGGATGAAAAGGCGGCAAATTTGAAGGAAGCCGAGCGCTGGGTGCGCCAGGCCGCCGGACAGGGCGCGCGCCTGGTCGCGCTACCGGAAGTTTTTATCTGGCGTGGCAGTAAAAAATCCGAAACAGAACAAGCCGAGCCCATCCCAGGAGCATCGTCTACGGCAATGGCCGGGCTGGCTCGCGAGCTTCAAATCTATCTGTTGGCCGGGTCGATTCTCGAAAAAATTCCCAACAGCACGAAGGCATATAATACAAGCTTGCTGATTGACCCTGCCGGGAAAATTATCGCTTCATACCGCAAGATCCATCTCTTTGACGTCGATCTAGCCAACGGCGTTTCGCTGCGCGAGTCCGACACTCGCGCGCCCGGTGAAGCGGTCGTCGTCGGTAACACCGGTCTTTGCACGATGGGATTGAGCGTCTGTTACGACCTACGCTTTCCAGAGCTCTATCGCGGCTTGGCGCAGCAGGGCGCGCAAATTATTTTCGTGCCATCGGCTTTTACGGCTTACACGGGACAAGCGCATTGGGAAAGTCTGCTGCGCGCCCGCGCAATCGAGAATCAACTCTATATGATCGCACCGGCGCAATTCGGCCAGAACCGGAGTAGCTTCAAGACGCACGGCCACACGATGATTGTCGATCCGTGGGGCAGAATCTTGGCGGAGTTGCCCGACGGTCCGGGTGTGATCACGGCGGAAATCGATCTCGATTATCTTGCCCAAGTGCGTGCCGAGCTGCCGGCGTTAGCGCATCGTAGACTGTTTTAGCCGGCGTTCACGGCAGAATCGCGGGAAAAAAACGAACACGCAGCGCTCATCCAGCTTCGTGAGTTGATCAAGGATCATGATAGTTAGATTGGTTGTGCTGAATCGTGTTGATGAAACAGAGAGCGAGCGGGCGGTCCGCGATTTTCGCCAGCTCAAGCAGGCGAGCAACCGCGTGGCTGCGCCGAAAGTATGCCTTGTAGCCGAGTCGGTCGTAGGCGCTTTTTTCCGGCAGGCTATTGGCGTAGATGATCGCCGCACGATCGCCGATCAGGCTCGGCGCCAAACTCTGCGCCAGCGGCAGACCTTGGCCGGCGTTGTTGCCGAACAGCACGTAATCCACGCCTTCATTCAGCTCCGCCAGGGAGCGCATGATCATCGGTAGTGAAACTTGATCCCAGTTTGTCATTTCGAACTTGGCTTGTTCCGCCGTCAAATCCCTTGGGTATCCGTCGGCGATTCGAAATACTCCTTCGCGCTGCACGAGTCGAGTCCAAGGGAGCGGCGGAATCGTCACAAATTCACCGACCGTTACTTCGTTATCCAAAATCAACACGAGGAATCGACCAGCCGATAAAAGTTGCAACTCGTCTTTCATCTTGCAGTACCACTTATGGCACAAGCGATTTTAATCAGATGACCCATTTCGCCAAGAACAAGCATGATACGAAATGAATTAATTTGCCAGCGCGTCAAAGCGAATATGAAGATGCAATCATCGGCATAAATTTTCCGCCGACCCGGCTGGAAAGCGTCCTCGTAAATCAGTCTCAACGCGAAAACGCTGTTACTAATGAGTTCGTATTAAGGGACTATCTGCTGGTGTGCGAACGACGGGCGAGCCCTTCCGATCGCGGTCAATGGTTTTCTGCCTTGCCGGCCACCCCCCATCCTCTCCATG
>Ga0210076_1000207_pt1 | contig 13367 bp, 12 predicted proteins | sample MayberryNW_Catta_3_FD_184876 | JGI IMG/M metagenome (GOLD analysis project Ga0210076, IMG submission 184876) | Wetland microbial communities from San Francisco Bay, California, USA, that impact long-term carbon sequestration -... | ecosystem: Environmental > Aquatic > Marine > Wetlands ... | reverse complement strand
CAGTGTGGTGTCGGTGTGGATGCCGCACTCGAGCTTGTCGGAGCCCGCCCAGCGCCCGGCGCGCTCCTCCTCGTCGACGCGCGTGGGGCGGGTGCAGGGAATGCAGCCGATGGAACGGTAGCCCGCATCGTGGAGCGGATTGAAGGGGATCTCGTTGACGTCGACGTACGCCCAGACCCGCTTCTCGTCCCAGTCGGCGAGCGGATGCAGCTTGAAGACCTGGTAGCGCTCGGACCACTGGATCTTCGGCGTCTCCGCACGGCTCGGCGACTGGTCGCGGCGAATCCCCGAGATCCAGGCGTCGTAGGGCTGGAGCGCGCGCACGAGCGGCTCGACCTTGCGGATGTGGCAGCAGCGGTCGGGGTCCCGCTCCCACAGGTTCGGGCCCTCCTTGCGGTGCTGCTCGGCGACCGTCGGGATCTCCGGCTGGATGAGCCGGAGCTGGTAGCGGTCGACCAGGGCGTCGCGCGTCTCGTAGGACTCGCGGAAGAAAAGGTGCGTGTCGAGCTCGACCGTGTCCATGCGCAGGCCCATCTCCGCAACCATGTGGACGAGCACCGAGGACTGCTTCTGCCAGGAGCAGGTGAGGCAGAGGCGCGGCCAGAAGAACTGATGCGCCCAGGAGATCAGCTCCTCGGCCGTCATCGCCTCGAAGTCGAGGTCAGGGAGTTGCGGCTGGCTCAGCGCTCGTACGGCCAAGGAGCACCTCCTTCAGCGTGTCGCCGCGCAGTCCGAGGCGCAGCGTCTCGAGCGCGATGACCTCGTCCGGCGGGATGTTCCCGAGGTTCACCTCGGGGCCGAAGTGCTTCACGAACCACGCCTGCGAACCCTTCGTCGGCGCCTCCCAGATCAGGTCGTGGAAGCTGATCGAGTGCTCGATCTCGTCGACGAGGCCCGTGCGCAACTCGCCCGTCGGCCGGTAGATGCCGGCGGTGCCTCCCTCGCGGCCCTCGGCGATCACCTTCCACGCACCGGCGTCGAGCTCCTCGCGCATCCACTGCACCCACAGGTAGGGGGCGATGTTGACGTCGGAGTCCTTCGAGCCGACCTCGGAGAGCACGACGAAGTCGCGCGCGAAGTCGGCGATGAGCTCGAGCTTCTCGTCGCGCGGGATCTCGAGCGTCCCGTCCGAGATCTCGACGTGCGAGAAGCGGAAGTGCTCGAGCCAGCGCTTGAACTCGTCGAGCTTCGACTGCCCGTACACGGCCTCGAAGAGCGTGCCGCCGCACACGACAGGGGTCGAGAACGAGCGGTAGAGCGCGATCTTCTTCTCGAGGTTGTTGGTGACGTAGCTCGTGCCCCAGCCGAGCTTGACGATGTCGACGTACTCCCCGGCGGTGTCGAAGAGGCCCTCGATCTCCCGCAGGTTGAGCCCCTTGTCCATGACGTGCGTCAGACCGCGCGAGCGGGGCTTCGCCTCGCGCGTGGGGATGTCGAGGAAGCCGTCGCCGTCAAAGGCGTGCATAGATGTCCTCCAGTCTCTTGAAGGCCTGCTCCTGCACGTCGCGGTAGAGAGAGCCGCCGTGCGCGTCGATGCCGACCGTGAGCGGGCCGAAGTCCTTCACGCGGAACTTCCAGAGGCACTCGGGCATGAGCTCCTCCCAGGCGACCTCCTCGATCTCCTCGATCTGCGTCGTCTCCAGCGCAGCGGCCCCGCCGACGATCGCGAAGTAGACCATCCCGAGCCGCTGCATGGGCTCGATCGCCTCGTCCGGGAACCCGCCCTTGCCGCAGATCGCCCGCACGCCGTACCGGTCGCCGAGACCCTCCGTGAAGCGCACCATGCGCGCGCTCGTCGTCGTCCCGATGCAGAGCTTCTCGTAGCGGCCCCTGCCCTCCGAGTCCGTGCCCACCTTGCGCACGTTGGGCGCGGTGTGGAGGAGGAAGGCGCCCGCGAGATCCATGGGCGGCTCGATGCCCTGGTCGAAGATGCGGATCTGGGTGCGGTCGCGGATGCCGATGATGTGGCCCTGGACCGTCACCTCGTCGCCCGCGCGCAGCTTCAGGATCTCCGCGGGATCCGTGACCGGAAACGTGACCTCGTGGACGGCCATCACGCGTCCCTCTCGTACGTCACGATCCCGTCCCCCGAGACGTGCGCGGACGCCCGGCGGGCGGCCCAGCACTGGTAGTTGACCGCGACGGGGTTCAGGGTCATGTGCGTGTCCGCGTGCTCGACGTGGACCGAGAGGACGGTGACGTCGCCGCCGAGCCCCATCGGGCCGACCCCGGTCTCGTTCAGGAGCTCGTACAGCTCGCCCTCGAGCTGCGCGACCAGCGGATCCTGGTTCCGCGTGCCGACCGGTCGCGCGATCGCCTCCTTCGCGAGGTGCATCGCGTAGTCCGCGCTGCCCCCGATGCCGACGCCGACGATCCCCGGCGGGCAGGGCTTGCCACCCGCGCCGACGATCGACTCGAGGACGAACTTCTTGATCCCGGTGACGCCGTCGGCGGGGACGCACATCTTGAGGAAGCTCATGTTCTCGGAGCCGGAACCCTTGGGAACGCACTTCACGTCGAGCCCGTCCCAGTCCGGAACGAAGTCCCAGTGGACGATCGGGACGCGGAAGCCCACGTTCGGGCCGGTGTTCTCGCGCGTCAGCGTATGCACCGTGTTCGAGCGCAGGGGGTGCTCGACCGTCGCGCGCTCGGTGCCGGCCTTCAGGGCCGCGTAGATGCGCGCGGGATGGAGCGGGAAGTGCTCGCCGACGCGGCAGTAGTACACCGCGATGCCCGTGTCCTGGCACACGAGATTCCGCTCCTCCTCCGCGACGGTCACGTTGCGCAGGATCGTCTGCAGGACGCGCTGCCCGGTGACCGAGGTCTCGCGCCTGCTCGCGTCGGCGAGGGCGTCCCGCAGGTCCTGCGGGATGTCCTTCAGGGCCCAGACGTAGAGATGGGCGGCAGCGCCCTCGACCGCTGCGTCGAGGTCGGTCGCGATCGTCGTCATGCCGCGATCTCCGCCGCGGCCTTCCCGGCCCGTCGGCCGAAGACCGTGCATTCGAGCAGCGAGTTGCCCATCATGCGGTTCCTCCCATGGGTGCCGCCCGCGATCTCACCGCAGGCGAGCACGCCCTCGAGTGTCGTCGACGCTTGCTCGTCGATCACGAGCCCGCCGTTCTGGTAGTGGAGCACCGGGTAGGTCAGGATCGGCTCCGAGAGCGGATCGATCCCGGCACTGCGATAGCGCCGGAGCATGTACGGAAGCGAGACCTCCGCGTCCGCGGCCGGTATCCGGGTGGTGTCGAGCCAGACCGCCGGCCGGCCGTCGGGCGTGAGCACGCCCTTTCCTTTCGCCACCTCGTCGAAGATCGCCTGTGACACCGTGTCACGGGGCCCGAGCGAGTCCGTGAACTCCTCCCCGTCGCTGTTCAGGAGCACGGCGCCGTAGGCGCGCGTGGTCTCGGGGATCGAGTAGCCCTGCATGGTGTCCGGCCAGGCGCCGCCATTCGGGTGGTACTGGAACGCGTCGAGATCGCGGGACTCCGCTCCCGCGTCGAGCGCGATGCGCGTGACTTCCCCCGTCGCGTTCGGGTGGTTCGTCGAGAGCTCGCCGCGCGTCTCGGCCTCCGCGTAGCAGCGCCCTCCGGCGGCCAGCACGACCGCGCCTGCCCTGACCTCCACTCCCTCTCCCCTGACGTCGAATGCCCCCGTCCAGCCGTTCTCGGCCGGATCGAGCGCGACCAGAGCGTGCTGCGGGAGCTCGACGCCGGGGCTCGACTCGTACGCCTCTCTGAGCGCCTTCGTGATCGCATGCCCGGTGCGGTCGCCGACCTGCAGCAACCGGTGCCGCGTCGCGCCGCCACAGCGGGCGAGGCGGTAGCCGCCGTTCGAACGCGTGAACTCGACCCCGAGCTCCTCGAGCCACTGGATCGCGGACTGCGCGTCGCCGGTCAGCCTGGACACGAGCTTCGAGTCGGCCGTCTCGTGCGAGCTCCGCATGACGTCCTCGGCGTGGATCTCGGGCGAGTCGTCGTCCCCGAAGGCCGCCTGGATCCCGCCCTGCGCCTTCGCCGAGTTGCAGGCCTGGATCGCCGTCTTCGTCGCGACCGCGACGCGCGCTCCGGCGCGCCCGGCCGACACCGCAGCCGCCAGGCCGGCGGCACCACTGCCGATCACGAGCACGTCGAAGGACCCGCCGGGGCGCACGGGGCGTATTGTAGGCACACATTCTTATCTCTGTCATTATCGATCTTTATTCACTCCCGGCTCGGGCAGACAGGGGCAAGGGCTGCCGCGAGCGGATAGACTCGGGCCCGTGGCGACACTCGCGGACATCCTCAAGCCCACCTTCATCGAGGTCGCGCCCGAGGACACGCTCGGCGAGGTGGCCGAGAAGATGATGAGCCAGAACGTCGGCGCGGTCGTCGTGAAGGACTTCGGCCGGCTGATCGGCATCCTCACGGAGCGGGACATGCTGCGCGCGATGGCCGCGCGCATGCACACGAGCGAGGCTCGCGTCCGTCAGTGGATGACGCCGGATCCGATCACGGCGGCGCCGGACATGGGGCTCGAGGAGGCGTCCCAGGTCATGCTCGACCACGGATTCCGCCATCTCCCCGTCATGGACGGCTCGACCGTGCTCGGGGTCGCGAGCCTTCGCCGGGTGCTCGGCGGACGCCGTCAGCCCGCCGCAGCCGAGGCGATCGAGCCGGTCTAGTCGCGACGCCCGGTCGGCACGCCCCAGCCGGGCCGCCTACTTGCAGGCCGAGACGACGCCTGCGACGAGCGCGCCGGCAGCCGTCGCGGCCGAGACGCTCCGTTTCTTCAGCTGGACGAGCAGCTTCCGGTTCTGGAGGATCTCCCGCTTGGCCTGCTCCCGAGCGGCGTCCTGGCCGAGAAGCGTCAGCCCACACTGGCCGCGATTGCGCATGCCGCCGATCCAGCCCATCGCGTACAGGTACCTGAGAGCAGGCTTGGCGTACGGCGCGCGCTTGTAGGCCGCCTTCGCGCCCGCCCCGGAGACGTGCTGGGAGCGCGCTGCCTTCCCGGTCGCGGCGATGCCGGCGCCACCGGCCGTGAACACTGCCGTGACGCTCTGGCCGTATGCCCCGCTCAGCGTGGACGCCAGGAGCGCCAGCCCGGCGACGATGCCCGCGTACTCGACCATCTCCGCCACATCGTCCGTCCGCGACCGCGATTCGTCAAACGAATCACCAGATCGAGCGCAGGAGCTCCTCGACGTCCTGCGCGGTCGCAGCTCGCGGATTCGCCCGCGCGCCCGGCCTGGCGGACACGTCGGCGGCGAGCTCGGCGAGGTCGTCCTCCCGAACGTCGAAGTCGCGCAGCCTCCCGAAGCCGCCGAGGCGTGCGAGCTCCTCGACCCTGGACGCGGCGTCCGTCGTGTCGAGGGCACCAGCGAGCGAGGCGACGGCCTCGGGCACCACGGGTTGGTTGAAGCGAAGCGCGGGCGGGAGGCAGAGCGCGTTCATCGCACCGTGCGGGAGCCCGTACCTGCCGCCGAGCGCCTGCGCCATGGCGTGGCCGAGGAAGAGCCCGCGCTCGCCGAGTGCCCGACCGGCGTGCAGGGCGCCCTCGAGGAGTGCGGTGCGCTCGGCCAGGTCGTGTCCGTCCGCGACGACCTCCGGGAGGTGCCGTCCGATGAGCCGGGCCCCGGCGACCGCGTCGTCGGAGTCGCCCGAGTAGAGCGCCTCTGCTGCGTGCGCGAGGGCGTTCAGCGCCGTCCCGACCGTCTCGCCGACGGGCAGGTCGACCGTGAGCCGGGGCTCGTAGACGACGCCGACGGTCTGCGCGCCCGATCCTCCGGTCTTGAGCTTCCTCGCCTCGTCGCGCATGCCGTAGTACGGCGTCCACTCGGCGCCCGCATACGTCGTCGGCACCGCCACCAGCGGAAGGCCCGTCGCGGCGGACACGGCCTTCGCCGTGTCGATCGCGCTGCCGCCGCCGAGACCGACGAGCCCGTCCGCGCCGGCCGCGGCCTCGGTTGCCGCTGCCACCGTCTCCACGGGCGAGTGCCTGCGGACCCCACCAAAACGACTCGCGACGGCGAGGTCGAGCGTCGCGAACCGGCTGCTCGTGACGAGCAGTGGCCGTTCGACACCCAGCTCCCGGAGCAGCGGAGTGAGCTCGTCGATCCCCCAGCGGACGATCATGCCTCGAGCCGCGCCCTCGCGAACTCGACGAACGCCTCGGCCACGCGCGAGCGGGCGCGCCCCGTGGCGGAGGCCAGCGAGATCTCGCGGGACGCGGCGAGCCCGTCCACGTGCGCCTCCGCCAGCGTCCCGGCCTCGAGGTCCGCCTCCACCGCGGTCCTCGAGATGAACGTCACGCCGTAGCCCGCCTCGACCGCGGCCCGGACGGACTCCTGCAGGCCGAGCTCGAGACGGACGTCGAGGTCCCTCAGCCGCAACCCCTGCCGCCGCAGCGCGTCCTCGACGATCTGCCGGACGCCCGCTCCCTCCTGCATCAGGATCACCGACTCCTCGCGAAGCTCGTCGAGCGAGACCGTCCGGTCCGCGAAGCGATGGCCGGGCGGGCAGGCCAGGGTGACCTCGTCCGAGAAGAACGGCTCGAAACGGACGCCCCGGTGCCGGCGCGCGGCGCCGACGATGCCGAGCTCGAGCTCCCGCGTCGCGACCCGCTCGACCACGGCGTGCGTGTCCGAGACCGAGAGGTACACACGCACTTCGGGGCTCTCGCGCTGGAACTCGCACAGCAGGAGCGGCACGGCGATCGCAGCGGGGCCGGTGGACGCTCCGAGCCTCAGGTCGCCCGTGAGCTCGCCCTCGGCGGCGGCCGCGACGCCGTCGACGATCTGGTTCTCGAGCGCGAGCATGCGCTGCGCGCCGCGGTACACGCGGAGCCCGGCCTCGGTGGGCTCGACCCGCCGGCCGGAGCGATCGAGCAGTCGTGTGCCGAGGCGCTTCTCGAGCGCCCGCACCTGGAGCGACACGGCCGGCTGCGTGACGCCGAGCCGCTCCGCCGCCTGCGAGAAGCTCTTCCGCTCGACGACCGCGCAGAACGCGGCGAGCTGACGCGTGTCCATAAGTGAATCTTATGCGTCGCAGCTAGAACAACCCGCGTTCTGCGAGCCAGTGCTCGAGGAGCGGATCGGTGAGCTCGGGGCCAGCGGGTGTCTGGCGGGCCTCCGCCTTTCCGACGAGGCCAGCGAGCGCGCGGTCGACGCTCCCCTTCTTCAGCCCGAGGAAGCGAACCGTCTCCTCGGCGTACAGGTTGCGCGCACGGGTCGCGAGCGCGAGGCTCACGCGCTGCTCGTTCACCGCGAGGGACTGCCAGCGCGCGCGGAGCGCCGGCTCGGCCTGCGCGAGAGCGCGGTCGCGGGCGTCCACCCACGCCGCCTCGTCGGCGACCGAGCCGCGCGGGACGAGATCCCACAGGTGGTGTGCGAGCAGCATCGTCCTCTGGGGATGGCCTCGCGTGAACGCCAGCAGCGGGTCGAGCGCGTTCCCGATGTCCCGGCCCGTGTACCGGAAGCGCTCGTCGAGATACCCGGCCGTCGGCCCCTGGGGGAGCGGCCCGAGCTCCACCGAGACCGCGTGCTCGAGCAGCGGGCGCGAGGGGTCCTCGAACAGGCGCTCCATGAGAGTCGGGGCCGAGCCAGCGAACACGTACGACGCCACCGCGGTCTGGTGCTGGACCACGCTCCGCAGGATCCCGTCCGCGCCGTCGACGCGGAGCAGGTCCTGGAACTCGTCGAACGCGATCAGGCTCCGCGCGCCGGCCCGCTCGTTGAGCTTCGCCGGGAGGTCGAGGAGCCTGAGCAGCACGCTCTCGACGTCGATGCGGGGGTTCGACTGGAGCGACGCCGTGAAGCCGCCCGCCCCGAGGGAGAGGCCGACCTGCCACGCGCGGAAGAGCCCGTCGACGGTCCGTCGGATCGCGCCCTTGAGCTCGCGGTCGTACGCACGCTCGATCCGGACGACGACGCTCGAGAGCGAGAGCACGCCCTCGAGGTCGACGAGGGCCGTCGCCCATCCGTCCGCAGATGCCTCCGCGAGCACGCGCCGGAGGAGGCTCGTCTTCCCGTACCGGCGCGGCGCCACGATCCGCGACGCGTGGCCCCCGACGCCGAGCGCGAAGAGCCGCGCCACCTCCTCCTCACGGTCGATCATCTCGTGCGGCAGGAGCTCGCCGGCGATCCGAAACGGGTTCGGGTCGGGCTCGGGCACGCTTCCATCCTGCACGATGTCCGCGGTTGTGTCTACATCGAGTAGTCCGATTGGTCTGCTCTGTGCAGAACTGCTGGTACGCTCGCCGCGTGCGGGTCTGGATCGACGTCTCGAACTCGCCGCAGGTGCCGTTCTTCCGTCCGCTGATCGCGCTCCTCGAGGACCGCGGGCACCGGGTGGACGTGACGACCCGCGACTACGCGCAGACGGTCGAGCTCCTGCTCCTCCACGGCATCCCGCACGCCGTCGTCGGGCCGCGCCACGGGGGTGCCGGGGCGCTCGGGAAGGGACGCGCCATGACCGGCCGCCTCCGCGCGCTCCGACGCTGGGCGAGGCCGCGCTCCTTCGACGTCGCGCTCTCGCACGCGTCGCACGAGCTCCCGCTCGTCGCGCGCTCGCTCGGGGTCCCGGCGGCCTACGCGTTCGACTACGAGTTCGCGCAGGTGCAGCACGGGCTCGGCTGCCGTGCGGCGGCCCGCGTCGTCGTGCCGGAGGCGATTCCCCAGGGGCGGCTCGACTCCTTGGGGGCGCGGACCGGCAAAGTGCGCCGCTACCCGGGCCTGAAGGAGGAGTACTACCTCGCCGGCTTCGCTCCGAACCCGGCCGTGCGGAACGCGCTGGGGCTCGATCCCGAGCACGTGCTCGTCGTCGCCCGCACGCCTCCGGACGTCTCGCTCTACCACCGCCACGGGAACCCGCTCTTCGGCGACCTGCTGCGACGGCTCGGCACGGATCCGAGCCTGCGAGCGGTCGTCCTCCCCCGCACGGACGAGCAGCGCCGGTCCATCCGGGAGCTCGCTCTCCCGTCGCTCGTCGTCCCGGAGCACGCCGTCGACGCCCAGAGCCTCGTCGCCCTCTCGGATCTCGTCGTGTCGGCGGGCGGGACGATGAACCGCGAGGCGGTCGCGCTCGGCGTCCCCGTCTACACGACGTTCGCAGGCCGAATCGGTGCGGTCGACGAGGCGCTCGTCCGCGAGGGGCGGCTCCGGCCCTTGGCCTCCGTGGACGATCTGCGAGTCCAGCGGAGACCTGGCGAGAGCCGTCCGCCGGCCCGCGACCCCGCGCTCCTGCTCGACCTGTTTCTCACCGCGCTCGAGGGGTAGCACCGGGTCAGGAATGGGGCTAGGGTCCCCATCGTCGACCCAAGGGAGGGGAGATGCGAAGAGCAGGACTCACAGTGGCGCTCGGCGTTCTCGCGCTCGCGGCCACGTTCTCTACCACGGCCGCCGTCGGCGCCAACGACAGCGGCTTCAAGACCAGCGCGGCAAAGATGCTCGACGGCCGGAACGGCTGGACGACGGAGGCCCTCATCTCCGTCGGTGACACGCTGCCCGGCGGCTACGTCTTCGAGGGCATCCCGGACGGGATCGCGATCGCGAAGACGAACGGCCGCGGGACTGCGGACATTCTCGTCAACCACGAGCTCTCACTCGTCCCGTTTCCGGCGACCCGGCAGGACAACCTCAATGCGACTGTCAGCCAGCTCAGACTGAACCAGCACAGCGCAGGCATCCTGAAGGGCGACTACGTGATCCCGCAGAGCGGGGGCTATCAGCGCTTCTGCTCGAACTTCCTGGTCGGTTCCGAGCACGGGTTCGAGCGCGAGCTTCTGCTGACGAACGAGGAGGCCCGCGACATCGTCCTGCGCCAGGCCGACTCCTGGCATCAGCCGGGCGTGTCGCTCACCGAGCCCGGCGCGGAGCAGGCCGGCGTCGTCGTCGCGTACGACGTGAAGAGCGGCGAACACCGGTCGATCTACGGCATGGGCCGCCACAACCACGAGAACTCCGTCGCGGTTCCCGGCTACGGCTACCCGGTCGTGATCTCGGGCGACGACACGTTCGACGCGCCGGCCTCGCAGCTCTATCTCTACAAGGCCGCCGACGGAGCGGGCGTGTGGAACGACACCGGCAAGCTCTACGCCTTCGTCGCCGACAACGCGGCGATCAACGACTACGGTGACGTGACCGTCGGGATGTCGGTGCCCGGACGGTTCATCGAGGTGCCTGCTGCGATCGCGACCGGGAAGATGGGCGGGCGCGACGTGACCTCGGCCGACTTCGCCGGGTACCCGGCGCCTCCGGCCGGAATCCCGAACGGACCGCAGTGGGTGCTCGAGCACTGGAGCAACCTCAACAACGCGTTCCAGTTCATCCGGATCGAGGACACCGCGTACGACCGCAGCAATCCTCGGATCCAGTATCTGGCGGACAGCGGCGAGCCACGGGCCATCCCGAACGCCGCGACCGGCCGACTGCAGCGTGGCCCGTCCGGAACGCAGGGCCCGTACCCGAACGGCCGGATCTGGAAGCTCACGCTCGGCTCGAACCCGCTCCTCGGAGCGACGCTCGAGATCCTCGTCAACTTCGACTCCGGCATGTACAACAACGCGAACGTCGTCCATCAGCCGGACAACGTCGAGTCGACGCAGGAGGGGCTGTACATCCAGGAGGATCCCGGCTCACACAACGCCCAGCCGGCGTTCTCCGGAGCAACGAATGCCCGCGTCTGGCGCTACGACCTGACGACAGGCTCGCTCGAGCCGGTTGCCGAGGTGAACCAGGCGGTACCGGGCAGCCCGACCGTCAACAAGGGTTCCTGGGAGTCGAGCGGGATCGTCGACGCATCCTCGATCCTCGGACCCGGGGCGTTCCTCGTGACCGTGCAAGCTCACGGATGGGACGAGACCGTGCCTGGAGGCAACGATGCACCGGCCGTCCCCAAGCGGGAGCACGGGCAGCTGCTGCTGCTCCGGGCGCCGGGCTCGTAGGGACGACCGCTAGACCGACTCGGAAGCGGGCGCCGTCACGGCGCCCGCTCCGTCTCGGGGCGCGCCGGTACGGCGCGGGGCGCCGACGAGCGTGTGCAGACGGCCGACGAGGTCGAGCGTCTCGCCGGCATGGACGAGCTGCTCGAGCGCGTCCAGCTCCTCCTCGAGCCAGTGCGCGTCGATCGGCGCACGGGTCACGAGCAGGATCGCCCGGTGGCTCGAGGGCGTCACGGTCTCCGTCTCGGCCCAGAGCTCCTCGTGGAGCTTCTCGCCCGGTCGCGCCCCGACGAAGTCGATCTCGACGTCCGCGCCCGGCTCCTTCCCGGAGAGCCTGATCATCGTCTCGGCCAGGTCGACGATCCGGACCGGCTCGCCCATGTCGAGGACGTACACCTGGCCACGCCCCCCGATGGCGCCCGCCTGGATCACGAGCTGCACCGCCTCCGGGATCGTCATGAAGTAGCGCGTCATCTCCGGATGCGTGACCGTGACCGGCCCGCCGCGTGCGATCTGCTTCCGGAAGATGGGGATGACGCTGCCGGACGAGCCGAGGACGTTCCCGAAGCGAACGGCGCAGAAACGGGTCTCCGCGTCGGTGCGGTGGCCCCACGCCTCCACGATCCACTCGCAGAGCGCCTTCGACTGCCCCATCACCGTCTTCGCGTTGACCGCCTTGTCGGTGGACACGAGCACGAAGCGCTTGGCGCCGAACTCGACGGCGACGTCCGCCACGTTCCGCGTGACGAGAGCGTTGTTGCGGACCGCCTCGAGCGGGTTCGCCTCCATGAGCGGGACGTGCTTGTACGCCGCGGCATGGAAGACGACCCCGGGCCGGTACTTCTCGAAGACCTGGCGCATCTTCGTCCGGTTCCCGGCGTCGGCCAGGATCGCCGCGGTGGCGTGGAAGCCGCGCTCGTCCACGAGCTCGCGCTCGATCTCGAACAGCGCCGGCTCGCCGTTGTCGACGAGCACGAGGCGCGTCGGTCCCACGCGCGCGATCTGCCGGCACAGCTCGGAGCCGATCGAGCCGCCCGCACCGGTCACGAGCACGACCTCGCCGGTGACGTACCCGGCGATGGAGTCGATGTCGACCTCGACCGGCTCCCGACCGAGGAGGTCCTCGACCTCGACCGGGCGGATCTGCCCTGCGAGGTTGTAGTCGCCGGCGATGAGCTCCGGAAGCCCGGGGAGGGTCTTCACGGGCACGTTCTCCGCGCGCGCGACCTCGACGATCCGCTCGCGCACCTCGCCCGAGGCGGACGGGATCGCGATCAGGAGCTCGTCCGGTCGCCGGTCGCGGAGGAGATGGCGGAGCTCGCGCGTGGTTCCGAGCACGCGGACGCCGTGCACGCGCAGGTTCTTCTTGCGCGGGTCGTCGTCGACGAGGCCGATCGGCGTGTAGCCGAGAGACGAGTTCTTCACCATCTCCTTGAGGATCAGCTGCGCCGCATCCCCTGCTCCGACGACGATGACCTCCTTGCCGCGGGCGACGATCGCGCCCACGGCCGGCCGCTCGATGAGCGTGCGCGCCAGGAAGCGAGACCCCATGACGAACGCCAGCAGGAGGAGCGTGACGATCGCCCAGATGCCACGGGGCACCGACGCCGGGTGGAAGTCGAGCAGCGTGAAGACGAGGAACGCGGCCACGACGGCGACGACCACGCCGCGTACGGCTCCCCACATGTCACGCGTCGACACGTAGCGCCACCAGCGGTTGTAGAAGCCGAAGGCGACGAAGACCGGGAGCATGACGCCCACGACGAGGGCGACGACGTCCCACTCCTGGTAGCGCTCGTAGTACACGGGGCCGGTGTCCCCGTCGAAGCGCACGTACCAGGAGAGGATCCAGGCGGCCGCGATCAGCACCGCGTCGACCGCGACCTGCCACAGCCGGTGCCTGTTGACCGGGGACCTCATGCCTACACCGTGACGCCCAGGGCGGCGCGCATCGTCTCGACCACGCGCTCCTGCTCCTCTCGACCGATGCCGCCCCACATGGGCAGCGCCAGGTTCTCGGCGGCCGCGCGCTCCGTCTCGGGGAGCGACCCCGGCTCCCAGCCGAGGTAGGAGAGCGCCGGCTGCAGGTGCAGCGGCGTCACGTAGTACGACGCGCTCGCGATGCCTGCTCCCCGGAGCGCCTCGCCGAGCTCGACCCGGTTGGGAGTGCGGACGACGAACATGTGGTAGACGTGCCCCGGCTGGTCGGGCGGGAGCTCGACGAGCTCGCCGAGCCCGAGCTCGGCATACCGCGCAGCGGCCTCTCGTCGTGCGGTGTTCCAGCCGGTGAGGTGCGGGAGGAAGACCCGCAGAGCGGCGGCCTGGAGCGCGTCGAGACGCGAGTTCGTCCCCACCAGCTCGAACGTCGTCTTGTCGCGGGAGCCGTGGAAGCGCAGCATGCGCACCCGCTCCGCGATCTCGTCGCCGTGCGCCGTGACGAGGCCGCCGTC
>Ga0210076_1000205_pt1 | contig 13415 bp, 10 predicted proteins | sample MayberryNW_Catta_3_FD_184876 | JGI IMG/M metagenome (GOLD analysis project Ga0210076, IMG submission 184876) | Wetland microbial communities from San Francisco Bay, California, USA, that impact long-term carbon sequestration -... | ecosystem: Environmental > Aquatic > Marine > Wetlands ... | reverse complement strand
CGGCTAATCCCACCTATGGGAACGGCGTGATCATGGAATACGAGACCGATTCCGTCGCTGCGATCGAGAAATACGCCATTGTTCAATTCGTAAGGGGCTGCGTTTACAGGAGTTCAACAAACAGTGCAGGCAAGTTGAACAGGACTGTAAGTTATGTCGTGCCGAGCTTCGGGAAAGATGTTCCTCTTTGCTTCTCGGAATGGGTGATAGATTCGCAAGATAACGATCCTGCATACAATAGCGATCCTGAATATGGGCGGTTTTACCTATTAAGATGGAACAAACCAGGATCCTATGATTCCCGGACGCAAAGATACTATGGAGTCCAAAAACCGCAATTACCGGTTGTTTACATGACCGATTATCCCGCCGGTGCGTTCTTCGTCAGCGACGGTGTAAAAAATGCCGCATTGGAATTCAGCACCTGTATCTATAAGGCAAGCGATGTCCCCGCGGAAACGCGGCGAAACGACATTAACTTTGCAACGCCGCTTAGTTGCTTCAAGTGGCAAAACGTTTATGTCTACGATTATGGTAAGGGAAAGTTCCAGACCGAGTGGCCGGATCTCAGACAGCCGCACGAGCCCTATACGCTCGTGCCCGTGTATCTACCTGAACTTTTCGTCACAATTTTTACTGCACTCGCTCTAGCTAGTTGTTTACGCTTAAGGCAACTTCCGCAGCGGAAGGACCGCTACTAAGCGGTTCGCAAACGCCATGGATTTTCATCTTTGATATTTCTCCGCCCGAGGCAGCTTTGCCGTCTGTCTGGTTGACTTTGATGTTCCGGAAAGGTTTTTGAAAGCAACGGCTTGACGCCGGGGCTCCTTGACGACTACGTTCATGTCACGGGGATTCATCGGTTTGTATTTGCACCAAACGGATGAAAGACCACAATAAGCGGAAAACTTTTGAAGCTCAGCCACCCGGAATGTGAACATGAGGTGTAGCGATGAAGACGAAGGGAGAAATAGAAGCGGAGATCAGCGAAGCTATAGTCCGATTCGAAATCGACTATATGGGTCGTGGACCTAAAGAGGCGCGAAGCCACATTGTCGATGATCTGATTGTGGTACGGCTCAAGGGCATGCTGACGCCGGCGGAACAACAGCTCACCAAGACCGCAGACGGCGTGGAACTGATCAAGAAGATGCGCTCGACGATTATCGATAATGCAAAAGCTGAATTTTCACGGGTGATCACTGATAGCACGGGAGTCGCGGTTCGCGATATCTTGACGGACATAAGCACCACATCAGGGGAGCGCATTTTCGTTTTCATATTGGAGCGTAATTTGGGAAAGGAGTTGCAACGTAAAATCACTTCTTGACTTGCTCGTTTTCAGCGATTAGCATCGGATTTAGTTGCAGATGATCCGGAGGGCTTCCTTCAGCGGAAGCAAGCCAGCCGGAACATGGGCCGACTTTCAGATGAGAACATCTGGGTCGGCTTTTTTATTGGCCGCAGCCAGGTGGGCCAGTGAGAAGGTAGCCCTGACAGGGCGACCCGCTCAAAGGCAAGCCAGCTTATCCCTGAACGGGAGAGTGCTGGCTTTTTTTTGGCCGAGTGCGGCCGAGACCCTAAGAGGGGGGTGGTGAATTCAAACGGCAAAAAGAACTCGCGTCCGGGCTTCAGGCCGAGCGGCCATAAAAGGGGTAAAAATAAACCACCACGGAGGGTAAGACGATGGCTGACCAGAATGTGGCTGAAGAGCAACTACTAGATATCAGAGTAGCCGAGGCTTCCAGGCTATATAAGTTTTATCTTAACCAGGAGAAAAAAATCCTCGGGATTGTCTCCGTTAGTCTTTTCCTTTTGGTCTGGGAATTGGTCGGAAATGTCTATCAGATGATCAATCCGATGTTTATGAGCGCGCCTTCGCTGATCTGGAAAGCGGCTGTGCAGCTCTTCGTGTCGGGCGAGATCTGGAACGATCTCAAGGTGAGCGGCATTGAATTCGCGTGGGGATATGTTCTGTCGGTTGTCGTCGGCGTCCCGTTCGGCATCGCGATCGGCTGGTACAGAAAGTTTGCTTACGTCTGTGATCCTTTTGTGAACGCGATGAACGCGACACCGCGCGTTGCGTTATTACCTCTGGTTATTATCTGGTTGGGTATCGGCATTCTCTCGAAGGTCGGCATTATTTTTCTCGGGGCGGTATTTCCGTTAATCATCAACACGCGTGACGGCGTCAAAACAACCCCTCACAACCTTCTTAACGCCGCGAGAAGCTTTGGCGCTTCCGAGTGGCAGATATTTAGAAGCGTGGTAGTGCCGTCGACCGTGCCATTTATACTTACCGGGTTGCGGCTCGCGATCGGAAGAGCGCTCATTGGTGTAATGGTGGGAGAGCTCTATGCCGCCACAGCCGGGATCGGCTTCATGATTACGGTGGCCGGAGCGACCTTCCAAACCGACAAGGTCTTTGTCGGCGTGCTGATATTTGCCATCACCGGCATGCTCGCTACAGAGGTGGTCGACAGAGCAGAGAGAAAATTCGATAAGTGGCGGCCGAAGGTGGGATCAGCGGAATAGTCGTCTCGTTTCGCGCCCTTAATTGTCCACCATCTACAGCCGGGTTTTCGCAGACATAGGCCAGCGCAGCCGGTTAGCTGGCCTATGTCGTTTTGAACCTATGCAGCCGAGCTCGGCCCTCGCGTCAACCGAAAATTTCCCTGAATCGGAAGGATGTCTTACAGGCCGTAGAATGCTCGTGCGTTGGTCTCCAAAATTTTGCGTGCCTGGGCATTGGTAATCCTGCCCTCGTCTACCCAACCTCGGACTTCGTCCAGCGCGCTCAGGTTGGCGGAGATGTCGGTATGGCTGTAGTCGGTGCCGATCATCAGGTTATCTTCAGTTCCGAACTTCAGTAGAGACTCGATGTCATCAATTGGGTCGATGGTGACGAACAGCCGGTTGGCGCGGAACAATTCCGGCTCCAGTTCAAACAGGCGCGGCAATCGACTCTGTTGACCGCGCAGTGTTTGGCGTTTTACCGCTCCCAGCTGGGATATCGTATAAGGAATCCACGAGGCTCCCGACTCGATAAAGCCAAAACGAAGTCTTGGAAACTTTTTCGCAAGACCGGAGCTTACGAGCTCGCTGCACGAATACATAACCGGAAACCCTCTATCCCATTCGCTCGCCGGCAGCGGATGGCCGGTGTGGATGCACAGCGGCAGATCGAGCGCGCTCGCTTCCTCGTACATCGGATAGAAGTGCGGGTCGGTTACCTTCCTGCTGAGGTCGAATCCACGCTTGAAAATACCGCAGGCGCCGTGCTCCTTTGCCCAGCGCAGCTCCTCGACGGTCTTGTCCGGACAAAGCAGCGGCAGCACCGCGGCCCACCGGAGGCGCCCGTTCGTGCCGGCACATTTCTCGGCAAGCCAGCGGTTGTACGTCGTCGTCAAAGCCGATTCGGCTTCGGCGTTATTGGTATTGTACCGGATGAAGAACGTGGGGAAGATGACTTGCACATCAACGCCCATCTTATCCATGTGCGCCAGACGGCCAGGCACATCCTGAAGCTCTCGAAACAACCGCGGAGGATGATTCACCTCATCACGGATGGCGCGGTTCTGCAGCCTGCCTTCCACGACCCAGCAGCGGCTGGTCGTCGCGTTATAGCCGGCGCGTTGGGCTTCGTCCGGCGGCATCGAAACCGTAATGGGGATGTATTTCGCGTACGGTGTGCCCTCTAACGCTCTCCAGGTCTCTTCGCATTCGTCGACATGAGTATCGGCATCGATCATTGACATCAGGATGACTCCTATTCTTCTCTTCACATTAAATGTGAATAAATTCGTTCAAAGATCAAGAGTTCAACCTCAGATCCGCGACATCACAGGACAGGGACAAGAACCGGTCATTGTTATCATCGTCGGAGCGATCGTCGACGCGTTCGTAACCTTTATTTGCGGCCGCTTGATCGCTCGCAGGTTTTAGCGATAGAAGATAAAAATTGCACCGAACTCTCTCCGACCAAAGATTGGACGACTATGAATACCATGACAAATGAGATTCGGGTCATGACCTCGGGTGCTTTTACGGCGGCATATCTCGAGCTCATTCCCCAACTCGAACTCCTTACCAAGAAAAAAATCGTGACCGCCGCAACCTCCATCGGAACGGGGGAAAACTCCATCCCAAATCGGCTGCGACGCGGCGAACCGGTCGACGTTGTCATCGTAGCGGACAGCGTACTTGTTGGATTCATCAAGGGCGGGCTAATCCTAGCTGACAGCTATACTCCCATCGCGCGCTCGGCGATCGGTGTGGCGGTGCGCGCAGGAGCCCCGAAGCCCGACATCGGCACAGTCGACGCGCTGAAACGCACGCTTCTGCAAGCGCAGTCCATCGCATACTCCGCTAGCGTAAGCGGCGACTATCTGTCCACCGAGCTGCTTCAGCGCTTGGGAATAGCCGACCAGGTGCTAAGCAAATGCCGGCGCATCGAAGGTGGCGAGCGAGTAGGCGCCGTAATCGCGCGGGGAGAGGCCGAGATCGGGTTCCAGCAGATGAGCGAGCTGCTGCCCGTGTCCGGCATAGCTCATGTCACGCCGCTACCGCCGGAAGTGCAAAAAGTGTCCGTGTTCTCAGCCGGCGTCGCCGTAAACACCAACGATTCGGAGGCGGCTCATGCGCTGATAAGATTTCTCGCCTCGCCGGAGGCGGCCGGGGCCGTCACAAATAGCGGATTGGAGCCCATAGGAAATCGTTGAAGCCAGAACTTATGTCCTTATCGCCGCGCTATTTGCCCACGCCTTTTTGTTCAAATTCTTTTCTGACCTCTTCGACGAAGCGGAGATCCAAAATTTGCTGCGCGGGCATGGGCTCGGCCATTTTCATCGGCACGCGAATCTCATATTCCAAGATATTTTTGATTCCTTCCAAAGACGGTACACCCGGTACGCCGGAAACAAATGCGCGCGTATAAGCCTTGGTTGCGTCTATGAGCATCGGGCGGCTGATATTGCCCAACTGAAGTTTTTTCATGCCGATGGCCGCCGACTCCTCCGGCCGATCGCGCAAAAACATCAACGAGCGAACCATCGCGCGTACCCAGCGCTTAACCTGCCCGGGGTTCTCGGCGATCTTCTTGTCGGTGACGACAAACCCTTGGAACGGCAAGGGAAACAAATCGCCTAGGAAGGCAAGCGAATGGAGCCCTTCTTTTTCCGCGACAATCATCCCACCGGGATCGAGTACCGCGCCCTGAAGCGAGCCGCTTTTGATCGCCGCGATTCGCGCGCCGGAGTTGGTGCCCATGGGAATGCGCGTGATGTCCTTGGCCGAGAGACCGCCACGTTCGACAAACATGGTCGAAAAACGATCTTCGCTATCGCCGATCAGGCCAACGCCGATTTTTTTGCCCTTGAGATCGCTGACCTGTTTGATGCTCGGATGCACCACGAAATACCAAGTGACCTTCTCCGTCTGGTAGAGGATCGCTTTCAACTCCGCTCCCTTGGCCGCCGCGCGCAGGCCGCTGCCGCCTGCGCCGCTGAAATCCACATTGCCGCTCACCAGAGCGGCGATGGCAGCGGGCCCGCCGATCACGATGGTCTCATTCTCCAACCCTTCGTCTTTGAAAAACCCCTTCGCTTCGGCGACATAAATTGAAAGGTAGTTAAGGCTTGCGCGCGGCACGGCAGTGCGAATCAATTCTGCGCGAGCGGCATTCGCCGCAGTCAAACAAGCACCGAGCAAGGCCAACCGAATAAAATTCGAGATCATAATTACCTCCCGACTTCCGCAGACTACGAATATTCGCGCGGTCATTTTCCCGAAGGAAAAGTCCAGCCGTGACAATAGGCATCGTATCTTCCGCGGTCAAGCAAATGATGCCGAGCCGTAATGCGATGCCGAGGGTGATCAGACCACGCTTGTATGATTTTTCAAAGGTGATCCGTTAGGCCTTTGTCCATTCCACGTCCAATCGCTTTCTTGGTCGGCAAAGCGCTGGCAACTATGCTATCTTCAGCGATACTTGCTCATAGGCATGTCCCGAAATCCTGGAGCTTTCAGCCCGTGACTGACACCCGCTCGATCAGAACCGTCTGCGATCCCAATTGCCATGCAAGCCCGCGCTGCGGCATCACCGCGCTGGTTGAGAATGATCGCATTATAAAAATAGAGCCCGGCGCTTTTCCGCTGGCGGAATACGATGGCCGGATCTGCGCCATGGGTATGGCGCGCTTGGAACAGCAGTACCACAAGGATCGCCTGCGTCATCCGCTACGGCGGGTCGGCGAGCGCGGCCAGGGCCAATGGCAGAGCATCAGTTGGGACGAGGCGTTCGATTTGCTCGCTGATCGCTTGCAGAATATCGCCGCGCAATACGGCTCGCGCTCTTTGGCCTTTTTCGCCGGCAGCGGCGCTTCCGGAGTGCTGACGAAAGGCTCGGCGCAGCGCTTCGCGGCGGCGATCAGCGCTACGGCCCATCGCGCCGGAGGCGTCGACTACGGCGTGCCCAAGGGGCTCGAGTACATGTTCGGCGTGCCGGCATCGACTTACTTCAGGCCGGGCGGCCATGAAATGGCCGATGCCGTCAATTCGCGCATGATCGTGCTCTGGGGCGGCAACGGCGCCGACACGCGCTTGGTCGATTTTCACTTCGTCACGGCGGCGCAGCAGCGGGGCGCCAAGATCGTCTGCATCGATCCCAACCGGAGCGCTACCGCCCAGCGCGCCGACCAATGGATTTCTCTCCGCCCCGGAACCGACACCGCGTTCGCCCTCGCCCTGCTCGATGAAATTTTGAGCCGCGGCGGGCAGGACGATGCGTTTCTGCGGCGCCACACCAATGCACCGCTTTTAGTGCGGCGCGACAACGGCGCCTTTTTGCGCGCGGCAGAGGCGTTTGGCGGCGATGCGACCGATTATTTGGTGTGGCATCGACTGCTCGATCGCGCGGCGCCGCACAATGACTGCGACGAGCCGGCGCTGCAAGGCAGCTACCGGGTGACGCTCGCCGATGGCACCGAGGTCGATTGCGTGCCGGCTTTCGAGCTCTTGCGTGATCTGGCGCGCAATTATTCCGCCGAGCGCGCCGCGACGATTACCGGCGTCCCGGCAGAAACCATCCGCGCTCTTGCCCGCGATTTTACCGAGCGCCAGCCGGCGGCGATCCGCATCGGTTACGGCGTCGACCGCTGGTACTACTGCGACTACACGGCGCGCGCAGTCGCCAATCTAGCCGTGGTGACGGGGAACATCGGTGTCGCGGGGGGCGGCATCAGCGTGCACGACGGGACTTACGGCGCGCCCTTGAACCTTCATCCCTTTCGCTCGCCGGGAGGCCGCGAAGCCGCCACCCTCGATGTGATTACACTTATGAAAGCGATCGAGCGCGGCGATCCTTATCCGGTGAAGGCTCTATGGCTCTCAGCGTCCAACATGTTCAACCAGACTTCGGCGAACCGGACACGAGTCCTCAGCAACATCCTTCCCGAGCTCGATCTTCTGGTCGTGGTCGACCAATTTATGACCGATAGCGCAGCCCTGGCCGATATCGTTCTGCCCGCCTGCACCATCTTCGAGAAAAAGGATCTGATCGCCGGTATGTTCCTGCAGCTCCAACGCCCTGCCGTGATGCCGGAAGGCGAGAGCAAAAGCGATTGGGACATCTTCGCCGGGCTGGCAGCGCGTATGGGGGTCGGGGAATATTTCGCAGGCCCACCCGAACGACATCTCAAAGAAATGCTCGAGGGCGATCATCCCCTGCTGCGCGGGATCACCTGGGAGCGACTCGAGCGCGAGGACGCGGTACTGCTCAATCGGCCGCGGGGACCTTACGTCGCATTCACGAATCGGAAGTTCAAAACGCCGTCCGGGCGCATCGAGTTGTACAAGGAAGAGCTGGTGAAGCATGGCGCCGAGCTGCCCTACTATCATGAGCCCATCGAGGCTTCGCCGGCGAACCCGCTCTATCAGCGCTTTCCGTTGACGCTGCTGTTTTCCCACAGCCGCCACCGCATCCACTCCTCCTTCGCCAACCTCGCAAAGCTCAAGCAATTCGAACCGGAACCGGTCGTGGAAATTCATCCGGCAGACGCGGCGCAGCGCTCGGTCGTCGACGGTCAGCACGTGCGCGTTCATAACGAGCGCGGCAGCGTTTGCCTAAAAGCCCGGCTCAGCACCGACCTCAAACCCAGTGTAGTCGTGATCTCGGAAGGCTCCTGGGTGAAGGACTTCCCCGAGGGTGATCCCTACAGCCTCACCCACGAATTGGTCAGCCCCACTTCAGAAAACTACGCATTCTTCGATACTCTGGTGGATATCACAGCAGCCAACAACTCATCGAAATAGATTGTGCCACCCAGGCATTCGCCAAGAATCATCCGGGTCACGTCGCCGTCATGCGGCGCACAGCGGGCCATGAAATCGCGCTGAGATCGACGCCAAAGGCAACTCGCTTCCACCGCCGCTTCGTGTTAGTTTGGGCCACGCTTTGCAGTCCTCGCCTCGTCTGAAGCTCGACAGGCCCACGCAAAGAATCTATTGGCAAATTTTTCTTCGATGGTTGCGGAAAAATCTCTGCCGCTGTGGACGCCGTCATTCGCTTTGCTCTGCTGCGCGCAATTTTTGGGCTCGTCGCAGCACGCTTTACTGCAGCCGACTTTTCCCCTGTACATCACCTCGATCGGCGGCACGCCGCTCAAGGTCGGCTTTGTGCTCGCCTGTTTTGCGGTGACGAGCGTTGTCTTTCGCCCGCTCATCGGCGGCTGGGCGGACCGCTGGTCGGAGCCGCGCGTGCTCACCTGCGGTTTGCTGCTCTTATCCGGCGCGGTGTTTCTCTGCTTTATTCCGCTCGCCGAGGCCGCCATGTTTGCCAACGCGTTGCGCGGTCTCGGCTGGGCCGGTTTGAGCGCCGGCGGTTATTCGCTGTTGGCGCTCAGCGCGCCGCCGCAGAGGCGCGGCGAAGCGTCGGGATACTATAGCGGCGTACAGGCAAGCGGCACCATCTTGTTCCCGGCCGTCGCGCTTTGGCTCATCGACGCGCCGTTCGGCGGTTTCCGCGCGGTTTTTTTCCTTGCCATCGCATTGGCGGCAAGCGGCGCCGCGGCCGGCGCGACTCTTTCACGGCGCGCGCCGCAACCCGCGCACGATCGCCGCGCCGTTCTCGGTGGTCCTTGGTGGCGCGAGATTTTGACCGTTTTGGATCGGGAAATCATTCTCGCCTCGCTGCTGTCGTTCGCATCCCACGTCACCTTTCCCGCGGTGGCAAGCTTTTTGGTTCTCTATGCGCGCCACATTCAGGTCGACAATCTCGGCTGGTTTTACGTCGCCAGCGGCACGACGAGCCTGCTTGCTCGTCCATTGTTGGGAAAGGTATCGGACAGCATCGGCCGGCGGCGTGCTCTAATTGCATGTTTCGTGCTTCAATCGTTCGCGCTGGTATTGCTGGCGTATGCCGCCGGTCTTACAGGGCTAATCATATCCGGCATGCTCTACATGGTCGGTCTGGCGATGGCGAGCGCGACAACTTTGGCGATCGCCATGGAACAAGCGAAACCCGAGCGCAGGGGAAGAGCCATGGCGACATTTTCCGTCGCCCTGCCTCTTAGCAACGGCGTCGGCGCGTTGATTTGCGGCGGATTGATTCAATGGGTGGGATTTTTTTGGATGTACCATTTGATTTCCGCCATCGCCGCCGGTGGTTTGCTAACCACCATCGCCAATCGCGCGCATCTGAAATAGAAATGCCATGCTGCCGGCGTCACCTCCGCGAAACGATTTTGCCAAAAAGCTGCCCAACCGGACCGCGCCGTTTGCCAGACGTGCTCGCGAAGCGTGATCACACGAGCACGATCACGATTTGTTTCCACGTGAATTCCCATGACCCCAAGCAAAACTGATACGATCTGGACCAAGACCTTCCTGCTCCTCTGCGGCGCGCAATTTTTAGGCTATGCCCAGCACTCGATGTTGGCTCCGGTCCTGCCGCTCTACGTCACTCAACTCGGCGGATCGCCGTTTGTGGTCGGCATGGTGCTCGCCTGCTTCGCGGCATCGAGCGTCATCGTTCGTCCTATGGTCGGGCACTGGGCGGATCGCTGGAGCGAAGCCGGCGTGATGATTTCCGGCCTGCTCTTCCAGGCTGCGAGCATTTTTATCTGCTTCATTCCTTTCATCGGCGCGACGATGCTCGCCAACGGCCTAAGGGGCATCGGCTGGGGCGGCCTCAATACCGGCGGTTATTCCCTGCTCGCGCACATCGCTCCCGAGTCGCGCCGCGGCGAAGCGTCGGGGCTCTATAGCGGCGTGCAAAGCTCGTCGACGATTTTATTTCCCGCGTTTGCGCTTTGGCTGCTGCACGCTTCGTTCGGCGGCTCCGGTGTCGTGTTCATCGCTACCGCTATATTCTCTTTCGCCGGCGCGGTGCTCGGCCTGACGATGACTCGTCACATGACCAAGATCGCGCGCACGAACGCCGGACCCGATCTTACTCGGGGCTGGTGGCGCGAGATCTTTCATTTCATTGAACCCGATATTTTGTTACCCTCGGTTCTTCTGGCCTGGTTGAACATCTCCCTGCCATCGATCACCAACTTTAGCGTGCTCTACGCCCGCGAACTCGGCATCATCGACTTCGGCATGTTCTTCATCGTGATCGGCTTCACGAGTCTGCTCGGCCGTCCCATGCTCGGGCGTCTCTCGGATAGAATCGGCCGCGATTTTTCGGTCGCCGCCGGGTTCGGCTTGCAGTTCGTGAGTCTGGTACTGATCACACTGGTGTCGAATCTCGTCGGTATGATCATCTGCGGAACTTTCTACATGCTCGGTAACGCGATCGGCAGCTCGACGACCCTCGCGCTTGCTGTCGAACGCGCCAACCCGCAGCGCCGCGGCAAACAGATGGCAACATTTTCCGTGGCCTATCCGCTTAGCTATGGGCTCGGTTCGATGCTGACGGGGAGCGCCGTTCAAGCGGCCGGCTATTCAGGAATGTTTTATGTCATGGCTGCGGTGCAGGCCCTGGGATTTATTTTCGCTCTGTTCAAGGCGGCGGATTTGCGATCGTGAAAAATTCCCGAGCCGCTAAATGAACAGCGACAAGACTGAATCGATTTGGACCCGCGCCTTCGCCTTCCTTTGTCTCGCCGAGTTTCTCGGCTACGCGCAGCATTTCATCCTGCAACCGACGTTCCCACTCTACATCACACAGCTCGGCGGATCGCCTTTCCATGTCGGTCTGGTGATCGCGTCTTTTGGCGTCACCAGCGTCATGTCACGTCCGATCATCGGCTACTGGGCCGATCGCTGGAGCGTCACCGGGGTGATGATCCTGGGCTTCTTCCTGCAGACACTTAGCATCTCGCTTTGTTTCATACCTTTTGTCGGCGCGCTGATGTTCGCCAATGGCTTGAGAGGCATCGGCTGGTCCGGCATGAATACCGGCGGCTATACACTGCTTGCAACCAGCGCGCCGCCCACGCGTCGCGGCGAGGCATCCGGTTACTACGGCGGTGTGCAGTCGAGCGCGACTATTCTTTTTCCGGCGATCGCGCTCTGGATCTTGAACGCGCCGTCCGGCGGTTTTGGCGCGACATTCTTGTTTGCCATGACGCTGGTGCTATTCGGCGCGGGCGCCGCCATCGTCCTGTCGCGCGAAGTCCCGCGCGCGCCGCGCACGCTTGATGCCAATTCGCCGGAGCCGTGGTGGCGCGAAATATTAAGTGTGTTCGATCGCAATATCTTACTGGCGGCAACTCTGCTTATAACCCTGCAGGTTTCGCTCCCCTGTTTCACAAGTTTTGTGGTGCTCTACGCTCGCGACCTCTCTATCGACCACTTTGGTTGGTACTTCGTCGTCACCGGGATCACCAGCATGCTCGCGCGCCCGCTGCTCGGCCGGCTTTCGGACAAAATCGGCGCCGGCCGCTCGCTGCTCTTCGCCTTCACGTTGGAATCCGCCGCGCTGCTATTGATGCCGTTCGTCAGCAATCTCGCCGGCGTCATGTTGGGAGGCGCGCTCTACTTTATGGGCTCGGCTATCGGAGGCACGAGAATTCTTGCTCTCGCCATGGAAAGAGCACCGGCCGAAAGGCGCGGCCGCGCAATGGCGAGTTTTTCCGTGGCGTTTCCGTTGAGCAACGGCACCGGCGCGCTCTTGAGCGGGCTAGCGGTCGACCTGGCGGGTTACCACTGGATGTACATCACGGCTGCCGTGCCCTGCGCCGTCGGAATTATTCTCACGGCGAAAAACTGGCTTAGATTGAAGTAGCTCATCCTTACTCAACCTCTTGTCGAAAGCGGAAACGATGATATAAGCGTGGTCGTGCTGGCGGCGCCAAGTTCCCATAGGAGGTCACGTCATGAAATTTTGGATACGCTGGTTCATTGTTCTCGCATTCATCGGGTTGACGCCGTGTAAGCACGCCGCCAACGCTGCAAGTTACATTGCCTATATCTCCGATTCGACCAATTCGTCGGTGATTTACTGGATCGCCAAAGAGGCGGGCATTTTCAAGAAGCATGGTTTGGATCTCGATACGATTTTCATCAATGGCAGCGTCCGCGGCATTCAAAGCTTGATTGCCGGAGACCTGAGCTATAGCGGTGCGGTGGGAACAGCCGTCATCAACGCTAAACTCGCCGGCGCCGACATCGCCATCATTCAAAGCCAGATGAACACGCTTCCCTACTTCATCATCGGCAACGCGAACATCAAATCGCCGGAAATGCTCAAAGGGCGAGCCGCGGCGGTGCATATCCCAGGTACTTCAGCAGACTTCGCTATGCGCCTCGCGCTCTCCAAAGTCGGCATCCAGTACAAAGACATCAAGGCGATCACCGTCGGTGGCGCGCCGGCGCGGCTCGCGGCCGTTACCCAGGGTCAGGCCGATTTCACTGTGGTGACCGACGGGGAAAAAATTCAGGGAGAAAAACTCGGCCTGAAAACGATCATCGACATGGCGAAGTTGAACGTGCCTTTTCAATTCAATTGCAGCGTGACGACGCGCAAAAAAATCCGCGAGAATCCCGACGACGTGCGCCGCGTGGTTTGGACCATGGCGGAATCCATTCATTTCTTCAAAACCCGCAAAGAGGAATCGATCAAAATCATGCAAAAGTACACTCGCGGCGTATCGAGAGAAATATTGGAAGCGGCGCACGCCGCAAATTCGGCGCTTCTGGTCGAGGACACCTATCCAACTCTCGAAGGATTGAAGCAAACTCTTGAGGTCCAGTCTTTGACGGATGCGCGCGCCGCAAAATTCAAAGCCGAGGATATGGTGGAGCTGCGCTTCGTCGACGAGCTGAGGAAAAGCGGGTTTGTCGAAAAACTCTATGGCAGACGCTGAGGCATGAGCGGTAAGCCGGAAGTCATGAGGAAACACCATCCATGATCGTTCCACGCGATGGGATTGCCGATGTTGCCGCTGTGGCGGCGCACTACGACGAATTGG
>Ga0210076_1000204_pt1 | contig 13461 bp, 13 predicted proteins | sample MayberryNW_Catta_3_FD_184876 | JGI IMG/M metagenome (GOLD analysis project Ga0210076, IMG submission 184876) | Wetland microbial communities from San Francisco Bay, California, USA, that impact long-term carbon sequestration -... | ecosystem: Environmental > Aquatic > Marine > Wetlands ... | reverse complement strand
CGACGTGCAGCGGGTGCACGGCGACTTCCACGTCGGGCAGATCCTGGAGTGGAGCGGCGGCTACGCGGTCGCCGACTTCGACGGCAACCCGGTGGCCCCGCCGGGCGAGCGCGGAGCGTTCGACACGCCGGTGCGCGACGTGGCCGCCTTCGTGCGATCGATCGACCACGTCGGACGGATCGCGTCGAGGCGTCGGCCCGGCCGCGAGGACTCGGTGGAGTCGTGGATCGCCAGGAGCCGGGCGGCGTTCCTCGGGGCGTACCGAGGCGAGCTCGAGGCCGCGGGCGCGGACCGGCTGTTCGACGAGCGGCTCCTGCGGCCGCTGGAGGTCGCGCAGGAGTGCCACGAGTACGTGTACGCGGCGCGGTTCCTGCCCCGGTGGCGGTACGTTCCCGACCTGGCGATGCGGGCGCTCTTCCCGACGGAGGATCGATGAACCCCCAGGCGTTCCTGCGAGACCTCGAGCGCAAGCCCGGGTCGCTGCGGGAGCTCGCGGACTCGATCGAGGGCGGCACTCCCTGGCCCCCGGGACGCCCCCGCCGGATCGTGATGATCGGCATGGGGTCGTCGCGCTACGCGGCCGGAGTGGCCGCGACCAGGATGCGAGCTGCGGGTCTCGACGTCGTCGCCGAGCCCGCCTCGCTCGAGGAAGGAACGCGACCGGGCGAGGGAACCCTCGCCGTGGGCATCTCGGCCAGCGGGGGCACCGAGGAGACGATCGAGGCGCTGACGCGGCACCGTGGCTCGAGCGCGACGGTCGCGATGACGAACCGCGAGGGCTCGGCGATCGAGGGCTCGGCCGACTCGGTCGTGCGCATGCTCGCCGGCGACGAGCAGGGCGGCGTGGCGTGCCGATCGTTCCAGCACACGCTCGCGCTGCTGCTGGCGTTGGAAGCGGGTGTGACCGGTGACGACGGGGTCGCGGGTTCGGTGCGTCGCGCCGCCGAGGCCTCCGAGGATCTGCTCGAACGTCGAGACGATTGGCTGCCGTCGGTCGCCGGGCTGCTGGCCGAGGGCCAGGCGACGTTCACGATCGCGCCGGCCGAGCGCCTGTCGTCGGCCGAGCAGGCGGCGCTCATGCTGCGCGAGGGTCCGCGCCGCGTGGCCGACGCGTGCGAGTCGGGGGACTGGCTGCACGTCGACGTCTACCTGACGAAGCCGCTCGACTACCGGGCGCTTCTGTTCGCCGGGTCGCGGTTCGACGCTGCCATCATGGGCTGGATTCGTGAGCGAGGCGCCCGGGTGGTCGCGGTCGGCCCCGACGTCGAGGGTGTGGATCTCGCCGTGCGGTACCGCCACGACGACGACCCCACGGTGGCCCTGCTCGCCGAGGTGCTCGTGGCGGAGCTCGTGTCCGCTCGGTGGTGGCTCGCGTCGTGACCGATACGCCGACGAGACGGAAGGCGATGCGCATCGTCGACGACGAGATGCGCGAGGTCTTCGCCCTCTACGATCGGCTTCCGCCGAAGGCACGGACGACCCAGGGGCTCGGAGGCGGCGACTGGTCTCCCAAGGACCTGCTCGGGCACCTCGAGAGCTGGCAGGAGATCGCGCTCGAGGCCCTCGATGCCTGGGACGAGGGCCACGGCCCGAGGATCGATCGGGTGATCTGGTCCACGAGCACATCCGCGCTCAACCACGGGATGGTCCAGCGGAAGGCCTCGCGGCGGGCCGCCGACCAGCGCCGGCGCGCCGGGGCCACGCACGAGCGGTTGATGGCGCGGCTCGAGCCCATGGGCGACGCACGGTGGCGCCGTCCCGGCACAGAGCGGGGCCGAACGGCGGTCGGGAAGCGGCTCGGCGATCTGCTGGGCGGCACGCCCGGGCCGTTCCGACACGCCGGGGCACACCTTCCCCAGCTCCGAGCATTCGTGCAGGAGCGGGCGCGCACCCAGCGGAACTAGGGGACGACGATCACCGGGGTGCCGAGCCGCAGCAGGGGCTTCAGGCGGTCGAGCGACCGTTCGCTCACCCGGAGGCATCCTGCGCTGGCCGGCGTGCCGATCGACGAGGGGGCGTTCGTGCCGTGGATGGCGAGCTGGTTGCCCCCGCTCCACCCGGGGGGAAGCCTCGGCTGGATGCCCGAGATGCCGAACGCGAACGTGCCGAGGTAGCCGCCCGAGAATGAGATCCGGTCGGTGACGAAGTACTCGCCGGGCGGCGTGGGGGAGCCCGCGCTGCCGATCGCGGCCGGCATGCCGGACAGCACGCGACCGAACTTCGAGACCGTGATGCGCCGTTCGGAGAGGTCGGCGTGCACCTCGACGGCCGTCGTCCGGCGGGCGAGCCCTCGCAGCGGGATCCATCCGTGCCGGCGCGGCCAGACGTAGGGGATCTCGACGCGGCCCCAGCGCCCGTCGGGCGAGACTTCCTCGACCCACGCGGTGATCGGCACGTCGTAGTACTTCGATCCGCTCGGCATCGTGCCGACCACGTTGGCGCTGCCGCTCGGATGGGCTCGCACGGCCATGGCGTGCGGCACGCGGACGAGCAGTGCGGTGACGGGTTCCGCCGGCCGCGGCGCGTTCAGCGGGGCGACGAGCGGAGCGTCGAGGACGGCGGCCCTGACGACCGGGCCCACGCGGCGGGCGCTCGCCACGCCGACGATGCCGGTCACGAACGGTGATGCGAACGCGATCAGCACGGCGACGAGGGCCGATGGCGCGCGGACGACGTGGTTCCGCATGACCCCTCCTTCGGCCGATGACGCGTAGCACTCAAGTCCTCGCCCGAAATGTCCAGGGATCGTGCTTGCCGCGGCTTCCTGCGCGGGACCTCGCGGCGATAGGCTGAGAGCGGAGGCGGTTCCCTACACGACGAACCGGACGACGATGACCTCGATGCACGAGACGGCCATGGCGCTCGTGGCGCCCGCCAAGGGCATCCTCGCCGCCGACGAATCGACCGGCACGATCCAGAAGCGGTTCGACTCGATCGGCGTCGAGTCGACCGAGGACGCCCGCCGGCGGTACCGGCAGCTGCTGTTCACGACCGCGGGGTTGGGCGACCACATCAGCGGCGTGATCCTGTTCGACGAGACGATCCGCCAGTCGGCCGACGACGGACGGAGCTTCGTCGACGTGCTGCGTGAGGCCGGTGCGATCCCCGGCATCAAGGTGGACACGGGGGCGAAGCCGCTGGCCCTGTTCCCGGGGGAGGCCGTGACCGAAGGGCTCGACGGGTTGCGGGAGCGACTCGCCGAGTACGTGGAGAGGGGCGCCGGGTTCGCGAAGTGGCGCGCCACGATCACGATCGGCGACGGCATGCCCACGGACTACGCGATCGACGCCAACGCGCACGCGATGACGCGCTACGCCGCGCTGTGCCAGGAGGCCGGCGTGGTGCCGATCGTCGAGCCCGAGGTGCTGATGGACGGCGACCACGAACTCGCCGCGTGCGAGCGGGCCACCGGCCGCACGCTCGCCTCGCTCTTCCGTGAGCTCGAGCGGGCGCGCGTCGATCTTCCCGGCTCGTTGCTCAAGGTGAACATGGTCGTGCCGGGGAAGGGCGCCGCCGTGCAGGACGACGACGTCGCGATCGCGGAGGCCACGATCAGGTGCCTCGGGGAGCACGTGCCGGCGGAGGTGCCGGGAGTGGTGTTCCTGTCGGGCGGCATGAGCGACGAGCAGGCGACGAGCCGGCTCAACGAGATGAATCGCATCGGGGCGGGGAACCTGCCCTGGGAGCTGAGCTTCTCCTACGGGCGCGCGCTGCAGGCTCCGTCGCTCGCGGCGTGGGGCGGCGACGACGTGAACGTGCCCGCGGCGCAGGCGGCCCTGGCGCACCGGGCTCACATGAACGGCCTGGCCCGCAGCGGCGACTATCGGTCCGAGCTCGAGACGACTGCGGCGTAACGACCCTGGAACCCCGCGAGGATCCGCCTGAGCATCGTCGGTGGCGGGGACATATCATCGGTCGATGACCCCGCGCCGTCACGTTGGGATCCGCGACGTGGCCCGCGCCGCCGGCGTGTCGATCACGACGGTCTCCCACGCGCTGAACGAGAAGGGCGGGGTCTCCGAAGGCACGCGGCAGCGCGTTCGCGCCGTGGCCGAGGAGCTCGGGTATCGACCCGACCCGAGGGGTCGGCAACTCGCCTCGGGGCGGACGGGTCTCGTCGCGTTGACCGTCTCCCTGCCCGACGGCGTGCACGTGCTGGTCGAGGAGTTCGCGCATCACGCGGACCTGATCGACGCCGCGACGAAGACCGCGATCGCGCGCGGGCTCGCGCTGGTCGTCGTGCCGGCCGGCGACTCGAACATATGGGACCGGCTGCCGCTCGACGGCACGATCGTCGTGGATCCACTGCCCGACGACCCGGCCGTCGGGGAGATGCGGAACCGGGCCGCGCCGATCGTGACCGTGGGAAGGCTGCCCGGCGGCGGGGTCGACACGCTCGTGGTCGACAGCGACTACGAGGGGGGCACCGTCCTGATGCTCGACCATCTCGCCGATGCCGGGGCCCAGCGCATCGGCATGATCGGCGCGGGCACGGGGGAGTCCTACGAGGCCGACATCCTGTCCGCGTACCGGCGATGGTGTGCCGAGCACGATATGGAACCGTGGATCTCGATCGCGGACGACGTCGACTGGTCGTCGCCCCGCGCGTGGGCAGAGCTCGAGACGATCGGACGGACGACGGCCGCCTCGTGCCTCGATCGCGAGGACGTGCCCGACGCCCTGTTCTGCCTGGCGGAGTCGTTCGCCGTCGGTGTGCTCACCGAATGCGCCACGCGCGGCCTCGACGTGCCCGGCGACGTGATGGTGTCGTCGATGGCCGACCGCGGGCTCACCGGCCGCACCCAGCCGCCGTTGACCGCACTGGACCTGCACCCCCGTCATCTCGGGACCGTGGCCGCACAGACGCTGGCCGATCTCGTCGAGGGCGTCGTCATCGATCCCGACCCGGTCACCGTGCCGGTGACCCTCGTCACCCGCGAGTCGACCGCGCGGGTGGAGGGGAACCCGTCGACCGCGCGGAGCTGAAGGGTCGCCGCAGCCGTGCCGAGGGTACGGTGCCGGTAGCATGCCGTCCCGTGCCGTCGGCCTGCGAGGGGGTGTCCGCATGAAGCTGCTCGTGATCGGTGGTGCCGGGTTCTCCGGTCGCGCCCTGACCGAGCTCGCCCTCGCGCGTGGTCACGAGGTCACGCTGTTCCATCGGACGCCGACCGAGCTGTTCCCCGACGCCGAACATGTGATCGGCGACCGCGAACAGGGCGTCGATGAGCTCGCCGGCCGCCGGTTCGACGCCGTGGTCGACACGTGCGGCTACGTGCCCAGGACGGTGCGGCTCTCGACGGAGCTCCTCGCCGACAGTGGATGGTACGGGTTCATCTCGTCGCTCTCGGCCCACCCCGACGACCTCGCGCCGGGGGCCGACGAAGATGCCCCGATATTCGAGCCTCCCTTCCCCGACACCGAGGAGGTGACCGACGAGACCTACGGCCCGCTGAAGGTCGCGTGTGAACGCCAGGTGGCCGAGGTCTTCGGCGACCGGGCGTGCGTGTTCCGCCCGGGGTTCATCGTCGGGCCGAACGACCCGACCGACAGGTTCACCTCGTGGGTGCGGCGTGGAGCGGCCGGCGGCGAGATGATCGCGCCCGCTCCGGCCGGGTACGCGCTGCAGTGGATCGATGCCCGGGACCTCGCGGCGTTCGTCCTGCATCTGGCAGAGGGCGCTACCGTGGGGGTCTTCGGCGTGGTCGACCGGTCGCCCACGATGACCCTCGGGGAGCTGATCGCGGCGTCGGCGGCGGCCGCGGGGACCGAGACCTCGGTGGCCTGGGTCGACGAGGCGTTCATCGAAGCGTCATTCGGCGGCGAGGAAGCCGGCGACGATCCCCACGACGCGTTCCCGCTCTGGTGGCCCGAGTCGCCCGGGTTCCACGCGTTCGACCCCAGCCGCGCGTTCGAGGCGGGCCTCGTCTGCCGGCCGCCCTCCGAGACGGTGCGGGACACCCTGGCCTGGGACCGATCCCACGATCGGGGCGCGGTGCGGGCGGGCATCGACGCGGACCGGGAGCGTTCGATGCTCGCGGCGTGGAAGGCGGCGCTCCGTTGATCCAGGACGGACGGGTCCGCTCGACCCCCGGTGTCGGTGCCGTCGTCGGCATCGTGGTGTGGGTCCTCGTCTTCGCCCTCTCGATCGGGCCGCTCTCGGACCGCGTCGGCCTGCTCGAGGGGCTCTGGCTGCTCGGACCGCTCGTCGTGGTGCCGGTCGGAACGGCGCTGCTCCGCCCGCCCGACGCCCTCGCCGGCGGCGTGGCCCTGCTGCGGCGGCTCATGCTCCCCGGGGCGTTGCTCGTGGTCGTGAGCATCCTCGTCGAGCCGGGTCCGCTGTCGGTCGTGCTCAGCCTGCCGTGGCTCGTGCTCGGCGGGATCGCTCTCTGGGGGGGCGTGCAGTGGGTGGTGGAAGCCTCGTCCGCCCGCGCGAAGGTGATCGTGCCGGCCGCCGGACTGATCTTCCTGGGCATCGGGGCGTTCATGCTGCTGGCGTGGCGGGGGCGGTTCCACCCCTTCGGGGGAACGGACACGAGCGTTGCGCTCGCGGCCGTGCACTTCACGTTCGTCGGATTCGGCGCCGCGATCGTTGCCGACCGCACGCGGGCGGCTGCGGCCCGCATCCGGAGCCGCTCGGTGGCCGGCGTCGCCGCCGTCGCGACCGTGGTCTCCATGGTGGTGCTGGGTGTGGGCTTCCTCACCCGCGTGACGCTGATCGATGTGGTCGGCACCGTGGCGCTGTCGGCCTCCCTGCTCGTCGTCGCCACCGTGATGCTGATGGGCGCGATGCACCGAGACCGCGGGCCCGGGTCGACCGCGCTGCTCGTGGTCTCGGGGGGCTCGCTGGTGTTCGCACTGGTGCTCGCGGTGCAGTTCGCGCTCGGGCAGTGGAACGACGAATACACGCTCTCGGTGACACGCATGCTCGAGCTGCACGGCACGATCGGCGGTCTGGGCTTCGTGGTCGGAGGTCTGCTGGGGTGGACGCTCGTCGATCTGCCCGAGGAGCTCGACTGAGCCGAGGGAGCCGTCAGCTCCGGATCAGCTCGTCCAGGGTCCGCTCGAGCTCGTCCCGAGGAAGCTCGGCCGGCACGAGGGTGCTCTCGCCCGAGTCGTCCACGAACACCCATGCCGGCTGGTACGCGACGCCGAAGTGCGCCCAGAGCGATCCGTCCTCGGTGACGGCCTGGTCGAACTCGAGCCCGAACTCATCGACGAAGGCGCGCATGTTGGCGGTGTCGTCGTTGCCGGGCACCCCGATGAAGGCGATGTCGTCGTCGTAGGCTCGCGCGACCCGCGCGACTTCAGGGGCGGCCCCCTGGCAGATCGTTCACCACGGGGCCCAGAACCAGATCGCGACGTCGCGGCCCGAGTAGTCCTGCCCGTCGACCGTGCCGCCCCCGAGCTCGGGGGCGGAGAATCGCAGCACCTCCGGCGTCGGCCTGTCCGCGCCTGCATCCCCGCCTTGGCCATCGGGGCCCGGGCTCTCGCCGCGCGGAGGCGCGGTCGTGCCGACGGGTGTCGGCGACCGGGAGCTGTCCTCCACGCCCGTGCCGCCGCTCCCACTCGAGCACCCCGCCGCGACCAGCAGTAGGGCGATGACGCAAGCCAACCGTCGAGGTGAGCCGAGGATCATGCGTCGATGGTAGGTCCTTCCCCGCGAAAGGGTCGACGGGTCAGTTCGGGGGGCGGAGCCGCTCCCGCAACGCCTCGACGTCGAAGTCGGGCCGCGGAAGCTTCGGGTCCATGCGCTCGAGGGTCTCGATCAGCAGCTTCGAGATCGCCCAGTTGCGGTACCACTTGCGGTCGGCCGGGATCACGTACCAGGGGGCGACGTCGGTCGAGCACTGGCGGATCGCCTCCTCGTAGGCCGACTGGTAGTCGAGCCAGTGGCGGCGCTCCTCGATGTCGCCTTCGTTGAACTTCCAATGCTTGTCGGGGTCGTCCAGGCGCGCGAGCAGTCGTTCGCGCTGCTCGTCGTAGGAGATGTGCAGCATGCATTTCACGATCGTCGTGCCGGCGCCCGCGACGCGTTCCTCGAACGAGTTGATCTCGTCGTAGCGGGCACGCCAGATGTCCTCCGGCAGGAGCGAACGCACGCGCACGACGAGCACATCCTCGTAGTGGGACCGGTCGAACACCATGACCTCGCCGGGCACGGGCAGCTTCCGCTCGATGCGCCAGAGGAAGTGGTGGGCCAGCTCCTCCTCGGTCGGCTCCTTGAACGACGTCACCTCGATGCCGACGGGGTTCATCGCCGAGAAGACGTGGCGCACCGTGCCGCCCTTGCCGCTCGTGTCCATGCCCTGGAGCACGACGAGCAGCGAGCGGGTTTCCTCGACCCAGAGGCGCTCCTGCAGGTCGTCGAGCCTGTCCGCGAGCTCGGACATCTCGGCCTCCGCGGCCTCGCGGTCTTCGACGCCCGGGGTCGCACGAGCGTCGAGTCCGGGAAGGATCGTGCCGCCGGTGTCGGGCATGAGCAGCTCGGAGATCGTGGGCTCGGCCATCGCGTCCCTCAGATCCTCCTATATCCGGAAGCTCGCCATGTCGGAGCCCTCGGCCCGAACGCCCTGCCGTCGGGCGAGGATCCGCATGCCCCCGATCCCGAGGCCGATCGCGGCGAGCGAGATCACGAGCATCAACGTGGCGGTCCCGTTGAGCGCCGGGTTCGGCGCGGTGCGCCCCGAGCTGTAGATCAACATCGGCACGGTCTGGGTGTTGAGGTCGGTGGCCAGGAACTGGCTCGTGACGAAGTCGTCGACCGACAACGCGAACACGATCGTGAACGCGGCGAAGATCGCGGGCGCGAGCACGGGCACCATGACCCGCCGCAGCGCGTCGAGCGGTGGCGCGCCGAGGTCCATCGCGGCTTCCTCGAGGTCTGGCCCGACGCCGAAGATGCGGCCGCGTAGCACGACCACCACGTAGGGGATCGACCACGTCACGTGCCCCACGATCTGCCCGAGCGTACCCGGGTTCGGGAACGGATAGAGGAACACCAGCGTGAAGAAGATGCCGGTCGCCAGCACGATCTCGGGTGTGACGAGCGGCAGCAGCATGAGGAAGTTCGCCGACCCGGAACCGCGTCCGCGCCAGCGAGCGAGCCCCAGGGCCAGTGCGACCCCGATCGGCGTCGCGATCGCCATGGTCGCGACGGCGAGGATCAGGCTCTGGCGGATCGACGACGTGAGCACGGGGTCGTTGAAGACCGCGAGGTCCGGGTTGCCGGTCCACCATTCCATCGAGAAGCCCTGCCACACGCTGCGGGAGCGGCCGGCGTTGAACGAGAAGCCGATGGCGATCACGACGGGCACGATCGCCCACACGATGTAGAGCCACGTGTACACCGCGAGGAATCGATGCTTCCGCCACGGGTTCGCGAGCAGGTTCCCGACGGCGCTCATGCCCTCGCGGCCTCGCGTGTGCTCCGGGCCGTCGAGACGATGTAGTAGAGCGTCAGCAGCGAGACGAACAGCGCGAGCACGGTCACGAGCGCGGCGCCACGTGCCTGTGCATAGCCGAACGTCGTCTCCTGCAGCAGTGACTGGATCGAATTGCCGATCATCGCGGTGCTCGATCGTCCGCTCGACAGCAGGTATGCCGTGTAGAAGTCGCCGAACATCGGCAGCATGATGATCGCGATCCCCGCCAGGATGCCGTTCTTCGACAGGGGCAGCGTCACGCGCACGAACGTGCTGAACGAACTGGCGCCGAGATCCCACGCGGCCTCGAGGTAGCTGTTCTGCAGCCGGTCGAGCGCGGCGAACAACGGCAGGATCAGGAAGGGGACGTAGCCGTAGACGAGGCCGAAGATCACGGTGATGCTCTTGCCCTCGAGCCACGGGTACGGGTCCTGCAGGATGCCGGCGCCCATCAGCAGCCGGTTCACGAGCCCTTCCTCGTTCAGCAGCCCGACCCAGGCGAGCATGCGCATCAGGTAGCTGATCCAGAACGGCAGCACCAGCAGCGCGAGCACCACGCCGCGGAGCCTGCCGCGGAGACGTGAGACGTAGTAGGCGACCGGGTAGCCGGCCACGAGGCAGAGCACGACGGCGGCGAAGACGTAGCGCAGCGTCCGCAGGAACACCACGCGATAGACGCCGTCGGGGGAGAGGAGCTGCTCGAACACGTAATGGTATGAGGCGCGATCCCAGTACGCGGGGTTCCATTGCGGGACGGCGCTGCCGGTCGCCGGATCGATCGAGCCTCCGGCCATCGACACGAGCGCGTAGAAGGGCACGACGAACAAGGCGATCAGCCAGAGCACTCCCGGGGATGCGGCCCACTTCCAGAACCCGCGTGGATAGAGCAGGGTGAGCGAGTTGCCTTCCGCCGCCGAGCGCCCCCGAGCCATCTCGCGCGGACGCTAGCACCGCACCCCGCCGCCTGCAGAGGGCTGCGGGAGCGCCGGGCCCGACCGTCGGTCACACGTCGACGCGCGACCTCCCTTGACAGCGATCCGGCCCCCCGGTACACCGGCGAGTCTCGGTCCGGTCCGGTCCGATCAGGCATCGACGAGGGGGTTCGCGCGATGGCGCATCCGAAGGAGCGGCCTGCCCACAGCCGCCGTGAGTTCCTGAAGCGGGCGGCGGCGGCCGGTATCGCGCTGCCGTCGATGAGCGCGGTGCTCGCGGCATGCCGAGACAGCTCGACCGACTCGGCTGGGGGCGCGAGCGCGACGACCGCCGAGGGGGGCATCGAGCTCGCCTCGCCCGACAATCCAGTGACCCTGCCGCTCTACGACGACGTTCCGGCCATCGAGGACGGGCTCTCGATCGAGGCCGGGCCGCTGCGTGTCTACAACTGGAACGACTACATCTACAAGAAGGTGCTGAAGCAGTTCCAGGACGAGTACGACGTCGAGGTCGAGTTCACGCAGTTCGCCGGCATGGCCGAGGCGATGAACAAGGTGCAGAACGACACGATCCAGTGGGATCTCTTCTTCCCCACGATCGAGAACGTCGGCAAACTCGTGGCCGCCAAGCGCGTGCAGCCCTGGAACCACACGTACATGACGAACATGCCGAACCTGTGGCCCCACTTCTTGGACCCCTGGTACGACGGCGGAGCGCAGTACACGATGCCGTACCTCACGTGGAAGACGGGCATCGGCTACCGACGTGACTTCGTCGAGGACCCGTCGACCTACGACATGCCGTTCGACATCTTCTGGGACACGCAGTACGCGGGGAAGGTCGGCGTGCTCGACGAGTACCGCGAGACGATCGGCATGGCCCTGCTCCGCAACGGCGGCACCGACTTCAACTCGACCGATCCGGCCGAGCTGACCGCCGCGGTCGACTCCCTGCTCGAGCTGCTCGACCTCGTCAACGTCGAGATCGGGCCCGGCGACTACCAGAAGCTCGCCGAGGGCACCAGTCACGTTCGCTACTCCTGGTCGGGGAACATGAACTACGCACAGTGGTACCTGCCCAAGGGCACCGAGGTCGACGTGCTCGGCTACTACTACCCGCCCGAGGGCGGGTGGGAGGTCGCCAACGACACGATCGTGATCAACGCCCAGGCCGAGAACCCCGTGCTCGCGCACACGTTCATCAACTTCCTGCTCGACAAGGAGGTCGGTCTGACGAACTTCGGCTACGAGGGCTTCCAGCCGCCGTTCGTGGGCGTCGACCGGCAGGAGTTCCTCGACGCCGGGTACATCCCGCCGAACCTCGAGACGACGCTCGTCACCGAAGAGGACTTCGCGCAGGGTCAGCCGGTGCTGCCGCTCTCCCCGGCCGACGACCAGCTCTATCAGGACGAATGGGCGAGGTTCAAGGCCGGCGTGGAATAGCGGCTCGGACGGCCCCGCTCGAGGGGCCATCGTTCTTCACCGCACGGTCGCTGGGTAGTCTCGACCCGTGCCCACCCGAGACGACATCCGCAACGTGGCGATCGTGGCCCACGTCGACCACGGCAAGACCACGCTCGTCGACGCGATGCTGTGGCAGTCGGGCGCGTTCCGCGCGAACCAGGACGTCGCCGAGCGTGTGATGGACTCGATGGACCTCGAGCGCGAGAAGGGCATCACGATCCTCGCGAAGAACACAGCCGTGCGGTACGGCGACGTGAAGATCAATATCGTCGACACTCCGGGCCATGCCGACTTCGGCGGCGAGGTCGAGCGGGCGCTCACGATGGTCGACGGCGTGCTCCTGCTCGTCGACGCGAGCGAGGGGCCGCTGCCGCAGACGCGGTTCGTGCTGCGCAAGGCGCTCGAGGCCCGGCTGCCCGTCATCCTCGTCGTGAACAAGGTCGACCGGGCCGACGCCCGCCCGGCCGAGGTCGTGCTCGAGGTCGAGGAGCTCTTCCTCGACCTCGACGCCGACGAGCACCAGATCGCGTTCCCGATCCTGTACGCGGTCTCCCGTGACGGGAAGGCGGGGGGTTCGCCCGACGCGCTCGCCGACGATCTGCAGCCGCTGTTCGAGACGTTGCTCGAGCACATCCCGGCGCCGACGTATGACGACGGGCACCCGATGCAGGCGCTCGTGACCAACCTCGACGCTTCCCCGTACGTCGGCCGGCTCGCCCTCTGCCGAGTGTTCAACGGGGTCGTTCGCCGGGGCGAGCCGGTCGCGTGGTGCCGAGCCGACGGCACGATCGAGCAGGCGAAGCTCGGCGAGCTTTACGTCACCGAGGCGCTCGACCGCGTGGACGCCGACGAGGCCGGGCCGGGCGAGATCATCGCGGTCGCCGGCATCGCCGAGATCACGATCGGGGAGACCTTGGCCGACCCCGAGGACCCGCGGCCACTACCGGTCACGCGCGTCGACGAGCCGTCGCTCTCGATGACGGTCGGGATCAACACGTCGCCGCTCGGCGGCCAGGACGGCGACAAGGTCACCGCGCGTCTTCTGAAGACGCGCCTCGATCAGGAGGTGGTGGGCAACGTCTCGATCCGCGTGCTCGATACCGAACGTCCGGAGATGTGGGAGGTGCAGGGGCGCGGCGAGCTGCAGCTCGCCATCCTCGTCGAGATGATGCGCCGCGAGGGCTTCGAGCTCACGGCCGGCAAGCCGCAGGTCGTGACACGCACCGTCGACGGGAAGCTGCTCGAGCCGATGGAACGGGTGGCGCTCGACGCCCCCGAGGAGTTCCTCGGCGTGATCAGCCAGCTGCTCGCGCTGCGGAAGGGTCGCATGGAGCAGATGGTGAACCACGGCACCGGGTGGATCCGCATGGAGTACCTCGTGCCGGCGCGCGCGCTGATCGGCTTCCGCACCGAGTTCATGACGGAGACGAGGGGCACTGGGCAGCTGCACCACGTGTTCGATGGGTACGAGCCGTGGCACGGCGAGCTGCGCACCCGTCCGAGCGGCTCGCTCGTGGCAGACCGGCGCGGCGCGACGACCCAGTTCGCGCTGCTGAACCTACAGGAGCGCGGCTCGCTGTTCGTCGGGCCGGGCGAGGACGTCTACGAGGGCATGATCGTGGGCGAGAACGCTCGCTCCGAGG